>ENA-ORCW01000018-ORCW01000018.1-marine-metagenome-genome-assembly--contig:-NODE-18-length-354142-cov-6.835462_pt1 | contig 354142 bp, 349 predicted proteins | sample MGYA00237784_ERZ508517 | MGnify/ENA primary metagenome ERZ508517 (study PRJEB26187, sample SAMN06268979) | marine metagenome | isolation source: Tt ae E1 feedstock associated aerobic enrichment on... | reverse complement strand
GGGAAGGGGCGCGTGGTCTTTCGCTTCCATCGCCCGGGCTTGCGATTTCCGGCGGCGCAGGTTTTCGCGCAGCTTGGCTGCCAGCCGTTCTTCGCGCGATGCCTTGTCGTCCGCAGTGCTCATGCCTGCCCAAATGCCGAATCTGGCCCCGCGGCACAAGCTTGGCTTGACTTTCCCCTCCCCCGCGACAATAGCGCGCGCCTGATCCGCCCCCTCGCAGAAATCGAGGCTGGCAGCGCTGCTGTAGCTCAGTGGTAGAGCGCACCCTTGGTAAGGGTGAGGTCGAGAGTTCAATTCTCTCCAGCAGCACCATTTCTCACATCCTCGCGCCACTCCCTCCGCCGGGACTTCGTTCCGGCTGCGGGGGCGCTGCGGACGGCCGGTCGGCCTTGCGGCTCCTCTGGAGCCGAAAGCCGCGATCTAGCCCGCATTTGCTTGCTACTTCTAGGTGTATCGCCCATATAAATCACCCATGGAGGACAAACCCCTTACCAAGCTCGATCCGGCCTATGTCACGGTCATGCGCATCCAGACCTTGCTGTTTTCGCTGCCTTTTGTGGCGGGCGCGCTTGCTGGGGAGGTTGGCAATTTGCTGTTCACGGGCGCATTCCTCGTTCCGGTTGTGCTGGTCTTCGCCCTGTTGGCGATCATGGTCCCGCTGCGCCGCTTCAATGCGCGCGGCTACGACATGGGCGAGGACAGGTTGCGCGTGGTGCGCGGCCTGATGTTCCGCGCCGACACGGTGGTTCCGTTCAGCCGCGTCCAGCATATCGACGTGGAGCAAGGTCCGCTCGAACGCGCTTTCGGCATTTCCCGCCTCATCCTGCACACGGCCGGTACGCATAATGCATCGGTCACACTGCCGGGCCTCAAGCATGAGGATGCCGTCGCCATGCGCGAGGAGATTCGCGCGCATGTGAAGCGCGAGACGATGTGAGGCGGCTCCGGTGAGCGAGGCGCAGGCAGAAATCGAACAGGGCTGGCAGCGCACCCATCCGCTGGCCATGGTTGCAGGCGCGATTGCCGCGCTGAAGAACGCCATCTTCCCGATCATCGCCGTCATGTTCGGTTCGCAAGCAATGGACCGGGGTAGTGGCTTCCTCTTCCTCATCGTCCTGGCCATTATCGGGATAAACCTGCTCGCTGCGTGGCTCGGCTGGCTGAGGTTGCGCTACCGGGTGGGGGCTGACGATATCCGCGTGGAGAAGGGGCTGGTCAGTCGCTCGGCGCGCTCGGTTCCCTATGAGCGGATCCAGGATGTCAGCCTCGAACAGAAGCCGATCCCTCGCTTGCTTGGCCTGACCGAAGTCCGTTTCGAGACCGGAGCGGGGGGCAAGGACGAGCTCAGGCTCGCCTATGTCACGCTCGAAGAGGGTGAGCGCCTGCGCGAAGTGGTGCGCGATTTGCGCGATGAGGCGCAGGGCCTCGAACTTGCCGAAAAGAAGCAGCGCGAGGAACAGGGCGAGCTGCTGTTCCATATGGGGCCCGAGCGCCTGCTGAAATTCGGCATGTTCGAATTTTCGCTGGTCGCCATTGCGGTGATCGGCGGCGCGGCGCAGCAATTCGACTTCCTCCTGCCCTTCGACCTGTGGGACCCGGAAGGCTGGGAAGAAAGGCTGGCAGGTCCGGGGGACTGGCTCGCCGGTCTTGGCTGGGCCTCGCGCATTGTCGGGGCGATAATCGCCTTCATCGCATTGGTGGGCATTGGCTTTGTCACGGGGATTGCCCGGACCTTCCTGCGCGATTGGGATTTCCGGCTCGACCGCACGCTCAAGGGCTTTCGCCGTCGCCGCGGCCTGCTGACCAAGACCGATGTCGTCATGCCCGTGCACCGTGTGCAGGCAACGGTGGTCGATACAGGGATATTGCGACGGATCTTCGGCTGGCACGGCCTGTCCTTCATCAGCCTGGCGCAGGATGCCAAATCGGCCAATCATTCGGTTGCGCCATTCGCGCAGATGGATGAGATCGCGCCGATCCTGGAGGTCGCGAAGTTCGACTTGCCCGCCGCCGACACGAAATGGCACCGGGCAAGCGCCGACTATTACCTCGTCCGCGCGCTCTTTGGTGCGGTGCCTTTCACCATTGGTGGCATGGTTGCGCTGGTCTTTGCGCCGAGCGTGTGGATCGGATTCGGCCTGATTGGCGTGGCGGGATTCATCGCGCTGCGTGCGCATTATCTCTGGCGGTATGAGCGGCACGCAGTGGATGCGCGACAGATCATGTCGCGGCGCGGCTGGCTCTCGCCCAAGCTCAAACTGGCCGACCGGGTAAAGCTGCATTCGGTCGAGATCAGCCAAGGGCCTCTGGCCAAATGGTGCGGCTATGCCGATCTCAAATTCGGTCTTGCCGGGGGAACGCTGTCCTTCGGGGGATTGCCGCTGGCCGAAGCACAGGAAATGCGCGCGGCTGTCCTCTCCAGCATCGCTTCGGTGGATTTTTCGCGCCTTCCGCGCTGAACTGCAAGAAAAAGGGCCCCGGCAGCAGCCGGAGCCCTCTTCATCTCTCAGTGGTCTGATGGATCAGTACATCACGCCGTAATAGGCATAGATGCCCTCGCCGAACTTGCGATCGTATGGCGGCTCGTTTTCGCCATCGAAGCGCGGGGCCTCCTTGAGGCGCTCCTTGTCGATGTTGACGACATAACCGCCCTTGCCGGTGTGGTAGTCGAGCGTGTCCCATGGCAGCGGGTGATAGCTCTCGCCCAGCCCCAGGAATCCACCGAAGCTCATCACGGCATATTCGACTCGTCCAGAGCGTTTGCCGATCATCAACTTCTTGATGTGGCCGATTTCCTCGCCATCGGTGGCGAAGACTTTGGTGCCTTCGACCTTGTCCGAGCTGATGAGATTGTCGCTCTCGTCGCGCTCAAGCGGACGCGAGCGTTCGAAGTCCCGGCGCCGTTCGAGTTCGGCATCGGAAAATGTCGGTTCTGCAATTGCTGTCTGGTTCATGGAGGTCTCTCCTTCCGTGCCAATGGCGGACGCGATCCCGAATGGATTCTTGTTGAGACGAAGGGAGTGTGGCCAAGGGCCAATTTCCGTCGCCGGCATCTACTGCGTCATCGGCGCTTTCACCCTACCAACGGGCGAGACGGGGTTTGCGATCCGAAAAACCCGAGATTCTATCGTGCCATGGCAACGGTTCGCCCCGTCATCCGGCCATGGCCGCGCATGTGCCGGTGCATTGCTACGGCCGAGGCCGGATGTTCCGGAGATCGGCATGTCTGCTGCTTGCGTCGAACGGATCGCAGGGCCATTGCGTTTCGATGCAGTTCCTGTCCGACAATGCCGCGCGCGTGCATCCCAAGGTGTGGGAGGCGATGCAAGCCGCCGACGCGCCCGACAAGCCCTATGACGGGGATGTCTGGAGCCAGCGGCTCGACGCGGTCTTCTCCGAGCTGTTCGGACGCGAATGCGCGGTGCTCTGGGCGAGCACCGGCACGGCGGCGAATTGTCTTGCGCTGACCACGCTCGTCGAACCTCATGGCGGGGTGATCTGCCATCGTGAGGCGCATATCGAGAGCGATGAATGCGGCGCGCCCGGCTTCTACCTGCATGGCGCCAAGCTGTTGCTGGCCGAGGGCGAGGGCGCGAAGCTGTCGCCAGAGACCATCGCCGGGGTGTTGGAAGGGATCACGCGCGGCATCCACCAGGTACAGGCGCATGCCATCTCGATCTCGCAGGTCAGCGAATATGGCCTGGCATATTTCCCGCTCGAATTGCAGCGGATCGGTGCCTTGGCGAAGGAGCATGGGCTTGGCCTGCATAGCGACGGCGCGCGCTTCGCCAATGCTGTCGCCCATCTGGGTTGTTCGCCGATGGAAGCTGCCGGACCGGTCGATGCGCTGAGCTTCGGCTGTACCAAGAATGGCGGCATGGACGCCGATGCCATCGTCTTCTTCGATGGCGAAAAGGCGGACCTCGCCCGCTGGCGGCGCAAGCGCGCAGGGCACCTGCAGAGCAAAGGCCGCTTCTTGGCAGCGCAGATCCTCGCATTGGTCGAGAGCGGGCTGTGGCTAGACAATGCCAAAGCGGCGAACGCGGCGGCGGCCCTGGTGGCAGAAGGTGCGGGCGAACGGTTGTTATTCCCGGCACAATCGAACGAGCTTTTCGTCAGGCTCTCCCCCGATGAACGGGCAGCACTACGCGCGCAGGGTTTCGCCTTCTACGATTGGGATGCGGAACTGGTTCGCATGGTCACTTCCTGGGACACGAAGCCCGAAGAAGCCGACGCGCTCGGCAAGGCGATTGCCGCCTTATGAGCAGCGAGACGTCCGGAATGTTGCGGCCCCGGGTCCTCATTCCCTTCATGGTCACGGGGACAATCTGGGGCTCGACCTGGTTCGTCATCACCGGCCAGATCGGCGATGTGCCTGCGGCCTGGTCGGTCTTCTATCGCTTCCTCATCGCCACGCCTGCCATGTTCCTGCTGGCATGGGCCATGAAGCGCTCGCTCAGGCTCGATCGCGCGGGCCATAGACTGGCCATGGCGGTCGGGGCGCTCCAGTTCTGCGGCAATTTCATGTTCGTCTATCATTCGGAACTGCATCTCACCTCGGGCATCGTCGCGGTGATGTTCGCCCTGCTCATGGTCCCCAATGCCGTGCTGGCGAAGTTTATCATCGGCGAGAAAATCGAGACCGGCTTTATGGTCGGCAGCGCAGTGGCAATCATGGGCGTCACCATGCTGCTGGTGCATGAAGCGCGCCTCTCGCCGCTCGGCGGCGATGTCGGGCTGGGCATCTGGCTGACGATTGGCGGTATCATGTGCGCAGCCATCGCCAATGTCGTACAGGCCAATGATGTGGGGCGCAGGATCGCCATGGTCAGCCTGCTGGCATGGTCCATGCTCTACGGTCTCGGCGTTGATCTGGTCTATGCCATGGTCTCCGTCGGCCCCTCGCCCCTGCCCAGCACCGCGGCATTCTGGGGCGGGACCATCTACCTCGCCGTGATCGGTTCGATCGTCACCTTCCCGCTGCATTACAACCTCGTGCGTGAGATCGGCGCGGGCAGGACGGCCTATAACGCCATCGTCACCGTGGCGGTGGCGATGCTGCTTTCGACCCTGTTCGAGGATTATCAGTGGACCGCGCTTGCCGCTGGCGGGATGGCGCTGGCGCTGCTGGGGATGGTGATCGCGCTGCGCTCGCGCATGATCAAGAGCGTCAAGGTCGGGCAGGCGACCGCCCTGCGGCACGAGATCGACTAGGCAAGGTCTTCGAGCAGGGTCGCCAGGCCTTCGCGATAGGTCGGATATGCTGGTTCCCAGCCGAGCAGCCGCTTCGCCTTGCCGTTCGCGACCCGGCGGTTCTCCAGGTAGAATCCGCGCGCCATGTCGGAGAGGCCTGCCTCGTCGAGCGCCTGCAAGGGTGGCGGCTCCACACCCATCAGCGCGCAGGCATGTTCGATCACCTGGTTCTGGCTGCAGGGCAAATCGTCGGCAAGATTGTAGGCGCCGGGAGGGGCATCATTCTCGATCGCTGCAATCACGCCGCTGGCGATATCCTCCACATGCACGCGGCTGAACACCTGGCCGGGTAAGTCGATGCGGTGGGCCTTGCCCTCTGCAATGCGACCAAAGGCATTGCGCCCCGGTCCGTAAATCCCCGGCAGGCGGAAGACGCGCGCGCCCAGTTCAAGCCAGCGCGCCTCGGCTTCGGCGCGCGCAGAGCGCCGCCCCGTGCCGCCCGAACCCACAATGGGTGCGCTCTCGTCGACCCAGGCGCCCTTTGCGTCCCCGTAAACCCCGGTTGAGGAGAGGTAACCGATCCAGCCGCCCCGCACCTCCATTGCGTATCGCGCGAGGACCGGATCGCCATCTGCATTTGGCGGAACAGTTGACAGAACATGCGTCGCATCGCGCAACCCGTCGCGCACCATGGCTCCATTGCAGAAGTCCAGAATGCCGCCCGTGGTGGTTGCCCCACGACTTGTTCCCTCGATAGTCCAGCCCCGCTTGCCCAGAGCCCGATCGATGCGCGTCGCCGTATATCCAAGGCCGAAAATGAACAGTTTTGCCATTGCTAGCTTTCTACCCGTTGGACGCGGGCAAGAAAGCACCTAAATCTCCTGCCATGGATATTCCCAGCACACCTTCGAGCCCTGATGGCAATCCCGAAATGGCCGATGCCGCGCATGAGTCCAAGGACCCGCCCACGATCCACCGTGAGGACTACAAGCCCTTTCCCTGGCTCGTTCCGCAGGTCGATCTCGATTTTACGCTTGGCCTTGAAAAGACGCGTATTCGTGCTGTGCTCACGGTGGAGCGCAATCCGGCTTCCGAGAACAGCCCGACGATTCGTCTGCAGGGCGACGGGCTCACCCCGCTGGAGGTGAAAGTCGATGGCGAGGCGGTGAACAGCTGGGTTATGGAAGAGGGCGATCTCGTCATCACCCTTCCGGGCGAGAGCCATGCGATCGAGGTGACGACCGAGATCGATCCCTCGGCCAATACCCGGCTCGAAGGCCTCTATGCCTCGAACGGGATGCTCTGCACGCAATGCGAGGCAGAAGGCTTCCGCCGCATCACCTTCCACCCGGATCGGCCAGACGTGCTCTCGACCTATCGCGTCCGCATGTCGGGTTCACAGGAGAAATTCCCGGTCTTGCTGGCCAATGGCAATCTCGAAGCGAGCGGCGTGAATGAGGATGGCACGCATTGGGCCGAATGGCACGATCCCTGGCCCAAGCCATCCTACCTCTTTGCGCTGGTGGCGGGCGACCTCGTCGCCAATCGTGACAGCTTCACCACCATGAGCGGGCGCAAGGTGGAACTCGCCATCTATGTGCGCGCGGGCGACCTCGACCGCACGCAGCACGCCATGGATTCGCTGAAAGCTTCGATGAAGTGGGACGAAGACACGTTCGGCCGCGAATACGATCTCGACGTGTTCAACATCGTTGCGGTGAGCGATTTCAACATGGGGGCGATGGAGAATAAGGGCCTCAACGTCTTCAACACGAAATACGTGCTGGCCGACCCCGAGACCGCGACCGATGGCGATTTCGACGGCATCGAAAGCGTGATCGGCCACGAATACTTTCACAACTGGTCGGGCAATCGCGTGACCTGCCGCGACTGGTTCCAGCTTTCGCTGAAGGAAGGCTTCACCGTGCTGCGGGACCAGCTGTTCAGCCAGGACATGGGCTCTGAGCCGGTCAAGCGGATCGAGGATGTGCGCGTGCTGCGCGGTGCCCAGTTCCCTGAGGATTCAGGGCCGCTTGCGCATCCGATCCGCCCCGATTCTTACAAGGAGATCAACAACTTCTATACCGCCACCGTCTACAATAAGGGCGCAGAGGTCATCCGCATGATGCGGACCATGGCGGGTGAGGAGGCATTCCGGAAGGGCTGCGATCTCTATTTCGACCGCCACGATGGCGAAGCGGCGACCTGCGAGGATTTCGTCAAGGCGATCGAGGATGGTGCCGGGCTCGACCTTTCCCAGTTCCGCCTTTGGTATTCGCAGGCTGGCACGCCGAAGGTGAGCGTGCAGCTGGAGCAGGATGGTGATGCGGTTGTGCTCCACCTGGCGCAGGACGTGCCGCCTACGCCCGGCCAGCCCGACAAGAAGCCCATGCCCATTCCGCTGAAGATCGCCCTGTTCGATCGCGAAAGTGGCGAACGTCAGGAAGAGGAGCTGCTCGTGCTCGACAAGGACGAGGCCAGCTTCCGTTTCGAAGGCTTTGCGCAGAAACCGATCCTGTCGATCAATCGCGGCTTCACCGCACCGGTGTCAATCGAGAACCCGGCTGGCCATGACGACCTTGTATTCCTTGCCGCGCATGATGACGATCCCTTCGCCCGCTACGAAGCGATGCAGGACCTGGTCGTTGCCCATCTCAAGGATGCAGTCGATGGCAAGCTGTCCGATACCGAGCGCGAGGAAGGCCGCGCCGCCATCGGCAATGCGCTGGCGGCGATCCTCGCCGACGATTCGCTCGATGATTTGATGCGCGGCGAATTGCTCGTCCTGCCGAGCGAGACCTACCTCGCCGAGCAGATGCTGGTGGCTGATCCGGGTGCCATCCATCACGAAAGGCAGGCGCTGCGCGGTTGGCTGGGCAAGAAGCTGGAAAGCGAGTTTGCCGATCTTCACGCGCGCGCCGCCGCTATCGGCTACAGCCTCGATTCTGCCGCACGCGGCGCGCGCAAGGTGAAGACGCAGGCGCTGGTCTACCTCGCTTCCAGCAATCCGGACATGGCCGCGCAAATGGCGGCCGGACAATATGAAGGCGCCGACAACATGACCGACAGGCAGGGCGCGCTGATGGTGCTGTCCGGCCTTGCCAGTCCGGAACGCACGCACAAGCTGCTCGACTTCTACAATCGCTACAAGGCGAACGAGCTGGTGATGGACAAGTGGTTCGCCATCCAGGCGAGCTCGCTCCATCCGCAGGTGCTGGCCCATGTGAAGGCGCTGGCGGACCATCCGCAGTTCACGCTGAACAATCCCAATCGGGTCCGTTCGCTGTTCATGGCTTTCGCCTATAATCCTCATGCCTTCCATGCAGAGGATGGCGAGGGCTACCGCATGATCGCGGACCTGATCGTCGAACTCGACCCGCTCAATCCGCAAACCGCAGCCCGCTTCGTGCCCCCGCTTGGCAAGTGGCGCCGAATCGAAGCCGGTCGTGCCGCGCTGATGCGTGCCGAACTGGAGCGGATCGCCAGAGCGGACAAGCTCTCGCGCGATGTCCATGAACAGGTGGCGAGAAGCCTTGGTTAGCCAGGCCTCCGAACCGGTCGAGGTGATTCGCTCGTCGGTGCTCGATGCACTGCCGCACGGATTCCTTGGACGCCGGGGAGGCGTCAGCACCGGCATCGTGGCCGGATTGCAGGTCGGCCTCAATGCAGGCGATGACGATGCGACCGTCACGGAAAATCGCCGGATGGCGCTTGAGGCGGCCTGCCCGGGCGCGAATCTTGTGACACTGAAGCAGGTCCATTCGGCAAAGGCCGTCACCGTCGAAGCACCGTGGAGCGAGGACGAACGGCCCGAGGCAGACGGCATGGCGACCAGTGTGCCGGGGCTTGCTCTTGCCATCGTTACCGCGGATTGCGCGCCGGTCCTGCTGGCAGACAGGGATGCGGGCGTGGTCGGCGCTGCCCATGCCGGATGGCGCGGTGCCTATACCGGCATATTGGAGTCGACAATCCGCCGTATGGAGGGGCTTGGCGCACAGCGCGAACGGATCCTTGCGGCTATCGGCCCTTGTATCGCGCAGGACAGCTATGAAGTCGGCTATGACTTGCGCGAGAAGTTCGATCGCGAATCCGATGCGCGCTTCTTTTACGTTGGCCGGCCCGGCAAGTGGCAGTTCGACCTGGAGGCCTATGCTGCCTCCCGTCTCCAATCCTGCGGTATCGCGCAGGTCGAGAAGCTGGGACTCGACACATATCCGGCAGATGAGCGCTTCTTTTCACACCGCCGGAGTGTGCACCGCAACGAACCGAGCTATGGCCGACAATTCTCCATGATTGCGCTGGCGCAAGGGTCCTAATCGACATTGATGTCATATTAGCGCCAAAAGGCGGGTTGGCAGGGGCGATTTGCTCGTCTATCAGCCGCGCCAAGTCGGCGTTCCGGGGGCATCTTTTGGTGCGCGGCTGTCATGTTTCTATTCGGGTGCCGGTCCGGTTTCGTACCGGCAGCCACCCGGCAGGCAAGGCAAGGTAATGGCAACCACCACTGATACCGCGAATTCGGAAGTAGTGGCCGAAGACGGCGTGCGCCGTCGCGACTTCATCGAAATTGCTGCCGTCTCGGTGGCGGCTACTGGCGGGCTCATCACGATCCTGCCGCTGGTCAGCCAGATGGCACCGTCCAAGGACGTTCTCGCCGAGAGCACGACCGAGCTGGACATTTCGGCGCTCGAACCCGGCCAGTCGATCAAGGCGGTCTTCCGCAAGCAGCCGGTTTTCGTGCGCAATTTGACGCCGGCCGAGATCGACGCGGCAAACGCCGTCGATCCGGGCGACCTGCGCGATTCCCAGTCGCTGGCCGACCGTACGATCGAAGGTCACGAGAATATCCTGGTGGTGATGGGCGTGTGTACGCACCTTGGCTGTGTGCCGCTGGGCGCTGCCGAGGGCGAGAACAAGGGCGAATTCGGCGGCTATTTCTGCCCTTGCCACGGTTCGCACTACGATACCGCAGCGCGTATCCGTAAGGGCCCGGCTCCTAGCAATCTGGAAGTTCCGGACTATTCCTTCACCTCCGACACCACCATTGTGATCGGCTGAGGCGAGAGACAGAGACGATGAGTTTTCCCTGGGCCAAGCAGTATGAACCCACCAACCCGGTGATGAAGTTCATGGACGAGAAGCTGCCGCTTCCGCGCCTTGTCTATAATGCCGTGGGTGCCGGCTACCCCGTTCCGCGCAACCTTTCCTACATGTGGAATTTCGGTGTTCTGGCGGGCTTCTGCCTCGTCCTGCAAATCGTCACCGGCGTGGTGCTCGCAATGCATTATGCCGCCAATTCGGGTGTCGCCTTCGACTCGATCGAGCACATCATGCGCGACGTGAACTGGGGCTGGGCTATCCGCTATGCGCATGCCAACGGTGCCTCGGCCTTCTTCGCCGTGATCTACCTGCATATCTTCCGCGGCTTCTATTACAGCTCGTACAAGGCCCCGCGCGAGATGATCTGGCTGCTCGGCGTGGTCATCTACCTGCTGATGATGGCGACCGGCTTCATGGGCTATGTGCTTCCCTGGGGCCAGATGAGCTTCTGGGGCGCCAAGGTCATCACCGGCCTGTTCGGCGCGATCCCTGTGGTCGGCGAACCGCTGCAGGTCTGGCTGCTGGGCGGCTATGCACCGGATAATGCCGCGCTCAACCGCTTCTTCAGCCTGCACTTCATGCTGCCCTTCGTGATCGCCGGCGTGGTGATCCTGCACATCTGGGCGCTGCACATCCCGGGATCGAGCAACCCGACGGGCGTCGAAGTGAAGAGCGAAAGCGACACCGTGCCCTTCCACCCCTATTACACGGCAAAGGACGGTTTCGGCCTTGGCGTCTTCCTGCTGATCTATTGCGCCTTCCTGTTCTTCATGCCGAACGCGCTTGGCCACCCGGACAATTACATCCCGGCCAACCCGCTTTCGACCCCGGCGCACATCGTGCCCGAATGGTACTACTGGCCGTTCTACGCGATCCTGCGCGCCTTCACCTTCGACTTCATCCTGCCGGCCAAGCTGTGGGGCGTGCTTGCGATGTTCGCCGCCATCCTGGTGTGGTTCTTCCTGCCCTGGCTGGACAAGTCGCCGGTACGCAGCGGCAATTATCGCCCGCTGTTCCGCAAGTTCTTCTGGGTGCTCGTCGCCGACATGGCGCTGCTGTTCTACCTGGGCGGTGCCCCGGCCGAAGAGCCCTATGTGATGATCAGCCAGATCGCGACGGCATATTACTTCCTGCACTTCCTCGTGATCCTGCCTCTCCTGTCCTCCTTCGAGCGACCTGACCCGCTGCCTTTCTCGATTACCGAGGCGGTATTGGGTTCGGACGACAAGGCGGCGCTGAAGGACGGCGCCGGGTCGGCGGCATAGGCACAGGCTTCAAGGGAAAGACGATAAGATGATCCGCCTTGCTGGAATTCTGATTGGCCTGGTCTTCACCTTCGTGGTGCTGCTGGCCTTCGTTGTCGGCGCCTACACGGCTGCGACCGAAGGCATGGGCGAAGAAACCGCCGAACACGCCTTCCACCTCGACCCCGAGCATGTCGAATTTGCGCATGATGGCCTGTTCCCGAGCTGGGACCTGCAGCAGCTGCAGCGCGGCTACCAGGTCTACAAGGAAGTCTGCTCGGCCTGCCACTCGATGAACCACGTTGCCTTCCGCAACCTCGAAGAGCTTGGCTATACCGAGGAAGAGGTGAAGGCCGAAGCTGCCAGCTGGGTGGTTCCGGGCATCGATCCCGACACCGGCGAGAACAGCACGCGTCCGGGCCTGCCGACCGATTACTTCCCGTCGCCCTATCCCAACGATGTGGCCGCCGCGGCTGCCAACAACAATGCGATCCCGCCGGATCTCTCGCTGATGACCAAGGCTCGCCATCACGGCCCTGCCTATGTCTATTCGCTGCTGACCGGCTATCAGGAACCGTCGGCCGAACTGGCAGAGGAATTCCCGGACTCGCTGCCGGGCCCGGGCCTCTACCACAACCCGTATTTCGCCAATCTCAACCTGGCGATGGCTCCGCCGCTGACGGCTGATGGCCAGGTGACCTATGCCGACGGCACCGATGCCAGCATCGACCAGATGGCGCAGGACGTGGCCGCATTCCTGACCTGGACTGCCGAACCCTCACTGGTCGACCGCAAGCGTACCGGCTGGCCGGTCATGGGCTTCCTGCTCTTCGCCACCATTCTCGCATGGCTGGCCAAGAAGCAGATCTGGGCGGGCCTCAAGCCGCGCAAGGACTGAAGGCAGTCAATTGCCAAGCGACAGGCGCCTTTCGCTCGATGAGCTGAAGGCGCTTGTTCGCACCGTGCCGGATTTTCCGGCTACGGGTATCATGTTCCGTGACATCACCACACTGATCGCGCATGGCCCCGGCCTTGGCGCGACCATCGACCATCTTGCCGACCTTGTGCCCGCAGGCACCAGCGCGATTGCCGGGATCGAGGCGCGCGGTTTCATTTTCGGCACAGCGCTTGCGACGAAACTCGGCCTCGGCTTCATCCCCGTGCGCAAGGCTGGCAAGCTGCCGGTCGAGACGATCGGGCAGGACTATGCGCTCGAATATGGCGAGGCTCGGATCGAGATCGACCCGAGCCTGCTTCAGGATGGAGAGCGGGTCCTGCTGGTGGACGACCTGATCGCCACGGGAGGAACCGCCATCGCCGCCGCGCAATTGCTTCGCCGCGCCGGGGCTGTCTGCGAGACGGCCCTGTTTGTGATCGACCTGCCCGAATTGGGCGGTGCCAAGATCCTTGGCGATGCCGGCGTCGAAAGTCGTTCGCTGATCGCATTTTCCGGGCATTAGGCTCCACGCGGGATAAACTCGCGCTATGATGCGTTGGGTTTGAAGCGGTCGCGTTCGGAGATTCATGGAACAACAGGCACTTGTCATTGCCCTGATCGGCATTCTCGGCATCGGTGCGCAATGGGTCGCCTGGCGCACGGGTTGGCCCGCCATCGTCCTCATGCTCGCTGCTGGCGTCATTTCGGGGCCGGTGCTCGGCCTGATCGATCCCGAGGCGGCCTTTGGCGACTTGTTGCTGCCGATGGTTTCCATCGGCGTGGCCCTGATCCTGTTCGAAGGGGGGCTGAGCCTCGATTTCCGCGAATTGCGCAAATATGGCGGGGGCGTCTGGCGACTGGTCCTGATCGGCGTCCCGCTTGGCTGGCTGCTCGGATCACTGGCTGGATACCACATTGCCGGACTGGTCTGGCCGGTGGCGATCCTCTTCGCTGGTATCCTGGTGGTGACGGGGCCGACCGTGGTGATCCCGCTTTTGCGCCAGTCCAATGTCCAGCAACGCCCTGCTGCCCTGCTCAAATGGGAGTCCATCGTCAACGACCCGCTCGGTGCGCTTTGCGCCGTCGTTACCTACGAGTACTTCCGCTATGCCGCACAGGGGCAGGGCATGATCGACGTAGTGCCGCCGCTGATCATCGCCGCGCTCGTCGCCGCGGCGATCGGATACGCGGCCGCCTGGGTGATCGCCTGGGCCTTCCCGCGCGGGCTGGTGCCCGAATTTCTCAAAGTCCCTGTGCTGCTCGTCGCCGTGGTCGGCACCTTCGTGCTGTGCAACGCGATCGAGCATGAAGCCGGGCTGGTCGCGGTCACCGTCATGGGCATTGCGCTCGCCAACATGCACGTCACCAGCCTGCGCAGCATCCACCCGTTCAAGCAGAACATCGCCGTGCTGCTGGTCTCGGGCATTTTCATTATCCTTTCGGCCAGTCTCGACTGGGCGCAGTTCCGTCAATTCGAATGGCAGTTCGGCCTGTTCCTCGGTGCGCTGCTCTTCGTGGTACGGCCGGCAACCGTGCTGATCAGCCTGCTATTCAGCGACATCCCCTGGCGCGAACGGCTGTTCCTTGCCTGGATCGCCCCGCGCGGCATCGTGCTGGTCGCCATTAGCGGCCTGTTCGCGCTGCGCCTGTCGGACCTTGGCTATGGCGACGGTTCGATCCTGATAGGGCTGAGCTTCGCGGTCGTAGTGACCACCATCGTCGCGCATGGCTTTACTGCAAATCTCGTGGCCCGCTGGCTCGGGGTCAGGGGCGAAACGCGTCCCGGCCTGCTGATCGTCGGCGCCACGCCGTGGACGATCGCGCTCGCCAGGCAGATGCACGAACTCAAGACGCCGGTCATGGTGGTCGATGCGAGCTGGGGCAGGCTTAAGCCTGCCCGCGCTGCCGGCCTGCCGACCTATCACGGCGAAATCCTCAACGAAGCGACCGAGCACAATCTCGACCTCAACCCCTTCCAGGTGCTGATCGCGGCGAGCGAGAACGAGGCCTACAATACGCTGGTCTGTTCGGAATTCGCGCCGGAGATCGGCACCGATTCAGTCTACCAGCTGGGCGAAGGTGGGGACAATGAGGACCATCGTTCGCTGCCCGCATCGCTGATGGGCCGTGCGCTCTTCGCCTCGGGGCTCGGGGCCGCAGATGTCCACCAGCGGCAGATGGATGGCTGGATCTTCCGCCGTACCAAGCTGTCCGACCAGTTCAACATCGACGATGCCAAGGAAGTACTGCCCGAAGCCGCGAACATGCTCTTGCTGCTCAAGCCGGGCGGAAAGATGCGCTTCTTTACCCATGCATCGGCGCCCGAACCGCAAGCGGGCGACACGATCGTCAGCTTCTCCCCGCCGGGAAAGAAGCAGATCGAGAACGCGAAAACAAAGCCGGGCAAGCAGGCCGCAAAGGCCGCGGCCCAGATGTAAGATTGGAGGATGAAGCCATGAGAAAGCGCATTCTGGACCTGTCCCTGGTGATGGCCCTGGGGTTGTCGCTTGGCGCCTGCGAATTCCGTCAGACCGATGCCGCGCAGGAGGAAGAAGGAACCGCATGGGAGGAAGAGGGCGAGGCACTCCCTCCCGAGCCGGGTGCATCCGATCCGCTGGCTGGGCCGACGGAAGAGCCCCTTGCCGAACCGGCACCCGAAGAGACGCAGCCGATTTCGATCATTCGCGAGGAAGTGCTCGAAGTGGAGGAACCGGTGATTGAGCCGGTCGCGGCGACCATTCCCTTCGGCGATGGCGGCAATGATATCGGCGAGGAAGCCGAACGCCTGCTGGCAGAAATCCTCGAATCACCGGCCCTGCGCGAGGGATGGACCGTCACCCTTCGCGGCCATACGGACAGTTCGGGTAATGACAGCGCGAACCTGCGTGCCTCGCGCGCAAGGGCGGAGGCGGTCGCAGCATGGCTGGTCGAACGCGGCGTGGATGACGAGCGGATCGAGGTGATCGCATTCGGCGAGCAGAACCCGATCGCGCCCAATGCGCTGCCCGACGGATCGCCCGACGAGGAAGGGCGGGCGCGCAATCGCCGCGTCGATATCGAGATCGCGCCCTGACGGGGTGCTATTGCCGAGATCGCTTGACGAGAGCCCCCGGGCAATGGCAAGCGGCCTTCGCAGCGGGCGGGTATAGCTTAGTGGTAAAGCCCTAGCCTTCCAAGCTAGTTATGCGGGTTCGATTCCCGCTACCCGCTCCAACTTCCCGACACAGCGCTTCACAGCAAGGAACGGTTCGCCACTGCATCCTGCAGGAAGCAGAAATGCCATGCCGGATCCGAGGTGGTGAGCTGTGCCGATGTATCGCAGCTCGCCGGCTGTTCGAGCGGATATTGCTCAAGCCGGTCGGCAGCGATGTCGTAGAACTCGCAATTGCCGGCATCGTCCGTGCAGACGAGCTTGTAATGCGCGTTGCGAATGCCGACGACCTTGGTCCCCCCGGTCATCAGATTGGTGCTTTCGGTGATGACAAAGCCGCGATCGGGATCGCGTACCGCACTCGAATCTCCGTACAGGATCGGCATCAGCGAGACCCCGAAGAGATCCGTCTGGCCCCCGTCAGCACCGCTTGATACCTGCTCCGGAACGTCCAGCCCGGCCATTTCGAGGATGGTCGGGAACAGGTCCACCACATGGGTGAACTCGTCGCTGACCGATCCAGGCGCAATGCCCGGTCCGCGCACGACGAGCGGCACCAGCGCGCCGCCTTCATAGGCCGTGCCTTTGCCGCGCGCGGTGCGCGTGATGTACATATTGTCGATATGGTCGAGCTGTGGGCGGCCATACATGGGCGTGCCATTGTCGCCGACGAAGATCACGATCGTGTTCGGATCGACCTCGTCCAGCGTGCCCAGCAAATGCCCCATCAGCGTATCGAGCGCATTGGTCATGGCGCGGAACTGCGTCTCGCCCGAACAATCGCCCGTATTGCGGCTGCCGAATTCGCCGCCGCAGGCGCGGACTTCCGCTTGCGTTTCCTCGTTCAGCAGGTCCAGCTCGGGGATCATCATGGCCGAGGGTTGCTGGTTGGCGGTGGCATGGCTGAGATTGAAAGCGAGCCAGCCGAACCACGGACGGTCGGGCTCCACCCTTTCGCGCTCGCGGATCCAGTCGATCGTCTCGGCCACCTTGACCACCGACGCGTTCCGCGTCTCCGCAATCCCCGGCAGCGAACGGGGGACAGGTTGTTCGGTACGCCACTGGTTTGCCGGCATGGACCCGTCCTGCTGGTGCTCTTCCCATTCCCAGAAGGTGGGCAGGGCCGCATGCATATTGCCTTGGAACCAGTCGAATCCGGCCTCGGCCGGCTTCATCCCGGGATAGTCGGGCGCATCGCCCTGGCCGGGAAGCCCAGCCATGTGCCACTTGCCGAAGACCGCAGTGGCGTATCCCGCATCGCTGAGCCAGCGCACGAAGCTGTCATGCCCCTGGTCGAGCGCATCGGCATAGGTCGCGACATTGGTCTGGCTGGCATTGAGGCCGGTCAGCAAGGAAGCGCGGGTTGGCGAACAGAAGGGATTGGCCCAGTTCGCGGTAAAGCGCATGCCCTGCTGCGCAAAGGCATCGAGATTGGGTGTCGAGGCCGGATGGCCGTCGATCTTCTGCCATTCGGGATGGTTGAAGCCCTCGGGGCCATATTGCGACACCAGCTGTTCGATCATGCCGGGATACATGCCCGTCGACATGTCGAGGCCGACATCGTCGGAGATGATCAGGAGGATATTTGGCCGGGACATTTCGCCCTCGGCTGAAGTGGCAGGTTCGTCCGCCGTCGTACATGAGGCGACCAGGCCAGCCAGAAACAGGGCCCCGAGCCCGCGAAGCAGATTAGCGATCATCATTTCCCTCCCAGTAGGGCCAAACTAGCCAATCTGTGCGGCAAGGCAATCGACTTGCTGCCAGCACTCAGGGCTTGAAGCGCGCCCCGCGTATATGGGTGAAGCGATCGCCCACCACTTCGTACATGGCGATGGTTTCGACTTCCCAGCTGTCTCCCGCCTTGACCGGGCGAATGTCGAATTCGGGCCAGTCGGCAAAGCACTCGAAGGTCGTACGGCAATACATGGCCACGCTGGCCGGGGTGACGATGACCTGTAGCGGGGTCACAACCTCGGTGATGTGCGCCTTCACCTGCCGATAGAAAGAGAGGATGTTTTCGCGTCCTTCGATCCGCTTCATCGAGCCCAGTTCGAACACCACGTCGTCGGCATAGAAGTGCCCGAAACCTTCAAAGTCATTGCCGTTGAAGGCCGCGACATAGGATCGGAAATCGTCCTCGGTCATGCGTCTCTTCCTTCCACATGCATATTGTCGATCAAACGGGTCGTGCCGATCCGCGCAGCGACCAGCAGTCTCGCGGGTCGTTTTGGCGCCTCGTCCAGCAGCTCGAGGCTCTCGGCATCGGCAAGGCTGGCATAATCCACGCTGGCGAAACCGGCCTGCAGCAGAGCAGCTTCGAGATCGGCGAGTATTGGCGCAACCGTGCCGCCAGCCTCGATTCCCTCGATGGCCTTGTGCATCGCCACGTTGAGCGTTGCGGCGGCGGCGCGCTGTTCGGGCGAGAGATATGCATTGCGACTCGACATCGCCAAGCCGTCCGCTTCGCGCACGGTCGGGATCCCGATGATGCGGTCGGCATGCGGTTGGGTGAGGTCGAGGTCGCGCGCCATGCGGCGGATCACCGCCAGCTGCTGCCAGTCCTTTTCCCCGAAGATAGCGAAATCGGGCCGCACCTGGTTGAACAGTTTGCACACCACTGTTGCCACGCCGTCGAAATGGCCGGGGCGCGAGGCACCGCACAGCCCTTCGCTCACGCCTGCGACCGAGATGCTGGTGGCAAAACCGTCGGGATACATGTCCTCCACGCCGGGTGCCCAGAGCAGGGCCACGCCTTCGCCCTCCAGCTTGGCCTGGTCTTCGGCCAATTGCCGCGGATAGGCGTCGAGATCCTCGTTCGGGCCGAACTGGGTCGGGTTCACGAAGATGGAGGCGACGACGTTGGGGGCAAATTCGCGGGCCTCGCGCAGCAAAGTGAGGTGCCCGTCATGCAATGCACCCATGGTCGGTACGAAAGCGATGGGGCCGGATGAACGCAGTTCATCCACAGCTTCGCGCAAGTCTGGCAGGTGCTTGACGGTTTGCACGTGGCGTCCCCTCCGATACAGGTGTTTGCAGATTCCTAGCCTCGTCCAACCGTCAGAGAAAGCCTGCCGAATCGTGACCGCATCCAGCCCGCATCGCATCGTCTTCGCCAATGAGAAGGGTGGCACGGGAAAGTCCACCACGGCCGTGCATGTCGCGGTCGCACTGGCTTACCAGGGCGCGCGGGTGGCGGCGATCGACCTCGATACGCGCCAGCGCACCACGCATCGCTATTGCGAGAATCGCGCCGAGACCGCGCAGCGCCGGGGCATTTCGCTTCCCGGCCCCGTTTGCGAGGTCTTTCGGGGCGAAAGCCTCGAGGAGCTCGAGGAACAGGCCGCACGCCTGGGCGAGGGCATGGATTTCATCATGTATGACACGCCGGGACGCGACGATCCCTTCGCCCGCCATGTCGCGACGGAGGCCGATACGCTGGTCACGCCGATGAATGACAGCTTCGTCGATTTCGACCTGATCGGGCAGGTCGATGCCGAAAGCTTCAAGGTCCGGCGTCTCAGCTTCTATGCGGAGTTGATCTGGGAAGCGCGGATCAAGCGCAGCCGCGCAACGATCGAGGATCAGCGGCGCGAAATGGACTGGGTCGTAGTGCGCAACCGCACCGGCTATACCGATGCGCGCAACCAGCGGCGCATCGACGAAGCATTGACCGAACTGTCCAAGCGCGTGGGTTTTCGCGTTTCGCACGGCCTTTCCGAGCGCGTGATCTATCGCGAGCTCTTTCCCTCGGGCCTGACACTGCTCGACAAGGGGCATCTTGGCGAACTGGGTACCAGTCATCTTGTCGCGCGGCAGGAATTGCGTAGTCTTGTCGCCAACCTCAAGCTTCCCGTTCCCGAAAGACGCGAGGAGCTTGACCTGCAAGCCAGCGAGGCCGCCTGAGCCATGTTCCTGCGTCTTCTTGTCCTTGCCGCCGCAGGATGCGTGCTGTTCAAGATGATTACCGGGCGCTGGCCGTGGCAGAAGAAGCTCTCGACGCGTCACCAGGCCATATTCCGCGCGCGCCGCCTGCTTGGCGTGGAAGCCGGCGCCAGCAGGGATGAGATAGTCGCCGCGCATAAGCGGCTCGTCGCCATGGTCCATCCGGACAAGGGCGGCACCAACCAGCAGGTTCACGAGGCGAATGCCGCCCGCGACCTCCTGTTCGACGAATTGCCGGATGGGGCAGACAGCCAGGAGTATCCATGAGCCATACCTTCCATTCCACCGTCCTGCGCGAATATGACATTCGCGGAATCATCGGCGAAACCCTCGGTGCGGAGGATGCGCGGGCGATCGGCCGCACCTTCGGAACGTTGCTGCGCCGCGCGGGCGGCAAGAAGGTGGCAGTCGGTTACGATGGCCGCGTCAGTTCGCCCATGCTCGAAAGCGCGCTGGTGGAAGGCCTGACTTCCGCGGGATGCGATGTGCGCCGGATCGGCATGGGCCCCACGCCCATGCTCTATTTCGCCGAGGCTTCAGCCGAAGAGATAGATGGCGGCATTCAGATAACCGGCAGCCACAATCCCGCCAATTATAACGGCTTCAAGATGGTATTTCAGGGGCGGCCGTTCTTCGGGTCGGACATCCAGCTGCTCGGCCAGATGTCGGCGGCGGGCGACTGGGAAAGCGGAGTCGGCGGGACCGAGGACGTAGACATCCTCGATACCTATATCGACCGGCTGCTCGAACCGCTTGAAGGCCTCGATGCCGATGTCCTCGCCGGGATCAAGGTTGGCTGGGATGCGGGCAATGGCGCTGCCGGTCCGGCGCTGGAGAGGCTGGCCGCGCGCCTGCCCGGCGAACATCATCTGCTCTATACCGAAGTCGATGGCGAGTTTCCCAATCATCATCCCGACCCCACTGTCGAGGAAAACCTTGAAGATTTGCGGGAACTTGTCTCCGCAAAGTCCCTCGATTTCGGAATTGCTTTCGACGGCGACGGGGACCGGATCGGCGCGATCGACGGCGAAGGCCGGGTGATCTGGGGCGACCAGTTGCTGATGATTTATGCCGAGGATTTGCTCAAGAGGCAGCCCGGCGTCACGATTATCGCCGATGTGAAGGCCAGCCGTGCCCTGTACGACCATATCGCAGCTTGCGGTGGCGAGCCGCTGATGTGGAAGACGGGTCACTCGCTGATAAAGTCCAAAATGAAGGAGACTTCCTCGCCCCTGGCCGGCGAGATGAGCGGGCACGTCTTTTTTGCCGATACCTATTACGGCTTCGACGATGCGCTCTATGCCGGCGTGCGGCTGATCGCGGCATCGGTGCGGCTGGGCAAATCGGTCACGCAGCTTCGCGGCGACATGCCGCAAATGCTGAATACACCTGAGATGCGCTTCCAGGTCGATGAGAGCCGCAAGTTCGCCGCGGTGGACGAGGTCAAGGAACGGCTCAGCACTGCCAGCGGTGTCGAGGTCAATGCCACCGACGGTGTGCGCGTGAACACGCCTGATGGCTGGTGGCTGCTGCGCGCCTCGAATACGCAGGACGTGCTGGTTGCACGAGCGGAAAGCGATAGTGAGGACGGGCTCAAGCGCTTGCTGGCGCAGATCGACGAGCAGCTTGGCCTGTCGGGCCTCGAACGCGGCCCGCAAGCCGGGCACTAGGCACAAGTATCATGCAAGCCCGGCTTGGGGCCTATTTTGAGCGGCTCGGGCTGGAGCAGGCGCCTGCGGCGGATGCCGCCGGGCTGGCCTTGCTCCAGCACGCGCATCGTCAGGCGATCGCCTTCGAGAATTGCGACATCATCCTCGGCCGTCCGATCCGGATCGGCAGCGAGGAAGTGTTTGCCAAGCTCGTCGGCTCCCGCCGCGGCGGTTACTGCTTCGAGCAGAACCGGCTCTATTCCGACGTGCTCGAGGCCTTGGGCATCTCCAATCGTCCACTCCTGGCCCGTGTGCGTCTCGGCCAGGCCGAAGGGGTGATACCTGCGCGCAGCCATGTGTTGTTGCTGGCACGGCTGGAGGCAGACAACTGGATTGCCGATGCCGGCTTCGGCGGCAGCTACGTCCCGCCCATGCGGCTGGTCGATGGCGAGGAATTGGCAACGCCGGATGGCGCGCGCCACCGATTGCGGCATGTCGGCCTGCCTGACGGCGAATGGCTGCTCGAACGCGCCGGGCCCCGTGCCTCAACGGATGGCAGGGCGCTTCCACATGGAGAATGGCAGGCGCAATACACATTCGACCTGGCACCTGTCGCGCAAAGCGATCTCGAACAGGCCAATCACTGGACGGCGACCCATCCTTCTTCGCGTTTCGTCGCGGCGCCGCTGGCAACTATCGCCCGGCCGGACGGGTTTGCATCCCTGTCCGGCAGCCAACTGTCTGTTTCGGAAGCCGGAATTGCGCAGCGCCGCGAAATTGCCGATGTGGAGGATTGGCGCGCGACGATGCAGCAGGTCTTCGGTCTCGCGTTCACCCGCGATGAAGTGGCTGCCATGGAGCTGTTCGCTCACTAGACATTGGCCACAAAGCGGTCATACTCGCCTCATCGCAGGGGGATATTGCTTTATGGCAGTAGCGGCGGCGCGCAGTTCCGGTCTTGTGCTTACGCAGAGCAAGCCGTTGCGGCTGCTCTCGCTATTCCTCCTCTACTTCACACAGGGCGTGCCCGTCGGGGTCTTTTCCGTTGCCATTCCGGCTTGGATGGCCGCCAACGGTATGAGCGCCGGGCAGGTTGCAGGCGTAGTCGGGATCAGCTTGCTGCCGTGGTCGCTCAAGCTGGTCAACGGCTTCATCCTTGATCGCTATACTTACTTGCCCATGGGACGCCGTCGGGCATGGATCGTCGGGGCGCAGCTGATGATCGTGATCAGCCTGCTTGTGGGGGCGGTCATCTCCCCGCCTGCGCAGGATGTCTTCCTGCTGTCGGCGATCGGTTTTGCTTCCAACACGGCGGTGACCTTCCAGGATGTCGGGATCGACAGCCTCGCGGTGGATATCATGCCGGAAGACGAGCGCGCCAAGGCCAGTGGCGTGATGTTTGGATCGCAAATGCTGGGCATCTCTGCGACGTCTGCGGTCACCGGCTGGCTTCTTGAGTCCGCAGGTTTCGCTTCCGCACTGATCGTCGCCAGCCTTGCCCCGCTTGCCGTTGCGCTGTTCCTCATGACTGTGCGCGAGCGGGAAGGCGAGAAGCTCCTGCCCTGGACCAGCGGCGAGGCGCATCCGCGCAACAAGGCCATCCAGGTCGAGGCCTGGGTTCCACTGCTGCGCGAAACCTTCAAGGCGCTGATCGTGCCGGTTACCCTGATCCTGCTGGTGGTGAATGTCTTCTCCATGGTGCCCTATGGCGGTTATGAGAGCTTTCATCCCGTTCTTTCCACGCAGTTCGCCGGATGGGATATCAGCGACTACACCAGCACGATGGGTACGGCGACGCTGGCCGCGGGGCTGATTGGCCTGATTATTGGCGGCTGGATGGTCGACTTTGTCGGCGCCCAGCGCTCCGCACTTGGCATCTGTGCACTGACGGTGGCAGCCCTGATTACCATGGCCTTGCTGCGCGAGAGCTGGAGCGAAGGTTGGCCGTTGGCGCCGTTCTTCATCTCGGGCGAGGTGCTCGGCACGATGCTGACCATCGCCGTTGTCCCGATCTGCATGCGCGCCTGCACGCCTTCTGTCGCGGCGACGCAATTCACGATCTTCATGGCGGCGGGCAATTTCGGTCGTCCGCTGGGGGCCTCGATCACTGCGGCGCTCGACATGGAAGGCTCGCCGACTTCTCTCTATTGGGCGCTGGCTGCGCTGGTCGGTGTCGCCGCCATACTGCTCTATCTGGTCCGCTTTCCGGCGGATGACCGTGCCTTCGAGGAAGCGGCGGAGGGCTTGCCGCAGGGCGAGGGTATTCCAGCCGCCCAGGACTAGCAGGCTGGAAAAGCGCGAAGCTGCTGCCATTGTAGGATGATGGCGCAGCTTCCCCCCGAGATTGCCGAATGGTTTGCCGGCCGCGGCTGGCGCGCAAGGCGCCATCAGGCGGAGATGCTGGAGGGGGCCGCAGCAGGGCAACACGCGCTGCTGGTGGCCGATACCGGCGCTGGCAAGACGTTGGCCGGCTTCCTGCCAACATTGGCGGCATTCTGCCCCTCGCAGCTGGATGGCGAGCCGCCGCCCGAAGGCCTGCACACGCTTTACGTCTCGCCCTTGAAGGCGCTGGCGCATGACGTGCAGCGGAACCTGCTCACTCCGGTCGAGGAGATGGGCCTCGATATCAGGATCGAGACGAGGAGCGGCGACACGCCCTCGGACCGCAAGAGGCGCCAGCGCAGCCGCCCGCCACATGTGCTGCTGACCACGCCCGAAAGCCTCTCGCTCCTGCTCAGCTTCCCGGACAGTTTCGAGCTGTTCAAGGGATTGAAGCGCGTGGTGGTGGACGAGATCCATGCCTTCGCCACGCAGAAACGCGGGGACCTTCTGGCGCTCGCCCTGTCGCGCTTGCAGGCGATTGCGCCCGAGATGCAGCGCGTCGGCCTGTCAGCAACGGTGGCCGATCCCGAGGGCTTCCGGGCCTGGCTCGCTCCTTGGGGAGACATGGATTCGGTGTCATTGGTATCGGGCGAGGAAGGGGCCGCGCCCGAGGTCGAAATCCTCCTGCCCGAGAAAGAGCGCGTGCCCTGGGGCGGCCATGCGGCGACCTGGGCGATCCCGCAGCTTTATCAGCGGATCAGGGACAACCGCACCACGCTGGTCTTTACCAATACGCGCTTCCTCGCCGAATATATCTTCCAGTGCCTGTGGGACGAAAATGAGGACAACCTCCCCATCGGCATCCATCACGGATCGCTCGCCAAGGAGGCGCGGCGCAAGGTTGAAGGTGCCATGGCGCGCGGCGAATTGCGCGCACTTGTGTGCACTGCCAGCCTCGACCTTGGCGTGGACTGGGGCGATATCGACCTGGTGGTGCAGATGGGGGCGCCCAAGGGTAGCTCGCGGCTGTTGCAGCGGATCGGTCGTGCCAACCACCGGCTCGACAGTCCCAGCCGCGCGCTGCTCGTCCCGGGCAATCGCTTCGAATTTCTCGAGGCCATGGCGGCCAAGCAGGCTGTCGATGAAGGCAAGCGCGATGGCGAGGACTTCCGACCCGGCGGGCTCGACGTGCTGGCGCAGCATGTCATGGCTTGCGTCTGCGCGGCAGGTTTCGATGAGCAGGAATTGCTGCGCGAAGTGCGTTCCTGCTGGCCCTATGCCTGGGTGGACCAGGAAGCGTGGAGCCGGGTGCTCAATTTCGTGGCAACAGGCGGCTACGCGCTCAAGGCCTATGACAAATTCCAGCGCATCACGCGCGAGGCCGATGGGCGCTGGCGGTTGACCCATCCCGACCAGGCGCATCGCCACCGCATGAATGCCGGCATCATTGTTGATTCCGAGATGATCGACGTGCGCTTCCGCAACGGGCGCTCGCTTGGGCGTGTGGAGGAGCGCTTTGCCGCCTCCTTGCGCGTAGGCGACACTTTCCGTTTTGCCGGCATGACGCTCGAGGTCGAGCGCATGCAGGACACCGAATTGCAGGTCCGCGCAAGCACCAGGGCGGCAATGATACCATCCTATAGCGGGCTGCGCCTTCCGCTCACCACGCATCTGGCCGACCGGGTGCGTGCGCTGCTGGTCGATCGTACGGGTTGGGCACGCTTCCCGGACGATGTGCGCGAATGGCTGGAGGTGCAGGACTGGCGCAGCCAGTTGCCGGGGCCGGACAATTTGCTGGTCGAAAGCTTCCCGCATGGCGGGCGCCACTACACCGTCTATTACACCTTCACCGGATGGAACGCGAACCAGTCGCTCGGCATGCTCATCACCAAGCGGATGGAGGATATGGGACTTATGCCCGGCGGCTTCGTTGCCAATGATTATTCGCTGGCGGTCTGGGGCCTCAAGCCGGTCGAGGACCCGGCATCGCTGCTATCGCCCAACATCCTGCAGGACGAGTTTATCGACTGGGTGCAGGAGAGCTTCCTGCTGCGCCGCGCCTTCCGTGAAGTGGCGGTGATAGGCGGGCTGGTCGAGCGCCAGCATCCCGGTAAGCGCAAGTCAGGGCGTCAGGTCACCTTCTCGACTGACCTCATCTATGACGTGCTGCGCAAATACGAGCCCGACCATGTGCTGATGGAGGCGGCGTGGGCCGATGCTCGCGCGCGCCTGACCGATATCGGCAGGCTGGGCGATTTGCTCGACCATGCGGCTGAACGGATTACCCATGTCGAGCTCGATTACGTCAGCCCGCTCGCCGTCCCCGTCATGGTGATGATAGGGCGCGAAGCCGTGCCGCAGGGGCAGGCGGATGACGAACTCCTGCTCGAGGCGGAAAGCCTTGCCGCAGCGGCCATGCAGGTCGAGCCGATCGAGGGTTAGTCGCCCTTGCCGAAGTCCCGATATTGTTCATTGCCACGGAAGGCGAAGCGGCCCGTCCCGGCATCGTCTGCCAGATTGATCACCTGCACCGCATCGTCATAGCTGGTCAGAGAGTGCGGCTGGAACAGGATCACCGGTTCATTCTCTTGGCTTGCGGCGGAGGTGAGCCGGGCGAGCAGCGCATCACGGTTCACCGCTTCGCCATTCCAGAAGGCCTGGCCATTGGCATCGAGCGTCAGGGCGACTTGCGGGGCATTGCTTGCGCCGTCGCCCGGACCCGGCAGGTCGACTTCGATCGAATGCGTTGCCAGCGGGATCGACATGATGATCATGATCAACAGCACCAGCAGGACGTCTATCAGCGGTGTGGTGTTCATGTCCTTGAACGGCGGATCGGTATAGGGCCGCATCGGATTGGCCCGATAGGATGGATAACGACTATATGCGAATGCAGGCATGTCTCGCTCCTCTCCAATAATGTAACAACATAACATCACATCTAGGTCTGCAGGTCAAGTGAGAATGCCTGTCGTGCGTGGTGGCGGTGAGCTTGCTTCATCCATGCGAGCAAGGTTTGCAGGCAAAGAAAAAGGGGCGGGAAAGCCCGCCCCTTGATCCGTTTCGCACTGTTCGAGTGCTTATTCCTTGCCGAAGCTCCGGTACTTGTCGTTGCCGACAAATCCGAACTTGGACACGCCCGAGCTCTTGATGATGTTGAGCACGCGTGCCGAAAGTTCGTAGCTCGCATTTGCCTCAGGTTCGAACTGTAGTTCGGGTTCGACTTCGAACTGCAGGGTGACCTCGAGGTTGCGAACCAGTTCGCCCGCATTGATCGGCTGGGCGTTCCAGAGAATCTCGCCATTCGGGGTCAGAACGATCTTGTTCACGATCGGATCGATCTGGTCCTCGGGTGGCGGGTTCGGGTTCGGCGAGGGCAGGTCGATATTGATCGCGTGCGTCGCGACCGGAATGGTGATGATGAACATGATGAGAAGAACGAGCATGACGTCGATCAACGGCGTCGTGTTCATCTCCATCATTGGCTCGCCATCGTCCTTGCCGCCTGACATTGCCATGAGTTGTTACTCCTCGTTTTTTCTAACCGGGTCGAAAACGGCTTAGCCGTTCGGATCGACCGGGTTGGAAATGAAGCCGACAGTCGGATAGCCGGCTGCCTGCACGTTGAAGATCGTACCTGCCACGCAGCGCCAGGGTGCATTCACGTCGCCGCGAATGTGAACCTGCGGGATAAGCTCGGGTTCAGCCATGATCGCTTCGGGGCCGCCGGCGCGCTGGACGATGGCGTCCAGGCGCTCGAAGGCGCGATCATAGAGTTCGCTCGAATCAACCAGCGTGGTGTTGTTGATGAATACTCGGCATTCCCCGTTACGGGTTGCACCGGAATATTCGGTGTTGATCGTGCTCGGCGTGCGGCCGGCTTCATCTGTCGTGGTGACGGTGATCAAAAGGTTTTCGACCTTGTCGTCCGATTCGCGCGAAACGATGATCGGGATCTCAAGTTCTTCGACCGTTTGGATGGCAACCGGGACTGCGATCAGGAAGATGATCAGCAGCACCAGCATCACGTCCACCAGCGGCGTGGTGTTGATGTCAGACATCGGGCTTTCGCCGCCGTCTCCACCTGTCGCTATGGCCATGGTTTTCTTCCTATCTCTCTAGTGACCTGGAACGGGCCGGCGGATGCTTGTGCAGCGTTCCGCCGGCCTTCGTTCAACTTCGGCTTAGGCCTTCTTCGGCGCAGCAGCCGGAGCGGTCTTGGCAGCCGCAGGAGCCACGTTCGGCTTCACGGTGCCGTTCGAGGCGATGTTGGCCAGCAGCTCGGTCGAGAAGCCAGACAGCATGGCCTGGATCTTCTTGTTGCGGCCCTGCAGGTAGTTGTAGGCAAACACGGCCGGGACGGCCACGAGCAGACCGATGGCGGTCATGATCAGTGCTTCACCAACCGGGCCGGCGACCTTGTCGATCGATGCCGAACCGGCGATGCCGATGTTGATCAGGGCGCGGTAGATACCGATCACGGTGCCGAGCAGGCCGACGAACGGTGCGGTAGCGCCGGTCGTTGCCAGGAAGGGCAGGCCGCCATTGAGCTTTGCGGTGATGGCCGATTCCGAACGGGCCAGCGAGCCGTGCAGCCAGTCATGCGTTTCGAGGCTGTCGGACATCTTGTCGCTTTCCGACTTTGCGGCCAGCGCATCGTCGATCAGCTGACGCCATGCGCTGTTCTTCTCGAACTTGTTAGCACCTTCCGAAATCGAACCCGCGCGCCAGAAGGCGGCACGGCCGGCACGGAACTGCTTCATGATTTTGTTCTGTTCGAACAGCTTGGTGAACAGGATGTAGAACGAACCGACCGACTGGATCACCAGCACGGCGAGAATGGACCATGCGACCGGGCCGCCCTGCTCCATGGCTTCCATGAAGCCGAAGTTGTTCTGGGGGGCTTCCGCCGCGCCAGCGGCCAAGAGTTCAATAAACATGCGAAAAGTCCTCTCTTGAGAATTGGGTAAAAACTAGCGCCTAGTTGAGTCTGTAAACGATTGTGAGCGAATCCCGGCCGGTGGTCGGGTTGCCGGCAGCGTCAAGCGCCGGGTCGTAGCGCGCGTAACGCTCCATCCCTTCGCATGCTGCGTCATCGAGAATGGGCTCGCCACTCGAACCGGTCACGGTGCACGATTGCACGCGTCCCTCAGCATTGATGACCACGCTCACGCCAACATTGCCTTCGATCTCGCGGCGAACCGCGCGGCTCGGATAGGCTTCCTGGATACGGGCGGCCCAGCGATTGAAGTTATCGCGTTCGGCTGCGCGCGCCAGGGAAGGCGGTGGCGGTGGTGCCGGTGGTGCCGGCGGCGGCACGATAAGGACCGGAGGCGCAGGCGGCGGAATATTCTGCTGCGTGCGGATCGGCGGCGGTGCCGGTGCGATGTTGATCGGCGGCGGCGGCGCGACAGGCGGCGGCGGCACCGTTTCAGGTTCGGGAGGCGGGGGCGGCGGCTCCTCCGGCTCCGGTTCAGGCTCTTCAATATCCACCGTGGTCACGCGCTGTACGACCTCTTTAACCGCCGAAATGGCGAGGCCGCTGATCAGCAAATAACCGACCGCAACGTGGATCAGGGCAACGATGACAATCGACGTAATTCGACTGCCGCTCATCTCTTGGTCAGCGTAAGCCATCCAGTCCCATAACTCCATTTCCATCCGCCGGACCATGTCCGGCCTTCGCAACATTTAGTGGGCACTGGCCCCCTGCTGCATCGAAAGTTCCACTCTGTCGACGGAGAGCGGATGAGGTTTGGCTGATGCCAATCCCCAAAAAGCAGACCTTCGGTATTATCTTATCCACAAGGTCCGTTCCGGGCGGGTCTTAACGGCGAAGAACGGCAGGGGCAATCGCTTTATCGGTTAAGGAGCGATTCACTTGTCTCCGCCGCTTTATAGACGACGTGCAGCCCGATATAGGGCAGTTCCGCACAGGATTGCAGGAGGCAGGAGCAAGCAATGAAAGTCCAGGGCCGATTCTCTCGAATGGCACAGATGGCGGCTGCAACCGCTGCACTGGCGAGTGTTTTTGCCTTTCCTGCCAAGGCCCAACAGCTCCCTGCCTCACCCACCTATGTCGACCTGATCGAGATGTCGCGTGCCGCCAATATCGTTGCCCGCATCGCTATCGAAGAGCAGATCACGGTTCCGCCCGAACGCGCGCCGGACGTCGCTCCCGGGCAGGTCAGGCTTTACATCGAAGCGCTCACGCAGGCCCTCTTGGGCGGCAGCGTGCCGGTTGGCGAATCGCTTGTCTTCCTTGTCGACCAGCCGCTCGATTTCGAAGGTGACGCTCCCGACATTGAAGAAATGAGCTTCCTCGTCTTCGCCCGCGCCGTGCCCGGCCGACCGGGCGAGATCCAGCTGGTGGGCGGCAATTCCTTCCTGCCCGACACGCCCCGGATCGAACAACGCATCCGCATGGTGCTGACGCAGCTGGCCACGGAGACCATGCCGCCACAGGTCACCGGCGTTCGCGAGGTCATATCGGTACCGGGCAATCTTGCCGGTGAATCGGAAACGCAGATCTTCCTTGAAACGCAGGGTGGCGCCCCGGTTTCGCTCAATGTCCTGCGCCGGCCTGGCATGCGCCCGCAATGGGGCGTTTCATGGACCGAGATCGTCGACCAGGCTGCGAGGCCGCCCGAGCCAGAGACGCTGCAATGGTATTCGCTGGCCTGCTTCCTGCCTGAGCGGCTTCCGGATGAGAGCTTTCTGCAGGCCGACCGCGATTCCCAGGCACGGGCGCGGGAAGATTACGGCCTGATCCAGGACCAGCTCGGACCCTGCGCCCGCAGTCGCTGACCGCGCCAGCCATCTAGCCCCTAGCCAAGCGCGAGCAGGGGCACTAACGCGGCGCGCCGTAAGACACATTGCAGGACCTTCGGGGGAATTGATGAGCGCACCGCTTCGTATCGCATTGGCAGGCCTCGGCACGGTCGGGGCCGGGGTAATCCGCCTGCTCGAGACGAATGGCGAGCTGATTGCCCAGCGCGCGGGCCGCGAGATCCAGGTCACGGCCGTTTGCGCGCGCGATCGCAGCAAGGACCGGGGCATCGACCTTTCTCCCTATGCCTGGGAAGATGACATGACGGCGCTTGCTGCGCGCGACGATGTCGATGTGGTGGTGGAATTGGTCGGCGGATCGGACGGACCTGCGCTCGCCCTTGCGCGCAATGCCCTGAATGGCGGCAAGCACCTCGTCACCGCGAACAAGGCGATGATCGCGCATCACGGCATGGAATTGGCCAGCGTCGCCGAGGCCGGCAATGCTGCGCTCAAGTTCGAGGCGGCGGTTGCCGGGGGCATCCCGGTGATCAAGGGGCTGGGCGAAGGCGCCGCAGCCAATGCCATCGACCGCCTCTATGGCATCCTCAACGGCACCTGCAATTACATCCTCAGCCAGATGGAAAGCACCGGCGCGGATTTCGGCGACGTTCTCAAGGACGCCCAGGAACTGGGTTACGCCGAGGCAGACCCGACCTTCGATATCGAAGGCGTCGATGCTGCGCACAAGCTCGCCATCCTTGCTTCGATCGCCTTCGGCACGAAGCTCGATTTCGGTGCGGTGGACATTTCCGGCATCACCAAGATCCGTGCGGCAGACATCGCCCAAGCCGATGCGCTGGGCTATGTCATCCGCCTGCTCGGTACGGCCGACGTCGATACCGGCTCGGGCGAGAAGAGGCTGCTCCAGCGCGTGCAGCCCTATCTCGTATCCAAGGAGCATCCGCTCGCCGCGGTCGACGGGCCGACCAATGCCGTGGTGCTCGAATGCAATTTCGCCGGGCGCCTGCTGTTCGAAGGTGCGGGTGCGGGCGATGGGCCGACCGCCAGCGCAGTCGTCGCCGATATCGTCGATATCGCACGCGGCAATTTCGGGGCGCCCTTCTCGCTCCCGGCCGGTGCCCTGCAACCCGCAGCGCCAGCCGATCCGGGCAATCGCCTGAGCCGCTTCTACATGCGCTTCGTGGTGGCCGACCGCCTGGGCGTGCTGGCGGAAATCACGGCAGCGATGCGCGATGCGGGCGTTTCGATCGAAAGCATGATCCAGCATGGCCACCCCGAAGAGGGCGGAGACGTGCTGGTGGCCATTGTCAGCCATGAAGGTCCGGAAAGCGGCGTGTCTGCCGCACTCGACCTGCTCGATGGATCGCCCAGCCTGTCCGAGGCCCCGCTGGTCATGCGCTTGCTAGGATAGGCTTCGAAGTACTGGGATCGGTGTGCGACCAGCACACCGCGAGGCCGACCGGCCGTCCGCAGGCGCTCCGCAGCGAAGCGGAGGGACAGCGCCGAGGAGTTCAGGCGGATGCCTGAACACACACATCAGGGCCCGTAGACCCCGTCCTCGAGACCGGCGGAAACGTCCTCGCCATAGCTGGCCCGCCGTTCTTCCTGTTCCTCGGCTTCGCGCTCGGCAATGGCATCCGAATCGGTCGGTCCGCCGTAAAGCCGCGCCGCGTCCGATCCTTCGGGCGTTTCGGGGATGGCGTCGAAATCCATCATGAAGGCGGGAGGCGGAACGCTGCCAAGGCCGGAGGCGCAGAAGGCACTGGCCTCGCAAGGCGGAATACCGTCGACATTGGGCGCACGCGGCGCACCGCTACCCGTCACTTCGGTGTCGGCGCGTGTAGGCCGTTCGAACAAATAGCGCGATGAATCCTGCTTCTCCTCGCACACCACGATCGTGTCGGGATCGGCCTCGATATCGTCGCAGGGATCGACATCTTCCTCGAGCTCCAGCCGCCAGAAATCCTCGGCATTGGACAGCGCTTCCACAGCGTCGATCCGCCCGGTTTCCTGTGCTCCTGCCGGGCAGGCGAAGAGCGTTGCAGCACAAAATGCGACGCTTCGCCCCACCTTTCTCGACATCGCAATCTCCCCACCCTAAGCGGTGCCGCAACATCGAATTGGGGAGTGAATCGCCCATGAACGCAGTGGCAGAATCAGCCGAATACACGATCGACCGCGCGCTTGTACTTGAATTCGTGCGGGTTACCGAAGCGGCGGCGATCGCGGCCTCGCGGCAGATCGGCCGGGGCGATGAGAATGCCGCCGATGCCGCTGCGGTAGAGGCGATGCGCTCGGCGCTGGACGAAATGTCCATCCATGGCCGCGTGGTCATCGGCGAGGGCGAGCGCGACAATGCTCCCATGCTCTATCTCGGTGAAGAAGTCGGCTGTGCGCGGGAAGCGGGACCAGACATCGATATCGCCGTCGATCCGCTGGAGGGCACTACGCTGACCGCCAAGGGCGGCTCCAATGCGCTGTCCGTGCTCGCGGCCGCCGGGCGTGATTGCCTGCTCAATGCGCCAGATATCTATATGGAGAAGATCGCCGTCGGACCGGGCTATCCGGCGGGAATCGTCGGCCTTGGCCGTGAGCCGGAGGACAATGTCCGTGCGTTGGCAGAGGCCAAGGGCGTCAAGCCCTCGGAATTGATGATCTGCGTGCTCGACAGGCCGCGTCACGGAGATCTGGTAAGTCGGCTGCGCGCGCTGGGTTGCGGCATTCATCTCATTTCCGATGGCGATATTGCGGGTGTCATTGCCACCACCCAGCCCGATACCGGGATCGACATGTATATGGGATCGGGCGGAGCGCCCGAAGGCGTCCTCGCAGCAGCGGCCCTGCGCTGCATTGGCGGCCAGTTCGAAGGTCGGCTGATCTACCGCAACGAGGATGACCGGCGGAAGGCGCGGTCCTGCGAGATCGAGGACCTCGACCGCATCTACAAGATCGACGAGCTGGCGCGCGGCGACTGCATCTTCACCGCCACCGGGGTAACTTCGGGCTCCATGCTGGGTGGGGTTTCGCGCCGCCGCAGCCCCGATGGCAGCAATGTGGTGACGACGCACAGCGTGGTCATGCGGGCCAGCACCAGGACGGTGCGCTGGATTCGCAGCGACTATCGCCATTCCTGACAAGCATTTCCCCAGCGCGGCCAATCGTACCGGTTGCAATCATGTGACGCTGGGCTAGAGCCGGGCGAACAGCGAATCCACGGCGAATAACTGGAGAGGCCAGCCCATGAAGATCATGTCCGGCAATGCCAACCTGCCGCTCGCGCGCGCAATTGCCGGCTATCTCGAAGTGCCGCTTACCGATGCCAGCGTGCGCCGTTTCGCCGACGAGGAAATCTTCGTCGAGATTCATGAGAATGTCCGCGGCGAGGATGTCTTCCTCCTCCAGTCGACCAGCTTCCCGGCCAATGACAATCTGATGGAGCTGCTGATCTGCATCGATGCGCTCAAGCGTGCATCGGCCAGCCGCATTACCGCCGTGGTGCCCTATTTCGGCTATGGCCGGCAGGACCGGAAGCCCGGCCCGCGTACGCCGATCTCGGCCAAGCTGGTTGCCAACCTCATTACCGAGGCAGGTGCCGACCGCGTGCTTTCGGTCGATCTCCATGCCGGGCAGATCCAGGGCTTCTTCGATATCCCGACCGACAATCTCTATGCCGCGCCGGTCATGGCTGCCGACATCCAGGCCCGCTATGGCGGCGAAGACCTGATGGTCGTCTCCCCCGACGTCGGCGGCGTGGTGCGCGCGCGCGCGCTGGCCAAACGGCTCGACAACGCTCCGCTGGCCATCGTCGACAAGCGTCGCGAAAGGCCGGGCGAGAGCGAGGTCATGAACATCATCGGCGAGGTGAAGGGGCGCAACTGCATCCTCATCGACGACATCATCGATTCGGGGGGAACGCTGTGCAACGCCGCGCAGGCGCTGCTCGATGCCGGGGCCAAGAGCGTGGCCGCCTATATTACCCACGGCGTGCTCTCGGGCGGCGCGGTGGCGCGGATCGACAAGAGCTGCATGACCGAGCTGGTCATTACCGACACTATCCTGCCGACCGATGCGGCCAAGGATTCGGCCAAGATTCGTGTCCTGACCATCGCCCCGCTGGTGGGTGAGGCGGTGCGCCGCATCGCCGATGAAAGCTCGGTCTCGAGCCTGTTCGACTAGGATGCAGGGCAGGACATTCTGGATGGTGGTGAGCGGGGTCCTGGCCCTGGCTCTCTTCCTCATGCTCAGTGTCAAGATCCAGGACCCGGCCGATCCCGATTTGATCGCCGCAGACCAAGTCTATCTTCCGCCTATGGGTTCGAACCAGGTTTTCCGCGAGGAGACCGGTGCTGCCGAGGGGCATGAACTGATCGTGGCGGATTTGCGCCTGCCGCCCAACGCGGTGGGTGAGGCGCATTACCATCCATGGCAGGAATATCTCTATGTCATCGGCGGCAGCGCCGTGCTGGACATAGAAGGCATGGAGCCGCGCGAACTGGTCGCGGGCGAGACCTATGTCATCCCGGCAGAAGTCGTGCATACGCCGCGCGCGGGCCCCGATGGCATCCGCGCAATGATCATGCGTGTGCATAATGAAGGTGACCCGGTCTCTGTGCCGGTCGAGGTCCCCGCCGAATGAACCTCGCCGCTGAAATCGCGCTGGCGCATCGGCTGGCGGATGCAGCGCGCGCTGAGATTCTCCCGCATTTCCGCACACCGCTCGATCCAGAGGCGAAGGGCGATGAAACGCCCGTCACCATTGCCGATCGCAATGCCGAAGAGGCCATGCGCCGTATCCTCAAGGCCGAGGTGCCGCAGGACGGCGTCGTGGGTGAGGAGTTCGGCGCGGAGCAAGGGCGCTCCGGTCGCCAATGGGTGCTCGATCCGATCGATGGCACGACCAGCTTCATCGCCGGGCGGGCGATCTTCGGGACGCTGATCGCGCTCCTGGTGGACGGCTTTCCCGTGCTCGGTCTGATCGACCAGCCCATACAGCAGGAGCGCTGGCTGGGGGTAGCGGGTGAGGGCACGACCCTGAACGGCAAGCCCGTTTCCACGCGCCATTGCCGCGAACTCGCCAGTGCCGCGATTGGCACCACCGGGCCGCAATATTTCAGCCGGGAAGAGGGCGATGTCTTCATGGCGCTCGCCGGCCAGACCGCGCACAAGCGCATGGTGATGGGCGGGGATTGCTACAATTACGCCCTGCTCGCTTCAGGTCATCTCGACCTGGTCTGCGAGGCGGGCCTCAAGCTCTATGATTTCGCGGCTTTGGTGCCGGTGGTCGAAGGGGCCGGGGGCCTGATGTGCGACTGGCATGGCGAGCCCCTGCATGCGGCATCGGACGGCCGCGTGCTGGCGCTGGGCGATCCGGCGCGACTGGAGGACGTGCTCGAGGCCATGGGCGGACATTCGCATTGAGCGAGAGGCCGGAGCGCCTGTTCTTCTACGGCGTGCTGATGGGCAAGGTGGCCTCCCCGGCCATCCAGGGCATCCTTGCGGGTATCGCTCCCGGCGTGCCGGCAAGCACTCGGGGCCTGCTCTACGCCGTACCCGATCCGCGCGGGGCCTATCCGGTGCTTGTTCCGGGCGAAGGTAGGGTAATGGGCATGCTGCACGAGGCGGGCAGCGTGGACCTTGCTGCGCTCGATGCCTTCGAGGGGTCGGATTATGACCGCCAGCCCGTCGCGGTGGAGCCGGTGAGCGGCGGATCGCGCATGGCCGATGCCTATATCTACCAGTTAGCGCCCCGGCCCGAATTCGTGCCCATCGCGCATGGTGATTTCGCGCGCTGGTTGCGCGAGACTGGAACGCCGCCATTTTCGGACTGAGCTTTCCTACATGGGAGCCGGGTGGGCAGGGCAGTCCCGGCTCTTTCACATTGTCGGGATCGCTCGCCATTTGCTCCTATTCGGGAGGAAGGGTTTTCCCTTCAGGACAGTGTGTCAGGTGTGAGGGGTTAGGCGGATTTCGCCTTGCATTTCGGTCCGAAAGCGCTATTTGCGCGCCCTTCACTGACACGTGATCATCTTCCGGTCTGGCTGAAAGGGCTGCCAGGGCTGGTTGGACGTGTTTCTGACAAAGGAGACGAAAATGCCCAAGCTGAAGACCAAGAGCGGTGTGAAGAAGCGCTTCAAGCTCACCGCAAACGGCAAGGTCAAGCACGGTGTGGCCGGCAAGCGCCACCGCCTGATCAGCCACAATGCGAAGTATATCCGCCAGCAGCGCGGGACCAAGGTTCTCGCCAAGGCCGACCAGGCCGCGGTGAAGAAATGGGCCCCCTACGGCCTCGATTGAGCCGCAGCTAAGGAGATAGAGATATGCCTCGCATCAAACGCGGCGTCACCACGCGCCAGAAGCACAAGCGGATCCTCGACCAGGCCAAGGGCTATCGCGGTCGCCGCAAGAACACCATCCGCGTCGCGCGCCAGGCCGTCGAAAAGGCCGGCCAGTACGCCTATCGCGACCGCAAGGTTAAGAAGCGCAATTTCCGCGCCCTGTGGATCCAGCGCATCAACGCGGCCGTCCGCGCCGAAGGCCTGACCTATTCGCAGTTCATGCACGGCGCCAAGCTCGCCGGTATCGAGCTCGACCGTAAGGTCATGGCGGATCTGGCGATGAACGAAGCCGAAGCCTTTGCCCTGATCATCAAGCAGGCAAAGGAAGCCATTCCCGCCTGATCGATCGGGCGCAGTAATTGGCCAATGGAAAAGGGCGCGGCTGGCTTTGTCCAACCGCGCCCTTCCTTTTTCCCGCAAGGCCTGGGAGAGAGGTCGTGAACTCCTTCGGTCCCGCGGGAGGACTCTTACCCCAGGTCCTCGACCGAGACCCAGCCCCTGGTTCCGTAATTGTCTTCGACTTCGAGCCACAACCCGTCGCGATTGCCGGTGGGAATGAGATCGGTTCCCGCACGCAGTGAACGCACTTCTTCCGCGTCGGCCGAAGCAGCGGCGCGCATGGTCGTGTCAATGGCGACGACAGCGCCCGGTTCTGCCGCAGGGGCGGGCGCCGCGCTGGGTGCGGGCGCCGCCTCGAGCGCCGCGCGCTGCGCCACCAACTGGTTGAAGGCGATGATGAAGGCCTCGGTCAGCTTGCGTCCTTCGCTGCTGTCTGCATAGCCGGTCGTATCGGCTACTCCGCGAGCCCATTCGCCGCGCGAACCCCGGAAGCTGAGAGAAGTGCTGCGGACCGATCCCGTGCCAGCGGCAAGCGGTTGGCCGTTGGCCGGGCTAACCACGGTGAGGCCGGCGGCGACCGTGGTGCGGCGGCCGCCCAGGCCACCCAGCATGCCGAGCGCTGCCCCGCCAAAGGGAACGCTGCCGAGCAGGCCAGAGGCTGCGCCGCTGCGCAGCAGGGCCTCCGTGGCTACGCCTGTCGCCACGTTGATGCCTTGATCGACCTCTTCCTGAGTGCCTGCGATCGCGGTCACCAGGAAGTTGGCGGGCTCGCCCGAACCGGCAGCAAGCGGTGTGAAGCAACCGGACTCCGCTGCAAGGCGTGAAATCAGCATGCGCGGGCTGCCGAGGTCCCACTGGCTCCAGCCAGCGCCCGGGCTGTCGACCAGCGCGATGGTGCCGATGCTGGAATCGCAATTCACCAGCTCGACATCGTCGTCATCGGCAGCTGCCGGTACTGCAGAAAACGCTACCAGGCTCGCTGCCAGCAGGGCATGTTTCGAAATCTTCCTGAACATTGAATTCCCCCAAGGCTTGCGGCCAAGTCGACCGCTCGCAATGATTTTGGCTCTACGGAATCGGTGAAATCAATGTGGTGCCCGCGACCTAACGGTGCTTGTCATCTTCTCGCCGCTATTGTCATAACTGCTCGCCGGAATTTTGGACTTCTATGAAAAATCCGTTACGTCATTGGGCAATTGAATTGCTTGGCGGCGCAACGGGCTGTTCGGGAATTCGGATTGGGGCCGGATCGCATTTATGGCTGACGACTTTGTACTCGAAGTGCGCTTCTACCAATTGGCAGAGCACTTGCAGCCCTATTTCACACCGCTCCACTGCTTCTGCATGGAAGGCGGGCCGGATGCCCTGCTCAGCGATCGCGTTCACCCGCAATGGGCGGCGCTGCGTTTCAGGCAAACGGGCAGGCATTCCTCTGCCGGAATCTATCCGGATTCTACACGCGAGGTGCAGCCATTCTTTGTCACCGGCCCTACCAGTCGGGCGATCATGGCGGACATTCGGCCGGGGCGCGTCTGGGGCATCGGCATCAAGCCTGCGGGCTGGTCCCGGTATATTTCAGCGCCCGCCAACAAGCTGGCGGACCGCATCGTCGACGGAACCGCCGAAGACGGTTTCGAAGGTTTCGTGCCGATCCTCGAAGTGGTCCAGCGCGGAGGCAGCGAATCCGAGCTGGCCGAGCAGATCATCGATCACCTCCAGCGGCTCGAGCCACAGAGACCGAACTCGGAGGAGCAGGTCCTTGCTTGCCACGAGGTGTTACTGGATCCCGAAGTGTCCGATGTCGTAACTCTGGCGGAAAGGGTCGGTGTGCAAAGGCGCACGCTCGAACGATTGTGCGCACGCAATTTCGGCTTTTCGCCCAAGACGTTGCTGCGGCGCCAGCGCTTCCTGCGTAGCCTTGCCCGTTTCGTGATTGCTCCCCATCAGCACTGGACCAAAGTGCTCGATGGCCAATATGTCGATCAGGCGCATTTCGTGCGCGACTTTCGCAGCTTCATGGGCGTCACGCCTAGCGAGTTTGCGGAAAGCCGGGCTGTCCATCTCGACCCGTCCAATTTACGGCAATTGTTCGACCATGGAGTCTTCCCGCCAAGCACGCTCTCCGACCCCTCGCTTAGCGGGGCAGTTGGCAAAAGCGGCGATTAGGGCTTGGGTGCGGGCAAAGGGGCGGCTAACAGGCGCGCCAATGCCTGAACAACAGTCGATACGATGAGCGAACTCGAAACCATCCAGAGCGATGCCGAAAGCCGCATCGCCGCCGCCGCCGACCTCAATGCGCTAGAGGCGCTGAGGGTCGAATTCCTCGGCAAGCAGGGCAGCGTGTCCGGCCTGCTCAAGACGCTGGGGAAAATGAATCCCGAGGAGCGGCAGGAGAAGGCACCGGCGATCCAGGCGCTGCGCCAGGCGGTTGCCGATGCGCTGGCGGCGAAGAAGGACGTGCTCGAAGCGGCAGAGCTCGAAGCGCGCCTTGCCACGGAGACTCTCGACTTGACGCTGCCGGCACCGGAAGGTGCGCGTGGCACGGTCCACCCGGTCAGCCAGGTGATGGACGAGCTGGCGGAGATATTCGCCGATCTCGGTTTCGCGGTTGCCACGGGTCCGGAGATCGAGGACGACTGGTACAATTTCACCGCGCTCAACATGCCTGAAAGCCATCCGGCGCGGGCCATGCACGATACTTTCTATTTCCCCGACACGGCGCCCAAGGGCGGCCGCATGCTGCTGCGCACACATACCTCGCCTGTGCAGGTGCGCACCATGATGGCTGAAGGTGCGCCGGTACGCATCATCGCCCCGGGCCGCGTCTATCGCAGCGACAGCGATGCCACGCATACGCCCATGTTCCACCAGATCGAAGGGCTGGTGATCGACCGCGATATCCATCTCGGCCATCTCAAATGGACGCTGGAGACCTTCCTCAAGGCCTTCTTCGAGACAGACGATATCGTGCTGCGCCTGCGCCCGTCCTACTTCCCCTTCACCGAGCCTTCGGTAGAGGTCGATGTCGGCTTCGCCATTGTGAAGGGCAAGCGCGTGCTCGGCGGTTCGGGCGATGCGCCGGGCCATGGCTGGATGGAGTTGCTCGGTTCCGGAATGGTCAATCGCCGCGTGATCGAAATGTCGGGGCTCGACCCCGATGAATGGCAGGGCTTTGCCTTCGGCGTGGGCGTCGATCGCCTTGCCATGCTCAAATACGGAATGGATGATCTGCGCGCCTTCTTCGACGGCGATGTCCGCTGGCTGCAGCATTACGGCTTCTCCGCATACGACCAGCCGACGCTTTCGGGCGGAGTGGGAGCACGCGCATGAAGTTCTCGCTCGAATGGCTGAAATACTTCCTTGAGACCGAAGCCACGGTCGAGGAGATCTCCGAGAAGCTCAACGCGATCGGCATCGAGGTCGAGGATATCGAGGATCCGGCCGAGAAGCTGGAAGGCTTCTTCGTCGCCGAAGTGCTGACTGCCGCGCCGCATCCCAATGCCGACAAGCTGCAGGTACTCACCGTTGACACGGGTAAGGGCGATCCGCTGCAAGTGGTCTGCGGCGCGCCCAATGCGCGTGCCGGCATGAAGGGTGTGCTCGGCACTGCCGGTGCGGAGGTCCCCGCCAACGGCATGAAGTTGCGCAAGTCCGAGATCCGTGGCGTTGAGAGCAATGGCATGATGTGCTCGACGCGCGAGCTCGAGCTGGGCGACGATCACGAGGGCATTATCGAGCTGCCGGGCGATGCGCCGGTGGGCGAGGCCTTTGCGCTCTATAATGGAGCTTCGCCGGTCTTCGATGTGGCGATCACGCCCAACCGCCCCGATTGCATGGGCGTTTACGGTATTGCGCGCGACCTTGCCGCCGCCGGCCTGGGCGCGCTGAAGCCGTTGCGCGAGCATGTGATCGAGGAGGGTTTTGCCTGCCCGGTCGAGATCCGCACCGACGATCCCGAAGGCTGTCCGGCATTCTATGGCCGCGTGGTGCGCGGGGTTAGCAATGGCGCATCGCCCGAATGGATGCAGCAACGCCTGATCGCGGCGGGCCAGCGCCCGATTTCCGCGCTGGTCGACATCACCAATTACATGATGCTCGCCTTCGGGCGCCCGGCGCATGTCTACGACCTCGCCAAGCTGTCCGGACCCGTGGTTGCGCGCCGCGCCAAGGCTGGCGAGCAGGTCCTCGCGCTGAACGAGAAGACCTATACGCTAGACGAAAGCATGACGGTCATCGCCGACGACAATGGCGTGCATGACATTGCCGGCATCATGGGCGGGGAGCATAGCTCGGTGCAGCCGGGGACGACCGACGTCCTGCTCGAAATCGCCTATTTCAATCCCGAAAGCATCGGCGTCACGGGCCGTAAGCTCGGTATCGCAACGGATGCACGCACCCGTTTCGAGCGCGGCGTCGACCCGGCCTGGCTCGACGAGGGGCTCGACGGGCTGACCGCGCTGATCCAGCGGATCTGCGGCGGCGAAGCCTCCGAAATAGCGCGCGCCGGAAAGGCACCTAGCGAAGCCAAGAAGGTGCAGTACGCCCCCGAACTCACCCAGAAGCTAGGTGGAGTGTCGGTCGACGAGGCCGAACAGCGCCGCATTCTTGCAGCGCTCGATTTCGCCGTTTCCGATGACTGGATGGTCACCGTTCCGCTGCGCCGCCACGATGTCGAAGGTGCGGCCGATATCGTCGAGGAAGTGGTGCGCATCCACGGGCTCGACCATGTCGAGAGCGTGGCGCTCACCGGCAATGTCGGCGTGGCGTCGCCCACCGCGACGCCGGCCCAGGTTCTCGAACGCCGCTTGCGCCGTGCCGCAGCCGGGCGGGGCCTCAACGAGGCGGTCACCTGGTCCTTCCTCCCGCCAGCCGAGGCAGAGCATTTCGCGCCCGAAGGCAATGGCGGACTATGGGTGCTCGACAATCCGATCAGCGAGGACATGAAGGCCATGCGCCCCTCGCTCATTCCCGGCCTGCTCTCGGCCGCCAAGCGCAATCTCGATCGCGGAGCCTCGAGCCTGCGCCTGTTCGAGATCGGCCGCCGCTATCTGCGCGGTGATGGCGGCACCAGCGATGAGCGGCAGGCGCTTGGTGTGGTGCTGGCGGGCGAGAAGGTTTCGCGTGGCTGGGCATCCGGCAAGGCAACGGGTTTCGACGCTTTCGATGCAAAGGCAGAGGCGCTTGCCCTGCTGGAAGAGGCAGGCGCACCCGTCGCCAATCTTATGGTCATGGGCGAGGCAGGTGAGCAATTCCACCCCGGCCAGTCGGGCACATTGCGGCTCGGCCCCAAGAACGTGCTGGCGCGTTTCGGCGCCCTGCATCCGCGCACGCTGCAAGCCTTCGATGTCGATGGCCCGGTAGTCGCGGTCGAGATCTACCTCGATGCGATCCCGGCAAAGAAGGGCAAGGATGTTTTTGCGCGTCCGCACTACGCCCCGCCGGCACTCCAATCGGTGATGCGCGACTTCGCCTTCCTCGTCCCCAAGGGATTGCCAGCGGGTGACCTGCTGCGTGCAATCAGGGGGGCGGACAAAGCCAATATCGTTGATGCCCGCATCTTCGACCTGTTCGAAGGCCAGGGCGTGCCCGAAGGTCAGAAGTCCATCGCCGTGGAGGTGACGCTCCAGCCGGGCGAGGCGAGCTACAAGGATGCCGACCTCAAGGCCATTTCCGACAAGGTGGTGGCAGCGGCCGCCAAGCTGGAGGCGCAGCTGCGCGGGTGAGCGAAGCCGTCTCCATCTCCAGCGAGGGGCTGACGGCGCGCATCGATCCTTTCGGGGCAGAGCTGCAATCGCTGATCGATTCCGACGGCCGCGAATACATGAGCGATGCCGATCCGGCCTACTGGACCGGACGGGCACCTCTGCTTTTTCCGATTGTCGGAGGGCTGCGGCGCGACACCTATCACTTCGATGGCTTCACCTATCACTTGCCGCGTCACGGCTTTGCCCGCCGCAGCACGTTCGAGCTGGTGGAGCATGAGCGCGAGCTGGCTATCTTTCGCCTGACCGACAGCGAGGAAACGCGCGAAGTCTTTCCCTTTCCCTTCGCGCTGCACATGGAATTTGCCCTTTCAGGTTCGACGCTTTCGATGACGGCAAGCGTGGTCAATCCGGGTGAGGACGAGCTGCATTTCAGCTTCGGCTACCATCCTGCCTTTGCCTGGCCCTTGCCCGGTGGCGGCGAAAAGCTGGCGCATGAGCTGGTCTTTGAAGCGCTTGAGCCGGCTCCGATCCGCAGGCTCGATGAGAAGGGCCTGATTGCCTTCAGCGAGGATAGCCCGGTCAAGGGCGGGCAGATGGCGCTGCGCCACGAAGACTATGAAGCCGATGCGATGATCTGGGACGAGCTTGCCAGCCGCAGGCTTAGCTACCGTTCGCCGGACGGTCCCTCGCTGGACATCGCTTTCCCGGAAATGCCCTACCTGGGCATCTGGCAGAAGCCGGGCGCCAATTTCATCTGCATTGAGCCATGGGCAGGACATGCCGATCCGGCGGACTTCGATGGCGATTTCCGCGACAAGCCGGGCGTGATGCCGCTGCAGCCGGGCGCAGAACGCAGCTTCCGCATGGACGTGACCGTCCGCCCCCGCTAGGGGCGCAACCCCATGACCGAAGCCAATTCCAATCGCCGTACCTTTGCCATTATCTCGCATCCCGACGCAGGTAAGACCACGCTGACCGAAAAGCTCCTGCTGCAAGGCGGTGCGATCCATCTTGCCGGCGAGGTCAAGGCACGCGGCGCGGCGCGGCGTGCGCGCTCGGACTGGATGAAGATCGAGCAGCAGCGCGGAATCTCGGTCACTTCGAGCGTGATGACTTTCGAGAAGGACGGCATCACCTTCAACCTCCTCGATACGCCGGGCCACGAAGACTTCTCCGAAGATACCTATCGCACGCTGACTGCGGTGGACTCGGCGATCATGGTGCTCGATGCCGCCGCCGGTATCGAGCCGCAGACGCTGAAGCTGTTCGAAGTCTGCCGCCTGCGTTCGGTGCCGATCATCACGCTGATCAACAAGATCGACCGCGAAGGCCGCGATCCCTTCGAGCTCCTCGACGAGATCGCCGACAAGCTCGCGCTCGACGTTTCGCCGATGAGCTGGCCTGTCGGCATGGGCGGCCTTTTCGAAGGCGTGTTCGATTTCGAGACCGGCGAGCTGCACCTGCCCGAAGGCGATGGGAAGGAATTCCGCGGGAAGACGGTCCAGACGAGTGGCGCGGAAGATCCGCTGCTGGCCGAGTATCTCACTGCGGATGGCGTCGCGCGCGTTGCTGAAGAGGGCCTGTTGGGCCGCGAGGGCTATGCCCCTTTCGATTTCGAAGCCTATCGCGCGGGCGACCTCACCCCGGTCTATTTCGGCTCTGCCCTCAAGAATTTCGGCGTCGAGCAGATTGTCGATGCCATTGCCAAATACGCGCCGACGCCGCGCCCGCAGCCCAGCGAACAGGGTGAGATCAGCCCCGACCTCGACGAGGTGACCGGCTTCATCTTCAAGGTGCAGGCGAACATGGACCCCAACCACCGCGACCGCATCGCCTTCATGCGGCAGGTCTCGGGCACGTTCAAACGCGGCATGAAGCTGACCCCTTCGGGACTTGGCAAACCGATCGCGATCCATTCGCCGATCCTGTTCTTCGCGCAGGACCGCGAGATCGCCGACACCGCCGAGGCGGGCGACATTATCGGCATTCCCAATCACGGCACTTTGCGCGTGGGCGATACGCTTTCCGAGAAGAATGTGATCCGCTTCACCGGCCTGCCCAATTTCGCGCCGGAGATCCTGCGCCGCATCCAGCTAAAGGATCCCACCAAGACCAAGCAGCTCCGCAAGGCGCTTGACGACCTGTCCGAAGAGGGCGTGATCCAGGTGTTCTATCCGGAGATCGGCGCGCAATGGATCATCGGCGTTGTCGGCCAGTTGCAGCTCGAAGTGCTGATTTCGCGTCTCGAGGCGGAATACAAGGTCGAGGCCGGGTTAGAGCCTTCGCCCTTTTCTACCGCCCGCTGGCTCAAGGGCAGCGATGCGGCCCTCAAGAGTTTCGAGGAGTTCAACCGCGCCAATCTGGCGAAGGATCGCGACGGCGACTTGGTCTTCATGGCCAAGAGCCCGTGGGACGTGAACTACCAGCAGGAAAAGAACCCCGACCTCACCTTCTCGGCCACGAAAGAACGGTGACGCTGGCGGCCTGCGCGGCTAGGATTGCGCCATGGCCGAATTTTTCGATGCATTGACCGAAAGGCACGTGGCGATGATCGCCGCGCAGTCGGTATTCTTTGTCGCGACCGCGGCAGAAGACGCACGGATCAATCTTTCGCCCAAGGGCTATGATGCCTTTCGCGTGCTCTCTCCCACGCGGGTTGCCTATCTCGACCTTGGCGGCTCGGGTAACGAGACCAATGCCCACCTGCTGGCGGACGATGAGGGCCACGGGGGCCGGATCACGCTGATGTTCTGCAATTTCCAGCAGCCTGCCCAGATTTTGCGCATTTACGGGCGCGGCAGGCCGGTCCTGCCATGGGAGAGGGACTGGGACGAATTGGCCGCGCATTTCACGCTCCTGCCCGGAACACGGCAGATCTTCGACATCGCGGTCGAAAGCGTGCAGACTTCCTGCGGCTATGGCGTACCCCTGATGAGCCTCGAGAAGGAGCGGCTCACGCTCGTCAAGCATCATGCCCAGTCCGATCCGGTCGAATGGGCGGGCAAGTACAAACGTCGCCGCGAAAGCATTGACGGCCTGCCGGCACGGCCGACCGATCGCTACATTGCAGGGGTAATGCCCGATAGCGGGGAATGATGCGGCTCAAGCTGGCCAGCTACAACATCCACAAGGCGGTAGGGGTGGACGGCAAGCGCGATGCCGACAGGATCCTTCGCGTGCTGCATGAAGTGGATGCCGATGTCGTTGCCTTGCAGGAAGCGGACCGGCGCTTCGGCTCGCGCGCCTCGGTCCTGCCGCGCAGCCTGCTGGACGAGGCGCATTGGCAGGTCGTGCCGGTGGCCCGCCGTCCGGCCAGCATGGGCTGGCACGGCAATGCCATATTGGCGCGGCGCGGTATCGACATCGTGGACGCTGCGCCGATCCATCTGCCCTCGCTCGAACCGCGCGGGGCAGTCCATGCGCGCCTCTCCCTCGACGGGCGCAGTTTCGATGTGGTCGGAACCCATCTGGACCTGTCGGGCCTGTTGCGGCGCAAGCAGATAGAAATGGTCTGCAAGACGCTGGCGCTGGGCGACGAGCCGAGCGTGATCCTGGGGGACCTGAACGAGTGGTCGCCTGCCGGCGGGGCGCTGCGCGCCTTCGGGGAAATGTGGAACGTGTTGGCACCGGGAAAGAGCTTTCCCGCCGGCCGGCCGCTCGCCCCGCTCGACCGGATCGTGCACTCGCCGCACTGGGTTTGCCGGGAGGTTGAGGTCCATCACAGCGCGCTGGCCTCGGGTGCATCGGATCACCTTCCGGTCGTCGCCCAGCTGGAGCTTGTCGGCTGAGCACGAAGGCGCTTCTGCCCAAAAAATGGGCATTATATACATGACAAAGCAACGAATCGAAGAGATTGAGATTACGCCCGCTATGATCGAGGCGGGGCAGAACCGCCTTTATGATTTTTGGCCCGACGCTCCCCAATACCTTCTCGGCGACGAGCAACCGCTCCGTGAAATCTTTCTGGCCATGGCTCGCCTTTCACCAGCGCGCCGGTGAACGCGGAAAGGCATTCGGTCGCGTGCTGGAAATCGTGGGCAAGTTGGGACACTTCTGCTGCATCCATTGGCTCCCTTCGATCAAGTTGCACGAAAGTCTGGAACTGAGTTGGCCCCACCTTTGGCGTAACATCCGCCCAGTCGATGGTATCGGGGTCTCCGGCACCATGTGCGACCATTCCAGCGTGGACAATGAAGTTTCTGTCTCCTGAGAGTTCTCGAACATATTCGACGAGAGTGTTCCAGTGTTTCAGGGCAGGTGTCTTCTCAATCTTCAGCTTCACAGCGGAGTTGGTGAAATCGAGAATTAGGCTGAAGGTCTTAAAGTTGGATAGCAAGTGCGCCGTCGTCTTCATGTTTGACCCAAGAGCGACGGAGCACAGGCGGACTATGTTTCCCTCCAGGTTCACCCAGAACGTGACTGCCGCACCGATTTCAATGGCCAGCGCAATTTGTTTCTCACGGTAGAGGTGGTAGTTCTTAAACATGACAGACACCGATCAAAAGAAAGAAGACGAAGTGCTCAAGCGGATGCTGAAGACACCGCCAAAGCCGCACAAGCCTAAGGCCGGTCGTCGGGGTGAACCCAGCCAACGGGGGGATCATACTCGCGAGGCCTCCAAACAGTAGCTGCACCCGCTCCGACCGTTTGTGGCATCACGCAATCATCTAACATCCGCTCCGTGATTTTCAGTTTGGCCCCCTCTGACAATGACAGTAGGTGCTTCGACAGAACTCTACCGGGCGGTGTTACCGAATAGAGCTTTTTCTCCGGGAAGCGGTTCTTCAGGAACCAAAGGGTCGCTGCCTGATCTGTGTCGGCTGTAACGAAGAATGCTGCGTCGTAGACATTGTCTACCGCATCTTGGTAGGCGCACAGTGCAAGGTTAATGTCTGTCGCCTTTTCTCGGGGCACATCCCATTTGTGCCTGCAACGGTAACATTCCTGCGGCTCTAACGTTTCATGACCAAACATTGGGGTTACGCCATACAGTCGAAGGGCGTCAGCCACCGCCCTATGCCTAGTCTTCGCGCCTTGGTCTCCCCGACGAAATGCGGTGCACCAAACAACCTTTACAGTCGGCTTGGCGTGACCCTTCATAATGGTCTCGCCAAGCTTCCAAAGATTGCACCACTTTAAGTAGTTCAGCCCCAAGTCATCTATCGCATGATAGAGATTGAAGGCGTCAATATAGACAGCCCCGCGCACATTAAACCCCTTGTTGACTTGTTGGGTTTAAGTTCCTAGTTCGCAACACGCAACGCCGCATGGTGCGCCCAGCGGCCCCCCCGGGGACTACGGTCCTCGGGGTTTATTTTGTCCAGCGCTTACGTCTCTCTCCCCTTCGCGTGGGAGGCACCAGCTTCTTAGGCTTGGAGCGAAGAAGTCCGCCGATAGGTGAGGCGCTTACCGATAGCGCCAAGCAGGCTGGCGTTTGAGCGGTCAAAGTCGTCCATCTTGCGGGTGTTGTAGCGGAAATCGAACTCGCTGGTGTAGCGGTGCAGGTGGGCTTCGCTCACATGGTGATAGACACCGACAATGCCGCGCTTGAGGATAGAGAAGAAGCCTTCGACCGTATTGGTGTGGACTAGGCCGCGCGCATATTCGCGCTTGGCGTGGTTCGTCACGCCGTGCTTGCCGAACTCCTGGCCTACCTTCTGGTAGCCCTTGTGTTCGTCGGTCATGAGGTAGGAATAGCGATCGACATTGGTGACGAGCGCGTGGCGCAGTGTCTCGCCAGTCACCTTGGCAACGTGGAACGAGCGGGCCTTACCGTCGCGCTCGACAAGAGTAACGACAGGCTGCTTGTTGCCGTGCGGGTCGCGGCGCTTCTCGGCAAAACGGCGCTGCTGCTTGGCATTACGGTTCTTGGTCTTGCCGCCAACGTAGGTTTCATCGGCTTCAACGAACTTGCCGAACCCGCCCATAGGGCTGTCGTCAACGTCCTTCATGGCCTCACGGATGCGGTGCATCATGAACCATGCGGTCTTGTAGGTGACGCCGATGTTGCGGGCGATCTGGTGGGCGCTGGTGCCCTTCTTTGACGAGCAAAGGACGTGGTTCACGTAGAGCCACTTGTTCAAAGGCACCTTGGAGGACTCGAATACGGTGCCGACCGTCACAGTGTATTGCTTGCGGCAGTTGTTGCACTGGACGACGCCGTGACGAAGCTTGCCTTCGGGGTGAGCCTTGGTCTTGCGGCCACGCTGTGCAGGCAGGCGCTTCGCATCGGTGCTTTCGCAATGCGGACAGACAGGACCGTTCGGCCAGTGGAGCGCTTCAAGGTGCTCGCGGGCTGCGTTTTCGTCGGTGAAGCGAGGCTCGAAAATGTTCATGCAGATACCCTAGCTGTAGGGTCTGCTTTGTCAAGTATATAATTGCCCAAAAAATGGGCAGCACAATCGTTCGATTGAACAAGCGCGCGGCACATGCCCGATCGGCAGAAAGTAAACGAGACGTAAACGCGCCCGAAACAGGAATTGGCACGCCCCTTGCTAAGCACCGAAAAGGCCGGGAACCGCCCCGGTGAAGCAAAAGGGGAGAGTGATGAAATTCATCATTGCCATAATCAAACCGTTCAAGCTCGACGAGGTGCGCGAGGCACTTAGCGCCGTCGGCGTCGCGGGCATGACCATTTCCGAGGTCAAGGGCTACGGTCGCCAGAAAGGCCAGACCGAGATCTACCGCGGAGCCGAATATTCGGTGAACATGCTGCCGAAGGTGAAGCTCGAAATCGCCGTGGGCAACGAGCTCGCCGCGAAGGTCGTCGAGACGATCCAGCAATCCGCCAGCACGGAAAGCATCGGTGACGGCAAGATCTTCGTGCTCGACCTCGCGTCGGCCACACGGATCCGCACCGGCGAATCCGGCGACACGGCTTTGTGATCAGGGAGAGAATCAACATGATGCGCAAACTCACAAGCGGCTTGCTGGCCTTCGGGACCATCGCATTGACCGCAACCGCCGCTTTCGCTCAGGATGCGGCCCCGGTTCCCAATCCCGGCAACAATGCCTGGATGATGACCTCCACCGTCCTGGTGATGATGATGATCCTCCCGGGCCTGGCGCTGTTCTATGGCGGCCTGACCCGCTCGAAGAACATGCTTTCCACCATGACCCAGGTCACCGCGGCAGCCTGCCTCGGCATGTTGATCTGGGTGATGTGGGGCTATTCGCTCGCATTCGGCGCCACCAGCTATGAAGGCTTCCTCGGCAAGTTCATCAGCGGTGGCAGCTACTTCCTTTCCTCGGTCACTGTGGATTCGACTGCAGCGACCTTCTCGGACGAGGTGATCAGCGAATATGTCTTCGTCGCCTTCCAGATGACCTTCGCCGCCATTACCGGCGCGCTGGTCTTCGGTGCGACGGTCGAACGCATGAAGTTCACCGCCGCGATGATCTTCATCGTGATCTGGTCGACCATCGTCTACTACCCGATCGCCCACATGGTGTGGGGCGGCGGCGGCCTCATCCTCGACTGGGGTGCCCTCGACTTCGCCGGCGGTACCGTGGTGCATATCAATGCCGGTGTCTCGGCGCTGGTTGCTGCCTACATGCTCGGCAAGCGCAAGGGCTATCCGACCGAGCCGATGCCTCCGCACTCGCTGACGCTGACGCTGGTCGGTGCAGGCCTTCTGTGGGTCGGCTGGTTCGGCTTCAATGTCGGTTCCGAGCTGGAAGCCGACGGCACTGCCGGCCTCGCCATGATCAACACCTTCGTTGCTACCGCTTCGGGTGCGCTGTTCTGGATGCTCGCCGAGCGTGCAGTCGGCCACAAGCCGTCGGCCCTTGGCCTGGCTTCGGGCATCATTGCCGGCCTGGTTGCGGTGACGCCTGCTGCCGGTAACTCCGGTCCGTTCGGCGCCATCGTGCTTGGCGCGGTTGCCTCGATCCTCTGCTTCATCGTCGTCTCGAAGGTGAAGCCGGCAATGGGCTTCGACGATTCGCTGGACGCCTTCGGCATCCACGGCATCGGCGGCATGGTCGGCGCTATCGGCACCGGCATCGTCTACTCGCCGCTGCTTGGCGGTCCGGGTGGCGACGACTTCGTGATGTCCACCCAGGTGTGGATCCAGATCAAGTCGGTTGTCGTCTCGATCCTGTGGGCCGGTATCGGCACCGCGATCGCGCTGACTATCGTCAAGATGCTGGTTGGCCTGCGGGTCTCCACCGAAGACGAAGAAGCCGGTCTCGATATCAGCGAGCACGGCGAACGCGCCTACAACTGATCAACGAACTGGCGGGGTCGGGCCTTCTCCTCCTCTCCCCCCGACCCCGCCTCACCACGTTCCTCCTGCGAACGTACAAACTCAGGGCCAGAGCCAAGCGCTCTGGCCCTTTTTTGTCGGGATGCGCTTACCTTGCGGTGCACAAAAAATCGGCACGCTGGTCAAATATTGTGCTGCAACTGCGAACACTGCGGGCGAGGTAGGGGTTAACGAAAGGTAAACTCCTACGGATTCCGAAACTGGCACACCCCTTGCGTAATCGAGTCCCGGCCGGGATCTCCTCCGGTAAGCTATAGGGGTCAGTGATGAAGTTCATCATCGCCATTATCAAACCATTCAAGCTCGACGAGGTGCGCGAAGCACTGAGCGGGCTCGGCGTGGCGGGCATGACAGTGTCCGAAGTCAAGGGCTTCGGCCGCCAGAAGGGGCAGACCGAGATTTATCGCGGAGCAGAGTACTCCGTGAACATGCTCCCGAAGGTGAAGCTCGAAATCGCCGTTAGCGACGAACTTATGCCCAAGGTCGTCGAATCCATCCAGCAAACCGCCAGCACGGAAAGCATCGGCGACGGCAAGATCTTTGTGCTCGACCTCGCGTCGACCACGCGGATCCGCACCGGCGAAACCGACGAAACCGCGCTGTAAGCAGGGGACTCTCTGAGATGAAGAATATCATGAAACTCGGTGTGCCCGCTCTCGCGGCGCTCGCAATCGCCGAGCCGGCTTTCGCCCAGGAGGCTGCTGCTGACGCAGTCAGCGGCGGCACGGCTTACATCTTCAATACGCTGCTGTTCCTGATCGGCGGCTTCCTGGTCATGTTCATGGCCGCAGGCTTCGCCATGCTCGAAGCCGGCCTGGTGCGTTCGAAGAACGTATCCATGCAGTGCCTCAAGAACATCGCCCTCTATTCGATCGCTGGCATCATGTTCTGGGTCACCGGTTACAGCCTGATGTATGTCGACGTTTCCGGCTTCATCGGCACCTTCGGCCCTTACTCGATGCAGGAAGTTGGCGGCGCTGACCTCGAAACCGGTTACTCGACCGCTTCCGACTGGTTCTTCCAGATGGTCTTCTGCGCAGCTACCGCCTCGATCGTGTCTGGTACCGTTGCCGAGCGCGTGAAGCTGTGGCCGTTCCTTATCTTCACTGCCGTCCTGACGGGTATCTTCTACCCGATCACAGGTAGCTGGCAGTGGGGTGGCGGCTGGCTGTCCGAAATGGGCTTCTCCGACTTCGCCGGTTCGACCATCGTGCACTCCGTGGGTGGCTGGGCCGCTCTCGCCGGTGCGCTGATCATCGGCCCGCGCCTCGGCCGCTATGCCGATGGCAAGGTCAACGTCTTCCCGGGCTCGAACATCCCGCTGGCAACCCTGGGTACCTTTATCCTGTGGCTCGGCTGGTTCGGATTCAACGGCGCATCGCAGCTTGCGATGGGCACTGTTGGCGACGTTTCCGATGTCTCGAAGATCTTCGTGAACACCAACATGGCTGCTGCCGGTGGTGTTGTGGCTGTCGTCATCCTGACCCAGCTGCTCTACAAGAAGATCGACGTTACGATGGCTCTTAACGGCGCCCTCGCTGGCCTCGTTTCGATCACGGCAGAACCGCTCGCTCCTTCGGTCGGCCTGTCGATCGTGATCGGTGCCATTGGTGGTGCGATCGTGGTCTTCGCGGTTCCGCTGCTCGACAAGCTGAAGATCGACGACGTTGTCGGCGCCATCCCGGTCCACCTTCTGGCCGGCATCTGGGGTACCTTCATCGTTCCCCTCAGCAATGACGGCGCCAGCTACGGCACCCAGCTGATCGGTATTGCCGCCTACGGTGTCTTCACCTTCGTGGCAGCCGGCATTGTCTGGTTCATTCTCAAGATGGTCATGGGCCTTCGTCCTTCGGAAGAAGACGAAATGTCCGGCCTCGACAAGGCGGAAGTGGGTGTCGAAGCCTACCCCGAATTCGTCAACGGCTGATCGTCTCTACGAATTGGCGGGGTCGGGCCTTCTCCTCCTCTCCCCCCGACCCCGCCTCACCACGTTCCTCCTGCGAACGTACAAACTCAGGGCCAGAGCCAAGCGCTCTGGCCCTTTTTTGTTGCCACACGGGCAGCGCAGTCCATTATAGCTTAGACAATGGCGGGGCAGGTCTCGCCGGTCGAATCTGAAGGGGGACGCGATGAAGCTGGTTATCGCCATAATCAAACCGCACAAACTGGAAGACGTGCGAGAGGCACTTGCCGAAATCGGGATAGCCGGATTGACGGTTTCGGAAGCCAAGGGCTTCGGTCGCCAGAAAGGCCAGACGGAAATATATCGCGGCGCCGAATATGCCGTGAACATGCTGCCCAAGGTGCGCATCGAAATTGCCGCATCCGATGAGATGGCGCCGAAGATCTTGGAGACCATTTGCCAGGCTGCCAGGACCGATACGATCGGCGACGGCAAGATCTTTGTGCTCCCTCTTGGAGAGGCGGTTCGAATCCGCACGAACGAAACCGGAGAACTGGCGCTCTAGCGCGGATTTCCGTCGGTTTAGGGCGATCCCGGCGGATTCGGAGCAACTCTCGTGTCCGCTTCGGCGCCGAAAAGGCACGAACTGCCTAAGCCCTTCAGCCTGTTACATTTTTACAACAAGGCTGGCGAATATACCGATAAACGGGGCCAAACAGACCGTAAACAGCCGTTTTTAGGGAACCGGTAGCGAGTTTGTGGCTTGGGGTTGCAAGAACGGCAGCGGCAACAGGCAACCTCAAGAGCTTGGTTTGGTGCGAGATGCTGTTGCCAGAGATTACAGCTGCAATTATGAATGGCAGCGTAGGTTCAAAGGGGAAGTAACTATGAGAAAGATAGCGCTCGGCCTCGGCGTTGCGGCAACCGCGATTGCGGCTCCGGCAATGGCCCGGGACGGCCAGATGTATTTTGGTGCCGACACCGGTATCGTTCTTGCCGACGATTACGACCTGTCGGTCAACGGCTTCGAAGAAGGCGTTCTGATCGAAAACGACATGGGTTGGGAGCTCGGCGGACAGCTGGGTTACGACTTCGGTCCGGTTCGGACGGAAATCGAAGCCGCCTATCGTGAGTTCTATCCTGAAACTCTCGACTCCTTCGTTGTTGGCGTTCCGGGTGGTCCCGAATACGCACGTCCGCAGACCCCGCGCACCGGAACGGGCTTTGCTGCTGGCGGCGAAACGCGACTCACCACGGTGATGGCTAACGCGCTGCTCGATTTCGGTGGTGACGATGGTGTCGGGTTCTCCATCGGTGGTGGTTTCGGCCACGCCTGGATGGATACCAACGTTTCGATCGCTTCGACTGGTCCGGGCTTCCTCGCGACCGTTCGCTCGCCGACCGAGGGTGTGCATGACCACGAATGGGCCTGGCAGGGCATTGCGGCTATCCGCATCCCGGCAAGCAAGCACTTCGATGTTGGCTTGAAGTATCGTTACCTCAAGACCGGAGATTTCGAAGTCCAGGATGTCTGGGGACGCGATATCGAGTTTGATCTGGTTACGCACTCTGCGTTGCTGAGCCTGATCTACAACTTCGGTGGTGAAGAGCCGGCTCCGCCGCCTCCTCCGCCTCCGCCTCCGCCGCCTCCTCCGCCTCCGCCTCCGCCTCCTCCGCCCCCGCCGCCTCCGCCGCCTCCGCCGCCGCAGGCTGTGTGTAACGAGGGACCCTACATCGTGTTCTTCGAATGGGATCAGTCGGACATCACGCCCGAAGCTGCCACCGTTCTGGACAGCGCGATCACGGCCTATGGCGATTGCGGCACGGCTGCGATCATGCTCGCCGGTCACACCGACCGCTCGGGTACGGTCGAGTACAATATGGGCCTTGCTGCCCGCCGCAACGAAAGCGTCCAGGGCTACCTGACGCAGCGCGGTATCCCCGGTGGCCGCATCTCGAGCGAAGCCTTTGGCGAAAGCATGCCCCGCGTGCCGACCGCCGACGGTGTCCGCGAGTTGCAGAACCGCCGCGTGGAAATCACTTACGGGCCGGGTTCGGGCATGTAAGCGAAGACCACTTGGTCAGACAAAAGGGGCCGGGAGGAAACTCCCGGCCCTTTTTTCTTTCAGCGAACGAAATGACAAAGAGGGCGTGGCCCTCCTCCGCCCTTTGCCGCGCTAATCGCTATGCGGCTCCTTGCTATTTCGTACGCTCGCGAATCATGTCGCTCGTCTCGCGGCTGCCATCATGGCTCCATCCCGGCTCGCGCAGGAGATAGGACAGTTTGTATCGCCACGGTGCCCGGATCATATCCCGCCCGATGGCCAGCCATTCGTGGAAAGCAGCCTTGAGCACGTTGAAGGAGCCAAGCTGGCTGACAAGGCCGTAGCGCATGGCCACCCCGCTTTTCTCGGGTTCGAAAGTGCCGAACAGCCTGTCCCAGATGATGAAGGTCCCGGAATAATTGCGATCCAGGTATCGGGCATTCGTAGCGTGATGCACCCGGTGGTGAGAGGGTGTGTTCATGATCGCTTCGAACCATGCAGGAAGACGCCCTATAGCCTCCGTATGGATCCAGAACTGGTAGATCAGGTTGAAGGCTGCGCATGTCAGGATCATGCCCGGCTCGAACCCGATCAGGGCTAGCGGTAGGCGGAAGAGGAAGGACAAGGCTATGAAGTTTGTCCAGCTCTGGCGCAGCGCGGTGGAGAGGTTGTAGTGCTGGCTCGAGTGGTGGTTCACATGCGCGGCCCAGAACCAGCGGACCCGGTGCGCGCAGCGATGGAACCAGTAATAGGCAAGGTCATCGAGCAGGAAACAGAGCGGCCATGTCCACCAGGCCCAGCCAAATGCCTGGGGGCCGATTTCATGTGCCCAGGCCAGCATGCCCAGAGTGGCTCCGGCAAAGAGCGCTCCGGCAAAGAGGCTCCCTAGCCCAAGTGCAAGCGAAACGGCGGTATCGCGGGATTCGTAAGTACGCAGCTTGCCGTTTCGGCGCGCCCAAATCAGCTCGGCAACGATCAGCAAGACGAAGAATGGCACAGCCAGTGGGACCGGATCGAAATAGTCCATGCGGTCAAAGCGGTCTTGCCAGCGCGCTGCGCCAGGCTTGTGCCTCTTTGCCGAGGTCAAGGCTTGAGGTCCTGCCAGGAATTCTGACCGTGACCTTGGAGCCATCGCCGACATCTATCGAATCGACGTCGACCAGCCGGGCGATGAAATGGGCTCCGTGGGGCAAGATCACTGCAAGCCGGCCATCCTTGTCCCGCAGGAGGGCGCCATGCCCTTGGCGGTCGATGGCGGCTTCGACTGCGCCGAAGCCACCACTGATCGCTTCCGCGGCAATGGCTATGGCCTCATCCCTGTCGACAAGGACGGGAACCCCTCGAAAACCGAGGCGCATTGAAAGCCATATCAGGAGTGCGACCGCCAATGCCACCCCGGCCAGAAGCCAGAGCGTCTGCAAGTCTAGGCTCCGGCCTGTGCAGCCAGCATGTCGAGCACGGGGCGTACAGGGCCGACATCGTAGCCTGCACTTGCGGCAGCCTCAGCTATGTCATCTACCGCCATTCCGCTCTTTGCCTGGGCAAGGGACCAGAGCAGTGTAGAGCGAGTGCCGGTGCGGCAATAGGCGAGCACGGGTCCCTCGGCACTTTCCAGCGCATCGATCAACTGCGCGATCTGATCCTCGCCGAACTGTCCCGGAGTGATCGGAATCGCCCGATAGGCCATGCCATTGGCTGCAGCAGCATCGGCAATGGCGGCGCCCGGCGTCTGGTCGTCCGCTTCGCCTTCGGGGCGGTTGTTCACGATCATGGCGAAACCGCGAGACTTGGCCTCGGTGACATCGTCGAGGGTAAGTTGCGGGCTGGCCCAGATATGCTCGGACAGTTTCTTGAAGTCGCTCATTGCATTTCCTCTGTCGTCTGGGCTTCCTGCGCTCTTCGCCGGCGCGCCCGATCACGTTGGACCATATTTAGGAGCTCGACCCCAATCGAGAAACCCATCGCAGTGTAGATATAGCCCTTCGGCACATGGAAGCCGAAGCCGTCAGCGATCAGGACCAGGCCGATCATCACGAGGAATGCCAGGGCTAGCATGACAAGTGTCGGGTTGCGCTCGATGAAACGAGACAGCGGATCCGCTGCAACCAGCATGATCGATACGGTGACGATGACGGCAACGACCATGATCGCGATTTCGTCGGTCATGCCGACTGCCGTCAGAATCGAATCGATCGAGAAGACGACATCGAGCGCGATGATCTGGGCAATCGCAGCTGAGAAGGAGATCTCCGTGATCCCGGGGGTCTTGTCGAGCAGGTCTCCCGAATTGTCTTCGGGCTCCATCAGGTGATGGATCTCCTTGGTCGCCTTCCAAAGCAGGAAGATGCCCCCGGCAAGGAGGATCAGGTCACGTCCTGAAAAGGAGGTTTCGAAACTGGGTTCGCCGTATGCATTTGGGGTGCCTTCCAGGCCGAGGTCGAACAGGGGAGTTTGCAGGGTGACCAGCCAGCCGATCAGGAACAGGAATGCGATACGCATGACCAACGCCAAGGAGAGGCCGAGGCGCCTGGCTTTCTGCTGCTGTTCACGTGGCAGCTTGTTGGAAATGATTGCGATGAAAACGAGGTTGTCGATCCCGAGCACGACTTCGAGCACAATCAGCGTCAGGAGCGCTGCCCAGGCCGCAGGATCGGTCAGCAAGGCAAGTATTTCCATATGCAGTGTCTTGCTCAGGCGGCGCTCTCAGGCAAGTCCTGAAGGTTGTAACCCATCGGAAATGTTAAATCGTTCGCGCTCAGAGCAATTCTGGTCTATATAGTGCGTCTTGAAGTGATGGGCAGGTCATCCGCTTCCACCGTGCGGGAGTTCGTCCGCGTCGCATGGTGATTTAACAGGGCGGGATTGAAGGTTTTTCGAATTCATGGGTTACGATAGAGGGCGTCGCGGCCGGGGGCGCGACAAGCGGGACGGTTTCGGCGAAGATAGTTTCGACCCGTTTGGTGACGGTGGCCCGCCGCCTTACAGCGGTGGCGGTGGAGATGACTGGCGCGGAGGCGGAGATCGCTTCGGCGGAGGCGACCGCTTCGGAGGCGGCGGTGGCCGCTTTAACGACGATCGTGGCGGCGGACCGCGTGGCGGTGGCGGTTTTGGTGGTCGCGGCGGCGGCGGCGGTGCCCCGCGCGGCGGCGGCATGCCTGCTCAGGTAGTCGGTACCGGCCAAGGCAAGGTCAAGTTCTTCAACGCCCAGAAGGGATTCGGTTTCATCCAGCGCGATGAGGGAGGAGACGATGTCTTCGTCCATATCAGCCAGGTCGAGCGAGCTGGGCTGGAAGGCCTCGCGGAAGGCCAGGAGCTGCAATTCAACCTGGTGGATCGGGGTGGGAAGATTTCCGCTGCCGACCTGCAGGTGGTTGGAGACGTTATCGAGGTACAGTCCAAGGGACCGCAGCGTGAGCTCACCGGTGAAAAGGCTGTTGGGACCGTCAAGTTCTTCAATTCAATGAAGGGCTTCGGCTTCATTACCCGCGATGACGGCAAGGAAGACGCCTTTGTGCATATAAGTGCGGTTGAACGTTCCGGTCTTTCCGGAATCGAAGAAGGTGATCGTTTCGAGTTCGATCTCGAAGTGGATCGACGAGGCAAGTACTCGGCCGTCAACCTGGTGCCTTTGCAGGGTTAGTCCCGCAAGGCACCGTCAGTCGGCGGCCGCGTTTGACCGGCCGCCGCACCCGTCATAGATGGACTTATCACGCGGCGGCCAATCGGCCGCCATTTGTCGTTTCAGAATTCGATTCGAGGTTTTTCCAATGTCCATCACACCACTCATGCCGGTCTATCCCAGATGCGGCGTTCGGCCTGTCAAAGGCGAGCATTGCCACCTGATTTCCGAAGACGGGACGCGTTATCTCGATTTCGCTGCGGGCATCGCGGTAAATCTTCTTGGGCATTCCCATGCGGGGCTTATCAGCGCGATTCAGCGTCAGGCCGAGACCCTGATGCATGTCTCGAACCTATATGGCAGCCCGCAGGGTGAGAGGCTGGCGCAGCAACTCGTCGATGCAACATTCGCCGACACGGTGTTCTTCACAAATTCTGGCGCCGAAGCGGTGGAAGCGGCGATCAAGACGGCGCGCGCTTATCACCAGTCAGAGGGTGGTGACCCGAATCGGTTCGAATTGATTACCTTCAACAACGCCTTTCATGGGCGGACTATGGCGACCATCAGTGCATCGAATCAGGAGAAGATGCACAAGGGTTTCTCTCCCCTCCTGCCTGGCTTCAAATATGTCGAATTCAACGACCTCGAGGGCGCAAAGGCTGCGATCGGTCCGCACACTGCTGGCTTCCTCGTGGAACCTGTGCAGGGCGAAGGAGGAATCCGTGTTGGGACGCCGGAATTCATCAAGGGCCTGCGGGAACTTGCCGACGAGCATGACCTCATGCTGGTTTTCGACGAGGTGCAGACGGGCGTTGCGCGTACCGGCACGCTCTATGCCTATGAGCAATACGGGATCGAACCGGACATCATGGCAACCGCCAAGGGCATTGGTGGTGGTTTCCCGCTCGGTGCCTGCCTTGCCATGGAAAAGGCTGCGCGCGGCATGACCTTCGGCACGCATGGTTCGACCTATGGTGGCAATCCGCTCGCCATGGCCGCCGGCTCTGCGGTGATGGAAGAGGTGACGAACGATGAATTCCTGGCCGATGTCAGGGAGAAGGGTGAACGCATTCGCACCCGCCTCGAGCAGTTCATCGGTAACTATCCCGAATTGTTCGAAGAAGTCCGTGGCCTGGGCCTGATGCTAGGGTTGAAAATGAAGGTGGAAGCGCGCCCCTTTATGGTTCACCTGCGTGACGACCACCAATTGCTGACCGTTGCGGCTGGTGACAACACCTTGCGGCTCTTGCCGCCGCTGGTCATTGGCGATGCAGAAATTGACGAGTTTTTCGAGAAGCTTTCGGCCGGTGCTGCCGATTATGATCCCGGGCAATCGTCGTGACCGGGAATAGGTCATTCCTCGATCTGGCAGATGCCGGAGGCAATGCGCTTGCCGCGATGATCCATGACGCGATCGATCGCAAGGCGGCTCGACGTGCCTTGCCGAAAGGTCAGGCGGATTACGACGCACCTCTTGCCGGTCACGTGCTGGCGATGATCTTTGAGAAGAACTCGACGCGCACACGCGTCAGTTTCGACATCGCGGTGCGCCAGCTGGGGGGAACCGCGCTCATACTCGATTCGGGAACATCGCAACTTGGTCGCGGCGAAACGATCGCCGACACCGCTCGGGTACTCGGCAGGATGGTGGACGCTATCATGGTGCGTACCGACGATCATTCCAAGGTGGAGGAGATGGCCCGCCATGCAGGCGTACCGGTCATCAACGGACTGACCGATCAATCGCATCCATGCCAGATTGTTGCCGACCTGCTGACAATTGTCGAGCATGGCAAGCCCTTGCCCGGTCTGCAGCTTGCCTGGCTCGGCGACTGCAACAACGTGATGAATTCGCTTGTCGAAGCGGCCGGACTGATGAAGTTCGACATGCGTATCGGCACGCCTGCCGGTTACGTCCCCGATGCGCAATATGTCGATGAGGCAAGGCGCGCCGGATCCACGATCACGGTGACGCAGGATGCATTGGAAGCGGCTCGGGGAGCGGACGTCGTCGTCACCGACACCTGGGTTTCGATGGGGCAGGAGCATGCGGCGGCCAAGATTGCCGAGCTCACGCCTTACCAGGTCAATGCCGATCTTATGTCGGCCGCCAGCCGGGATGCCGTCTTCCTGCATTGTCTGCCCGCCCATGTCGGGGAAGAAGTCAGCGAGGATGTGTTTGAAGGCCCGCAATCGGTTGTTTTCGATGAAGCCGAGAACCGCATTCACGCGCAAAAGAGCATCTTGCTTTGGTCCCTCGGCAAGCTGGGAACGGAATCGGGTTAACTAATCGCATTGCCGCACCCATATGGCGCGGATGACCGACGATTCGCCTGCACAGCCGGAAACAGGCTTCGACCGCCTGCTGAGTTTCTCCATCCCCGACCGCGACTGCCGCGGACGGGCCGTACGCCTTGGCCCGGTTCTCGATGAGATTCTCGGAGCGCACGACTATCCGCCGGCGATCAAGCACGTCCTCGCGGAAGCTCTCCTAGTCACGACGCTGATGGGCGGCTTGCTGAAGGAGGAGGACGACCAGCTTACCATGCAGGCCCAGACCGAAGGCGGCGTGATCGAATTGCTGGTCTGCGATTATCGCAATGGAGAGCTTCGCGGATACGTCCAGCACGATCGCGAACGGTTCGACGCGCTCGGCGCTGACACTTCGTTGGAAAGCCTGTTTGGAAAGGGCTTCCTAGCAATCACCTTCGATATCGCAAAAACGGGCCAACGCTATCAGGGGGTGGTTCCACTCGAAGGCGGCTCGCTGGCAGAAGCAGTTGAGGCCTATTTTGCCCGAAGCGAGCAGGTTCCCACGATCGTCACGGCGGCTATCCATTCGAATGTCGCGAATTGTGTCGCAGCTGGCATGCTGGTGCAACACCTGCCCGAAGGCGAGGAGGGGCGTGAAAGGCTGCATGCGAGACTAGATCATCCTGAATGGGAGCATGTCGCCACCATGGCCCGTAGTTTGGCCAAGGATGAACTCATCGAACAGACATTGTCATTGGAAGCTTTGATCTGGCGCCTGTATCATCAAGAACGTGAGGTGCGAGTCGAGCAAGGCAACGCACTCTCACGCGGCTGCCGATGCACCCATGTTCATTTTGAAGAAGTGCTCGCGCGCTTTCCAAAGGAAGACCGTCGCGAAATGGCAAATGAAAACGGGATAATACTGGTCGATTGCGCGTTCTGCTCGAAGCAATTTGCAATCGAGGATTAACAGCTCGTCGCTCGTGGAGGTCAATTCACCGTTCATCTGGTTTGTGGTAGCCAATCCTCAGCCGGATTTGTCTTTGGGGTAATTTATGAACAGCAAGAAGGGAATTCGCATCGCAGCATTCGCCGCAGCGCTTCTTGCTGTTGGCTTGCCCGCGTCTGCCCAGGCCCCCGAACTGGCAATGCTCGATCGCCTCAATCGCGGAGGCTGGGAGCTGCAATTGCGGAGCGGCGGACCCGATCGCAGGATCTGTGTTCGCACCGGTCGAGAACTGATCCAGATTCGTCACAGGCAATCGGGCTGCTCGAGCTTTGTCGTGCAGGACGATCCTAACGAAGTGACTGTCCAATACACATGCCGCGGCGATGGCTATGGTCGGACCACGATCCGCCGCGAAGGCAATGGCTTGGTGCAGATCCATAGCCAGGGGATACAGGGCGGCACGCCATTCTCAATGGATGGCGAGGCGCGCCATACCGGTCCCTGCTAGGGCTGACAGGCTTGCCCTGTCGTTCAAGGCCGCTTAGCCGGGTGTGATGAGCAACAACGCCACTGCCGTGATCCTGCTTTCAGGTGGGCTTGATTCAATGGTCACTGCCGGAATGGCGCAGGAGCAGGGGTTTGCGCTCCATGCCCTCACCATCGATTATAACCAGCGGCATCGGCGCGAGATCGCCTCGGCTAATGCGATAGCCGAGCACCTCGGCGTTGAGCGCCATGTGATCCTGCCGCTGGATTTATCGCGCTTTGGCGGCTCGGCGCTTACCGACGATATCGAAGTGCCCAAGATCGGTGTCGGAAACGATATCCCTGTCACCTACGTTCCGGCTCGCAATCTCGTTTTTCTCGCCCTTACCGCTGCCTTCGCCGAAGCGAGCGGAGCAAGCGACATCTTCATCGGGGTCAATGCCCTGGACTATTCCGGCTATCCCGACTGTCGACCGGAGTTTATTTCCAGCTTTGCAGAGACCGCCCGGCTGGGCACCAAAGCGGGGGTCGAGGGGCAGCCTTTCGTGATCCATGCTCCGTTGCAGCATCTCGGAAAGGCAGAGATCGCCAGGGAGTGTGTCAGGCTCGGCCTAGACCCGGCCATGAGTTGGTCCTGCTATGATCCCACGCCCAACGGCCTGGCTTGCGGTTTGTGCGACAGTTGCCGTCTGCGCAGGCAGGGATTTGCCGACTCAGGGCTTGTCGATCCGACCCCATATGCAGCGTCACCTGACTGAGCTTTCTCAGGACTGCTGGATGACCCCCGCGGCAACCAGCGCGGTGATCAGGCCGGTAATGGCATTGCGGGCCTCGACATCGATTACACTGCCGCCCGTCGGTTCTGCCGCGCTTGGCGGTATCTGCCATCCTCCATCGTAGAGACGCTCGCAGGCAGGTGTGCGCCATTGTCATATGTGCTGCCACGCGTGACCGATACGGCACCCAGCTTCTCTTCATCGAACAAGCGGCGGAGCAGCGGCACGGCGCGCGGCGTGGTCGTTGCCAGAAGGCGCGGGGTCTCGCCCAGCCGCATGCCGAGCAGGAGGTTGTCCCACGCACTTGTCGCGCGGGCAGAGGCATTGTCCCATTTGGCAATCTCGTCGCACCAGGCGTGGCTGTGCTGCGGACCGCGCAGGCTTTCCGGCTCGGCTGCAGAGTAGAGAAAAGCCTGCGCGCCATTGGGCCAGGTCAGCCGCCTGAGGCTCGCTTCGAAGTTCGGTCGCGAGGAGCCGTGCGAACAGGCGAGGATCCCGCTTTCGCCTTCGACCATCACGCTGCGCGCCTCCCCGATGGAGGAGCCGACCAGTGCGATACGGGCTTGCGGGTGGTTGCGGGCAATCTCGCAAACCCATTCGGCCCCCGCGCGGGTCTTGCCGAAGCCGCGCCCGGCACAGATCAGCCAGATTCGCCAGTCGCCATCGGGTGGCAGCTGTTCCTCGCGCGCCCAGAATGGCCAGTAGGCCTTGAGCTGGCGACGCTCGCTTTCGTCGAGATCCGCCAGGAAGCCCTCGCGCGATTGCGGCTCCAGTCCGATGAGGAAGCGCAGCCGCTCAATCGCTTCCATGCCCATCCTGTTCGTCATCGGCGAGCATGCGCTTCACTTCGGCCTCGCGGGCGCGCATGGCATCGATCTTGGCATTTAAGGAGGCGAGTACGCTTTCCTCGTCCTCTTCGTCGCGCAGCGCCTTGGCGCGCGCTGCGGTTTCCTTGTGCAGGCTCAGCAGGCGCAGCGCATTGGCGACATCGAACTTGTTGTCCTCCTTGCCCGTCCCGAAGCGCAGCCGGTGGAGCGTTTCCATTTCCAGGTGTTCGTAGCCTTCAAGCAGTGCTTCCTGCCAATCGGTGCGGAAGCGAGGCTCGGCGCGGCGGACCTTGTAGGCGCGGCTGGGATTGATCCCCGCCATGCGCGCTGCGGCAGAGACGTTGGACGTCTCTGCTAGTACGTCGAGGAACAGGCCGCGCCAGTGGCGATTGAGCCCGTCTTTCTCTCCTGCCTTCAATTGCGGTTTGATCTTGGTCTGCGATCCCATGAATCCTGCCTGGTCCCGATATTGCGTGGCGGGCACGAGAAAGGGCGGCCCTTGCGGGACCGCCCTTTCGACTCGCTCTATCGCGATGTTCCTCTTATGTACCTAAATAGCGTGACGATGTCAAAAAAAGTGCCAAATGGGTTATCTATTCGCGCTTGCACGGTTATTGCCGCTCGCCTAACCCGCAGAAACTCTAGGGGATCGGAGCACTTATGGGCTGGCTGCGCGCTTTGTATGAATGGACTATCGACAAGGCGGCGCATCCGCATGCGCAAGGCTGGCTGGCGCTGGTCAGCTTCATCGAATCCAGCTTCTTCCCGATCCCGCCGCACCCGCTGCTGGGCCTCATGTGCCTAGCCGAACCAAAGAAGGCGATCCGCTTCGCGCTGATCTGTACCGGTGCATCGGTGCTGGGTGCGCTATTCGGCTATGCCATCGGCTTCTTTCTTTACGAGGCGCTGGGCGAATGGCTGATCGGCCTTCTGGGCCTGACCGAAAGCTTTCCCAAGGCGGCCTGTTACCTGCGCGAATATGACTGGGAAGTGATCGTCATTGCCGGGACGACGCCGGTGCCATTCAAGCTGCTGACCATCACCGCCGGCTTTATCGAGATGTCGATCGTCAGCTTCCTGCTTGCCAGCATTGTCGGGCGCGGGCTGATCTTCATGACGGTCGGAATCCTGTTCCGCGTCTTCGGCGCGCCAATCAAGCGCTTCATCGACAAGTATCTCGGCATGCTCACGGCCTTGTTCGTGGTCCTGCTGATCGGCGGCTTCGTGCTGATCACCCAGCTCGATGGCGGGGATGAGAGCGACCCGACCGACCGCTGCGCGCAGGTGACAAGCCTCGACCAGTTATAATTCGAGTTTTCTCGAAATAAGGCTTGCGTCTCCCGACCAACATTTCGATAAATATCGAAATGAAAGCGAATCAGGCCGTAGACGCACTTTCCGCGCTGGCGCAGGACCATCGCCTCGCCGCCTTCCGCCTGCTCGTGCAAGCCGGAACCGAAGGCATGGCAGCAGGGCAGATCGCGGAGGCGCTCGGCGTTCCCAACAGCTCGCTTTCCTTCCATCTCGCCCAGCTGGCCGAGTCAGGTTTGGTGCACCAGCGCCGTGAAGGCCGCTCGCTGATCTACACGGCCGATTTCACTGCCATGGGCAACCTCGTTGATTACCTGACCGAAAACTGTTGCGGTGGAGCTGGATGCGATGTCCCGGCTGCCGAGGCCCTTTGCGAGGACTGATCATGCGCAACGTCCTGTTCCTGTGCACGGCCAATTCGGCCCGTTCGATCCTTGCCGAGGCGATCCTCAATGCGCGCGGGCAGGGGCGCTTCATGGCCTATTCCGCAGGCAGCAAACCGCGGGGCGTGCCCAATCCGGTGGCGCTGCAATTGCTTGCGGCCAAGGGGCACGATGTTTCCGCCATGCGCTCGAAAAGCTGGGACGAGTTCACCGCGCCGGGAGCACCGAAGATCCATGCGGTGATTACCGTGTGCGACAATGCCAAGGGCGAGACCTGCCCGATCTTTCCCGGTCATCCGCTACAAGCGCATTGGGGCATTCCCGATCCTGCCAGCGTGGATGCAGCAGGGAATCACGTGGATGGCGATATGGCGGGCTTCGAAACCGCCTATCGCAGGCTGACCGAACGTGTCGATGCCATGCTGGCGCTCGACGAGGAAGCCTTGTCCGACCGCGAATGGCGCGACGCGCTGATTGCTATCGGACGTGAAGCCGAGGGAGCGACCTGATGGCGATATTCGAACGTTTCCTGTCGATCTGGGTCGGCCTGGCGATTGTCGCCGGGGTCATACTCGGCCTTGTCGCGCCGGGTATTGCAGCCTCGCTTGCCGGACTTGAATACGCCTCGGTCAATCTCGTGGTGGCCGTGCTCATCTGGGCGATGATCTATCCGATGATGGTGGGCGTCGACTTTGCCAGCATCAGGCAGATCGGGACCAAGCCGAAGGGCCTGATCATCACGCTGGCAGTGAACTGGTTGATAAAACCCTTCACCATGGCGGCGCTGGCCGTGTTGTTCTTCGACTACCTTTATTCGGGCCTGATAACCGGGGCCGAGGCCGACCAGTACATCGCCGGCCTGATCCTGCTCGGCGCCGCGCCATGCACGGCGATGGTGTTCGTTTGGTCGCAGCTGACCAAGGGTGACCCGGCCTATACGCTGGTGCAGGTTTCGGCGAACGATTTGATCATGATTGTCGCCTTCGCGCCGATCGTCGCGCTGCTGCTGGGCGTTACCGATATCGAAGTGCCGTGGACGACGCTGCTGCTCTCGGTCGTGCTTTACGTGGTGATACCCTTGGTGCTCGGCTGGCTTACACGCCGCACCATCATTGCGCGCGCAGGCGATGACGAATCTGCGGTCGATGCATTCACCGCGCGTCTCAAGCCCTTCTCGATCATTGGATTGCTGGCAACCGTGGTGCTGCTCTTCGCCTTCCAGGCAGAGACGATCGTCACGCAGCCAGTGCTGATCCTCCTGATCGCCATACCCATTATCATCCAGTCCTACAGCATCTTCGCGGTCGCCTATGCCGCAGCATGGGCCTGGAAGGTCCCGCACAATATTGCCGCGCCTTGCGCGCTCATCGGAACATCGAACTTCTTCGAACTGGCAGTCGCCGTGGCGATCGGCCTGTTCGGCCTGACAAGCGGCGCGGCCCTGGCCACCGTGGTCGGCGTGCTGGTGGAAGTACCGGTGATGCTTTCGCTGGTAGCGCTCGCCAACAGGACGCGTGGCAAATTTCCCGTCGAGAGCTCTAGATAATCCCCACGGCCTTGCCGGCGCGTTCGAACATGCCGAGAATGGTCTCGACCTCTTCGGCCGAGTGTTCGGCGCAGAGCGAGCAGCGCAACAGGGTCATGTTGGCGGGCGTTGCCGGCGGGCGGGCGAGGTTCACATAGAGCCCTTCCTTCAGCAGTGCTTCCCACATCGCCGCGCCCTTGTTCAGATCGGGCATGATCACTGCGACGATGGCGCTTTGCGGCTCGTCCGTGCCAAGCTTGAAGCCCATTGCGGTCAGGCCGCCATGCAATCGCTTGGAATTCTCCCACAGATGCGCGCGCTTGTTCGAACCGTGCATGAGCTTGCGGATAGATGTCGCTGCGGTTGCCACCACGCTGGGCGGCAGCGATGCGGTGAAGACATAGGGCCGGCAGACCAGGCGCATGATCTCGAACTTGGGATGGTTGGAGACGCAGAAGCCGCCGACCGTGCCGACGCTCTTGGAGAAGGTGCCGATCACGAAGTCGACATCATCGATCACGCCAGCCTGTTCGCATACGCCGCGGCCATGGTTGCCGATGAAGCCCATGGAATGCGCTTCGTCGACCAGCACCATGGCGCCATACTTCTTGGCGACGGTGACCATTTCCTTGAGCGGGGCAATGTCGCCGAGCATCGAATAGACGCCTTCAAGCACGACCAGGATGCCCGCGCCTTCGGGGATTCGGCGTAGGCGCTTTTCCATTGCCTCGATATCATTGTGCTTGAACGGCACGATCTCGGCATTGCCCAGTGAGCAGCCATCCCAGATGCTGGCATGGCTATCGATGTCGAGGACGACGTAATCGCCCTTCCCGGCGATGGTCGAGATGATGCCAAGGTTTGCCTGATAGCCGGTCGAGAAGACCATGGCATGGTCCATCCCGTAGAATTCCTTCAGGGCTTCCTCGCACTCCTTGTGGCCTTGATACGTGCCGTTGAGCACGCGGCTGCCCGTGGTTCCCGAACCGAAATTGTCGAGCGCATCCTTGCCCGCCTGGATAACATCGGGGTCGAAGGTCATGCCCATGTAATTGTAGGTGCCGAGCAGGATGGTGTCGCGCCCGTTGCAGATCGCCCGCGTGGGCGAGAGTACCTTCTCCATCACCAGCGAAAAGGGATCCTCCACACCGCTGGCCAGCAGGCTTTCGCGAATCTTGATGGTCTCTTCGAACTTGTCAAAGAGATCGGGCTTCTCGCCTTCGCGCAAAACCGGCTGGTCGGCCTGGGAAACACCCTCGCTCATCCGGTTCACTCGCCCTGCTGCTTGGCGACAGCATCGACAAGCTGGCCGTATTTCTCGATTTCGGCCTGCTGGTTCATCGAGATGATGATGTCGAATTCGTCCTCGATCGCGGCGACGAAATCCATCACCGTCAGGCTGTCGAACTCAAGGTCGCCTGCGAAGGTGGTCCCGTCCTCGATCGGCACGCCCTTCTTGTTGAAGGGCTCGATGATTGAGCGGATCTTGCTGTCGACTTCTGCGCGGTCCATGCGGAATGTTCCAATCTCAAATTGCTGGCAGCGGCTTGCTGCCAAGACATTGCGGCGGAAAAGCGGCTCTTGCTACTGCTTGTCAAGCGAGAGCGTGATTGACAATCGTAGCGCCTGTGCAAGGATTCGCACAAATACGGGGGCAAATGATGTCAGAACCGAGGAAGTTTGCGACCAATGCCGTGCAGATGCTGCGCACGGTCCAGGCCAATACGATGGCGTTGTCGCAGATGGCCGACCAGAAGGCTTCGATCCTGATGGGCGCGACCTTCGTGGTGTTTTCGCTGTCGGTCAGCCGGGCCCTGACGGGAAGCCTGCCCTGGTCGTTGACCGTGCTTGCGACCTTCTCCTTCCTCAGTTCGATGTGCGCGGTGATCGCCATCCTCCCGTCGATCTCCAAGCCCAAGCCCGACGCGAAGAAAACTTTCCCGCCCAACCGCCTTTTCTTTGGACATTACACCGGCCGAGACGAGAACGAGTGGGCCGACGAGGTTCTGGAGCGGATGGAAACCGAAGAGGCCATGTACCGTATGATGCTGCGCGACATCTACCAGAACGGGCAGGTGCTGCAGCGGCGCAAGTACAAGTTCCTCGCCTATGCATACAGGCTGTTCATCGCCGGTCTGATCCTGACGCTGATTGTCTTCGGCTACGAAGTCTCGCCCAGCATGTAATCACTCCATGTGATCAGGCGCCGACAAGGCCCTTTACCGCAGCCATGAACGGTCCGATCGAAACCGGCTTGGCGAGATAGCCTTCGGCGCCGATTTCACGAATGCGCTCTTCATCGCCCTTGCCGGCATAGGCGGTAACGGCGAGGACGGGCACTTCGGCCAATTGCGCATCGCCCTTCATGGAGGCGATAAGGTCGAGGCCCGACACATCCTGCAGCTGGATGTCCATGACCACGAGATTGGGAAAGAAGTCGCGCGCGCGCTGAAGCGCCTCATTGCCGTCCGCCACGGGCTCGACCGCAAAGCCGCCTGCCTGCAATACGTCGCAGAAAAGCTTCCTGTTGAGATCGTTGTCCTCGACAACGAGGATACGTTTCGTCATTGCGCCCCCGAATGCCGCAGAAATTACCGACGGCTTTCACCCGACCCTAGACCCGTCTCGGGAGACTGACAATTCTCAACAGGATTGAAAATCAGGTTAAGGACGTAGCGGTACTGGCACTGGGTGCGCTCGGCTGGATCATGCAGGATGAGCGGCGCGCCCACCGATTTCTCGACCTGACCGGCCTTACGCCTGACGGGCTTCGCGCTGCTGCGGGAGAGGACTCAACGCACCGTGCAGTGTTCGAATTCCTCATGGCGCATGAGCCCGACCTTGTCGGGGCTGCCGAAGCGCTTGGCATTGCGCCCGAAACACTGGCCGCTGCCGCACAGGAGTTCGCTCGATGAAACGTCCGCTGGTCGTCACCGATTGCGACGAGGTATTGCTGCACATGGTGCGCCATTTCCGGGACTGGCTGGATACGGCGCATGATGTCGACTTTGCGCTGGAAGGTAATGTCTTCGTCCAGAGCATGCGGCGCAGGAATTCCGAAAGCGAGATGTCCGAGGAAGAGGTATGGGACCTGCTCGGCAGCTTTTTCGATACGGAAATGCACCGGCAGACGCCGATTGCCGGCGCAGTCGAGGCGATCGCCGAATTGCAGCGCGAGGCCGACGTGGTCGTGCTCACCAATCTGCAGGACAAGAGAAACGAGGATCGCACGCGGCAATTGCGCGAATTTGGAATAACAGCGCGGGTATTTACCAACCAGGGCCCAAAAGGCGGGGCGCTCGGCCGCATCATCGACGAATTCCAGCCCGAGCGGGCCGTCTTCATCGATGATATCGCCAAGCATCACGAATCCGCTGCCGAGCTCACGCCGCTTGTGCATCGCCTGCATTTCTGTGGCGAACCGGCCATCGCGCCGCATATTCCCTGCGCGCATGAGGCGGGGCATGCCCATGCGCGGATAGACAATTGGGCCGAGGCCCTGCCCTGGCTTCTCGAAACATTGCATGGAGAGCGAAGATGAGCGTTGAAGCCCGACTTGCCGAACTCGGCATCACCCTGCCAGAAGCCGCCGCACCCGTCGCGGCTTACCAGCCCGTGGTCGTGACCAAGGGAATGGCGCATGTTTCCGGGCAATTGCCCTTCGTCGATGGAAAGCTGGTGACCGGCCGGCTGGGCGAAGATGTTGCACTCGAGGATGGCTACGCGGCCGCGCGCGCCTGCGGACTGATGATCCTTGCACAGCTCAAGGCGGCTGGCCTGCTCGACAAGGTGGAGCGGGTGGTCAAGCTCGGCGCCTTCGTCAATTCGACTCCTGAATTCACCGACCAGCCCAAGGTTGCCAATGGTGCGTCCGAGCTGATGTTCGAAGTGTTCGGAGAGATCGGTCGCCATGCGCGCAGCGCCGTGGGCGTGCCCGTCCTGCCGCTTGCCGCTGCTGTCGAAGTGGATGCCGTCATTGCCCTTGCGGTGGATTGACGCCGCACTCGTTCCGGCGCCCGATGCCGCCATGGTCGGCTGGCTGCGCGAATGGGAATATGCCCATCGCGGGCTGCATTCTCCGACAGTGGCCGAAAATTCCCCTTCTGCCTTTGCCAGTGCGATGTCACTTGGCATGGGGATCGAGTGCGACATCCGCTTGAGCGGTGACGGCCGGGCGGTGGTGTTCCATGATGCGACGCTGGAGCGCCTCGCGGGTCTACAGGGCGCGGTCGCGCGGCTGGGAATTGCCGAGCTGACAAGCACCAGGCTGTCGGTTGGCGGAGAGCGCATTCCCACGCTTCGCGACCTGCTGGAGCAGGTGGATGGCAAGGTTCCGCTGCTGCTCGAGCTGAAGACCGATCCGCCGCGTTCCGTTTCGGGCCTGTGCAAGGCCGTACGGCGCGACCTGGAAGGCTATCAGGGCCAGGTAGCAGTCATGTCCTTCGATCCGCGTGTCGGATCCTGGTTCGCAGGAAATGCGCCCCAGGTCGTACGCGGGCTCGTCGTGACGGAGCGGGATCGGCGGACAAGCGGTGCGCGCCTGACCCGCCATCGCTTCCTTTGGAGGGCGAAGCCCCATTTCCTTGCCTACGACGTTCGCGACTTGCCGAGCCCTTTTGCTGCCAGCCAGCGGGCAAGAGGATTGCCGCTTCTCACCTGGACTGTCGCTTCGCCCGCCCTGCGCGCAAGTGCACAGGAATTTGCGGATGCGCCGATCGCGGAAGGGCAGGGGCTCGCAGAATCGCATAGGCTACCCTAGATAGGCGGCAATGGCCGAAGGCGAGTTCACAGCCCGTATTGCTCCCGGCATTGCCTCGCTTCCACAGGCGCAGTGGGATGCGCTGGAGGGCCACGGCAATCCCTTCATGTCGCATGCCTTCCTCTCCGCGCTGGAAGATTCGGGCAGCGTCGGCGAAGGGACTGGCTGGCAGCCCCTTCCTTTGGTGATCGAGGACGCACAGGGCCAGCTGCTGGCAGCGATGCCATCCTACGCCAAGAGCCACAGCCAGGGCGAATATGTGTTCGATCATGCTTGGGCCGATGCCTGGCACCGGGCGGGCGGGGACTATTATCCCAAGCTGCAGATCGCCGCTCCCTTCACCCCGGCCACCGGGCCGCGCCTGCTCCTTTCCGGCCCCCAATTCGGCGTACCGCTATTGCGGGCGGCGGAGCAGCTTTGCCTGCAGAGCGAGCTGTCCTCCGCCCATGCAACCTTTGTTGAGACATCTCAGCACCCATTCTTCGAGGATGCGGGATGGTTACGGCGCGAGGACATCCAGTTCCACTGGACCAATCGCGATTTTGCCAGCTTCGATGATTTTCTTGGCGTGCTGGCATCCCGCAAACGCAAGGCCATCCGCAAGGAGCGCAAGGCGGCACAGGAAGGGGTGCGAATCGCGGCCCTGAGCGGAGACGACATCCGGCCCGAGCATTGGGACGCCTTCTGGCTGTTCTATCAGGACACGGGCGCGCGCAAATGGGGAGCGCCCTACCTGACGCGTGCCGCATTCGACCTGTTCGGGGAGAGGATGGGTGAGCAGATCCTGCTGCTGCTGGCCTTCGAGGATGATCGCCCGATCGCCGGGGCGCTCAATTTCATCGGGTCGGATGCGCTCTATGGCAGGTATTGGGGCTGCCTGGTGGACAAGCCCTTCCTGCATTTCGAGCTATGCTACTATCAGGCGATTGATGCCGCCATCGAGCGGGGGCTGAAAAGGGTGGAGGCGGGCGCGCAGGGCGGACACAAGCTCGCAAGGGGCTATGAACCGGTGGCTACCACCTCGATGCATTACATTGCCGATCCGGGCTTCCGCAGGGCCGTCGCCGAATACCTCGAACAGGAGCGCCGCGGGGTTGCGATGGATCGCCTGCAGCTGGGCGACCGCACGCCCTTCAGGAAGGGCTGAACGGCACAGGCTTCAGGCAGCGTAGCGCGTTCCGGTGGAAAGCCATTCACGAGCGCGGCGCTGGGCCTCGGCAATTTCGCGAGCGGTCATTTCGTCGGAAATGTCGGCACGGCACCAGGCAGCTTCCTCGTGACCGCGCGACGCGGCAAGGTTGAACCACTTGTGCGCCTCGACAAGGTCGCATGCGACACCGTGGCTACCGGTAGAGAAGGCGACGCCGAGGTCGTAATAGGCGGTGATGTCCCCATCGGCTGCAGCGGCCAGGCAATGGGCAATCAGCATATCGGCACCAGAAATCTCGGCCGGCTGGATCTTCGCAAAAGTCTCGATCTTGGCGAGTTCCATGATCGTTTACCCCCATATTTGGCCCGGACCCCCAAATCGCCGAACCTTCGATGGACCAAGGTTTTGACGATCATGGTCAAGAAATGGTTAACACGTGCTGCGAATTCGTGTCGGAGGCTTTGCCGCCGCCATTGCCTGGCTCAACAACTTATCCAGAATTGTCGCTTGTGAGTCTTTGGCGCGCCCACTATAGCGCCGCCTCAAATCCGGCCTGGGCAAGGCAGCTGACAGACCCAAAAGGGCAAGCGCCGAATGCGATGCAGGACAGGCTGGCAGGATCAGGATGCGGAGTGCGTTAATGGCGTCTATTCCAAGGGACGACATCGATATTCTTGCGAAGGCGAAGCGTGCGCTGCCCAGCGACTACGCTCCGTCCGAAGACGAAGAGTATATGTGCGAAGCGCAGCTGAACTATTTTCGTGTGCTGCTGCTCGAATGGAAAAAGTCGATCCTCGTCGCGGCGGAAGGCACGCTGCAGAACCTGCAGGACGGCCCCATTCGCGAACCCGACCTCAATGATCGCGCCTCCTCGGAAACCGATTGGGGGATCGAGCTGCGTACGCGCGACAGGCAGCGCAAGCTGATCGCCAAGATCGATGCCGCGCTTCGCCGTATCGACGAGGGTGAATATGGCTGGTGTGAGGTGACCGGTGATCCGATCGGCATCAACCGCCTGATCGCTCGCCCGATCGCCACGATGACGGTCGAGGCGCAGCAGGCGCATGAACGGCGTGAAAAGGTTTCGCGCGATAACTGACCCAATTTGGGACATGCATGTTCCACGCGGCGGGCCGTTAACGCTCGATTAGCCGTGATTGCCACATATCCGCGCGCAGGAATTCAACTGTAGCGCCCGTCTCTGCCATCCACGCGGATCGGGCCCGGACAAGAGGTCTCGAGCGCTCGATGAGCAATGTAGATACACGCCAGGTCGAACGCGACAGCTTGTTCCTGCTTGCCCAATTGCGTGTGGCGGGCAGCGACGAGATGCATCGCGTCAAGGTTCGCAATCTTTCCGCCGGTGGCATGATGGCCGAGGGTGAGGTCAAGGTCGCGCGCGGAGAAACGGTTTCCGTCGAATTGCGCAATCTCGGCTGGATTGAGGGTACCGTGGCGTGGCGCCAGGAGACGCGCTTCGGCATTGCCTTTGCCGACGAGATCGATCCGAAGAGAGCCCGCGCGCCGGTTGCCGCCAAGAAGAAAGACGATTCGCTTTACTCGCGCCCGACGGTTTCGGAGGAACGCGCAGCGAACGAACGTCTGCGCAAGCTCTGACGCGAATGGGCGGTTGAAGGCCGCCCGCAGCCAGCCTAATCCAAGGCATGGCTTCTCGCTCCTCGACATTGTTGGTTTCGGGCTTGGCCCTGGCGCTTGCCGGTTGCGGCAGTTCGGACGATGGCGCCTTCGATGTCGCCTTCATCGATAGCGATGTGAACCTCTTCGAAGATGGTGTGCGGCTTTCCGCAGGTGGCCAGCATGTGCGCGCTGCGATACGGTCCGGCCTTGTCGCGCTGGACCAGGACGGAGAGGTCGTACCCGCGCTTGCGGATCGCTGGAACGTCACGGAGAATGGCCGGATTTTCGTGTTCAGGCTCCGCGACGGCAACTGGCCCGATGGAGAGGCGCTTTCGGCAGATAGCGTGCGCATCGCCCTCAATCGCGCGATTCGCGATCTGCGCGGCACCTCGCTGGGGCTCGATCTGGCCCCAGTGACGGACGTCAGGGCCATGGCCGGACGGGTGATCGAAATTCGCCTGTCCAGCGCGGTTCCCAACCTCCTGCAATTGCTCGCCCAGCCCGAACTGGGCCTGCACCGGGGAGAAGGCGAAACGGGCCCGATGGTGCTGCGCCTCGCTAATGATTCCTCCGTCCTCGAAATGAAGCCGCCTGAACAGCGCGGCCTTCCCCTGTCCGAGGACTGGCAGGATTACGTGCGGCCTGTGCAGATCCATGCGCTCACTGCGACAGAGGCCATTGAGGGGTTCGAGGATGGCGGGATCGAAGTGGTCCTAGGAGGCCGGATCGGCGCCATGCCGCTGGTCAATACCGGGCCGCTGTCGCGCGGGACCGTGCGCCTGGATCCGGCGATTGGACTGTTCGGTGTGCACGTTCGCCGTGCCAATGGCGTGCTGGAAACGAGCGAATTGCGCGAGGCCCTGGCCATGGCGCTTGATCGCGCTGCCCTGCTGGAGCCGTTCAATATCGGCGGCTGGCAAGCCTCTACACGGGTCGTCACGCCGGGCCTGCCGGGCGATCCCGGCCTCGTTCCGGAGCGCTGGGCGGACCGCTCGATCGACGAGCTGCGCGAAGCGGCTGCGGCACGCATCGCCGAATGGCGGGCGGGGCAGGAGGATATCGAGGCGATGCCAAGGATTGCCATGCTGATCGGCGATGAACCCGGCAATGATATCCTTTTCCGCGAGTTGGCGGCCCAATGGCGCCTGATTGGCGTCGAGCTTGTGCGGGCGGAATCCCGCGCCGAGGCGGACCTTCTCATCGTCGACCGCATCGCCCGCTATGCCGCGCCACGCTGGTTCCTCAACCAGTTCAATTGCGGGCTTGAGCGCGGATTGTGCGACGATGATGTGGATTTCCTCGTCGGTCAGGCGCTGGACGAGGACAATGTCGAGCGACGCACTTACCTGCTGGCCGAGGCCGAGGCGGATTTGACGCTCTCCAATATCTACATTCCCTTCGGTCCGCCGATCCGCTGGTCGCTGGTGCGCGGCAATGTCGATGGCTTCTCGGGCAACCTCTGGGCCTTCCATCCCTTGTCAGACCTTGCTGTCATACCCAAATAAGTCACCTAAGGAGGCTTTCCGTATGGCTGAGACCACTAGTCCGCGACCGATGAAGATCGACGTGCCGCTGGGTCAGGACCCGGCTTCGGTGCGTCGTCGGATCGAAGCGATGGAACAGCTGCTGGAGCGCAGCCTGGTCGTCCCCGGGATCAACCGACCTGTCGGCCTCGATGCCGTTGCCGGTCTGGTACCGGTATTGGGCGACATCATTACCGCAGGGCTGGGCATGTACATCGTGTGGGAAGCGCGCAATCTCGGACTGCCGAAATGGAAGCTCGCACGCATGGCGGGCAACGTGTTGTTCGACAGTGCTATCGGCGCAGTGCCCGTCGCCGGCGATTTCTTCGATTTCTTCTTCCGCTCGAACACGCGCAACCTGCGCATCGTCAAGCGCCACCTCGACAAGCACCATCCGCAAAGCCGGGTGATCGAAGGCTGAATTCCCGGCGCAGCCGCGCCTATTCTTCCAGTTCGATGTCCCAGTAGAGCCAATCGCGCCAGGTTTCGTGCAAGTAGTTCGGCGGGAAGCCCTTGCCGTGCTGTTGCAACTGCCAGCTGGTTGGGCGGATCGGCTCGCAAATCATGCGCATATTGGCCTGCTTCGGCGTACGTCCGCCCTTCTTCATGTTGCAGGGCGCGCAGGCTGTGGCGATGTTTTCCCACGTGGTCTTGCCGCCCAGGCGGCGTGGGATCACGTGGTCGAAGGTCAAATGCTGCCCGCTGCCGCAATATTGGCACTGGAAGCGATCGCGCAGGAACAGGTTGAAGCGCGTGAAGGCCGGGAACTCGCTCGGCTTCACATATTGCCGCAGCGCGATCACGCTCGGGATCTGCATGTCGAGCGAAGGCGAGTGGACCTGCCGGTCATAGCTGGCGACAATGTCCACGCGTTCAAGGAACACGGCCTTGATCGCCGTCTGCCAGGGCCAGAGACTCAACGGATAATAGGATAGCGGGGTGTAGTCCGCATTGAGGACCAAAGCCGGGCAGCTCTCAAGCTTCCGGGAGGGATCATCCTCCGCACTCCGGAATTGCGCGGCGCGTTCGATCAGTTCGGCCTTGAACACGATTTGTGTCCTCCCTGATACGTACAGGTGGAGCATTTGCGCCAAAAAGCGTCAAGCCTGTTACAAAATGCAAATCCACAGGATTTTTCACGAGTCGCAAGGCATTCGGGGATCGAGTTAAGTCATGGTTGTGACCAGATTTGCACCCAGCCCCAATGGTCCGTTGCATCTCGGCCACGCGTACTCGGCGATCGTCGCGCATGATCTCGCAAAGGAACGGGGGGGACGTTTCTTGCTCAGGATCGAGGATATCGATGGCGGCCGCTCACGTCCCGAACTGGCCGCAACCTTCCGTGACGATCTCTCCTGGCTCGGCCTCGCCTGGGAGGAAGTTCCCGCGCAGAGTGCGCGGCTGGATGAATACGAGGTGGCGGCCGCGACCCTGGCGGCGATGGGCGTGCTCTATCCCTGCAAATGCACCCGAGCGGAAATTGCAGAAGCGGCAAGCGAAATGGGTCCGGACGGGCCGGTCTATCCCGGCACTTGCAAGTTCGATCCGCCTACACCCGATCAGGCGGTAGCCTGGCGGCTCGACGTGTCGGAAGCCATGTCGCGCACGGGCCCGCTCACCTGGGTGGACGAACTGGCGGGCGAACAGCTGGCGCGGCCCGATCTGGCGGGCGACGTCGTGCTGGTGCGCAAGGATACGGAGACCCCGGCCTCTTACCATCTGGCGGCAACTCTTGACGATGCTGCGGATGGCGTGACGCTGGTGACCCGCGGCGCGGATCTGTTCGCGGCAACGCATGTCCACCGCCTTCTGCAGGAGCTGCTCGGCCTTCCCGTTCCGACCTGGCACCATCATGCCCTGGTGCTCGATAGAGAGGGGCGCAAGCTGGCCAAGCGGCGCGGTTCTCCCTCCCTCGCGGACCGGAGGTTGGCGGGTACGGACGGGCGCGCGCTTGCGGCGCAATTGCGTACCGGACAAATGCCGGGTGGAATTACCCTCTCGCCGGTCCTACATGGTGAACCATGAATGTCGTTCTTACCCTTCTCCTGATCGCTGCCGTGATCGGTACCGTGGTCATGCTGGTGCGCGGAATCGTTGCCTTCATGCAATCGACCAAGCTCGACCTCGAAAATCCCGATGACGATGCGCGGGTCGGTGAAATGCAGGCCAAGCAGAACAGGATGATGATGAACCGCATCAAGTTCCAGGCGCTGGCCGTGGTCATCGTCGCCTTGTTGCTGATCATCAACCAGTAACCGTGCCGGATTGCGGGAGGCGCATCTGGTCAAGCTTAACCGCATCTACACGCGCACTGGCGATGACGGGACGACCGGCATGGTCGACGGCTCGCGCCTGCCCAAGCATGCGCTGCGAATCGAGGCAGTTGGCGCGGTGGATGAGGCCAATGCCACGCTCGGTCTGGCTGTTCTCAACCTTTCGGGTGATGCAGCCGAATATCTGAACCGTATCCAGAACGATATGTTCGACCTTGGCGCAGACCTCGCCACGCCGGGGGAGGATTTCACGCCGTCGGAAATGGTCCTGCGGATCGTTCCGGTGCAGGTCGAATGGATCGAGGGCAGGATCGATGCGCTCACCGAAAAGCTCGAACCGCTGACAAGTTTCGTGCTTCCGGGCGGCAGCGAGGCGGCAGCACGCCTGCACCTTGCACGCACCGCCGCGCGACGGGCAGAGCGCGCGATGACCGCGCTGGCAGACGCCGAGCCGGTCAATCCCGCCGCGCTTGCCTATATCAATCGCCTGTCGGACTATCTGTTCGTGCTCGCTCGCCATGCCAATGATGGCGGCAAGGGCGATGTGCTCTGGAAGCCCGGCGCTAACCGCTAGCAAGGCGGACATTGCTCCTGTAAGGCATGCTGCAAGTGCGAAGGAGCTGAGGAATGAGCCAGGTAATCGGCATTATCGGTGCAGGCCAGATGGGCGCGGGGATCGCGCAGGTCGTTGCTGCGAGCGGGCATGAGGTAGTGCTTGTCGATCGCGACCCCGCGATCGCCGAGAAGGCCGTCGCCGGTATCGCCAAGCGGCTTGGGCGTCTGGTCGAGAAGGAGAAGATGACGCAGGCCGATGCCGATGCGGCCGTGGCGCGGATTTCTCCCGGCATCGACTATGCGCCGATGGGCGATGCAACCTTCATCATCGAAGCCGCAACGGAAAATGAGTCCATCAAGGCGAAGATTTTCGAGGCTGCCGCCAAGGTGCTGAGTCCCGAGGCGATCCTCGCCAGCAATACCAGTTCGATCCCGATCACCCGCATGGCTGCGGGCGTGCCCGATCCGGCACGCTTTGTCGGCCTGCACTTCTTCAATCCCGTGCCGGTGATGAAGCTGGTCGAGGTCATTCCCGGCCTTGCGACCTCCGAAGCCACACGCGCGTCCACCAAGGCTTTTGCCGAAAGCCTCGGCAAGGAAGTGGTGCTTAGCGAGGATGAGCCCGGCTTCGTGGTCAACCGCATCCTTCTGCCGATGATCAATGAAGCTGTCTTCGTGCTGGGTAGCGGGACGGCGGGCATTGCCGATATCGACAAGGGTTGCCGCCTCGGCCTCGCCCATCCGATGGGTCCGCTCGAACTGGCGGACTTCATCGGGCTCGATACCTGTCTCGAGATCATGCGGGTGATCTTCGCCAGCACTGGCGATTCCAAATATCGCGCCGCACCCTTGCTGGTGAAATATGTCGAGGCCGGCTGGCTCGGCCGCAAGAGTGGCAAGGGGTTCTACGACTATTCCGGCGATGAACCCGTGCCGACGCGCTGAGGGTCAGCTCGCCAGCGATCCGTCATTGAGAACCCAAAGGCCGGCGATTAACAGTGCGGCACCGAGCGCCACGCCATAGGAAAGCCATTTGAAGCTGGGTATGTCGGGCCGTTCAAGCACGTGCGGATGCATTCGTTCGAGCGATGCCACCGCGCGCTTGTACGCGCTCAGGGACAGGAACACGGCAAAGGCGATGAAAAGGCTCGCTAGCCCCTTGGCCAACCAGGGTGGATCGAGTTCGCCGAAAAGCACGCGAAAAGCGAGACCAATACCGATGGCGGCAAAAGCGGTACGGATCCAGCCTGCAAAGGTTCGCTCGACCGCCATGATCGTGCGATCCTCGGCCATGTCGGTCCGCTCGCGTGCCAATTCCTCGCGATCCTCCTCCTGCTCGTCGGGCGTGTCGCCATTGTCGTAGCCGCTCTTGTCGCTCATGCCTTGAGGAACGGCGGTCAGCCGCCCTCCGTTCCCGCTTCGCGTTTGAGGCGATAGAGGATGTCGAGCGCCTCGCGCGGGCTGAGCGCGTCGACATCGAGCGTTTCGAGTTGTTCACGCAGGCTGTCCTGCGCTTCGTCTTCTTCCTCGTCCATCGCGGCGAAAAGCGGTAATTCGCCAAGGCCAGCAGCGAGCCCGCCGGTTTCCGCGCGGCCCTTTTCGAGCTTGTCGAGCACCGACTTGGCGCGTTTGACGACTTCTGCGGGAACGCCTGCCAGCCGTGCGACGGCAAGGCCGTAGCTGCGGTCCGCAGCCCCTTCCGAAACTTCGTGCAGCAGGACGAGATCGCCTTTCCATTCCTTGGCCCGGACATGGTGCAGCGAGAGGGCGGGGCAGGTTTCCGCCAGCCGCGCCAGCTCGTGGTAGTGGGTGGCGAATAGGCAGCGGCTCTGGTTTCGCTCATGGATCGCCTCGGCCACGGCCCAGGCCAGTGCCAGCCCGTCATAGGTCGAGGTGCCACGCCCGACCTCGTCGAGGATGACGAAGCTGCGATCACTGGCCTGACTGAGGATCGCCGCAGTCTCGACCATTTCGACCATGAAGGTGGAGCGCCCGCGCGCGAGATTGTCCGAAGCGCCGACGCGGCTGAACAAGCGATCGACCAGACCGATCCGGGCACTCTCCGCAGGCACGTAGCCGCCCGCCTGTGCCAGCAGCACGATCAGCGCATTTTGCCGCAGGAAGGTGGACTTGCCGCCCATATTCGGCCCGCCGACCAGCCACAGCCTGTCCGCCGGCGAAAGCGAACAATCATTGGCGATGAAACGTTCGCCCTGTTTCTTCAGCGCGGCTTCGACCACAGGGTGGCGGCCCCCGACGATATCCAGCGTCTTGTCTTCGAGGATGTCGGGCCTGCACCACCCGCCCTCGGCGGCGCGCTCGGCCTGCCCGGCGGAGACGTCGAGGCGCGCCAGTGCCGCTGCCGTTGCGGCGATGCGTTCCCTGTCATTCGCAACGGCATCGACCAGTTCCTCGAAATGCGCCTCCTCCGCAGCAAGCGCCCGGCCGCCGGCTTCGGCGATGCGATTTGCCTCTTCATGCAAGGTGAGCGAGTTGAAGCGCACCGCATTGGCCATGGTCTGGCGGTGGATGAAGCCACTATCGGGCCCCATCAGAGCATCGCCATGCTTGCTCGGCACTTCGATGAAATAGCCGAGTACGCCATTATGCTTGATCTTGAGCGAGGAGATTCCGGTCTCTTCACGATAGCGTGCTTCCATCGCCGCGATGGCACGCCGCGCGCTGCCCGACATGGCGCGCAGTTCGTCAAGCGAGGCGTCATAGCCTTCTGCAATGAAGCCGCCCTGGCTGCGCTCGGTCGGCGGGGAGGGCACCAAAGCGCGCATGAGCAAATCCGTCAGCGCGCCATGGCCAGTCATTTCCGGCAGCAGCGCATCGAGCAGGGAAGGCCGATCTTTGCGGCCCTTGAGGAAGTCGTGGATGCGCCGCGCTTCGTTCAAGCCGTCGCGCACCTGGCCAAGGTCGCGCGGGCTGCCGCGTCCGGCCACAATGCGGCCCAGCGCGCGCCCGATATCGGGAATGGCGCGCATCACCTCGCGCAAATCGGCACGCAGCAGCGGATCATCGTGCACGAACTGCACGAGGGCGAGGCGGTTTTCGATCGCCTCGCTTCGCGTGAGCGGTGCGGACAGGTCCGTCGCCAGCTGACGCGCCCCGGCTCCGGTGACGCAGCGATCTACCTCGGCCAGCAGGCTGCCGGCGCGCGATCCGCCTTGCGAGGAGGTGATCTCGAGGCTCGCCCGGGTTGCTTCGTCCATGGCCAGTCTGTCCGCGCTCGAGCTGGCGACAGGTGGTAGCAGGAAGGGCAGGGTGCCGCGTCCGGCATGGTCGAGATAGGCAATGAGCCCGCCAGCCGCTGCCAGCATGGCACGGGTAAAGTCCCCGAACGCGTCGAGCGTGGCGACGCCATGGATGGCTTTAAGGCGGGCCTCCCCGGCATCGCTTCCGAAGTCGCTGCGCGGCCGGGCAATGGCGTCGGGCCAGCTATCCTCGAGATCGTCGGGGGCCACCAGTTCGCTCGCACCGATGCGTGCGAGAACGGCGCCGAGCTGGCCGGCATTGCACTCTTCCAGCTCCATCCGCCCGGTCGAGATGTCACAGCTGGCCACGCCGATTGTCCCGCGTACTTCGCAGATCGCGGCGAGCATGTTGGCCCGGCGGGGCTCGAGCAGTGCTTCCTCGGTCAGCGTTCCGGCGGTGACGAAGCGGACGATGTCGCGTTTCACCAGCGCCTTGGAAACCGGCGACCCTTCGCGCTTGGCACGCTCCTTCGCCTCGTCGGGCGTTTCCACCTGCTCCGCAATCGCCACACGGCAGCCTGCTCGGATCAACCGCGCGAGGTAGCTCTCCGCGGCATGCACGGGGACGCCGCACATCGGCACAGGCTCCCCGCCATGTTCGCCGCGGCTGGTCAGGGCGATGTCGAGTATGCCGGCGGCTGTCTTGGCATCGTCAAAGAACAGTTCGAAGAAGTCGCCCATGCGATAGAACAGCAGGCAGTCCCCGGCCTCGCGCTTGAGGTCGTGATACTGGGCCATCATGGGAGTTGCGGAACCGGCCATCGGACCCGGGAGGTAACTGCCCCTTGGCCGATTCGGGAAGGGTGCCGGCTACTCTTTCCCCTATCGCGAGATTGCCAAGGGCTATATGCGTGGGCGTGCAAGAGGGAGTACAGGCTTGGCCGACGATACCAATGATTTCACCGCGCGCGAGGCGCTGTTCTACCACGAGACGATCCGGCCGGGTAAGATCGAGATCGTCGCCTCCAAGCCGATGGCGACGCAGCGCGACTTGAGCCTTGCCTACTCACCCGGTGTTGCGGTGCCGGTAAAGGCGATTGCCGAGGATCCCTCGCTCGCTGCCAACTACACGGCAAAGGCCAATCTCGTGGCGGTGATTTCCAACGGAACCGCCATCCTCGGCCTCGGCAATCTCGGCGCTCTGGCATCAAAGCCGGTGATGGAAGGCAAGGCGGTGCTGTTCAAGCGCTTCGCCGATGTGGACTCGATCGACCTCGAACTGGCGACGGAGGACCCCAATGCCTTTATCGAGGCCGTAGCGTTGATGGAGCCGAGCTTCGGCGGCATCAACCTCGAGGATATCAAGGCCCCCGAATGCTTCATCATCGAGCAGGCCTTGCGCGAGCGGCTCAACATCCCGGTCATGCATGACGACCAGCATGGCACGGCGATCATCTCGGCTGCCGGCCTGCTCAATGCCTGCCACATCACCGGTCGCAAGATGGACGAAGTCAAGGTGGTGGTGAACGGCGCGGGCGCTGCTGCCATTGCCTGTACCTCGCTGATCAAGGCGATGGGCGTAAAGCACGAGAACGTCATCATGTGTGACCGTTCGGGCGTGATCTACAATGGCCGCGAACGCGTCGACCAGTGGAAGAGCGCGCATGCAGTCGACACCGAATGCCGTACACTCGAGGAGGCGCTTAAAGGGGCAGACATCTTCCTAGGCCTGTCGGTCGCTGGTGCGCTCAAGCCCGAATGGGTTGCCGAGATGGCCGAACAGCCGATCATTTTCGCCATGGCCAATCCCGATCCGGAAATCACGCCCGATGCAGCGCAGGCAGTGCGCCCCGATGCGATCGTCGCCACCGGGCGCAGCGACTATCCCAACCAGGTCAATAACGTGCTGGGTTTCCCCTTCATCTTCCGCGGTGCGCTCGACGTGCAGGCGACCGCTATCAACGAGGAGATGAAGATCGCTGCCGCCACCGCCATTGCCGAGCTGGCGCGTATGCCCGTGCCGGAGGAAGTGGCCGCCGCCTATGGCAAGAACCACCAGTTCGGGCGCGACTACATCATCCCCGTCCCGTTCGATCCGCGCCTGATGGAAACCGTTTCCGCCGCCGTTGCCAAGGCTGCGATGGATAGCGGCGTGGCGAAGGTGCAGATCGAGGATTTCGACGTCTATCGCCACCAGCTCAAGAGCCGCCTCAACCCGACGACTTCGGTGCTGACCACGGTCTATGCCGAGGCGAAGAACAATCCAAAGCGGATGATCTTTGCGGAGGCGGAAGAGGAAGTCGTGCTGCGGGCAGCGATCCAGTTCCGCGACTTCGGCTATGGCAAGCCCGTGCTGGTCGGCCGGACGCAGGCCGTGCTCGACAAGCTGACCGAACTCGGCGTCGACAATCCCCAAACCTTCGACATCCAGAATTCGGCCGATAGCGACCTCGTGCCGCAGATGGTCGAACATCTCTACGACAAATTGCAGCGCAAGGGCTTCACCGAGCGCGACGTGCGCCGCATGGTCAACCAGGAACGCAACATTTTCGCTGCCCTGCTGCTCGAGCTCGACCATGGCGATGCGATGATATCGGGCCTTACGCGTACCTTTGCGCAAACCATGCGCGAAGTCAGCCAGGTGCTCGATCCCAAGGAGGGCCAGGTCCCGTTCGGCGTGCACATGATGATCGGCAAGACGCAGACCACCTTCCTTGCCGATACCACGATCAACGAGCGACCGAGCGCCGAGCAGCTGGCCCATATCGCCAAGGAAACCGCCGCGGTCGCACGGCGGCTGGGCCACGAACCGCGCGTCGCCTTCCTGTCCTACTCGACCTTCGGCAATCCGTCGGGCAAGTGGCTCGAGAACATCCGTGACGCGGTACACATCCTCGACTCGGAAGATCCCGGCTTTGAATATGAAGGCGAAATGGCGCCCGATGCCGCGCTCAATCCGACGGTGATGAAGCTTTATCCCTTCAGCCGCCTGTCGGGCCCGGCCAATGTGCTGGTCATGCCTGGCCTGCAATCGGCCAATCTTTCGGCAAAGCTGCTGCGCGAGCTGGGCGGAAATGCCACGATCGGCCCGATGCTGATCGGCATGGAGAAGCCGGTGCAAATTGCCCCCATGACTGCGATCGCGCCAGACGTGCTGACGCTCAGCGTGCTGGCAGCGGCTGGCGTCGTCGGCTGATCCCGTGCGCCCGGTTGGCGAGGTTGCCTCCGGGGCTGTCCCCAAGGCCGCAATCGCCTATTGGGCGCTGGTTTTCGCGCTGGGCTTTCTTCTCGGCAGCATCCGTGTGCTCGTGCTCGAGCCGGCGCTGGGCATGCTCCCGGCAACCCTGATCGAGCTTCCCATCATGCTCGGGGCCAGCTGGATGGTTGCGCGCTGGCTGCTGGGGCGTTTTGGCATCGCTGAACCGAAGCACGCCCTGGCAATGGGTGCGATTGCCTTCGCGCTGCTGATGGGCAGCGAAGTGTTGCTTACGCTAATCGTGTTCGGAGACTCGGTGGGAGAATGGATTGCCGGTATCGGCACGCCCGCCGGGGCTATCGGGCTTGCCGGGCAGGTCGCATTCGGCCTGTTCCCCTGGGCTATACGCCGCCGCGAGCAAGCCTAGCTCTCTACCAGCCCACTTCCTGCCCGTCATAGGCGAGGAAGACGTGGCACGGCTCGCGCTCGGCTTCGAGCAGGTCGATCATGCCGCGCACGCTCGTATCGACATCGATCAAGGCGTTGGGCCCGCCCATATCGGTCTGCACCCAGCCGGGATGGAGCGAAAGCACCGAAATGCCGCGCGCCCTTGCATGCTTTTCGAACAGGGAGCGGGCGAGCACGTTCTGCCCGGTCTTGGACAGGCGGTAGAGATTGGTGCCGCCAGAAGAGTCTTCAATCGAGCCCATCTTGCTGGTCATCATGCCGATACAACCGCCGTCTTTCATGCAGGGCATCAGCGCCACGGCAGCCTGGGCAGGGCAGACGGCATTGGTCATCATGATGTCCGCCACGTTCTCGCGGGTCAGGTCCTCCAGCGCTTGCGCACTGCCGCCATAGACCCCGGCATTGAGCACGAGGATATCGAGCGCATCCCTGCCGATGGCTTCGCCCAGAAAGGCGATGCTGGAGGGGTCCGTCACATCGGCTGTGTGCACTTCGATCGCGCCAGCGCTTTCGGCTGCCGCTTCGGCCAGCGCCTCACTATGCGAGCGCTCGGTGGCAAAGACGCGATATCCGCGCGCGGCCAGATGTTTGGCGAGACCGAGGCCGATCCCGCGCGATGCGCCGACAATGCAGGCTGTCTTGTCGCTCATGAAAAGCTCCCGATTTTCATACTTCTTCCCCTGCCAACGGCATTGGGTTGGCGAATGTTCCTATCCGCTGGCGCTCTCGCCGAGATATTCGTCGAGATCGATATAGTGGCGCTTGGGATTATTGGGATCGACCAGCACGCGGACCTTCTTGCCGCTTAGCAGGCCGGACGGATTGGCCCAGATACGCTCGCTCTTGAACGTCTCCAGCTTGCCAGTGAAAGGATGCGTTGCCTGTGCGGTGACCCGCCACGGGCTGCGACCGTTCACCTTCACGCTGGTGTCGAGATAGGCTTGTCCGAAATCGGCCTCGATCGGCACGCCGCTCAGTTTCAGTCGATCGATGATCATGCGGCGCCTGATGCCCCAGCCCATCATGCCGAAGCCTATTCCGGCGAAGACCAGCCCGAAGCCACCAAAGGCCAGCGGGAAGAGGTAGCGCTGGCCAAAGCTGTCGATCAGCGCCTGTTCGGGCGTCCAGGGATCGTAAATGACCTCCACCTCCTCGCCCCGGTCGAAGCTGGGCGGGCTCGATCCGATCGATCCTGTGAAAGTGTGCAGTTGACCGTTTGCGTCGGTGAAGCTGACGCGCGGGCGATAGGTCGTGCCATTGTCAGAGGAATAGCTCTCCTCGAAACCGACGACGCGGCCCTGCGCTCGCTCGCCGTTCGCGGCAAGATCGAGGTCGCTAAACCAGAACCAGGAGCCGACACCGGCGAACACCAGCCCGAAGGCTGCGAAGATCCCGCCGAACCAGATGTTGAACCGCTTCATCGGTTCGCAATATCACCTATTTCCTGCGGAAGCGGAAATACCAGACTTCATGGCCGAAGACGTTGCGCGCCTTGGTCTCGTAACGCGTCTTGGGCCAACCGGAGGGGCGGACCTGCCAGCTTTGCGGCCCCTCGACGACCCATTCGAACTCAGTGGTGAAGCGGCGCATCACCATCAGCGCGTGGCGCAGATAGATCGGATGGTCGGTGCCGAAGCGGAACTCGCCGCCGGGCTTGAGCTTGTCGGCGAACATGCGCACCGGCCCGTCATTCATCATCCGTCGCTTGGCATGGCGGGCCTTGGGCCAGGGATCGGGATGCAGCAGGTAGAGCATAGTCAGCGCGCCATCGGGCACGCGTTCGAGAACCTGCAGTGCATCGCCATGCTGGATGCGGACATTGGCAAGGTTGCCTTCCTTCACATGGGTCAACGCGCTGGCCACGCCGTTGAGGAACGGCTCGGCGCCGATGAAACCGTGATTGGGCAGCAGGTCGGCGCGATAGGCCATGTGCTCGCCGCCGCCGAAGCCGATTTCGAAATGCAGCGGGCAGTCCTCATTGAACAGTCGCTCTGCGGTGACGGGACCTTCCTCGGGCACGGCGATACTGGGCAAGAGATTGTCGACCAGCTCCTGCTGCGCGGCGCGCAGCGGCTTGCCCTGGCTGCGGCCATAGAGCCGCTTGAGGGTCGTCGGATCACCTTCCTTGTGTGCACTCATGATGGCCGCGCTAAGCGGGTTCTGGGCAAATTGTCCAGAGCGGTGGGCTTGAGGTCATCTGTCGAATGCGGCTAGTCCGCGCTGCCATGATCGAACAGTTCAATACATTCTTCACCGGACAGCCCTTGTGGGTCCAGTCGCTTATCGGCCTGGTGCTGCTCGCGCTGGCTGCGCTGGCGGTCAACTGGCTTCTCAAGAAGGTCATCCTGCGGTTGGCCGCGCCCTTCCTCGACACGCGCACGATGACTGCCGACAAGGCTGCCGCACGCTTGTCTACCGTTTTGCCGTTGCTGATCATCTCGCGCGGCGTTCCCTACGTTCCCAACCTGCCCGACGAGGTGGTCTTTGCCATCGTCAACGTGGCGCGGGCCTGCATCGTGCTGTCGGTCGCCATGGCAGTGAGCAAGGGCCTCGATTACGTCAACGAGCTCTACAATCGCCAGCCGCAGGCGAAAAACAAGCCGATCAAGGGCTATGTCCAGGTTCTCAAGATCGGGGTCTATTGCGCGGCCACGATCCTTGGCATCGCCGTCCTGATCGAAGAGAGCCCGCTTCTGCTGCTCTCCGGCCTCGGCGCCATGGCCGCGGTGCTGCTGCTGGTCTTCAAGGACACGATCCTCTCGCTGGTGGCGAGCGTGCAGCTTTCTTCCAATGACATGCTGCGCGTGGGCGACTGGATCGAGATGCCGAGCATGAATGCCGACGGCGATGTTGTCGACATCGCGCTCCACACGGTGAAGGTGCAGAATTTCGACAAGACCATCACCACCATCCCGACCTACAAGCTGATCGCCGAGAGCTACAAGAACTGGCGGGGCATGCGCGAGGCAGGCGGACGGCGGATCAAGCGGTCCTTGCCGATCGACCAGAACTCGATTCGCTTCTTGACCGATGAGGAAGTGAATAGCCTGCGACGCTTCCGTCTGCTGAGTGACTATCTCGATGAGAAGGATGCCGAGCTCAAGGCGTGGAACGAGCGCGAATTGGCGGGCGACACCAATCCGGTCAATGCGCGGCGCTTCACCAATATCGGCATGCTGCGCGCCTATATCGTTGCCTATCTCAAGGCGCATAAACGCCTAACCGGCAAGATGACCACGCTGGTGCGCCAGCTCGAGCCCACGCCGCAGGGCCTGCCGCTCCAAGTCTATTGCTTCACGGGGACCACGCAGTGGGCGGATTACGAAGGGATCCAGTCGGACCTGTTCGACCACCTCATTGCCATCCTGCCCGAATTCGACCTGCGCCTATTCCAGGAGCCGAGCGGGCTGGACCTCAAGTCGCTCTCCGGTCGCGACGCCTGACACAAAAACGGCCCGCTTCCGATCCCGGAAGCGAGCCGTCCCTGTCCCCCCTATTCGGCGGGTGCCGAAAGGCGTTACGCGGCTTCGACAGCCTCGTCCGGATCGCGCAGCACATAGCCGCGGCCCCAGACGGTTTCGATGTAGTTCTCGCCGCCACACGCGCTCGAGAGCTTCTTGCGCAGCTTGCAGATGAACACGTCGATGATCTTGAGTTCGGGTTCGTCCATGCCGCCATACAAATGGTTGAGGAACATTTCCTTGGTCAGCGTGGTGCCCTTGCGGAGCGAAAGCAGCTCGAGCATCGCATATTCCTTGCCGGTCAGGTGGACGCGGGCGCCATCGACTTCCACGGTCTTGGCGTCGAGGTTCACCGCCAGCTTGCCGGTGCGGATGACCGACTGGCTGTGGCCCTTGGAGCGACGCACAACGGCGTGGATGCGGGCGACCAGCTCGTCACGGTGGAACGGCTTGGTCACATAATCGTCCGCGCCGAAGCCGAACGAGCGAATCTTGCTGTCCATTTCCGAAATTCCGGAAAGGATCAGGACCGGGGTCTGCACCTTGGCGACGCGCAATTTCTTGAGCACATCGTAACCATGCATGTCGGGCAGGTTGAGGTCGAGCAGGATGATATCGTAATCATACAGCTTGCCCAGATCGAGGCCTTCCTCGCCCAGATCGGTGGAATAGACATTGAAGCCTTCGGTCGTGAGCATCAGCTCGATGGCCTTGGCGGTTGTCGGCTCGTCTTCGATCAGCAGAACGCGCATTTGGGTGTCCCCTTTATCCCCTGCGGTAATCTCTCGTCCCGATTAACGACCCGGTAGGAGAGGTTGCCTTGAATTAACCACGCAACTTCTCACCAAAAAAGGTTAATAAGAAGTTTAACGCGTTAACGATTTCCATGTGAGTCTTTCGAGTCACAGTGTTTTTGGGGTCCCTCAAACGCCGGGCGCGAGCCATCCGGCTAGCTTGGCTTCCGGCCTGACCGGCCGACGCGCAGTCGCGCTTGCACTCGGCTTCGCCTCGCGAAGCTCTCCAAGCCATACGGATTGCGCAAGGAAACGGTCACGCCAGTGACCGCAAGGCCGACGGGCCGCCCGCAGGTGCCCTGCAGCCGGAACGAATGTCCCGGCGGAGGGACAGCACCGAGGATGCCCGCCCGGATGGGCGGGCGGAACATCAAATGCTCTCCAGCTTCTTCTGTCGCCGTCTCTGAACCGATGAGCCGATCCCGATCGCCTCGCGATATTTGGCGACGGTGCGCCGCGCGAGGTCGAAGCCTTCGCCCTTGAGCAGTTCCACCAGCTTGTCGTCCGACAGGATCTTCTTCGGATCCTCGGCATCGGTCAGCGCCTTGATCCGCGCCTTGACCGCCTCCGCGCTCGCGCCTTCACCATCGGTGCCGCCGCCGACACCGCTGGTGAAGAAATACTTCAGCTCGAATGTCCCGCGATCGCAGTGGAGGTACTTGTTGCTGGTCACGCGGCTGACCGTGCTTTCATGCATCTCGATCGCCTCGGCCACCTTGGCGAGGGTGAGCGGTTTCAGCTCGGACACGCCCTTGCGGAAGAAGCCGTCCTGCTGCTTCACGATCTCGGCGGCGACCTTGAGGATCGTCTTCTGCCTTTGGTCGAGCGCCTTGATCAGCCAATTGGCATCGGCGAGCTTTTCCGACAGCCAGCTCTTCGATTGCTTGTCGGTGCAGCCGCCGCGCAGCTCGACATAATAGTCGCGATTGACCACGAGGCGCGGCAAGGTCGCCTGGTTGAGCGCAATGTCCCAGCCGCCATCTTTCGCCGCGGTGATCAGGATATCGGGGACGACCGGCGCCTGGCCTCCTCCGCCGAATTTGAGGCCCGGTCGCGGATCGTAGCCGCGCAGTTCGGCCAGCATCTCGGCAAGGTCCTCGTCATCGACATCGCAGATGCGTCTCAACTGCGCGAAGCTGCCCTTGCCGAGCAGTTCGAGGTTGGCGAGCATCACCTGCATGCAGGGGTCGTAGCGGTCGGCCTCCTTCGCCTGCAGCGTCAAGCATTCGGACAGACTGCGCGCGCCAACTCCCGTGGGTTCGAGCGATTGCACCACTTCGAGCGCGGCCTCGACATCGACAAGGGTTACGCCGAGGTCGCCGGCGATCTCCCGCAGGGGCACGGTGAGGTATCCCGCTTCGTCGAGCAGGTTGATGATATGGCGCGCGACAAAGGCAGTCCGTTCGTCCGGAGCCACGGGACCGATCTGCGCTTCCAGATGTTCGGCCAAGCTTGGTTCGCTCTCGCCCTGTTCGGCGAAATCGTAACTGTCTTCACCCGGGCCCGATCCATGTGCTGCCGACCAGTCGCCAGTGTCGCGGTCACGGTCGAGAGCATCCGGATCGATATCGAGCGGGGCATCGGCCTCGCCCGCGCCTGCCATCATCAGTTCGTCCGATGTGGAAGCATCGTCCGCTGCATCGCTTTCGGGAGACTCGCCCGCCTCGCGGCTGGTTTCGCCCGCTTCCAGCAGCGGGTTGTTGTCCAGCGCATCTCCGATAAAGGCCTCGATCTCGAGATTGGACAGCGCCAGCAGCTTGATCGCCTGCTGCAGCTGAGGCGTCATCACCAGCGATTGGGTCTGCCGGAGGTCTAACCTCGGTCCCAGCGCCATTGGTCAGACCTCCCGCGAAGGCATCACAGCGTAAAGGATTCGCCGAGATAGAGACGCCGCACATTCTCGTCCGCGACCAGTTCCTGCGGGCTGCCGGCAAACAGGACCTGCCCGCCGTAAATGATGCAGGCGCGGTCCACGATATCGAGCGTCTCGCGGACATTGTGATCGGTGATCAGCACGCCGATGCCGCGATTCTTGAGGTCGATCACAAGGCTGCGGATATCGGCGATCGAGAGCGGGTCGATGCCCGCGAAAGGTTCGTCCAGCAACATGATGGACGGTTTTGCCGCCAGCGCGCGGGCGATCTCGCAGCGGCGGCGTTCACCGCCCGACAGCGCCATGGCCGGGCTGTCGCGCAGGCGGGTGATGTGGAATTCCTCGAGTAGTTTTTCGAGCTCTTCCTCGCGCACCTTGGGGTCGGGTTCGACCATTTCCAGCACGCATTTGATGTTCTGTTCCACGGTCATACCGCGGAAAATGCTGGTCTCCTGCGGGAGGTAGCCGAGGCCGAGGATGGCGCGGCGATACATGGGCAGGGCAGTCACGTCCTCCCCGTCCATCAGGATGCGGCCCGAATCCGGCCGGACGAGGCCCATGATCGAATAGAAGCAGGTGGTCTTGCCCGCGCCATTGGGGCCGAGCAGGCCGAGCACTTCGCCCTTGGCAACGGTCAGCGAAATATCGCTGAGTACGGCGCGCTTGTCATAGCTCTTGGCGATGGAGATGACTTCCAGACCCTCTCCACTCAGCGGCGGAGCGGCATTTGCAGAGGCATGCTCCATGGCCTCGGCCAGAGCGTTGGTGTCGATCGCGTCGTTCTCGAGCGTGGTCATGGGCGTCCAGATAGCACGGAATGCTGCGCTTTGAAGGCCGTTTGGCAAGATTCATGCATGACATTCATCGGCAGGCTGATTGCAGCAGCATTTTGAACATATGGTTACTGCCCTTGCCACCATGACGGGGAAGCGCGATAAGGACAGTCAGGGAATGGAGAGGAGAGAGGCGCATGGGACACGCGCTGGAAGGCTCCGCCGAACAGACGCAGAAGCGCACGGCTGGGGCAAATGGATGGGGTCGCAAGATGAGCGACCACGTGGCGTTCGGCCTGCTGGTCTACACGGGCCTGCAGATTTTTGTTACCTCGGTGGCACTCAAGGCGAACAATAACAGCATATTGCCCTATTTCGCGCTGGTGCTGCTGGTGGTGGCGATTATCCCGGCATGCTGGATGATCGAGAAACGCTGGACCGACCTGCCAGAGGAGGAAACACGAAATCCCGATCTGGCCGGTGCCTTTGCGCGCGACCGGGCGATCATCTGGTGCGCGGCCATTGGCCTTCCGCTCGGCATCACCGCACTCATCAAGGGCCTTTCGTTCCTTTTCGCCTGAAGCGGGCCATGTTCTCCACATTGGTTTGCCTGCCGCGCGCGAGGCGCTAGGCTGACTGCATGTGCATTTACCTGCGCCACCTGCTTGCTGCATTCCTGCTCTTCTGGGCGGGCGCGGCCCATGCCGCACTCCTACCGGTCGAAGCGCCGGAGCCGCAGCCGACCATGGCTCCGAGCGAGATCGAGGCTGAGCCCGAAAGCGGGCAGGATGAACGTATTTCGGATCGCATCGCGGGCATCTTTGCCGAGGTGCCCAGCCTCACCGGCGTCACGGTCGGCGTCGAGGAAGGCGTTGTCACTCTTGCCGGGACCGTGGAAGATGCCGATGCGGCGGACAGGGCTGTCGCCATCGCCGAGCGCGTCAGTGGCGTGGTGACGATCGAGAACAATATCGAGCGGGACGTTTCGGTCGATAGCGGCTTCGGCCTCGGGCCATTGGGCGACAAGATCGCCACCTTCACCCGAAACCTGCCGCTGTTCGGCGCGGCACTGCTAGCCGCGCTGCTTATTTCTGCCTTCGGCTACGCGCTGGCCGCGCTTACCGGCCTGTGGCGCCGGATCACTCCCAATGTCTTCCTGGCTGAACTGATCGCCAGCGCGATCCGGTTCATCTTCGTGATCTTCGGCATTGTGATTGCGCTCGACATGGTTGGCGCCGGAACGCTGCTTGGCGCGGTGCTTGGTGGTGCGGGCGTGATCGGCATCGCGCTCGGCTTTGCCATGCGCGACACGGTGGAGAACTATGTCGCCTCCTTGATGCTCAGCGTGCGCCAGCCCTTCCGCGCCAATGACTGGGTGGTGATCGACCAGCATGAAGGCCGCGTCATCCGCCTGACCAGCCGCGCGACGATCCTGATGACGCTCGACGGCAATCATTTGCGTATTCCCAACGCGCAAGTCTTCAAGGCGGTGATCCTCAATTACACGCGCAATCCGCAGCGCCGCTTCGACTTCGAGATCGGGATCGATGCGGATGACGATCCCACCGCTGCGCGCCACCTCGGTGTGGACGTGCTGCGTTCGCTCGACTTCGTGCTCGACGATCCCGAACCGCAGGGCCGCGTGGTCGCGGTCGGCGATTCCAACATCGTGCTCAGTTTTCTCGGCTGGATCGATCAGGAAAAGACTGACTGGTACAAGGCCAAGAGCCGCGCCATCCCTGCGGTCAAGGATGCGCTTGAGCAGGCCGGATTCGCAATACCCGAACCGATCTACCGCCTCCGTTTCGATCCGCGCAGCGCGCCCTTGCCGACGGGGTCGGCCGAACTGACCACCGCTGCATCGCCAGCTGCTCCCGTCCCTGCACCGCCCCCACCTGCACCCGACAGCACCGAAGCTGATGTAGCGCCCGCCGACGAGATCGCGCGCATGGTCGAGGAGGAACGGGCCGACACGAAGGCCGCCGAGGCCGACCTGCTTGATCCGGACCGGCCGGTGGAGTGAATTCCCTGGAAGTGGGCGATTTCCGCCCGAGCGTCGCTCCTGAAAGTGAGACTTGGGTTATTGTGGCCGGGCCAGCGCGATGGCGCGCGCTGAGAGATCTCTGAACTGCGGGAGGATGATTTCCGCCTCCGGGTTGTTCCAGCTCATGGTCACCACATGCCATCCGCCGTGATGATCCTGCAGCAGCCAGCTCAAGTTGATCACCCCGGGTTCCGAACCACCTTTGTAACCGAAATATTGCCAATCCCCAGCCAAATGGTCAGGAACATTGGTGTTCACTGCCATGATACTGCGTGCCGTGGGGTCTTCGAGCTCACTGATCCGGCGCATGAGATTGGCCATGTCCTCACCCGACACCAGCCATTCGATATCGAGCGCCGTGGGGTTGCCGGTAAAGGTCATCATGAATTCGAACATGTCAATTTCACTGTCGGCCGTGGCTTCAAGCGCGGCGAGGCGGCCGGCCGCATCTGCGGCGCGATAGGCGTCGATATCGCCGTCGATCTTCAGCGCGATCATCTCGCGCGCCGCCATGAAGGGAACCAGCAGTGCCGGATCGGAATGACCCGATGCGGCAACCTCTGCCTCCACTGCGCTACGCCCGAGCAATGACAGAAGCTGGTCGGTGGCGTTATTGTCGCTGACCGAGATCATCTGTGTGGCGAGCGTGTGAAGCGTGGTCGGCCCGCCTTCAGGCCACGTGCTTGTGATGCCCGAAGGTCCGCTGCTGTCGAGCGGCACGACATCGCTCCAGCTGCGCTCTCCTGCTGCAACCTGGCGGGCGAGCGCGGAAAGTATGTACAGCTTGAAGGCGGACCCGATGCCCAGCTGCCGGTCGGCATTGTATGACAGCACAGGCGCACCACCATTTAGCGGTGCAATCAGGATTGATGACTCTCCCGGTAATGCCTGGAAATCGGCCAACAGTTTTTCGGCTGTGTCATCGGCCGGGCCGGTGTTGTTCACAATGATCCCTGCCACGCGGAACGGCGCTTCGCCGGAAAGATTGAATGCGCCCCAAGCGAACCCGCGCTCGAAACGGAAGGCGAATCGGGCGGCGGTTGGCGATGTCGCTTCAACTTCTTCCAGCCCGACCAAAGGGCCGTATTGGGCGGCTACCGGGTCAAACATGGCAGAGAACCGCTCTTGCGAAGTCCGTGCGGTAAAGACGTCGTCGAACACGTCAGTGTAGACCGCCTCTCCATGCAGCACTTCCACAATTTCCCTCGCGCGCTGCTCCACATCCTGTGCGGCGGCAGCGATGGGAGTGAGGAGAAGAACGGCTGCGGCAAGCGCGCGATACAACATCCCGCTCGCGCCCGTGATTCTGAAACTGGTCATTCTGCGATTACTCCTCTTCCCCTGCTCGGTCCTCTTGCGAGGATGCCGGTGTGAAGCCGGGATTGGCGTGTGGTGCGCGAAGTTCGAAGACGATGATTTCTGCATTCTCGCCCTTTGCAAACAGCACGGAATTCGGGTGCGAGGGCGTCGTGTCAGTCAATTGCAGGGTCATCAGCGGCGTGGACAGGGCAACCGCAAACAGGGCGACAGCCGTTGCCCAGGATGCTCTTCCGGGTGAGCGGTTCAGGTCGCGATCGAGAACCTTTTTGACGCGTTGGGCAAGCGCGTTGCGTGTTGGCGCGACGCCATGTGTTCCGAAAACGATTCCGATGCCGTGGTTACGGGCTGTGTTGACCAGAAGGCTCGCGTAGGCCGTATCCTCGATATTCGCGGCCAGCACGGCATCGTCGGCCGCTTCCTCGCGCAGCTGGTGCGCTTCTCGCGCCAACATCCATGCCAATGGATTGAACCAGAACAGAGCCACGCTCAGCCGGACCAGGATGAGCTTCAGCCAGTCAGCCCGCGCGATATGCGCCAGTTCGTGCGCCACGACGGCTTCCGCGCATTCTTGGCTCGCCACGGCATCCGCATTGAGCAGGATCTTTGGCCGCAAAGCGCCCCAGCTCACCGGCGATGCAATCCCTTCGCTGGCCAGCAACGCAGTACTCTTCGAAAGTCCGATCCGATGCTGCGCGCTGGACAAAATCGCAAGCCACCGATCGTCGGTCACAGGGCGGGCACGCTCTGTCAGCAACGCCAGTCGGAGCAATGCCAACATTAAATGCGCGATGAGAAGCAGTGCCGGCAATAGGTAAGCAAGGAGCAGCCAGTCTGTCGCTGTCTGTGGCCAGACTGACGAGGCAAGTTGGGTGGAGGAAACAGAAACAGCCGGCGCCAGGGCCGATGCGTAGGAACTCGCAACCTCCAGCGGCGGAAACAGCGCTGATACAAGCGGCAGCGCAGCGATTGCAGCCAGGCCGAGGTGGGCGATCCAGCTTCGATCCGAGGCGGAGCGGTCACTCATAAGCCGCAGGATCAGCAGGGTTGCGCCCGCAATCACGAAGGACTTCGCGGCGAGGAGAACGATCATTCCCCGGATTCCCTGGCCCTGTCGGCTCGGGCCTGGGCAATCATCGCTTCAAGCTCGTCAAGCTGCTCATCGTCTAGCTGTTCGGACATGCCGAGTAACGCCGTCGCAGCGCCAACCGGAGAGCCACGGAAGAACACGCGTACGAGTTCCTTGAGGGCAGTCTTGCGTGCCTGGTTGTCGGGTACGGCCGGATGGTAGAGGTGGCCTTTGGGGCCATCGGTGCGACGGACAAAGCCCTTCTGCTCGAGCCTGCTGAGCATGGTCCGAACGGCAGAGCCGCTAGGCTGTCCGGACAAGGCCTCTGATATCTCGGTGACAGTCAGGTCTCCCCTCTCGTATAGAAGGTCGACAATCTCCCGTTCCCGCGGTGGCAATTTCTTCAACATCGGCACCCCACACTTGGCTGCTACATTTGTAGCGTGCCACAAATGTAGCGCGTATGCAATGGGCAGAGGTGTGGGTCATGCGAGACGGGGGTGTGGGCACTCCCTCTCGCAGGACTACGCCCGGGTCCGGGTGTGCCTGGGCTTACGCCCTCTCCGCCTCGTAGCGTTCGATCTGCTGGAAGATGATAGGAGGCAGGTCCTTGGTCTCGCCTCCATGCTCGTCATCGAGCGTGAGCACGCCGATCAGGCGGGAGTGGCCTCACTTTCTCAGGGGCCTTCGTACGGCCTCACCGGAAAGACCGGAAAACTGTGTAAATTGCCGCGTTTGCGTCGTTCCTCGAGAATGCTCTGCGAAACGGGGTCGTCGAACACGGCGTGATAGCGCGGATCGGCGCGCACTTCTTCGGGCCAATCCGGACTGGGCGAATCGAGTAATCGCGCGGTTTGGTCCAGCCCGCGATACTCCTCTCCCTGTTGGCCCAGCACGGATAACGCGTCCTCATACTGGCCGAAAGCGGCCAGGATCACTGGTGCTACGTCATTCACACCCAGTTCCGCAGCCGTCACAGGAAGGGGCCTGTTCTCCCGATAGGCTGGGAGAACCAGAGAAGGCAGGAACCGCTCTTCCTCGGGCAAAATGGTGGTCCACCGTTCGCGCCACAGGGAAGCATCGGATCGATATTGCTCGTCGTCCGCGAGCCACATCAACCCGCCATACCATACGTCGTTGACGAGGAAGCAATCGGTGCATTCCATCGCCGCGCTTCGTACCTCGTCATAATTGCCCGCCAGGACGAGCGATAATGTGTAGAAATTGTTGTAGCTTGTATCGACGGGATCGATGCGCAGTGCCTCCCGGTAATGCTGCAAGGCAGCTTCACTTTCACCTACGGCAGTAAGGTTCAGGCCGAGTGCGTATTGCCCGAGCGCATAGTCGGGATGGTCTTGGGTGAGCTCTTGCAAATTGACAATCGCTGCGCCGACATCTCCGCCAAAGGTCGTGGGCATCAATTCGCGCGCCACCTGCGCCATGAGATTGCCCGGGTCGCGTTCCAGCGCGTTATCGATAGAAGCAGTCGCCAACGCCTCGCCTTCGGACGGTGACAGCGAAAAAGCGGCAGGATCGCCAAGTGCAAGGGTCAATCCCAAAGCGGCTTGTGCCGCCGCAAAATCTGGATCGATCTGGACGGCGCGCTGGAACTGGGCAAAGGCGCTACGCCGGTTGTCGCCGAACTGCCGCGACAGGAGCAGCTCCATTCCGCGCAGATAGGCCTCGTAAGCCCGGGGATTCGCATCGACATGCGCAATCGTGCTGCCCTGGCCGACCCCGAAGCGCGATTGCAGCATGGATGCCAGCGCATTGCTGGTACGAAGCATAAGCACATCGAGAAAGCCGCGATCTTCCCGGAAGCGCTCGTTCCATAGCTGCCGCGACGATCTTGCCTCGATCAGCGCAATATCGAGGACCACCTCGCTTCCGCTGAATTGCATCGAGCCTTCGACGAGATAGTCCACGCCGAGACGCTCGCCGATTGCAGCAATCGACAGCCCCTCCTCGGCAAGCTGGGTGGTGGAGGTGTTGGAGACCAAAGCGAGGCCGGCAAGGCCGGAGAGATTGGTATTGAGGGCGCCGGAGAAACCGTTTGTGAGGGCGTTGTCGCCGTCTCCCGCATCGCCTGAAACGCTGAAAGGCAGTATGGCCAAAGCCACCGGTTCGCTGGCCACCTCCACTGTTTCGGCGGTCGTGCCGTTCATTGCGACATAGGTGCCGCCTGCCACCAGCAGCGCGGCCGCGACTGTCCCGCCAAGCACCAGCGCGCGCTTGTTCGACCGCTTGCCCGGCGCAGCGGCGGGCGCCTCGACCAGTTCGTGCGGCGCTTCGCCGATCAGCCGCGCGACTGCCCTCTCCAGCCCGGCCAGGCCGGACCGCGATGCGGGCCATTCGGAAAAATCGAGTGCCTGCACCTGGCGAAAGCCGAATGGTTGCTGGGTCCCGTCGAGCGTGATCGGCACGATCTTGCCTTCGTCTCGCGCATATCCGGCCTCATCGAGGACCCAGTGGCTTTCGATCGAATGGGCGGACCAGGCGACGACTACCGCCCTTGCGGCCCGTATTTCGCGCTCGATATCCTTGGCGAAATGGCTTCCGCCTTCGATATTGCGATCCCACCAGACGCTATGCCCAAGCTCTTCGAGAGCCTTGGCAAGACTCTCGATCCTGGCCTGGTCTGCGCGCGCGTAGGAAAGGAACACGTCGGACATGGCGACAGATTGCAGTATTGAACTGCCAAGTCCACCTGCGGAGCGCAGCTATTCTTGCCTGCGCAAGAAATTCGCAAAAAGGCCGGCGCATCAATCCAATGCGCAAGGCCGGGTATTGCCTACCCCTCGGCCTTGTTCGCCTCGTAGCGTTCGATCGCTTCGAGCGTGACCTTGCGCGCTTCCGCGGCATCGCCCCAGGCACCGACACGGACCCACTTTTCCTTTTCGAGGTCCTTGTAGTGGGTGAAGAAGTGCTCGATCTGCTGGAAGATGATCGAGGGCAGGTCCTTGGTTTCGCCGACATCCGAATAATAGGGGAAGGTCGAATCGATCGGCACGCAAATCAGCTTCTCGTCGCCGCCATGTTCGTCTTCGAGGTTGAGCACGCCGATTGGCCGTGCCCGCACCACGCAGCCGGCCATGAAGGGCGAGCGGGCGATCACCAGCGCATCGAGCGGGTCGCCATCGGGTGACAACGTGTGCGGCACGAAGCCGTAATTTGCCGGATAGCGCATAGGCGTGTGCAGGATGCGGTCGACGAACAGCGCGCCGCTCTTCTTGTCGAACTCGTACTTCACCGGTTCTCCGCCGGTCGGCACCTCGATGATGACATTGAGGCTTTCGGGCGGATTGTCCCCCGTAGGAATGTGTTCGATACGCATGGATGCTCCCTGCTCTTCCCGAGTCTCTGGCGGCATCCCCTCCCGCAACTGGCCGTGCCGTTAGAACAGCTTGCGCCGGATTGCCACAGGTCAATTGCGCCGCCGCCGCTTTCGAGTCATTGTAACGTTCGTGAATATGGCGGTGAGAAGAGTCGTTTTACAGGCTCCCACCGTGTGCGGAGAGGAGTTGAGAGGATGCATGTAGGCCTGGCCAGTGGGTTCGCGCACCAGCGCGGAGACAATTACGACGATGCGCAATTGCTGCGCGAAGAGATCGAGAACCTCGTCCTGGCCGAAGAGCTGGGCTTCGATTCGGTGTGGATTACCGAGCATCATTTCTCCGACTATTCGGTGTCGAACGATCCGCTCTTCCTGCTCACGCATATTGCCGGGCGCACCAAGCGGGTGAAGCTGGGCACGCAGTGCATCATCGTGCCCTGGCACAATCCGGTGCGGCTGGCCGAGAACATCATCAACCTCGATATCCTTTCGGGTGGCCGGGCGCTGCTGGGCTTTGGCGGCGGGCTTGCCCCGCAGGAATTTGCCGGCCTGGGCATCGACCAGAACAAGAGCCGCGATCTCTATAACGATGTCCTCGACGTGCTCATCCCGGCGCTGGAAACCGGCGTGATCGAGGGCGAGGGCGCGTTCGGCAAGATCCCGCGCACCGAATTGCGCCCGCGTCCGATCAAGAGCTTCGAAGGGCGCAAGTTCTGCGGCTCGCTGTCAGGCAATTCCATGTATGCCGCTGCCCGTCATGGCTTCGGCAACATGGTGCTGATGATCCCGCAGCGCGGTAAGGAAACCCCGCCCGACCAGTACAAGGCGATCTGGGACGAGGTGCATGGCGACGGCTCCTCGCCGCCCCCACCCATGCTCAGCGGCAATTTCTACATCCATGAGGATGGCGATTTCGCCGAGCAGCAGGGGCAGATGTACCTTGCCAACACCATGCGCGCGGCGATCAAGAACTACTCGCTCGCCAAGCCGGGCACCTTCGCCAATGTGAAGGGCTATGAGCATTACGAGAAGATGATGCTGCATAGCCCGGAGGAGATCGACGCCTATTGCGAGAACTTCTCCAAGGGCGCGATCACCGGAACGCCGCAGCAGATCCTCGACCGGCTGTGGGAGCTGAAAGGCATCTACAACCCGCAGGGCTTCTTCCCGCATGTCTATTATGGCGGCATGCCGCAGGAGGATGCGCGCCGTTCCATGTACATGTTCGCCGAAACGGTCTTGCCCGAACTCAAGAGCTGGGAAGCCGATACCTCGATTGACGATCGTTTCCTCGAGGCGGCTGAATAGTTGCGGCTTTTGCGGGTGCGGCTTAAGGGCTGCACCCCATGAGCAAGGTTGAAACGCCGCGTCCCATTCGCGGCACGCAGGATATATTCGGACCCGAAGCAGAGGCCTTCGCCTTCGTGGTGGAGACGTTCGAGCGCGTGAGGAAGCTGTACCGCTTCCGCCGCGCGGAAATGCCGGTCTTCGAAAAGACCGAGGTTTTCGCCCGTTCGATCGGTGAGACCACCGATATCGTTTCCAAGGAAATGTATTCCTTCCTCGATCGCGGCGAAGAAAGCCTCACGCTACGGCCCGAATTCACCGCCGGCATCTGCCGCGCCTTCCTGACCGATGGCTGGCAGCAATATGTGCCGCTCAAGGTGGCGACGCATGGTCCGGTCTTCCGTTACGAGCGTCCGCAAAAGGGCCGCTACCGCCAGTTCCACCAGATCGATGCCGAGATCATCGGCGCGGGCGAGCCGCAAGCCGATGTCGAACTGCTCGCCATGGCCGACCAGCTCTTGCGCGAACTGGGCATTGCCGATGGCGTGACGCTGCAGCTCAACACCTTGGGTGATGGCGACAGCCGCGAGGCATGGCGCGCCGCCCTGATCGAGTATTTTTCCGCCGTGCGCGGAGAACTTTCAGAGGATTCGCAGGAACGGCTCGAAAAGAACCCGCTACGGATTCTCGACAGCAAGGATCCGCGCGACAAGGTCTTCGTCGCGGATGCGCCGCTGATCGACGATTTCCTTTCCGGTGAAGCGCAGGATTTCTTCGGCGCGGTTACCGCAGGCCTCGATGCCGCGGGCGTGGCGTGGACGCGCAATCCGGCGCTGGTGCGCGGGCTCGACTATTACCGCCACACCGCCTTTGAATTCGTCACCGACCGCTTGGGCGCACAGGGTACGGTGCTTGCCGGCGGACGCTATGACGGGCTGATGGAATCGCTTGGCGGCAATCCCACGCCGGCGGTCGGCTGGGCTGCGGGTATCGAACGCCTCGCCATGCTGGTGGGTGAGCGCGATGCGGCTCCTCTCGATGTGGCAGTTATTCCGCTGGGCGATGCCGCTTCGGCGCGCGGAGAGGGCCTGCTGGCCGAATTGCGTCGCCACGGCGTCTGTGCCGAGATGGATTATCGCGGCAATATGAAGAAGCGCATGCAGCGCGCCAATAATGCCGGTGCCAGCGTGGCGGTGATCCTTGGCGATGACGAGCTTGCCAAGGGTGTCGCCAATCTCAAGGACCTTATCGAAGGCGACCAGCATGAAGTGCCGCTGGGCGACCTTGTCGATCATGTCTTCGGCCTGCTGTCGCGCCAGGGCCGGGGCGACCAGGCGCGCTGGGCGATCCGCCGCGACTGATGTCCATTCCTGCCGAACGCCTGGCGCAGATCGCCAATCGCTTTGCCGAACTCGAAGCGCGCATGGCCTCGGGCCAGCTCGAAGGCGAGGCTTTCGTGCAGGCGAGCCGCGATTATGCCGAACTCGAGCCTGTGGCCAAGGTCGCCGCCGAGGTGACCTCCATTCGCGAGGAGATTTCCGGCCTTACCGAGATGCTCTCCGATCCCGAGATGAAGGCCATGGCGGAAGAAGAACTGGCCGAACTGAAGCAGCGCCTGCCCGAAGCCGAGCACGAGCTGGCCATTGCCATGCTGCCCAAGGACGAGGCCGATGCCCGTTCCGCGATGCTCGAAATCCGCGCGGGGACGGGCGGCGACGAGGCAGCGCTTTTCGCGGGCGATCTCTACCGCATGTATGAGCGGTTCGCGGCCGAACAGGGTTGGCGGGTCGAGCCGGTCAGCATGAATGTCTCGGATGCAGGCGGCTTCAAGGAAATCGTAGCAAACGTCACCGGGCAGGGTGTCTTCGCCAAGCTCAAATGGGAAAGCGGCGTGCACCGCGTGCAGCGCGTTCCCGTGACCGAAAGCGGTGGGCGCATCCATACTTCTGCTGCGACGGTGGCGGTGTTGCCCGAGCCGACCGAGGTGGATGTCCAGATTAACGATAATGATCTGAAAATAGATATTTACCGTGCTTCGGGCGCGGGCGGCCAGCACGTTAATACGACCGATTCCGCGGTGCGCATCACCCACCTGCCGAGCGGCATCGTGGTGATCCAGCAGGACGAGCGCAGCCAGCACAAGAACCGCGCAAAGGCGATGCAGGTGCTGCGCGCGCGCCTCTACGAGAAGATGCGCGAGGAGGCGCAGGGGGAAGAGGCTGCGGCGCGCAAGGCCATGGTCGGCTCGGGTGATCGCAGCGAACGCATCCGCACCTATAATTTTCCGCAAGGGCGCGTGACCGACCACCGCATCGGCCTGACCCTGCACAAGCTCGACGAGGTGCTGGCGGGTACTGCGCTGGGCGAGATCGTCGATGCCCTGACCGCCGAAGACGAGGCCAAGCGCCTCGCGGCCATGACGGAATGAGACCGTGACGATTGCCGAGGCCTTGCGCGACGCGGCCCGGCGGCTGGAACCTGTCTCCGACACCGCCCGACTCGATGCGGAGCTGCTGATGGCGCACCAGCTGCGGGTCTCGCGATCGGACCTTTTGCTCAAGCACATGCAGGACGATGCCCTGCCGCATCTCGCCAACTTCGAGCATTTCGTTGCCCGGCGCCTCGGCCACGAGCCGATTGCATATATTCTGGGTCAGCAGGAATTCTTCGGGCGCACCTTCGCAGTCATGCCTGGCGTGCTGATCCCGCGCGCCGATAGTGAGACGACCGTGCAGGCCGCGCTCGATGCCGCACCCGTTAATGCCCGTGTGCTCGATTGCGGGACGGGTTCGGGCGCGCTGCTCCTGACATTCCTGGCCGAGCGGCCCGATGCCAGCGGTATCGGTATCGACGCTTCTGCCGAGGCGGCCATGGTCGCGGCCGCCAATACCGCACCGTTGGGCCTCACGGGCCGCGTGCAATTCCTGCGTCGGGACTGGACGCAGGAAGGATGGGCCGACGATTTGGGTGCGTTCGACCTTGTCATCGCCAATCCTCCCTATGTCGAACAGGACGCCGACCTCGATCCCGGCGTGCGCGATTTCGAGCCGGCAGAGGCGCTGTTTGCCGGTCCTGAAGGCCTAGACGATTACCGCGTACTGATCCCGCAATTGCCCGCATTGCTGTCTGAAGGCGGTGTCGCCGTACTCGAAATTGGAGCGTCGCAGGCCCTGACTGTCGCGGAAATTGCCGCAAAATATGGTTTTACTGCGTTGGTCGGCAAGGATCTGGCGGGCAGGGACAGGGCAATTACACTGCGCTTGTCCTGACATTAGGGCTTGGCAAATGATTTTCGAGTAGCTACCTCTAGGTCAGGCCAGTGGTGCGAAAGGTTCAGCCTGCACCCGGGGCCAACTCCTAAATTGCTCGGTAGGCGGCGTTAAATCGCCTTTTGCGTGTGCAGGATTGGAGAACAGGCAGATGCCATGAGGCACTGTCACGAGGGGCAAAGCGACCGGACACAATGTGAAACAGCCGGTCCCAAAGAGGAAACGGATTTCCTTTGAATAGCCAACGTAACAATAATCGCCGGCGCGGCCGCGGAAGCAATCGTGGCGGTGGTGGTGGAAACCAGTCCAACCGGATCGACAATCGGGCGCGCGGCAATGCTCCGCAGCTGCTCGAGAAGTACAAGAAGCTGGCCCATGAGGCTTCGCTCAATGACGACCGGGTGCAGACCGAATATTACCTGCAGTTCGCCGACCACTATTTCCGCGTGATCGCCGACAACAAGGCGCAGAAGGACGAACAGCGCGCCAAGCGCGAGGCCGAGCGCGGTCAGCAGGACGATGACGACAGCGACGATGAGGACAATCGCGAGGAAGAGCGCAGCCGCAAGCCGCGTTCGCGTTCGCGTCGTAATCGCGATGACGAGGATCAGGGCGACTCCGAAGAGGGTCGGCGCGGCGCCGAAGGCGATGACGACGACGGCGCAAATCCCTTCACCCGCGACAATCGCAAGCGCCGCAGCCGCAAGAAATCCGATGACGAGGAAGCGGGGCTCGATGCCGCGCGCCTGCCCCCGTCGATTTCGCGTGGTGACGATGATGACGATGACAGCGACGGCGATGTGGAAGAACAGGCCGAAAAGGCCCGCAAGCCCCGCCGTTCGTCCAAGCGTCGCTCGCAGCCGGCCGATGATGGCGATGACGAGACGTTGCAGGCCGTAGGCTGAGACCGGCGCATCGGGCTTGAAAGCCGGGCCTTCACAGGCCAGTGCCGCTAGCCATGATCCGCGTGCCAGCCTTTCCGACCAAAGTGAGCCGACACGCGGCGCTTTTGGCGCTTGTGCTCGGCGTGGTCTCGGCAAGCGGCTTCGCGCCGATGGGGCTGTGGCCCCTTGCCTTGTTGGCGATAGGTGCCTTCGCCCTGCTTCTGCCGATCGCCACGGGTTGGCGCCAGGCCGCCTGGCTTGGCTGGTTGTTCGGGATGGGGCATTTCACGCTCGGCAATAGCTGGATCGCCACTGCCTTTACCTACCAGTCCAACATGCCTGCCGTGCTCGGCTGGGCGGCTGTACCGCTCCTTTCCCTCTACCTCGCAGTGTTTCCGGCGATTGCTGCCGGCGCCGCCCGCGCGATCGCGGGCAAGCGCAAGGGTGCCGTCCTCGCGCTGGGCTTTGCGGCTTGCTGGATAATCGCCGAATGGCTGAGAAGCTGGGTCTTCACCGGCTATGCATGGAACCCGTTCGGTGCCGTCCTGTTGGGCCCGGACGACCGGCCGGGCCTTGCCGCGCTCGCTCCCTTCATGGGCACCTATGCCCTTTCAGGACTTGCCGTCCTGCTGGGGGTGATGGTGGTGCATCTGCTGACCACGCGCGCCTTTGTTGCAGCCTCCCTCGCCGCGTTCCTGCTGGCGGCTGGGATGTACTGGCCTGCGGGCGAGGGCGAGGAAGGTAGCCTGGCTGTGACCATTGCCCAGCCCGACATCCGGCAGGAAGTCCTCTCCGACCCGCTCCATTACGAAGAGAATTTCCAGCGCCTGGCGGAGCTGTCCCTGCCGCGCGAGCCCGGGCAGACGCGTCTGGTCCTGTGGCCCGAATCGGGCATGGTCGACTATCTGCAGGACGGATATCCGCAGCGTTATTACAACAGCACCACCGCGCTCGGCAGCCCGGAATTCGCCCGCGCGCGGTTGGGCCGCGTGGTCGGAGAAGGCAGCGTGCTGCTGACGGGTGCGGTCGATTTGGAGATCGGTCCGGACGAGACGGGTTATGTCCGTGCTCTTGGAGCCTACAACTCGGTCACGGCCATCGATGCCGGAGGAGGTATTGTCGGCTCCTATGCCAAGGCACACCTGGTCCCCTACGGTGAATATCTGCCCATGCGCTGGCTGCTCGAACCGATCGGGCTGAGCCGGCTGGTGCCCGGCTCGATCGATTTCCTTCCCGGTCCGGGCCCGCAATCCTTCGAGCTCGGCGATCACGGAAGGGCGGGCATACAGATCTGCTACGAGATCGTTTTCTCCGGACAGGTCGTCGATCCGAAGAACCGCCCCGACTATATCTTCAACCCGTCCAATGATGGCTGGTTTGGGGCTTTCGGCCCGCCGCAGCATTTTGCGCAGGCTCGGCTGCGCGCAATAGAGGAGGGGCTGCCCGTCCTGCGCGCAACAACCACCGGCATTAGCGGGATCGTGGATGCGCACGGGGTGGTGCGCGCCCGCGCCGGCAAACAAGTCCGGCAGCGCATCGACGGCTTTGTCCCGCCGGCCCTTCCGCCGACACTTTTTGCCCGGTTGGGAAATAGCCTGCCGCTTATCTGGGCCCTGTTTTTCCTTGCAATGGCTGCTGTTGTAATACGCCAGCGACCCCGTTAGACCTCCGCCGCAATCCAACGAAAACACAAGATCAGAGGACTCACCATTCTATGCGTCAATCCTACCTCTTTACCTCCGAAAGCGTTTCCGAAGGTCATCCGGACAAGGTCTCGGACCAGATTTCCGACGCCATTGTCGACCTGTTCCTGTCCAAGGATCCGGAAGCGCGCGTTGCGTGCGAGACTCTAACGACGACGCAGCTGGTGGTGCTGGCGGGCGAGATCCGATGCAAGGGCGTGTATGAGAATGGCGCATGGGCCCCCGGCGCTCTGGACGAGATCGAGAAGACCGTGCGTGGCGTGGTCAAGGATATCGGCTATGAGCAAGACGGCTTCCACTGGGAAACGCTGACCTTCGAAAACCATCTGCATGGACAGAGCGCGCATATTGCGCAGGGCGTCGATGCCAGTGGCAACAAGGATGAAGGCGCGGGCGACCAGGGCATCATGTTTGGCTATGCCGCCGACGACACGCCCGATTTGATGCCGGCTACACTCGATTACAGCCACAAGATCCTCGCCAAGATGGCGGCGGATCGCCATTCGGGCGCGGCACCTTTCCTCGAGCCGGACAGCAAGAGCCAGGTGACGCTGCGCTATGAGGGCGACAAGCCAGTGGCTTGCACTGCCGTGGTCGTTTCGACCCAGCACGCGCCAGGCTATGACCAGGGCGAGAAGAAGGCCAAGCTCGAAGAATATGTGAAGGGCGTTATCGCCGAGGTGATCCCGGCTGAACTGCTCTCCGACGAGACCGAATACCACATCAATCCGACCGGTTCCTTCGAGATCGGTGGTCCCGATGGCGATGCCGGCCTGACCGGGCGCAAGATCATCGTCGACACCTATGGCGGTGCCAGCCCGCATGGTGGCGGTGCCTTTTCGGGGAAGGACCCGACCAAGGTCGACCGTTCGGCAGCCTACATCACCCGCTACTTGGCCAAGAACATCGTTGCCGCAGGCCTCGCCCAGCGCTGCACGATCCAGCTGGCCTATGCCATCGGCGTCTCCAAGCCGCTTTCGCTCTATGTCGATACGCACGGCACGGGCAAGGTGGATGACGACAAGATCGAAGATGCGATCCGCTCGATGGAAAAGCTCGGCGGCCTGACCCCGCGCGGTATTCGCACGCATCTGGGCCTCAACAAGCCGATCTACCGCAAGAGCGCGGCATACGGCCATTTCGGTCGCAAGCCCGAGGACGAATTCTTCCCTTGGGAGAAGACCGACCTGGTGGACGATCTCAAGGCCGCCCTGGCCTGATCCGACGGCGCGCCGTTCGAGATGGACGGCGCAGCCGACACCTCGCTGACCGTTTCCGAGGGCCGCCTTGGCGGACGGATAGTCGCGCTCGATGCGCTGCGCGGCGTTGCCGTCGCCGGCATTGTGTGGATGAACGTGATCGCGTTCTCCATGCCGGCCGCCGCTTATGTCGATCCGCGGGCCTATGGCGGGCTGGAATCGCTCGACATCGCCTCCTGGGCGGCGGTCTTCGTCCTGGTGGAAGACAAGTTCCGTGCGCTTTTTGCCATGCTGTTCGGTGCGGGGGTCACCATCCTTCTCGACAAGACCGGTCCGAACCGTCTGGGAGGGCACTACGCGCGCATGGCTGTGCTGTTCCTGATCGGCTGGCTCCACGCGCTTCTGCTGGCCAATAACGATATCCTGCGCGTCTATGCGGTAGGCGGGCTGGTGCTGCCGATGCTCGTGCATTGGCGTCCGCGCCTGTTGCTTTGGGCGGCTGCGGGACTGATTGCCGCGCAGATGGCAGTGGCCGCCTGGTACTATCGAGAAGCGATATCCTTCTGGCTTGCAGCAACCGACATTCCCGTGCTTGGGCTCGACCGGGTGCTTGGCATGGATGCCGACACCATTGCTGCAGCTTTGCAGCGCGGGCAGGAAGGACTTGGCGAACGGATCCAGCGCCGCGTGGCTGGCGAGCCCGACCTGACCATGCGTGTCATGGCAGGCCTGCCGAGTTCGCTCGCAGCGATGCTGATCGGCATTGCCTTGTGGCGAACCGGCCTGCTGCGCGGTGACTGGAAGCGCGAACGCGCCATACGGCTCTTTTACCTTACCTCCATTCCTGCCTTGATCGTCCTGGCGGCCATGGCGCTGCTGGTCTGGGTCGGCGGCTTCGATGCGCTGGTGAGCTTCTCCATCTCGCTCATCTGGTCTGCACCATTTGACCTGCTGCTCGCAATCGGATGGGCGGCGCTGTTCATGGCGCTGTTTCACCATGAAGGCGCATTGACGCGACTATGGGCTGCGGCTGGCCGTATGGCGCTGACCAATTACCTGCTTACCAGCCTGATCTTTGCGGCGCTCTTTGCCAGCTGGGGGCTCGGCCTGTTCGGCGCGGTGGGGCGTATCGAGGCCTATCTCCTGTGCCTGCTACCCATTGCCGTGATGCTCTTTCTCTCGCAGCTATGGCTCACACTGTTCAGGCAGGGCCCCACCGAATGGGCCTGGCGGTGCATTGCCCAGCTCAGGCTTCTCCCGTTGCGACGATAGCGGATTTGGTCGAGGCGAGGTCCGCCCGATAACGGCGCGAGGCGAGCAAATAATGCAGCCCCGCCCAGACATAGAGCCCGCCGGTAATCGCCATGGCTATTGTCAGTCCCTTGGTCTCGCCATGGGTCACCGCCAATGTATCGCTCAGCTGGCCGAGCAGCATGGGGCCGAGTGCGCTGGCAATGCCGTAGACCACGTTGAGCACGGCGGAGCAGGTGGCGCGCATGCGCGGATGCATCAGGTTCTGCAGCGCTGCGTAGGTGATGCCGAGATAGCCGAAATTGAGGAAGGTGGCGACGCTCACCAGGCCGAGCAGCAGGCCCAGCTCCTCGCGCGTGATGGCCAGCGCATAGATCGGCCCGCCAAGGATCAGGCACACGGCAGGGACCAGCGCATAGGCGGCAGGGTTCTTCTCTCCCAGCCGGTCTCCCAGCATGCCGCTCAGCACGACGGAAACCGCGGCGGGCAGGCTTGCGATCAGGCCCGAATAAAGGCCCGCTTCGGCCAGTCCGACTTCGAATTCGCGGATCATCAGCGAGGTGAAGAAGTAATTGAGCCCGAAGCCGAGCATGGCGGCAAAGGCCGATCCGATCACGAGGTTGCGCGCGCTGGGCAGGGCGAAGAGGCGCTTGAGCACATCGGTGATCGGTGGGACGTCGTCGCCCGCGCCTATGTCATGCGCGCCGCGCTTGGGCTCTTTCACCAGGAACCAGGCGAGTGCTGCGAGGATGAAGCCGGGAATGGCGGCGATCAGGAAGGTGAAGCGCCAATCGAATTCCTGCGCGATATAGCCGCCGCCGACAAAGCCGACGAAAGCCCCGATGGGCGGGGCCAGCATCAGCACGGAAATGGCCATGCCGCGTTTGTTGGCGGGGAAATAGTCGGAGATGACGGATTGCAGGCTCGGCAGGCCGATCGCCTCGCCCAGCCCCACGCCCATGCGACTGGCAAGCAATTGTATCCAGCCCGTGGCGACACCGCACAATGCCGTCGCGCCGGACCACAGGAAGGTGCCGATGGAGATCAGCGTCAGGCGCCGCACGCGTTCGGCATAGCGCGCGATGACGAGGCCGAGCGCGATGTTGAGCACGGTAAAGGCCGTCGCCATGAGCGAGACCTGGAAATCGGTCAGGCCGAATTCGGTCCTGATCGGCTCGACCAGTACATTGACCACGATCCGGTCGATAAAACCGACCGTGCTGATCGCCGTCAGCACGATCAGTGCCAGCCATGGCGAATTGCTGCGCAAACGCATGATGTGCGAATTCCTCTCCTGTCCCGGCGGGGAGGATAGAGGGGCGCGCCGAAAGCGGAAGAGGAAATGTGGGCGGGGGAGGTGCCGTGCGATTTGCGGCCGATTCCCACCTAACCCCTCACACCTGACACACTGTCCTGTGCGGAAGAATGCTTCGCCGCCCAAATGCCCAGGAATCCTTGCAGAACAGATGCTTGGGGCAGACAGGCGGCGAAGGCGGAGCATGTGCCTGGCCTAGCTATGTTGGGAACGTGTAGGAAAGGGGGCGCCTCCAGCACCCTGCTCAGGACAGCCACTTCTCCCGCTTGGGGCGCGGCGCGGGGGCGGGCTCGTCCTCGAATTCCAGCCAGGCCTGCCGCGTGTCGGCCAGCTTCTCGCGCCAGCCTCCCCAGACATAGCCGGCAGTCGTACCGGAGATTATTCCAAAAATGGCGAGCACGATGGAAGTGCCACCGAGCATGCCCCACACCCCATCAACGATGATCGGTATGATCAAACCCGTTACCCCACCGGCAAGCGCATAGGTCTTGCAATCTTCATCTCCGATATGGTGGAGGATGGCAGTTGTGGGCAGGCCGACAAGGATCATGCTCGGCAGGACGAATGCTCCGCACACGAGTATTGGGAAGAGCGCGATGAAGAGCGCCCCCAGCGGGTCGACCAAGATTCCGGTCACGCCAATCGGCACGCTGAAAAGCAGGAAGAACCCGCTCCCGGCAAGCGTGCCGAACATCACCGCGCGGGCGAAATGGCGAATGTGGTCTTCCATGACTGCCTCCTTTGCAGTGGGTGCGGGCAAGCCGCAGCTCGCCCTGACCTGTTCACGCATTGCCATTGGTGATGGCGGCCTCGCGGATCCAGCGGCCGACCTTGCGGCCATATTTCGCGATCGCGTGCATGTTGAAGAAGTGCCAGGCGCCGAGCACCATGACGGCGAGACCGACCTTGGTGGCGATGAAGCGGATCGCTTCGGGGCCATTGGTCGGTTCGCGCCCGAATTGCAGCGCCAGCAGGATGAAGCCGATATTGAGCAGGTAGAAACCGACCACCAGCAGATGGTTGGTGCTGCGGGCCAGCTTCTCGTCATGACCGAAGCAGTCGATCAGGAAGATCTCGCCATTATAGCTCAGCGTGCGGGCGACCCACATGGTCATCCCGATGCTGGCGGCAAGATAGGCGGCATAGCTGAGTTCGACGATCATCGTTTCCTCCTGTTATTTCGGTAAAAACAGAAATCAGTGTTTGTGAATATGCGCTTGGCGTTCCGCCTCCTTTCTTCAGGCCATTGTCAGGGGTTGGATTTCTTGCCCGGAAGCAGGCGGGCAACCTTGCCGCCCAGCTTCATCAGCGTGACCAGGGTGGATTTGGGCAGGCGCCGGACTTCGTCATACCAATTGGTAAGCCGGGCGATGAAGCCGTGCATATTGCCGATGCGCTCGCGAATATGGGCGGGCACATCCTTGCGCCCTTCCAGCTGTGCGGCGAGCTCGCCCAGCACCGCAATGGTCGGGTCGATCTCGCGCTTCTTGCGCTCGGCACTGATCTTCATCAGCATGTCCCACAGATCGGTATCGGCAACGAAATGGTCGCGCCGGTCGCCCACGACATGCTGGCGGCGGATGATGCCATAGCCCTGCAATTCCTTGAGGGCGGTCGAGACATTGGAGCGGGCAAGGCCGAGCGTCTCGCAAATCTCCTCGGCATGAAGCGGGCGATCCGACAAATAGAGCAGCGCATGGACCTGGCTGACCGAGCGGTTCACACCCCAATGCGTCCCCATTTCCCCCCAATGGAGGATGAAGGCTTCGGCCTCGGGGATATCGGTGACTCGCACGACTCGCACTGCCCTTCCTGTATTTCTGTAATTTCAGAAATAGAAGATAGAGTGCGAATGTCAAGGCGCGGATATACGATTGGTCAAACAGTCAACGACCGGCTTTGGGTGGGGAGCGGACTGAAAAGTAATTGGGGATCGATTTCGGCGGATGCAGAATTGAACTTGGCGTAAGCAAAGCAGTTGGTGGCGTTCACTGAAGACCTTAACGTTAGCCAAGGTACTTTTCGCTTCAAGCCTTCGATTGTGTTCGTTTCGAAATGCTATCGGCGCGCGATAACAACCGCATAGTGCGTGAGGCCAGCACGCGCATAAGCTAGGTCGGCCATCAAAAGCGCGCTGAGCAGGTGTCGATCCTCGTCTTCATCAAAGTGCGCAATAACGTCGTTCAATGCTAAGTGATAGATCACCCCACCGGTGTAGGTTATCTCAGCCTCAGGAAAGTAGGAAGTTATTGCGGGAATGATGTTCTCGCTGTCGGCACACTCAGTTGGATCGCGGCGTATCCACTCTTCAACTGAAAGTGGAAGTGGGCGCAAAGGTAGCTCGCGATCAAGATTGAGCGGGTCTCTCAGAAACCGTTCCGGGAGCAGCCTGCGAACCTTTTCAGCAACATCCATCTCAGCGCTACTCCACTGCAGGCGGTTGCGACCGACATAGTCATCCATGACAAACGAGCCACCTTTTTTGAGCCTGTCTCGACTCCAACGCACAGCATCGTTCGTGTCGAGCATATGATGCAGTGCATTGTTCCAATAGACTAGGTCGTATTGCCCAAGATCCTCTTGAAATGCGTCGCGCGTATGGAAGGCAACCTTATCGGACACTCCTTGCGCTTCCGCGAGAGCGCGTCCCTTTTCCGCCCGAACTTCCGAGATCTCGTAAAGGTCGAAGTGATCTACTAGTCCGATTCGCGCGAGACTGATTTCTTTGGCACCTTCTCCGCAACCAACCGAGATGCCGCGCCCCCACCCTTCAGGCCTTTCCAGTCGCATCCGATCGATAAGGCCGGCCCAAGCTCCAACTAGCGGCTTACCACATGTGACCTCGTTTATGTGCTGCAATATGGTGGGAGATTGCCACCAGCGGCGTTTACCAGGTTCACGTGGTGCAGACCAGTGAGCTGCGGCAATCCTAAGTTCTTCGCGCATTTGGATTTGTCTACGTAAGGTAAAAGGCTGGCCGCGATTGCTCGCAGCTCAAAATACACAAGTCAATGACCACTGAGCGGAGAAACAGCGATCCGAATAGCGGCGCTTTCTATCGCGAAGAAGTCAACAGTCCGCAATTGGGTCGTTAGCGGACGTTCCACTTAGCTCACATAATGCGCAATGGTCTTTTCGGCGACTACCTCCGACGCCGTAGCGTCGGAGGTTTGTGCATTAGCCGCCGCGCCCTTCTCTGCTGGCGATAATGCCCGCCTGCATGTTCAAGGGACGAATGGGCATTTCCGGAGGATCGGCCACATAGAGTTTGACCCAGAGGCTATCACCTTCGCTGAACCAGGACGTCTCATTCGCTGCGCGCAGTGCATCGAGGCTGTTCAGTTCCGTTCCGGAGTCCGCAGTAGCAAAGCCCGGCAGTTCGAAGATGATCCACGAACCCTGGTCCATTTCGCTAATGCTGAGAGGGACTTCTTCCCTTTCGGTAATCACCTGCACTTCGGTGCCGGCGCGCACGGTGGCTCCATTGCCATTTCCGAATTCGATGTCTCCGCGACGCAGGAAGATGGGCGCAGGGGGCGCGGACGGCGGGCCGAGATTGCCAAAGTTGAACGTAACGCCTTCGGGGCGCGGCGCACCGGGACGCCCGAATGCAAAGCCCTGGCGAGGCGGCGAAAAGTTCAAGCGCCCGACATCGCCAGCGCAGACAGAGGCGTTCCAGTCGGGGTGGATCGTGCAGCTTTCATCGGTGGCGACGGAGTTGCTCACCCCGTCATGGAGGAGAATGTGGGAATTGGGGATGCCCGTTGTCGTGCCGTCAAGATCGAGGATCGACAGGGTTCGGTACGAGCCGCCGCCGCGGTTGTCGTTGTCGAACCTTGTATCGTAGTCCGGGAAATAGACCGGTTTGGCGTTGATATATGTCGCGCTTCTGATCGTGCTTGCGGTGGTAACGCCCGAGCTGTTGAACATCAGCCACGACAGGGCACCCGTCTTGCGCAGATCATTGTCCGCGTAGTTGACGAAGGTCGTGTCCTCCACCTCATTGCGGTAATCGTAATATTCGTAAGCACGAATGGGATAGTCCGGGATCATGGGCTTGGGCAGGCTGCGGCCATAGGCGACTTCCTCCGCCGTCGTCGGATTGCCGATATTGTCGGATTCGCCCACGAACAGTGAATTGGTCACGATTGAGGTGAACTTCTCTGTGCCGAAAGACCCCGAGGATTGCGTCACGCCGATGGCATTGTCGGCAAACCTGAAATTGTCGAGGACGAGAAGCTCACCGCGGCCCCAGAAACCCTGGTTGCGGTTCTTGTAGGCGGTCAGGTCCTCGATGTGCGTTACCAGCGCTTCGCTCATCGGGTCGAAAGGATCGACCAGCGGGAGGTAGGTGGCGCCGGCCAACGCAAAAGTGTTGTTTTCGGCAATGTTGCGATCGAACATGTAGCCGTCGTAGTTCGAGTGCGCGGTGTTACCCCGGAACTCGCCCAGTAGTGTCCGGCGCGGCCAGGTGTTGGCGCTCTCTTCGGTGCCAAGGAAGGCACCATTGGGATGCTCGGGCAAAGACAGCCAGAAACCGGCCTGATCGGAACCGGCGGCCACATTGTCGACGAAGTAGTTGTTCGGATTGGTGATCCAGAAGCTCGCCACCGTATTGTCCGAAGGCAGCAGGACGTTTTCGCTTTCGAAGGTGGCCTGGATGTGCGCCGCGCGATTTTCGAACTCCAGGGCCTCGCCATTGGGCCCGATGTTCATCGGCACGCAATCGAGCGTCGGATGGCACTTGGTCTGGATGGCCACGTTCCGCTCGAAGCGGTTGCCCTGCTCGATCCCGTCCTCAAGGAAGAAGCAGTGACCCACAGTATTGTAGGTGACGTTGTTCTCGACCAGAAGGTTGTTGGTGCCATGCACCGTCACGCAGCGATTGAACGTGTCATGGATGGCATTGTTGCGGACATACATGCCCTGACCTTCACCCAGCACGTGGAAGTGAATGGGATAGCGTGCCAGCGTCAGATGCTGGCCCATGCGGTTGAATTCCACGCTGTCGACATAGAGCTCGGATCCGCTCATCGCCATGATGTGACCGCCGAAATAGGTTTCCGCGGCATCCTCGGAAGCCTGCACCTTGATGTTGCGGGTCAGGTTCGCGACTTCGCCACGCTGATCCACCCCGAAGGTGACCTCGCCGAAATGCATGTATTCCAGCGGCTCGGCAAAGGAGACCGTGTTGCCATCAATCTCGGTGATGGTGCGACGCTCGGCCTGACGCGGATTGAAGTCGGTGGAGGCAAGGACGATTTCGTCCCCCACGTTCCAGCCCCAGGCATCAAGTACATCAATGCTGGTTGCGCCGGCCTCTGCCGTGGCGGACAGCTTGCTCCAGGTGTGATTGGTGGAGCCATGCATGCTGAGCGAGCCGCGCAGCAACATGATGCCGCGATCGCCCATGGTGTTGATGTCTTCGCCCGTCACATTGTCGGTCAGTGTGATCGTGGCATTGTGCTGGAAGGGAGAGGCCGCGGTGCCGATCTCCACTTCACCGCCGGGGACATAGATCCACTCGGTGGTCAGCGACAGGTCGCTCTCGTCCGCGAAGGTCAGCTTGCCCTGAACGGTGATGCTCCGCAGTTCCGGCGGGCTGACGTCCAGAACCATTTCGACATCGCGGGGAATCGTCACTTCGGCGCCGGCAGCGGGCACGCGGCCATCGGGCCAGGACGATGCATCGGACCAGCGCAGCGTGCGCATCGCTGACGCAGCCTCGTCAGCCGGCATGTCCATTCCGGCATGGTCCTGTGCATGGACACCGCCAGCACCCAGAAGCAGCGAGGCAGGCAGAAGTGAAGAAGCAAGAAGCAGACGAGACTGTTTACGCATGACTAGATTTTCCCTCTCCGGACAATGAGTCCCGGTTATGCTTTGTTTGGGAACAATCATGCAGCTAATGAGATTGCTTGCCAAGCAATCCGTACGGCGAAACCATGCCGAATTTGTATCGGTTTGTATTATTCGCCGCGAATCCGGCCCTTTCGGCTCAATGTCCGCAAATCGTCGTTAGTGGACGCCTTTCAGCTCACATAATGTGCGGTGGTCTTCTCCGCGACCTCCTCTGCCGTCACGCCGGGGGCGAGTTCGACCAGATGGAAGGGCAGGCCGTGATTGGGCCGCTGGAACACGGCAAGGTCGGTAATGATCATGTCGACCACGTTCTTGCCCGTCAGCGGCAGGGTGCATTCGGGGATGAACTTGGGATCGCCGTGCTTGGAGACATGCTCCATCACCACGATGATCTTCTTGACCCCGGCGACGAGGTCCATCGCCCCGCCCATGCCTTTGACCATCTTGCCCGGGATCATCCAGTTGGCGATGTCGCCGTCCTCGGACACTTCCATCGCGCCGAGCACGGTCAGGTCGATATGCCCGCCGCGGATCATGGCGAAGCTGGCCGCGCTGTCGAAATAGGCCGAATGGGCCAGCTCGCTGATCGTCTGCTTGCCGGCATTGATCAGGTCGGCATCGACCTCGTCCGGATAGGGGAAGGGGCCGATCCCGAGCATGCCGTTCTCGCTCTGCAGCGTGACCTGCATCCCTTCGGGGATGTGATTGGCGACGAGGGTCGGGATGCCAATGCCGAGGTTGACGTAGAAGCCGTCCTGCAATTCCTTTGCTGCGCGGGCGGCCATTTCATCACGGGTCCAAGGCATGGGCGTGTCCTTCAGTCTATCGGTGGAGGGGCCAGGAACCAGCCATCGCCCACCAGCCTTTCGAGCGGTGCGGCCATGACGGGATCGCGGACAAAATCGTAAAGCTCGTCGAAATCGGCGCGTCGATCCCCGGCAATGGCGAGCAGGCAGTAGCTCTCGCCCAATTCCATGCGCCGCTCCTGCTTGCTTTCGCCGGCGAAACGGCTGACGATCAGCGGGTCGAAACCGAGCGGATCGAGCCCCGTTTCGCGCAGGATTGTACGGATGGCGCTGGCGCCTTCGGGGCCGTGGCCGCTGATCCAGTTCACCGTCACGCCCGCTTCGCGCAATCGCTGCAAATAGCCGGCGAGCGAGGGGATCGGGCGGTTGTCGCCCGCCAGCGGCAGCAGGCCGCCCGCCGGATCGAGATCGATCAGCACGGCCGGCGGCAGGTTCCCGCAGGGCTTGAGGTCGGGCCGCAGGCTGGGCGGATCGGCCAGCAGCATGGAGCTGCGGTTGCCCGAACCGGAGGCGGCATTGAGTCGTGCCATGGCGTGGTTGAAGAACGGCGAATATGTCGCGCTGCCCGTCGCGCCGAGAACGGTCAGTTCCGATCCGCCCTGGCGCGCCAGCGGTGTGACCGCAGCCACACGCGATGCCTCATCGGTTGCTGCAGCGGCGGGAGCTTCGTCCGCTTCCACCTCGGGCAATGTGAGTTCGGCCTCGGCCGCATCTGGCGCCCCGGCAGGGAATTCCTGCAGGACAGAATTGGGGACGGCAATGGCCGACGATGACGATGCAGAAGGCCTTGGGCCGAGTTGTGCGAGCTCGACTCTCTCCTCGGCCTGCTCGGCCGGTTCCTCTTCTTCCGGGACATCGAAGGCCGAAGGCAGTCGCGTGCGCAGCGCTACGGGTTCGTCCTCTACGTCCATCGGGCCGACTATGGCCGGCCCCTCTGCCACATCGACCGCGGCGAGGGCGGGCCTTGCCGGTTCTGCGGCGACAGGTTCGGGCGGAAGGAAATCGGAACCGATTGCAGGCGCCTCTGCTTCTTCTGCGGGCAGGGCGAGCGCAAGCTCCTCTGCCTCAGGCTCTTCCACCGGCACTGCCAGTGCGAGTTCTTCCGTGGCGGGTGCTTCATCGGGCGTGGCCTCGGCGGGCAGGAGCGCCTGCACGGGTGCGAATGCTTGCTCGACCGTTTCCCGTTCCTCTTCGATGGTTTCGGGGACGAACGCCACCTCCTCGGCCTCGTCTTCGGGCAAGGTGGGGGTGGCCAGTGCCGGTATATCGCTATCGAGATTGGGGTCGATCAGGGCAATCGGCTCGTCATCCTCGGCGGGATCGGCATCGTCCGAACGGGCAAGTTGCGCCATTTCCTCGGGCGGCAGGATCGGACCGACGAAACGGCTTTCATTTTCCTCCGCCTCGATCTCGATCGCCGCTGCAGGCGGCTCCTCGGCAACAGGCTCGGGCATGGCCAGCTGCGGCATCTCCTCCTGAGGAGCGTCCGCCATTGCTGCAGGCTCGGCCGCGACCGGTGCCGGATCGACAGTGTATTCCGCAACCGGCTGCGCCGTGGCCGCTGGCGCCACCTGGGCGTCCATCGCAATGGCTTCTCGTTCGGACGGACTGACATAGGGTCCGTCGATCGCCGCCAATACGTTGACGGACTGGCACCCCTGCAGCGCCGTGGCTGCCAGCAGGGCGGCGGCCAATTTGAGCCGCATGTTTCCTTGGCGCATTATGCGCTCTCCCTCTCCCGCGTCGTCGTAAACTCTATTTTCTTGTTATAGGGGGCACCCACCACCATGCGCTGGACATAGACGCCGGGCAAGTGAATGCAGTCGGGATCGAGACTTCCGGCAGGGACGACTTCTTCGACTTCGACCACGCAGGCCTTGCCGCAAGTGGCAGCGGGAAGGTTGAAATTGCGCGCGGTCTTGCGGAAGACGAGGTTGCCCGTCTCGTCCGCCTTCCACGCCTTGACGATGGACAAGTCGGCAAAGATCCCGCGCTCGAGAATATAGTCTTCCCCGTCGAAGCTCTTCACTTCCTTGCCTTCGGCCACCTGGGTGCCGACGCCGGTCTTGGTGTAGAAGCCGGGAATGCCCGCGCCGCCGGCGCGCATGCGCTCCGCCAGCGTCCCTTGCGGACAGAACTCCACTTCCAGCTCGCCGGCGAGATATTGCCGCTCGAATTCCTTGTTTTCCCCGACATAGGAGGAGATCATCTTCTTGACCTGCTTGGTGCGAAGAAGTTTGCCGATGCCTTCATTGTCGATTCCGGCATTGTTGCTGGCGAAGGTCAGGTCCTTCACGCCGCTCGCCTGGATCGCGTCGAGCAGTCTTTCCGGGATACCGCAAAGTCCGAAGCCGCCCGAGGCAATCAGCATTCCATCATGCAACAGGCCTTCGAGAGCGGCAGTTGCATCGGGATAGAGTTTCTGCATAGGACCGGCTTCTCCTGCTCGTTGAGCGACTTGCAGGAATACGTCTTGCGCAAGGAGATGTCACCCCGCTGCAACGCACTTTTTTGCACCGCAACAGGCCGAACTGCTGAATCAAGTGTAAATAGCGATCTGCAAACAACACCGGAATGAGGTAGAAATTAGTTCGATATATCAGAGTATTAATATTAATTGCATATTTTGCAACACCAGTTGCGCATTTCGCACTTGCGAAAGAACGGGCCTGCGAGCATATCGAACCTGCCTTTCAGGCATCCTCTCCCAAAACTTCCCAGGCCCGGTTGGCGACAACCGGGCCTTTTTTCTGCCTGGCTCGCGGATGCTCCATCGCGCGTTCATCCAGGCGGCCTAATCTTGCTCCTCCTGTTTGCAATCCACTTCCGAGCTACCTAGCTCTGGTGAGGACGCAAACGCGCAAGGAGAGGCAGGTTTCATGGCAGACGCAGACGCCGCAGTCGAAGAGGTCAAGGCAGGCACGGTCAGGCTGCAGGTTGCCGCCGCCCGGCAGGAAGAATCCGGACGAGGTGTCGCGCGTATGCCGCGCTCCGCTTTCCAGGCGCTTGGCATTACCGAAGGCGACCCCGTCGAGATCGAAGGCAAGCGCGTCACGGCTGCTATTGCCATGCCCGCCTATGAGGAAGACGAGACACTTGAAGTGATCCGTCTCGATGGCTTGCAGCGCGGCAATGCCGAGACATCGTCGGGTGAGCATGTCGTCGTGCGCCGTGCCGAACCCAAACTCGCTACGCGCGTCGTCTTTGCACCTGCGCGCCGCGAAATGCGGCTTCAGGGCCCGACCGAGGCGCTGAAAAAGGTCTTTTTCGGCCATCCGCTTTCCGCAGGCGACCTTGTCGCCACGCATGGCCAGCAGCCGGTGCAGAACATGCCGCCCGAAGTGCGCCGCATGTTCAATGCGCCTGCCTATGCACTCACCCAGATTCGCCTGCAGGTGATCTCGACCGTGCCCAAGGGCATTGTCCGTATCGACGAGGATACGGTTGTCGAACTGCGCGCCGAGTTCGAGGAACCGCGCGATGGCCGCGGCATGGTCAATTATGACGATGTCGGTGGCATGGACGAGACGATCAAGGCGCTGCGCGAAATGGTCGAGCTGCCGCTGCGCTATCCCGAATTGTTCACCCGACTTGGTGTCGATCCGCCCAAGGGCGTGCTGCTGCACGGTCCGCCCGGCACCGGCAAGACGCGGCTGGCGCAGGCCGTCGCCAATGAAAGCGATGCCGAGTTCTACACGATCAACGGCCCCGAAATCATGGGCAGCGCCTATGGCGAGAGCGAGAAGCGGCTGCGCGAGGGGTTCGAGGAGGCCGAGCGCACGGCGCCCGCCATCGTCTTCATCGACGAGATCGATTCCATCGCTCCCAAGCGCGAGCGCGTCTCGGGCGAAGCGGAGAAGCGGCTGGTCGCCCAGTTGCTGACGCTGATGGACGGCCTCACCAAGTCCAATATCGTTGTCATCGCGGCGACCAACAGGCCTGATGCCATAGACGAGGCCCTGCGCCGTCCGGGCCGCTTCGACCGCGAGATTGTGATCGGCGTACCGGACGAGAATGGCCGTCGCGAGATCCTCGCTATCCATACGCGCGGCATGCCTCTGGGCGAAGGGGTGGACCTGAAGGAATTCGCCCGTTCGACGCATGGCTTTGTTGGCGCCGACCTTGCCGCTTTGGCGCGCGAGGCGGCAATCGAGGCGGTGCGGCGGATCATGCCCAGGATCGACCTCGAGGCACGCGAGATTCCGGCCGAAGTGCTCGAGGAGCTCTGCGTCGAGAAGCAGGATTTCCGGGAAGCTTTGAAGCGCGTCCAGCCTTCCGCCATGCGCGAAGTCATGGTTCAGGCCCCGACCGTGGGCTGGGACGACATCGGTGGTGTGGACGAGGCGGAGGATCGTCTGCGCGAAGGGGTGGAACTGCCGCTCAAGAACCCGCAGGCCTTCGAACGGCTGGGCATCCGCCCGGCCAAGGGCTTCCTGCTCTACGGCCCTCCCGGCACCGGCAAGACCCTGCTCGCCAAGGCCGTGGCCAAGGAAGCCGAAGCCAATTTCATCTCGATGAAGAGCTCCGACCTGCTGAGCAAATGGTATGGCGAGAGCGAGCAGCAGATCGCCAGGATGTTCGCTCGTGCGCGTTCGGTCGCGCCCTGCGTGATCTTCATCGACGAGATCGATTCACTTGTTCCGGCACGCGGCACGGGCGGGAACGAGCCGCAGGTTACGGCGCGCGTGGTCAACACTATCCTTGCCGAGATGGACGGGATGGAGGAGCTGAGTTCGATCGTTGTGATCGGCGCTACCAACCGCCCGGCACTGGTCGATCCCGCAATCCTGCGCCCGGGCCGTTTCGACGAGCTGATCTATGTCGGCGCGCCGGATGAGGCCGGTCGCGAGCATATCCTCAAGATCCACACCGCGAACATGCCGCTGGCCGAGGATGTCGATCTGGCCGGGCTGGCGAAGGTGACCAATCGCTACACCGGTGCCGATTTGGAGGACCTGGTGCGGCGTGCGGGCCTTGTCGCCATTCGCCGCACGGAGAATCCCGAGAACGTGCAGGCCTCCGACTTTGCCGAAGCGCTGGAGGATAGCCGTCCGACGGTCACCGAGCGGATGGAGATGGAATATGCGCGGATGAAGGGCGAGTTGAAGCGCAAGGCGCTCGAAGTGAAGCCGATCGGCTTCATCCATGAAGGCATGGTCGAGTCCACGCGAGAGAGCAAACACGACTGAGCGTGCAGGCATCCGCTAGCTGTTGCTTCTCCGGAGGCGGCGCTCCAGCCAGCGGCCAACATAAAGGCCGATCACGGCTGCAAAGGCATTGGAGAGAATGTCCTTGAGCGGAGCCTCGCCGTGGAAACCCGCGAGATAGGCCGCAATGGCAGAGGCGAAAGCCGCGAAGGCGGCAATGAAGATGAAGATTTCGCGCCAGATCATGGACCCCGCTTTCGGCTGTCGTCAGTCCGGCGGCAATACTACGACTTGCCCATCTGTCCCAGTGCTTCGCCCGATGGCGGCCCGAGCACTTCGACCGGAGCGACGGGGGCGAGGCGGCTGCGGACGATAGCCTCGGGCATTTCTGCCGCCAGCCACTGGATCAGCGCCTCGCGCACATCGCAGCGCAGGTCGTAGAGCGTGGGCGAATCCTTTGCGGTGACGAGGAAGCGCACTTCGATCGCATCGCGGGTCAGCTCGGTCACCTGCATGTGCTTGACGCGCCCGTCCCAGCGCTCGTTGTCCTCGACGATCTCCATGAACTTGTCGCGGATCGGATCGAGTTTCGTCGCCGGATCGACATAGAGAAAGACCGTGCCCATCAGCTGCGCGGTGGTCTTGGTCCAGTTCTGGAAGATCTCGTCGAGGAATTTGTGCGTCGGCACCACCAGTCGGCGCTCGTCCCACACCTTGACCACGACATAGGTGGTGCGGATCTCCTCGATCCATCCCCATTCGCCGCCGATGATCACCGCATCGCCGACGATCACCGGTTCGGTCAGCGCCAACTGGAAGCCGCCGATCAGCGCACGCAGGGCAGGTTGTGCCGCAGCACCTACCGCCAGTGCGGCAAGACCGGCGGAAGCCATCAAAGTCACGCCGATATCGCGCACGCCGGGGATGGCGAGCAGCATCAGCCCGACGGTGACGAAGACGATGATGAAGGTGGCGATGCGGTTGAAGATCGCCAGCCTTGTGCGCTTGCGCCGCGCCTCGCGATTGTCGGGCACGGTTATGTCGTTCTTGAGGATCGCGGCTTCGACCAAGGCATGCAGTACGGCAATCGCCATCCACCCCACCAGCAGCGGGATGACGAGCCCGCCGATCCGGTCCCACAAGGTTTCGAAGGCCGGAAACAGGTCTGCCACCAGCACCAGCGAGATCGCGATCAGGGCAAAACGCGTGGGCTTCGCAATGCGGGAGACGACGATATTGTCGGCCTCGCTTTCGCTGGCACGGGCTATGCGCTTGAGTGTCTTGAACAGCAGGAAATGCAGCGACAGCGCGGCTATGATCGCCAGGACGATGGCCGCTCCGCCCACAAGCGCTGCGGCGAGCCATTGTGGCAGCCCGGCGATGAAGGCTTCCGCGCCGTCCGGAAGGAAAGTCAGGTCCGGCATGCTCCGAACCTAGGCATTGTGCGCTGCAACATCAAGGCGCGGCGCGCGAGGATCAGTGCGCGGCGTCCCAGCTCTCGCCCGTACCGATCTCGATGCCCAGCGGCACGTCGAGCGTGACCGAGGGCAGCGCAGCCTCTGCCATGACCTGCTCGATGACAGGAGATGCGGCGGCGACATCGCTTTCAGGCAGTTCGAAGACCAGCTCGTCATGCACCTGCAGCAGCATGCGCACTTGGGGCAGTCCGGCATCTTCCAGCGCGGGCAGCATGCGCGCCATGGCCCGCTTGATGATATCGGCGCTGGTGCCCTGGATCGGTGCATTGATCGCCGCACGCTCGCTACCCTGCCGCTCGGCCTGGTTCTGTGACTTGATGCGCGGGAACCAGGTCTTGCGCCCGAACAGCGTCTCCGAATAGCCGCGCTCGCGCACGCTCTCCAACGTCTCGTGAATGTAATTCTGGATGCCGGGGAAACGCTGGAAATAGGTGTCGATGATGGCCTGCGCCTCATCCGGCTCGATCCCGAGCCGCCCTGCGAGGCCCCAGCGCGAAATGCCGTAGAGGATAGCGAAATTGACCGTCTTGGCCCGGGCTCGCGTGTCGCGATCGACCGTGCCGAACATCTCCTGCGCGGTGCGCGCATGGATGTCCTCGCCATTGGCGAAGGCCTCCTTCAATTGCGGGACATCGGCCATATGCGCGGCGAGGCGCAATTCGATCTGCGAATAGTCGGCGGCGAGCAGGACATTGCCTGTCTCGGGGACGAAGGCCTTGCGGATTTCACGACCGATCTCGGTGCGGATGGGGATGTTCTGCAGGTTCGGATCGGTCGAGGACAGGCGTCCGGTCTGTGCGCCGACCAGCGAATAGGAGGTATGGACGCGGCCCGTTTCCGGGTTGATCGCGGTTTGCAAGGCATCGGTATAGGTGCTCTTGAGTTTGGCCAGCTGGCGATATTCGAGCACCTTGTTGGCGATGGGTGCGCCTTCGGCGGCAAGCCTTTCCAGCACCGCCTGGTCGGTTGAATATTGCCCGCTCTTGCCCTTGCGCCCGCCTTTGTAGCCGAGCTTGTCGAACAATATGTCCCCCAGCTGCTTGGGGCTGCCAATGGTGAACTCCTCACCGGCGATCTCGTGGATTTCGGCCTCGATCGCGGCATTGCGATTGGCGAATTCTTCCGACAGGCGCGACAGCGCGGCGCGGTCCACCTTGATGCCCTCGCGCTCCATCCCGGCGACGACTGATATCAGCGGGCGGTCGACGCGTTCATAGATCTTCGTGCCGCCTTCGGTGGCGAGGCGCGGCTTCAATGTCTTCCATAGCCGCCAAGTCACATCGGCATCCTCGGCGGCATATTGCGTTGCCTTGTCGAGCGGCACTTCGCCGAAAGGGATCGCCTTCTTGCCGGTGCCGCATACATCCTTGAAGGCCATGCATGTATGGCCAAGGTGGCGGAGGGCCAGCTCGTCCATGCCGTGCCCGCCGCCGATCCCGTCAGTGCCACGTCCGGCATCGAGGTCGAAGCTGATCACCATCGTGTCATCGATCGGCGACACCGCGATATCGTGGCGCGCCAGCACGTTGAGATCGTATTTGATGTTCTGCCCGATCTTGAGGACTGCATCGTCCTCCAGAAGAGGTTTCAACAGGGCGAGAGCGTCGCCGAGAGGCACTTGCTCGGGCTTTTCGGCGAACATATCCGACCCGCCATGGCCAAGCGGGATGTAGCAGGCGTCGTTCGGCCCAAGGCCGAGGCTCACGCCGACAAGGTCCGCGGCAATGGCATCGAGCGAATTGGTCTCGGTATCGACCGCAACCACGCGCGCGGCCCTGGCTCGCTCGACCCAGTGTCGCAGCCGCTCGACGGTCTGTACGCATTCATAGGCCTCGCGGTCGACCGCCGGCCATTCGGGCAATTCCTGCCTGTTGCCCTCGGCCGAAGCTTCTGCGCCAGAGACCTGCTGCTTGGGCGGGTTGAGATCGGTCGCGCGCGACGGGCTGCCTTGTCCGCCATCGAGGCGGCGCAGCAGCGAAGTGAAGCCGTGCTTTTCGAGAAAGGCAGCGAGCGGTTCCTTGGGCACGCCGTCGAGCTTGAACTCCTCGAGCGGCTGGGGAAGTGCGGCATCCTCTTTCAGTGCCACCAAAATACGGCTGAGTTCGGCATCCTCGCGATGTTCGAGCAGGCGCTCCTTGAGCTTGCTCTTTTTCATTTCGGGTGCGGCATCGAGCGCGGCGGTAAGCGAGCCGTGCTCCTGGATCAACTTGGTCGCGGTCTTTGGCCCGACCCCGAATATGCCCGGGATGTTGTCGACCGAGTCCCCCATCAGCGCGAGCACATCGCCCACCAGCTCGGGCGTCACGCCGAACTTCTCCTCGACCTCGGGGATCGAGATGCGCTGGTTCTTCATCGTGTCGAGCATGTCGATCTCGCCCAAACCGTCGCCGCCCTTGCTCACTAGCTGCATCAGGTCCTTGTCGGAGGAGACGATGGTGACATCCCATCCCTGCTTCGCCGCGGCGCGGGCATAGGAGGCAATCAGGTCGTCCGCCTCCAGCCCTTGCTCCTCGATACAGGGCAGGCTGAAAGCGCGCGTGGCATCGCGGATCAGCGGGAATTGCGGCACGAGGTCTTCCGGCGCGGGCGGGCGGTTGGCCTTGTATTCGGGATAGATGTCGTTGCGGAAGGAGCGGCTTGCGGCATCGAGGATCACGGCAAGATGCGTCGGACCTTCGGCCTGATCGAGATCCTCCGCCAGCTTCCACAACATGGTGGTATAGCCATAGACTGCGCCCACCGGCGTACCCTGCGGATCGGTCAGCGGAGGAAGCCGGTGATAGGCGCGGAAAATATAGGACGAACCATCGACCAGATAGAGATGCTGCTTGTCGCTCATGGGAGTTAGCTAGCAGCATGTTCGGCGAGGGTCAGCCAAGATGTTTTTGGCTGTGCTGCGCATCTCGCACCCAGGCGCAAGTGCCCCAATTCTGCCTCATTTGTCTTGCGTCGTCATAATTGTGGCAGTATTGAGGCGGAAGGTTGGCCCTTTTGGCCGGCTTTGGATCGTGAGCTCTCGCCCGATCCAGTCTAACGCTGTTTAAGGATTTTATTCATGCGCAAGATCGTTCTCGCAGCTGCCGTTGCCGGTGCTGCCCTGACTCTTTCCGCTTGCTCGTCGGAAACCGCTGATTCCGCTGATGAAGCTGCCGAAGGCGCAATGGCCGATGCCGAAGCCAACATGGAAGCCATGGGCGATGCCGCCGAAGGTGCCATGGAAGAAGCTGGCGCAGCCATGGATGACGCTGCTGACGCCGTCGAAGGTGCGATGGACGATGCTGGCGAAGCCATGGAAGATGCTGCTGACTCGATGGAAGAAGCTGCTGAATAAGCCTTCGCGAGAATTCGCATTTGGAGGGGCGTGGCCATCAGGCCGCGCCCTTTCTTTTTGCGCGGCTTAGTTTCGGTGCCTCAGGAGCCGGCCTGGTCGTAGCTGGCGCTGGCATATTGCCGGCGCGGCTCGGCATAGCCGTCATAGATGGCGCGGGCGATAGCGGCGATACGTGCTTCGCGGTTGCCGCGCGAACCCTGGCCGGTGACGTAGATCGCCAGCGCGATCGAGCGACCATCGGGCGCCGTCAGGATGCCGATATCGCTTGAAGTATTGTTCAACGAACCGGTCTTGTGGGCCACTGTGACGTCATCGGGCATGAGGGCCGGAATACGGCGCGTTCCCGTGCGGCAGCGCTCCATCGCATCGATGATGACCATGCGGCTTTCCGGCGTCAGCCACTGACCCTGGTAAATGCCGCTCAGCAATTCGACCATGGCTTGCGGGGTCGAGCTGTCGCGCAGGTCGATATGCACGGCGGGGTCGAACTCGCCATCGTCGCGAACAAGCGTGGCAATGTCGCGGGTCAGCTGGAATTCCTCGATCCCTGCACGCTGCGCCCAGTCATTGACGACTTCCACACCGCCAACAGCCGCGATCAACGCGTCGGTCGCCGGATTGGAACTGCGCGTTATCATCAGGTCGATCAGTTCGTGCGCGGGCATGTACTCGCCTTCGCGCACCGGTGCGACGGCGGTCGAGAACTTCCGCGAGCGGACCGGCAGCATGAGCGGGAATTCGCTGGTCAGGCTGAGGCGCCCTTGATCGACCATTTCGAGGAAGGTCGCGGCAATGGCGATCTTGCTGGTGCTCGCCATCGGAAACGCCTGGTCCCCCAGCACGGAAATCTGTTCGCCGGTCGAAAGATCGACTGCGGCAACGCCGATGCGGCCCCGGCTTCCATCTGCCAGCGTGGCGATGTGCCGTTCGAGCTGGCTGGAATATTGCGGACTGTAATCGCGCGGCGCGCGCAGCTCCGTGCCGAAGAAGTTGTCGAATTCGCTCTCGAATTCCAGCTCATTTGCCTGGGCGCTCGCAAACGGCGCGGCGGCCAGCGCTGCAATGGCAAGAAGTTTCCCGATCGATCCCAGTTTCATGCGGACGAAATAGACCCCTTTAAGGTAAGGAAAATCCTAACGCTGGCTTGAAGTCCAGCAATTGCCGACGCGACGAAACGAGTCCTTTGTCCGGTCAGGCGTGCATTCCGGCCGGACAAAGGCCTGTTTTGCGCGTCACCGCGCCTATTCGGGCTTGCGCAGGCGCCAGGCGAACTGGTCGGTCTGGCCGCGGATTGATTCGTCGAAGACATTGGCATCGCGCGGATCGTCGGGCCGCGAATACATGTCGCTTTCCTCTTCCAGCACGAAACCGGCCGCCGTCAGCATCTCCAGCGCCAGCGCTTCATCCATGCGATGCAGCGCATCGGCCGCTTCCGCGCCGCCGCCTTCTGCAGCCTTGTGGTCGACCACCACCAGCGAGCCGCCGGGCTTGAGCGAGTCGTAAAGCGAAGCGATCGCTGCTTCGGCCGTGCCTTCCGGCATGGCTCCGATGAAAAGGTCGTGCAGGTTCATCACGGTAATGATCGTGTCGAGCGGTTCGGGGAAACCGGGCTCCGCGATCGGGCCGCGCAGCGGGACGACCTGCACCGGATCGCCATTCTCGTCGGCATAGGGCGCCACGGCTGCGTCCTGTTCGGTCGCATAGTCGGGCCGGAAGGCAATGAACTCCTCGGGCTGGAAGGCATAGACCTTGCCATCTGTGCCTACCGCCATGGCAAGCAGGCGCGTCACATAGCCGCCGCCCATGATGTAATCGCCCACCACATCGCCACGATCGATCTCCGCGAAGGCCAGCAGTTCCCCGGGCAGCCTCGTTTCATCGCGCGCCTTGTCCTCCGCCGGGCGGGCAATATCGACGATGGCCGCGCTATACTGGCTTGCCGAGTAAGCCGGTTCCTCGACGACAGCTTCTTCCGCTCCGCTGCACCCCGCCAGCATGGTTGCGGCAAGTGCCGCGGCAATAATCATGCGCATGTAAGAATCTCCCCCACGTCTATTTGTTTGGGCGGAGACTAACGCAATGACGCGATTGTGCAAACGGGCACGAAAAAGGGCCGGGAGATTGCTCCCCCGGCCCGTTTTCTGCGTCGGTTGGCAGCGAGGCTTAGAAGCCCATGCCACCCATGCCGCCCATGCCGCCCATATCGGGCATGGCCGGGGCCGGCTTGTCTTCCGGGATCTCGCTGATAGCGGCCTCGGTGGTGATCAGCAGGCCGGCTACCGAAGCAGCGTCCTGCAGCGCGGCGCGCACGACCTTGGTCGGGTCGATAACGCCGGCAGCCACCAGGTTTTCATAGACATCGGTCGCAGCGTTGAAGCCCATCGTGGCGTCGTCGCCGTCGATCAGCTTGCCGGCGACAACCGCACCGTCATGGCCAGCATTCTCTGCGATCTGGCGGATCGGAGCCTGCAGGGCACGGCGCACGATGTCGACACCGCGGGTCTGGTCGTCATTTTCGCCTTCGACACCGGCCAGGGCCTTGGTGGCGTAGAGCAGGGCGGTACCGCCGCCCGGCACGATGCCTTCTTCGACCGCAGCGCGGGTAGCGTGGAGAGCGTCGTCGACGCGGTCCTTGCGTTCCTTCACCTCGACTTCCGAAGCGCCGCCAACCTTGATCACGGCAACACCGCCGGCCAGCTTGGCCAGGCGTTCCTGCAGCTTCTCGCGGTCATAGTCGCTGGTCGTGGTTTCGATCTGCGAACGGATCTGCTCGACGCGCGCCTTGATGTCTTCGGCATTGCCGGCACCGTCGACGATGGTCGTGTTGTCCTTGTCGATGGTGACGGTCTTGGCTTCACCGAGCATGCCCAGCGTGACGCTTTCGAGCTTGATGCCGAGGTCTTCGGAAATCATCTCACCCGACGTCAGGATGGAGATATCCTGGAGCATGGCCTTGCGGCGATCGCCGAAGCCCGGAGCCTTGACCGCAGCAACCTTGAGGCCGCCGCGCAGCTTGTTGACCACGAGGGTGGCCAGCGCTTCGCCTTCGATGTCCTCTGCGATGATGAGCAGCGGACGACCGGCCTGCACCACGGCTTCGAGAACCGGCAGCATGGGCTGCAGGTTGGTCAGCTTCTTTTCGTGGATCAGGATGTACGGGTTTTCGAGTTCGACCGTCATCTTTTCCGGGTTGGTGACGAAATAGGGCGAGAGATAGCCGCGGTCGAACTGCATGCCTTCGACGACATCGAGTTCGAATTCGAGGCCCTTGGCCTCTTCCACGGTGATCACGCCTTCCTTGCCGACCTTGTCCATGGCTTCGGCGATCTTCTCGCCGACTTCACGGTCGCCATTGGCGGAGATGATGCCGACCTGGGCAATCTCGTCCGAACCGGCGACGTCCTTGGAACGGCCCTGCAGGTCGGCAACGACCTTGGACACGGCGAGGTCGATACCGCGCTTGAGGTCCATCGGGTTCATGCCGGCAGCAACCGACTTCATGCCTTCGCGCACGATGGCCTGGCCCAGCACCGTGGCGGTGGTGGTGCCGTCACCGGCGATGTCGTTGGTCTTGGAGGCGACTTCGCGCAGCATCTGCGCGCCCATGTTCTCGAACTTGTCCTTCAGTTCGATTTCCTTGGCGACGGAAACGCCGTCCTTGGTGATACGGGGTGCGCCGAAGCTCTTGTCGATCACGACGTTGCGACCCTTGGGGCCGAGCGTGACCTTGACGGCATTGGCGAGCGTATCGACGCCCTTGAGGATGCGCTCGCGCGCATCGCGGCCGAACTTAACGTCCTTGGCAGCCATTGTTCTTTTCCTCTTTGCGAATTCTAGGTGACGGGAAGCGTGTCAGGAGCGGCGGGCGATCAGCCCATCACGCCCATGATGTCGCTTTCCTTCATGATGATCAGGTCTTCACCGTCGATCTTGACTTCGGTGCCGGACCACTTGCCGAAAAGCACGCGATCGCCGACCTTGACGTCGAGAGCGATACGGTCGCCGTCGTCGTCACGGGCGCCCTCGCCAACGGCGACGATTTCGCCTTCGCTGGGCTTTTCCTTGGCGCTGTCGGGAATGATGATGCCGCCGGCGGTCTTTTCCTCGGCTTCAATGCGACGGACCAGAACGCGGTCGTGCAGCGGACGGAATGCCATGATGATGACCTCTTCCTGTGAATGAGTGTTCAGTTGACTTGGCACTCTCCTCTCAAGAGTGCCAACGGCGGGGCAGATGGGGGCGTGCCGCTTGCGAGTCAACCACTCCCGACAGGATTTTTTCGATTCCGATCAGACGCTTTGCAGCAGGCCGAAGCGCTCGCGCCCATGCCAGCGATAGAGCAGCATGAGCGCGGCGCTGACCAGGCCGGCGGCGAGGCCGATCCAGATCCCGAGATCTTCCAGCGGCGTAAAGAAGCCGAGGCCCACGGCCAGGCCGAAGCCCGGCACCCAGTAGGAGAAGATCGCAATCCACATCGGCACGCGCGTATCCTGCAGGCCCCGCAGCACGCCGACGCACACCACCTGCAACCCGTCGAAGAGCTGGAACGCAGCGCAGACCAGCGTGTAGCTGAGCGCGAAGCCGATCACCGCGGCATTCGCCGGATCGTCCGGATCGAGATAGAGCCGGAACAGCAGGTCGGGCGCCAGAAGCAGCGTGGTGGCGGACAACGCCATGAAACCCGTGCCGATGAATATGGAAGACCAGCCTGCCTGGCGAATCCCCTCGGGCTCGCGCGCGCCAAGGAAATAGCCGACGCGGATCGTCGCCGCCTGGCCGACACCGGCCGGAACCATGAAGGCCAGCGCGACGAGCTGGATGGCCAGCGTATGTGCGGCCAGCTGCGCCGCGCCGAACAGGCCCATCAGGAAGGCGGCCGCGCTGAAAACGCCCACTTCGGCCAGCACGGTGAAAGATATCGGCAGGCCGATGCGCACCAGCTCCCGCAGGCGCTGCCAGTCGGGCCGCCAGAAGAAGCCGAAGACATGGTAGCGATGCAGGCCGGCATCCAGCCTGATCGCCAGGACGTAGGCGAAGAAGACCGTCGTCGTTGAAATGCCGGTAGCGATGGCCGCACCTTCGAGGCCCAGCGCCGGGGCGCCGAGATTGCCGAATATGAGCGCGTAATTGGCGATCGTGTTCACCACCACGGCAAGGCCGGTAATGGCGGTGGCGAAGAAGGGCTTGCCCAGCGCAGACACGAAATTGCGCAGCACCATGGACAGGACCATGGGCAGGATCGACCACATCAGGATTGTTATGTAGGTCCCGCCAAGCGCGGCGATCTCGGGCTGCTGCCCGGTCAGCAACATGATTGCTTCGGCCTGCGTGCACAGCAGGATGCCAAGCACCGAAAAGCCCAGGCCGAGCCATAGCGCCATTCGTACCGTACGCCGGATCGGACGAAGGGCAGGTGCCCGCGCGCCAAGCTCGGCCGCGGCGATAGGGGAAACCGCGCTCATCAACCCGCTCAGGGCAGACAGCATGATCGCGAAAATGGAGATGGCGAGCGAGGAAGCCGCAAGCTCGTTCGTGCCGAGCCGGGCGATGAACATGACGTCCACCGCATAGGTCAGCATCTGCAGCAAATTGGCGAGCGCCAACGGCCCCGCGAGACGCAGGGTGGCAATGCTTTCGGCTTTCCAGCCGAGCGGTCGAGGATGCGCAATCATTCGCATGGTTCGGTCCACCCGCACGCAGGCGAGCCGGCCCGGTTAGGGAAGTGGCCATGGCGGCGAAAGCTGAAACCGGTTTCACATGCAATTTACTTGGGAGGTGAGGCCGGATGGACACAGGCGGCCCTAAGACCAGCTACACAGACTCTTCCGTTTCCGGAAAAGTGAGGATAGGGACTGCGACAAATAGCGACTGCCAGTTACAACTAGATACAAATGGCCAGAATTCGGGATTGCATAATGAGCCAGATTGAACGTTTTGCTGCCGTTTCGGCACTTGCCCTTACGCTTGCCGCCTGCGGATCTTCGGGAGATGACGCCGATGCGCCTGCCGCGATGGAAGAGGCTGCAGTCGAAGATGGCGTAGCTGATGCACCTGTCTCGACGGACGGGGACGTAGCGGGCGAAGATATGGCGGCTACCGACGATGCTGCTGTCGAGGCCGAGCCCGCTGCGGCGCGCAGCGCACCCGTTGTAGCCGTCGCCGAGCCGGACAGTTTCGCTACCTGCAAGGTCTGCCATGCGATCGAACCAGGCCAGAACGGCATCGGGCCTTCGCTGGCCGGTGTCGCCGGGCGTCCTGCCGGCGCGGTTGCGAATTTCAGCTACAGCCCCGCAATGCGCGGCGCAAACCTGACCTGGGACGATGCAACGCTCGATGCCTACCTGGCCGATCCGTCGGGGATTGTGCCGGGTACGACCATGGCGATCCCGGGCCTGCCCGAAGCTGATCGCCAAGCGATTATCGCTTACCTGAAGACGCTCTGATCCGGGGTTGAGCCGGTTCAGACCGGCTGCAATCTTTGATGAGGTGGTTTCGGCAGGGTAGCCCGGACAGGGTCGCCCTGACGAACCGTGCCGCTTGCGAGCACGATGCACATGATCCCGGCGAGTCGTTCGATCGAACCATCTTCGCCGCGCCGCGCGACCTGATTCAACAGGCCAGGCCGGAAAGCCTCGATCTGCGCGCAAGGATTACGCAGGCCGGTCACTTCAAGCATCGCGCTCTCACCGATATGCAGGATAGTTGCTCGCGGCAGGGCGAGCAGGTCGATCCCGGCGGTCGCGATATTCTCGCCCAACTGACCGGGAGCGAGCTCGAAGCCAGCCTCGCCCAAAGCGTCGAACAGCTCGGTATGGATCAGATGGACCTGGCGCAAATTCGGCTGGTCCGGGTTCACCGCCACGCGAGAGCGGTGCTGCACTTTCTCGCCCGCATGGGCATCCCCGGCAACGCCCAGTCCGGCGATGATCTCCAGCTCGCCCACCGCAAGCTTGGAAAAGCGGTGCTCTGCATCCAGCGCCAGGCCGGCTATCGTTCCCGCGAACTCAGACTTGATCGTCATGTGGCTTCAATGAGCCGCGCGCTTACTCCGTGCAAGAAAAAGGGCGGCGCCTCGCAATGAGGTGCCGCCCTTCTGTCTCGTCTGCCAGAAAGCAGAGCGAAGATAGCTTCAGCGAGCCAAACTCTTACTTGAGTTCGACGGTACCGCCGGCAGCCTCGATCTTGCCCTTGATTTCTTCGGCTTCGGCCTTGTTCACGCCTTCCTTGAGCGGCTTCGGCGCGCCTTCGACCAGACCCTTGGCTTCGGTCAGGCCCAGGCCGGTGATGGCGCGGACTTCCTTGATGACCTGGATCTTCTTGCCGCCGTCGCCGGTGAGGATGACGTCGAATTCGTCCTTTTCCTCGGCGGGTGCAGCAGCGTCACCGCCACCAGCCGGACCGGCAACCGCAACGGCTGCAGCGGCGGAAACGCCCCACTCTTCTTCAAGAGCCTTGGCGAGTTCGGCAGCTTCCATGACGGTCAGCTGCGACAGTTCTTCAACAAGCTTGGCAATATCGGCCATTGTGCTTCACTCCAAAAATTAGGCGGGGCGTCCGATGATCGGGTTTGGCCCCATTGAAATCGTGCTTTGCTAGGTTCCGCTTACGCAGCGTCCTTGGCGCCATAGGCACCGAAGACACGGGCCAGCTTCGCCGCGGGAGCATTGACGACCTGGGCAACCTTGGTTGCCGGGGCGTTGATGAGACCCACGATCTTGCCACGCAGTTCGTCGAGGCTCGGCATCGAGGCGAGTGCTTTGATCCCTGCTTCGTCGAGCACCGTGGCGCCCATCGAACCACCGACGATTTCCAGCTTGTCGTTCGACTTGGCAAAGTCGACGGCAGCCTTGGCCGCGGCAACCGGGTCTTCCGACCAGGCGAGTCCGACCGGACCGGAGAGGTATTCCTCGATACCGGTATAGTCGGTGTCCTTCAGGGCGAGCTTGGCGAGGCGGTTCTTCGCAACCTTGTAGGACGCCCCAGCTTCACGCATCTTTCCGCGCAGATCGGTGGACTGATCCACCGTCAGGCCGAGATTGCGGGTGACAACCACCACGCCGACCTCGTTGAAGACCTTGTTAAGCTCGGCGACCGCTTCGGTTTTCTGCGAACGATCCATGCCGTACTCCTTCACTATGGCCGCACCTGCCCGGAGGCAGAAACGACCGGCTCACATTTGTCCATGGCGCACAGCCGCAAGGGGCCGTTCGACACGGGCGAGTCCGTTGATGGGGAAGGAGGAGCGCAAATAGCGCGAGTGGCAATGCCGCAAGGGCCCTGCCGGAAATCTCATTTCCCCGTCTAGGCCGCAAATTAAGACCGGCATATTCCGGTCAGCAGCTGTCTCGGACGGATGACCTCCCTTAAGAGGTCGGGCGGGCCAATACGGATTTCCTGCCTCAGGTCAAGTTATTCCGACTCGTAGCCCAGCAAATCGCCCGGCTGGCATTCGAGCTCGCGGCAGATTGCCTCGAGCGTCGAAAAGCGGATTGCCTTGGCCTTGCCGGTCTTGAGGATCGACATGTTTGCCAGCGTCAGTCCAACCCGGTCGGCCAGCTCGGTCAGCGTCATGCCCTTCGCCTCGAGTTGGGCGTCGAGCTTCACCGCAATCGGCATTAAACGGTTCCTTCCAGGTCTTCGCGCATTTCGGTGCCCTTGCGGAATACGCGGGCGAGGATGAACAGGGTCAGGATCAGCACAAGCCCGCCGCCGAAATCATACTCGCTGGCGGTATGACCCTCGCCGAAAGCGTTGACCACATATTCGGCGACGGGACCCAACACGATGCCGACGACCTGTATCGCCAGCATGAGCCACGCCATGGCGGTTAGCCGGTCGGCATTCTCAGGGATGAACGGATCGCCCTCTCCCACGCTGTCCACGATGCGCTTCATGTGCCGCAGGAAGAGGAAGCACATGGCCAATATCCCCGCAACGAGCAGCAGGCCTAACTCCATCGTCCAGAAAACCGTTGCGCTGCCGGTCTGGGCAATGGCCTGACCATAGAAGAATATGGCGGCCAGGATGCCGAAGAGGAACAGGGAACCGAAGAAGGCTGTCAACGCCATCATTACCCAAAGCAGGAAGCCTGCGATATCGAGCAGCGGGTCTTTCAGAATACCAGCCATGAAATCATTCCTTCCCGGAAGGGTGGCGTGCGGACCTGAGCAGCAGGATGGTTGTGGCCGCGGCAGCAAGGATCATCAACATGGCGAGCGCGAAGACAGACATGAGCAATCTCCCGATTTTCAGATTTTATCGAAAAACGATATGAACGAAATTCAGCTTATTGTCAAACAATAATATTGAAAAACGATATGCAAGAGATTCTCGCCAAGCGGGTGCCGCTGCGTTGACTTGGTAGGGAGGGATAACTATATCGCCTCCCGACCGGACAGCTTCGAGCAAGGGCACCTTTCGCGGGGGTGCGCCACAGGATGGAAGCCCGGTTTCCGTGAGACATGTTGAGAAGGCTGCTTTGCGGCACCGCAATGGTGCGCGTGAGGCGGCGCTTTTTGCGTCTCGCGACACCTCCCGCCCACTATGAATTTCCGCCGGTTCCACGAGGAACGGGACCGGCCAAGGCAAGAGGCGAATTGCTCCAATGGCGACCAAGTCCAAGGCTCCGGCAAGCACCGGCACCAAGAAGAAGCGCATCCGCAAGATTTTCGGCGACATCCACGAAGTGGTGCAGATGCCGAACCTGATCGAGGTGCAGCGCGAAAGCTACGAACAGTTCCTGCGTTCGAACAAGGAGATCGATTACGTCTCCGGTCTCGAAAAGACGCTCCGCAGCGTGTTCCCGATCCGCGACTTCGCCGGTACGGCCGAGCTGGACTTCGTCCATTACGAACTCGAAGACCCGAAATACGACACCACCGAGTGTCGCCAGCGCGGCATCACCTATGCCGCCCCGATGAAGGTCACGCTTCGCCTGATCGTCTTCGAAGTCGATCAAGAGACCGAAACCCGCTCCGTCCTCGATATCAAGGAGCAGGACGTCTATATGGGCGACATGCCGCTCATGACCGAGAACGGCACCTTCATCATCAATGGTACCGAGCGCGTTATCGTCTCGCAGATGCACCGTTCGCCGGGTGTGCTGTTCGACCATGACCGCGGCAAGACGCACTCCTCGGGCAAGTTCCTCTTCGCTGCCCGTGTCATCCCCTATCGCGGTTCCTGGCTCGATTTCGAATTCGACGCCAAGGACATCGTCAATGTCCGTATCGACCGCAAGCGCAAGCTGCCGGTCACTGCGCTGCTTTACGCGCTGGGTCTCGACAGCGAGGACATCCTCGATTTCTTCTACGACAAGGTCACCTGGAAGCGCGGCAAGGACGGCTGGGAAATTCCCTTCACAGCCGAAGCATGGCGCGGCCAGAAGCCGGCTTTCGCGCTGGTCGACGCCAAGACCGGCGAGGAAGTCTTCCCCGCCGGCCAGAAGGTCTCTCCGCGCGCTGCCAACAAGGCGGCCAAGGACGGCCTCGAAAAGCTGTTGATCCCGACCGAGGAAATCTTCGGCCGCTATGCCAGCGAAGACCTGATCGACGAGAAGACCGGCCGCATCTACATCGAGGCCGGTGACGAAGTGTCGCCGGAGAACCTAGAGAAGCTCGACGCTGCCGGGATCGACCAGATCGACTTGCTCGATATCGATCACGTCACCACCGGCCCGTGGATCCGCAACACCATGCAGGCCGACAAGGCCGAAAATCGCGAAGAAGGCCTCGAAGCGATCTACAAGGTCATGCGGCCGGGCGAACCGCCGACGAAGGAAACTGCCGAAGCGCTGTTCGAAGGCCTGTTCTTCGATGGCGAGCGCTACGACCTCTCTGCCGTGGGCCGCGTGAAGCTCAATATGCGCCTCGGCCTCGATGCCGAAGACACCGTCACTACGCTGCGCAAGGAAGACATCCTCGCCGTGGTCAAGGAACTGGTCGACCTGAAGGACGGCAAGGGCGAAGTCGATGACATAGACAATCTCGGCAATCGCCGCGTGCGCTCGGTCGGCGAACTGCTCGAAAACCAGTACCGCGTCGGCCTGCTGCGCATGGAACGCGCAGTGAAGGAACGCATGAGCTCGGTCGACGTGTCGACCGTCATGCCGAACGACCTGATCAACGCGAAGCCTGCCGTGGCTGCCGTGCGTGAGTTCTTCGGCTCGAGCCAGCTTTCGCAGTTCATGGACCAGACCAATCCGCTGTCGGAAGTCACCCACAAGCGCCGCGTTTCGGCACTTGGCCCGGGCGGCCTGACCCGTGAGCGCGCCGGCTTCGAAGTGCGCGACGTTCACCCGACGCATTATGGCCGTATCTGCCCAATCGAAACGCCTGAAGGCCCGAATATCGGCCTGATCAACTCGCTTTCGACCTTCGCCCGCGTCAACAAGTACGGTTTCATCGAAACGCCGTACCGCAAGGTGATCGAAGGCAAGGTGACCGGCGATGTGAACTACCTTTCCGCCATGGAAGAGCAGAAGCACACCGTGGCGCAGGCATCGGCCGATACCGACAAGGACGGCAAGTTCGTCGAGGAGCTGATCTCGGCTCGCCAGAACGGCGAATTCGTGATGAGCCCGTCGGACCAGGTCACCCTGATGGACGTTTCGCCCAAGCAGCTCGTCTCGGTCGCCGCATCGCTCATTCCGTTCCTGGAAAACGATGACGCCAACCGCGCACTGATGGGCTCGAACATGCAGCGCCAGGCCGTGCCGCTGGTGAAGGCCGAGGCTCCCTGGGTCGGTACCGGCATGGAAGAGACCGTGGCGCGCGACTCCGGCGCCGCGATCTCCGCCACGCGTGCGGGCATCGTCGACCAGGTCGACGCCACGCGTATCGTCATCCGCGCTTCGGGCGAGGTCGATGCCGGCAATCCGGGCGTCGACATTTACAACCTCCAGAAGTTCCAGCGTTCGAACCAGAACACCTGCGTCAACCAGCGTCCGCTGGTGAAGGTGGGTGATGTGGTCGAGCAGGGCGATATCCTGGCCGACGGTCCCTCGACCGATCTCGGCGAGCTGGCACTGGGCAAGAACAGCCTCGTCGCCTTCATGCCCTGGAACGGTTACAACTATGAGGACTCCATCCTCATCTCCGAACGCATCGTGAAGGATGACGTCTTCACCTCGATCCATATCGAGGAATTCGAAGTCATGGCTCGCGATACCAAGCTGGGCCCGGAAGACATCACCCGCGACATTCCGAATGTCGGCGAGGAAGCGCTGCGCAACCTCGACGAGGCGGGGATCGTCTATATCGGCGCCGAAGTGCATCCGGGCGATATCCTGGTCGGCAAGATCACGCCGAAGGGCGAAAGCCCGATGACGCCGGAAGAAAAGCTGCTGCGCGCCATCTTCGGCGAAAAGGCCAGCGACGTGCGCGACACCTCGCTCCGCCTGCCGCCGGGCGTTGCCGGCACGATCGTCGAAGTGCGCGTCTTCAACCGCCACGGCATCGAGATCGACGACCGTACCCGCGCCATCCAGAACGAGGAAATCGAACGCCTCAAGAAGGATAGCGAGGACGAGCGCAACATCCTCAACCGTGCGACCTACAACCGCCTGCGCGACATGCTGGTGGGCCAGACCGCTTCGGCAGCGCCCAAGGGCGTGAAGAAGGGCAGCAAGATCGACGAGGAACTGCTCGACAGCGTCGAACGCCACGAATGGTTCAAGTTCGCGGTGGCCGACGACAAGATGCAGGCCCAGCTCGAAGCTGTGAAGGGCCAGTATGACGAGGCCGTCAAGGCGATCCAGGACAAGTTCGAGGATCGCAAGGAGAAGCTCGAGCGCGGTGATGAACTCGCTCCGGGCGTGCTCAAGATGGTCAAGGTCTTCGTCGCGGTGAAGCGCAAGCTGCAGCCGGGCGACAAGATGGCCGGACGTCACGGTAACAAGGGTGTCATTTCGCGCATCCTGCCGGCCGAGGACATGCCGTTCCTCGAGGACGGCACCCCGGTCGATATCGTGCTGAACCCGCTGGGCGTGCCCTCGCGCATGAATGTCGGGCAGATCTTCGAGACGCATCTCGGCTTCGCCGCACGCGGGCTGGGCATGCAGATCGGGGAGCAGCTCGAGGAATGGCGGGCCGCCAATCCCGATGCGACCGCGGGCAAGCCGCCCGAGGCGCTGCTGAGCAAGCTCAAGGACGTCTATGGTGAGAACTATTACGACGACCTCGAAAGCCGCTCGACCGAGGAAGTGATCGAACTCGCCTCCAACCTGACCGCAGGCGTCCCCATGGGCACGCCGGTGTTCGACGGAGCGCGCGAGCAGGACGTGTCCGACATGCTGGTCAAGGCAGGCATCGACAGCTCGGGCCAGTCGACGCTGTATGACGGCCGTACCGGCGAGGCATTCGACCGCAAGGTGACCGTGGGCATCATCTACATGCTCAAGCTGCACCACCTGGTGGACGACAAGATCCACGCCCGTTCGATCGGTCCCTACTCGCTCGTCACCCAGCAGCCGCTGGGCGGCAAGGCCCAGTTCGGCGGCCAGCGCTTCGGCGAAATGGAGGTCTGGGCACTGCAGGCATACGGCGCCGCCTATACCTTGCAGGAGATGCTGACGGTGAAGTCGGACGACGTGATCGGCCGCACCAAGGTCTACGAAGCGATCGTCAAGGGCGACGACACCTTCGAGGCCGGCATTCCGGAGAGCTTCAACGTGCTCGTCAAGGAAATGCGTTCGCTGGGCCTCAATGTCGAACTGACCTCGCTGACCGATGGCGAGGAAGACGAAGACGGAGACGCCACGCAGATCGCGGCTGAATGACAGGGGTAAGGGGCGGCCTGAGGCCGTCCACCCCCGCCACCCCTGTTAACCCCACTCATGGGAATTGAGACATGAACGAACTGACCAAATTCACCAACCAGCTCTCCAAGCCGGAGACCTTCGACCAGATCCAGATCGGCCTTGCCTCGCCCGAGCGCATCCGTTCGTGGTCGTTTGGCGAGATCAAGAAGCCCGAGACGATCAACTACCGCACGTTCAAGCCCGAGCGTGACGGCCTGTTCTGTGCGCGCATCTTCGGTCCGGTGAAGGATTACGAGTGCCTGTGCGGCAAGTACAAGCGCATGAAGTACAAGGGCGTCGTCTGCGAAAAGTGCGGCGTCGAAGTGACCGTGACCAAGGTCCGCCGCGAGCGCATGGGCCATATCGAACTGGCCGCGCCGGTCGCGCATATCTGGTTCCTCAAGTCGCTGCCGTCGCGCATCGGCCTGCTGCTCGACATGCAGCTCAAGCAGCTTGAGCGCGTGCTCTACTTCGAAAGCTACATCGTCACCGAGCCGGGCCTGACCGCGCTCGAGAAGTACCAGCTGCTCACCGAAGACGAGCTGCTCGATGCGCAGGACGAATATGGCGAAGACGCCTTCACTGCCGGCATCGGCGCCGAGGCCGTCAAGCAGATGCTGATGGATCTCGACCTCGAGCAGGAACGCGACGATCTGATGGAAGAGCTGGCGACCACCAAGTCCGCGCTCAAGCCGAAGAAGATCATCAAGCGCCTCAAGGTCGTCGAAAGCTTCATCGATTCGGGCAACCGTCCCGAATGGATGATCCTCGAAGTGATCCCGGTCATCCCGCCCGAGCTGCGTCCGCTGGTCCCGCTCGATGGTGGTCGTTTCGCGACTTCGGATCTCAACGATCTCTATCGCCGCGTGATCAACCGTAACAACCGCCTCAAGCGCCTGATGGAGCTGCGCGCGCCGGACATCATCGTCCGCAACGAAAAGCGCATGCTTCAGGAAGCCGTTGACGCACTGTTCGACAATGGCCGCCGCGGCCGTGTCATCACCGGTGCCAACAAGCGTCCGCTCAAGTCGCTGTCCGACATGCTCAAGGGCAAGCAGGGCCGCTTCCGCCAGAACCTTCTGGGTAAGCGCGTCGACTATTCGGGCCGTTCGGTCATCGTGACCGGTCCGGAGCTCAAGCTGCACCAGTGCGGCCTGCCCAAGAAGATGGCGCTCGAGCTGTTCAAGCCGTTCATCTATGCCCGCCTCGATGCCAAGGGTCTGTCCATGACCCTCAAGCAGGCGAAGAAGTGGGTCGAGAAGGAGCGCAAGGAAGTCTGGGACATCCTCGACGAAGTCATTCGCGAGCACCCCGTCCTCCTGAACCGCGCACCGACGCTCCACCGCCTCGGCATCCAGGCTTTCGAGCCCGTGCTGATCGAGGGCAAGGCGATCCAGCTGCACCCGCTCGTCTGCTCGGCCTTCAACGCCGACTTCGACGGTGACCAGATGGCCGTCCACGTACCGCTTTCGCTGGAAGCCCAGCTCGAAGCGCGCGTGCTGATGATGTCGACCAACAACATCCTCTCGCCCGCCAACGGCAAGCCGATCATCGTTCCTTCGCAGGACATGGTGCTGGGCATCTATTACCTCTCCATGGACCGCGAAGGCGAGCCGGGCGAGGGCAAGGTGCTGGCCGATATCGACGAGGTGCACCAGGCGCTGCATGTCGGCGCGGTCACGCTGCACTCGAAGATCATCAGCCGCGTCCCGCAGACGGACGAGGACGGCAATGAATACATGAAGCGCGTCGAGACCACGCCGGGCCGCATGCTGATCGGCGAATGCCTGCCGAAGAAGCACACCGTGCCCTTCGAAGTCATCAACCGCCTTCTCACCAAGAAGGAAATCGGCGACGTTATCGACCAGGTCTATCGCCACACCGGCCAGAAGGACACGGTGCTGTTCGCCGACGCGATCATGGCGCTGGGCTTCCGCCACGCCTGCAAGGCCGGCATTTCCTTCGGCAAGGATGACATGATCATCCCCGAAGAGAAGGAAGGCATGATCGAGGAAACCAAGGCGCTGGTTGCCGATTACGAGCAGCAGTACCAGGACGGCTTCATCACCCAGCAGGAAAAGTACAACAAGGTGATCGACGCCTGGAGCCGTTGCGGTGACCAGGTTGCGAACGCCATGATGGACAAGATCCGGGCGACGCCGAAGGATGATGACGGCCGTGAAAAGCCGATCAACTCGATCTACATGATGAGCCACTCCGGTGCGCGTGGCAGCCCCGCTCAGATGAAGCAGCTTGCCGGTATGCGTGGCCTCATGGCCAAGCCGTCGGGCGAGATCATCGAAACCCCGATCATCTCGAACTTCAAGGAAGGCCTGACCGTCCTTGAATACTTCAACTCGACCCACGGCGCTCGTAAGGGCCTGGCCGACACCGCGCTCAAGACGGCGAACTCGGGCTATTTGACCCGTCGCCTTGTCGACGTGTCGCAGGACTGCGTCATCGTCGAGGACGACTGCAAGACCGAGAATGCGCTGGAGATGCGTGCCATCATCCAGGGCGGTTCGGTCATCGCCTCGCTTGGTGAGCGTATCCTGGGCCGCACCGTGGCCGAAGACATCATCAACGCCGCCACCGGCGAAGTGATCGTCAAGGCCGGCGAGCTGGTGGACGAACCGATGATGGTCGCCATCGAGGAAGCCGAAGCGCAGGTTGCCAAGATCCGTTCGCCGCTGGTCTGCGAAGCCGAACAGGGCGTTTGCGCGACCTGCTACGGTCGTGACCTTGCTCGCGGTACGCCGGTGAATATCGGTGAGGCTGTCGGTGTTATTGCCGCGCAGTCGATCGGTGAGCCGGGCACCCAGCTGACCATGCGTACCTTCCATATCGGTGGTGCGGCGCAGCTGAACGAGACGAGCCATCTTGAATCGATCTCTGACGGTAAAGTCGTCTATCGCGACATGCCGACTATCGTCGACAAGAAGAAGCGCATCCTCTCGCTTGCCCGCAACGGCGAAATGGTCGTGGTCGATGCCGAGGGTCGCGAACGCGCGATCCACCGCGTTCCTTACGGTACCGTCCTGATGTTCAAGGACGGCGCCAAGGTGAAGGAAGGCGATCGCCTGGCCGAATGGGATCCGTTCACCCTGCCGATCATCACCGAGCAGTCGGGCGTGGTCCGCTACCAGGATCTTGTCGAAGGCAAGACGATGGAAGAGCGCGTGGACGAAGCCACCGGCATCGCCCAGCGCGTTGTCACCGAATATCGCGCCACTGGCCGCTCCAAGAAGGAAGACCTGCGTCCGCGCATGACCCTGCTTGGCGAAGAAGGTGGCAAGAAGGGCGAGGAAACCGAAGCTGCACGTTACATGCTGGCTCCGGGTACCACGCTTTCGGTCGAGGACGGGCAGGAAGTCGCCGCGGGTGACATCCTGGCGCGTGCATCGCGTGAAGCCGCCAAGACGCGCGACATCACCGGCGGTCTGCCGCGTGTTGCCGAGCTGTTCGAAGCGCGCATTCCGAAGGACAATGCGGTCATTGCCAAGATTTCGGGCAAGATCGAATTCGTCCGCGACTACAAGGCCAAGCGCAAGATTGCGATCGTTCCGGAAGAGGGCGATCCCGTCGAGTACCTGATCCCCAAGACCAAGGTGATCGACGTGCAGGAAGGCGACTTCGTGAAGAAGGGCGATACGCTCATCTCGGGCTCGCCCAACCCGCACGACATCCTCGATGTCCTCGGCGTGGAAGCCCTGGCGGAATATCTCTGCACCGAGATCCAGGAAGTCTATCGACTGCAGGGCGTGAAGATCAACGACAAGCACATCGAGGTGATCGTTCGCCAGATGCTGCAGAAGGTCGAGATCACCGATGGCGGAGACACCACTCTGCTGCCGGGCGAGCAGGTCGATCGTGCCGAAATGGACGAGTACAATGCCAAGCTCGGCCGCGGCAAGAAGCCGGCCGAAGGCACTCCGATCCTGCTCGGCATCACCAAGGCTTCGCTGCAGACCCGCAGCTTTATCTCGGCTGCTTCCTTCCAGGAAACCACGCGCGTGCTCACGCAGGCCGCGGTCGAAGGCAAGAAGGACACGCTGATCGGCCTGAAGGAAAACGTGATCGTCGGCCGCCTCATCCCCGCCGGTACCGGTGCGGGCATGAACCGCATTCGCGTTACCGCTTCGAGCCGCGATGCTGCGCTTCGAGCACAGTGGAAGAAGCAGCAGGAAGCGCTTGAAGAAGCCAGCGCTGCTGCAACCGCCGTGGTCGAGGAAGAGCCCGAAGCCGATGCGGTTCCCAGCGAGGAAGCGATGAAGGCTGCCATGGGCGGTGGCGAGGCTGCGACCGAGGAGTAAGCCTGCGGTCATTGCATGCATTTGAAAAGGCCCCGAAGGTATTTGCCTTCGGGGCCTTTTTGCTAAGGTGTTGAAGATGTCGCGGATCCGTATCTTAGGCTTGTCCCCTGCAGTGGTTCTGGCGGCGTGTACTGCTGAACCCGCGCCCGTGGATGACCTCTTGCCGGAAGATAACCCTGCAACCGGGGCAGAGATGGTCGCGGACCGGCTTTCCGGCGAATATCGCATCATCCGCATCGGCGATCATATCCCGCAGCCCGGCCATGAGGAGGGGATGCTGGTCACCATCAGTGCAGACCGTATCCACTATCGGTCGGAATGTATTTATGCTGACTGGGAATGGCGTGTGGAGCGCGGGGTCATCTACACTGATCGCTACGCAGAGCCCGGTGCCGCCATGTGCGCGCGTGCCCTGTCCGATGACGAGCTGGCCGCGGAGGGCGTGTTCGATTCAGTGCGCGACTGGACGGTGGGCGTATATGACGGCATCGCCATCCATGGGCCGCGAGACACGCTGGTTCTGCGCCCGCTCTCGCAGGAAGAAGACAACGCCGTCTTCTCGATGGAAGATCTGGTCGGCGAATATCGCGTGGCAGGGATCGACGGCATGCCGCTTGACGGAAACATGGGGATCGCGTTGTCGATCTCGGAGAGCCGCATTTCCTTCGAACCCGAATGCCTCGGTTTCGTCTGGCGGGCGGGCGTGCCGCTGCCGGGCCTTCTGCAAGTCGAGCGCGATCCCACCTACGGCTCGCAACGGACGCCTGGCGGTTCGCTCGTCTCCTGCCAGCCAAGTGTAACGCCGGAATTCGGTGAACTGGCAAGTGCACTAGACCAGGTGGACCGCGTGACGCGGACGGAAGAAAACGGCATTGAGCTGAGCGGCAGTGGTCGCAGCGTGCTGCTTTTCACGCAATAATATTGCCTTTGCGTGCGTCGCCGGGCCGGGCATAGCTTGCGCGGGGGAGGACGCATATTGCGCCGGATAATCGTCAAACTGCACCGCTGGATCGGCATCGTGCTGGCAATTTACGTCGTGATGATCTGCCTCACAGGCAGCGTGCTCGTCTACCGCCCCGAACTGTTCAGCCATTTCGAGCCGAAGCCTGTCGTGGTCGAGCGGGGCGAGCGCTTGCTCACCGATGAGCAACTGCTTGCCGCGGCCGGCGAGGCGTTTCCGGGCTACGAGCCGAACCAGCTCTGGCGTGGGCGCGAGGAGGACAATGCGGTCGAGATCGAACTCCTGCGCGACGGTAGCCGACAAGGGGAATTGTTCGATCCCTATACAGGCGAGGCACTGGGGCCCGCGCTCAACCTTGGATATCGCGCCACCGATTTCCTGCTCAAGCTGCATGCCCAATTGCTGGGCGGGGATTCCGGCCGCGCGGTCAATGGTGCGCTCGGGCTGTTCTTCGTTTTCCTGGCGCTGACCGGTGTACTGGCATGGCGCCCACATAAGCGGCGTCGACCCAAGCCGGAAAAGACCCCGCACACGATCGGGAACTGGACCATGCGGCGCCTGCACAAGACCACGGGAATATGGGCGGCAGTCTTCGTGCTGATGTGGGCGGTGACTGGCGTGCACCTCGCTTATCCGTGGATCTTCGACTCCATCAACGAGTATTTCGATCCGTTCGACGAGATGAACCCGGTCGAGCGAGTTGGCGATCAAATCTCCTACTGGCTCGCTTATGTGCATTTCGGCCGTTTCGGCGGACGCCTGCCGGGCTGCGAATGGGATTCGGCCTGTAGCGAGGGGCTGAAAGCGCTGTGGTCGGTGCTGGCGCTGGTCCCGGCCATGCTTGCGGTGACGGGCCTGTGGATGTGGCTTCGCGGTCTTCGGGCAAGGGCGCGCGTCAGGCGCCTGGCTGAAGGTGGAGAGTCGGGCTGACGCTGGGCCGATTCTGCGTTAGGATGCCTGCGGGACCACTGGGAGGGAACCTGTCATGAAAACACTTGCATTGCTTTTTGCCGCTACCGGCCTTGCCGCCAGCAGTCTTGCCATCGCACCGACCGTCGCCATCGCCCAGGCGGGTACGGATATCAGCGGCACCTGGACCGCGACCTTCGATAGCCAGGTGGGCGAGCAGAGCTACACCTACACGTTCAGCGTCGAGGGCGGCACACTTACCGGCCACAGCGAATCCAATATCGGCGAATCCGACCTCACCGGTACGGTCGAAGGCGACAGCGTGAGTTTCGTCGAGAACCTGAACTACCAGGGCATGGATTTGGCGATCACCTATACCGGCACGATCAAGTCCGCCGACGAGATCGAGTTCACGCGCGACGTGGCCGGGCAGGGTGGCGAAACCTTCACTGCGACGCGCCAATAGCAATCAGGCAGTTTCTCATCGCCTGAAATCGCCTATGGGGGCGGGATGATGACCGTTACCCGCTTTGCCCCGTCCCCTACGGGCCGCCTGCATGTCGGCAATATCCGCACTGCGCTGCATAACTGGTTGCTTGCCCAAAAAGCTAAGGAGCAAGCGGGCGGGCGCTTCCTGCTGCGGATCGACGATACCGATGTGGAGCGCAGCCGTGAGGAGTATGTCGAGGCGATCCGGGCGGACCTCGCCTGGCTGGGAATCCATCCCGATGGCGAGGAGCGGCAGTCGGCAAGGCTCGAGCATTACGAAGCCGCATTTGCAAAGCTGCAGGAAGAGGGGCGCGTCTATCCCTGCTACGAGACCGCGCAGGAACTCGACCTCAAGCGCAAGATCCAGCTCGGCCGCGGCTTGCCGCCGATCTACGATCGCGCAGCGCTCGCGATGAGCGATGCCGAGCGCGCCGCGAAAGAGGCGGAAGGCATTGCTCCGCATTGGCGCTTCAAGCTGGATCATGACGAGCCGATCATGTGGGAAGACGGCATTCGCGGGCAGCAGAAGTTCGATGCCGCCCAGCTTTCCGACCCGGTGATCCGGCGCGCCGACGGCTCGTGGCTGTACATGCTGCCGAGCGTCATAGACGACGTCGAAATGGGCGTGACCGACGTGCTCCGCGGCGAGGATCATGTTTCGAACACTGCCGTTCAAATTCAGATGTTTACCGCACTTAATGCTGCGCACCCAAGATTCGCCCATGAGGCGCTCCTGGTGGGCAGCGAGGGCAAGCTTTCCAAGCGCCTCGGTTCGCTCGGATGCGATGCCTTTCGCGAGAGGGGGATCGAGCCGCAAGCGCTGGTCGCCCTGCTGGCAAGGCTAGGCACGTCGCAGCCGGTGGAGCCGATTGCCGATGCATCGCTGCTGGTCGAGACTTTCGACCTCGGCACATTCGGTCGGGCTCCTGCGCGCTTCGACGATGAGGAGCTGGCACGCGTCAATACGGCAATCGTGCATGGCCTTGCATTCGACCAGGTGGCTGATCGCCTGCCTGCCGGCATGGATGAGGAGGGCTGGCTCGCCATCCGTCCAAATATCGAAGTGCTCGGCGATGTCGCCGACTGGTGGAGCATCGTGACGGGCCCCGTCGATCAGCCTGCCTTTGCCGACGAAGATCGCGATTACCTGCGTACCGCCGCACAGGCCCTCAGCGAGACAGGCGCGGACTGGAAGGCGCTGACCGCGCGCCTCAAGGAGCGGACTGGGCGTAAAGGGAAATCGCTGTTCCTTCCGCTGCGGCAGGCGCTAACCGGCATGGATCACGGGCCCGACATGGCAAGCTTGCTGCCTCTCATCGGTGCCGATGCGGCAGGAACGCGGCTCGCCCGGGCGGCGGGCTAGCCCCTTTTCAAGCCAACGCAGCAACAGGGCATTCCATCGCAATGCAGCAATTGGGGCTTGCATGCCCTTTGTCTTGCGATGATATGACATTACGTAACAACATAACATCCCCCATTGCTCAGATTGGATTCTCCCGCATGAAAGCCTTCCGGGTTTCGCTCTTCATTACCGCGTCCATTTTCGCTGCCACTCCCGCCCTTGCACAGGATGCGCAGGCCGATTCAGTTGAGTCAGAGCCGACCTCCGATGATTTGCACGACACGATCGTGGTAACCGCAGCCGGGCTTGAACGGCTCGACGTCGTGGCCGGAACCTCGGTGGTCGAGGGAACCGAATTGCAGCGCAATCTCAACGGGCAGGTCGGCGAAGTGCTGGCCAAGCTGCCCGGTGTCACCGCCAGCGGCTTTGCACCCGGTGTCTCGCGCCCGGTCCTGCGCGGCTTTGGCGGCGAGCGTGTGCGCGTGCTGACCGATGGCGTGGGCGCGATCGATGCCTCCTCGACGTCGGACGACCATGCCGTGACGGTCGATCCGCTGATCGCCAGCCGGATCGAAGTTCTGCGCGGTCCCGCTGTCCTGCTTTATGGCAGCCAGGCAATTGGCGGTGCGGTCAATGTCATCACAAAGCGCATCCCTCCGGCCATTCCCGATGAGCCGATCCACGTGGACGGGCTGCTCGCATTCGACACGGCGAGCAATCGCTATGAGGGCGGCCTCTCGGTCGATGTCCCGCTGGGCAGCGAGTTCGCCTTCCATGTCGATGGTTCCTACCGCAACACCGACAATGTCGAAATTCCGGGCTTCGTCGCCTCCGACCATTTGCGCGACGAATTGCTGGAAGCCGCGGAGGAGGAAGTAGAAGAGGGCCATCTCGAGGAAGCGGAGGAGCTGCGCGAGGGCGCCAATACACGCGATGTCCTGCCCAATAGCTGGACCGAAACCTATACGCTCGGCACCGGCTTCGCCTGGATCTCGGGCGAGAACCACTTCGGCCTTTCCCTCGACTATTACGATACCAATTACGGCATTCCCGGCCTGCCCGGCGTCGGCCACGTCCATGAGCATGAGGACGAGGATCACGACGATGAGGACCACGAGGACGAAGATCACGATGATCATGAGGACGAAGAAGGCCATGGCGAGGAGAGTGTCTCCATCGGCATGAAGCGCTACCGCGTCGATCTGCAGGCCGGATTCGACCTGGGCGATGGCCTGTTCGACAGCGTGCAAACGCGCTGGGGTTATAGCGATTACACCCACACCGAATTCGAGGGCGACGAGATCGGCACCGTCTTCGATGTCGAAGGCGTGGAAGGCCGGGTCGAACTGATCCAGTCGCGCCGCGGTAACTGGCAGGGTTCAACCGGCGTCCAATATTCGCACAGCAATTTCGCCGCCATTGGCGAAGAGGCTTTCGTGCCGACCAACAGCACCGACAGCGTGGCCATCTTTGCCCTGCAGGAAGTGGACTTCGAACCCTTCGAACTCGAATTTGGCGGCCGCTACGAGAATACGTCGGTCGATGCCACGGACTCCGTGGGCGTGAAGCGCGACTTCGATACATTCTCGGGGGCCATTGGCATTAACTACGCCCTGATCGACGGGATCGATGAATTGCGCGCCGGGCTCAACCTCTCGCGCGCAGAACGCGCCCCTTCGGCGCAGGAACTGTTTGCCGACGGACCGCATGTCGCGACCCAGCAATTCGAGATCGGCAATTCCGCGCTCGATACCGAAGGGTCATGGGGTGTCGAAGCCTATCTGCGCGGAACGGTCGGCCCGGTGCAGGTCAGCGCCAGCGTTTATCGCAACTGGTTCGACGGCTTCATCTTCCTGTCCGACACGGGAATGGAAGAAGATGGGCTGGAGGTCTTCCAGTTCCTCCAGCAGGATGCCGACCAGTTCGGTATCGAGGGCGAGATCACCTTCCCCGTCTATGAGACAGGCGATTTCAGCCTGCTGGCGGATCTGCGCGGCGATTATGTTCGCGCGACGTTGGCGGATGGCTCACCCGTTCCGCGCATCCCGCCGCTCAGCCTGCTTGGCGCTCTGGAGGGCCAGTTCGACCATTTCGATGCGCGTGCCGAGGTGCAGTGGTTCGACGGGCAGGACCGTGTTTCGCTGCATGAAACGCTGACCGATGGCTTCACCATGGTCAATGCCTCGCTGGCCTGGCATCCCTATGAGGGGCGCGAGAACTTCACCGTGATCGCGCAGGTGGATAATATCTTCGATGTCGAAGGGCGCCGCCATTCCAGTTTCACCAAGGAATTCGTTCCCCTGCCGGGACGCAATTTCAAGCTGACGGCGCGGGTGAGCCTCTAGGGCCCACCCTCGCTATCGGCGGCTATTCCTCCGACGTGACGCTGTCGGCAACATCCTCGACAGCGTCGCCAGCCTGCTCGGCGGCATCGCCGACCTGTCCGGCCGCTTCGGCGATGGCATTGTCCCTGCTGACCTCGGAGGCACTGCTCTGCGAGACGAGGTAGATTCCCACCACGGCTGCCACCACGATCAGTAGCAGCACAAGCCATTTGATGACGCCGCCGGAGCCCTGGCCCTCTTCATGTACCACGGTGGTATGAGTGTGGGTATTGCCCGCTGGATCGCGCGTTTCAACGATACGCTGTTCGGTCATTGTAACCTCCTTCGTATGAGGCCAACAACCATTGCACGGAGCCTGCGGTTCCCGCCTAAATCCGCATCAGAGCCTTCGATGACGCATTAACAAGCGGAAAAAGAACGAAAAACCTGTACCTAAACCTCGTCGTAATGGAAAGGCGCGATTACCGCCTTGGGGTGCGCCTCATATTCGAAGGTCTGCGGCCGGTCGGGCTCGATCCCCTTGGTCGAGCGCAGCAGCGGCACCCCGCCGCGATGCCAGCCCTCGTCATATTCGCAGTAGAAATTGATGATGCCGTGCAAGCTCGCAATGCGCCATTTGCCGCCTTCGCGCTTGTAGCTGTTTTCGTAGGTCGCTTCGCCCCAGCGGCCTTCCTTGCCCAGCCAGCCCACCATCATCAGCGTGCGCCAGCGGCCCTTGGCGGTGCCCCTGGCGCTGTCCACATGGATCACCGGCTGCAACTGCATGTGGTTGAAGATCGCGCCGTCCTGGTATTCGGGAAGCTGGTGCAAATACTGTCGCACGCGGTCTCGCCCGACATAGACACCGCGCCCGGCAATCTCGAGCGTGCCATCCTTGGCGAACAAGTCCGCCGCCTTGTCCCACATGCCCTTGTCGACATAATAGCCATAGGCCGCCTGGAGGTTGGCGATCTCGGTCCAGTCCTCCGCCTTGCGCGCGCGTGCTTCCAGCTCGTCGAGCCGTTCGGCCAGTTCCTTGGTGGTGGTCATGCTGCTCCCCTGCCTTTTCGCGCGACCCTAACGCGGCTGGGAGATTTGGCTAGAGCCTCGGCAGGGTCACGCCGCGCTGGCCCATATATTTGCCCGCCCGGTCAGCATAGGTCACTTCGGGCCGCTCATTGCCCTGCAGGAACAGGAACTGGCAGGCGCCCTCATTGGCGTAAATGCGCGCGGGCAGCGGCGTGGTGTTGGAGAATTCCAGCGTCACATGGCCTTCCCAGCCCGGTTCGAGCGGGGTGACGTTCACGATAATGCCGCAGCGGGCATAGGTGCTCTTGCCGAGGCAGATCACCAGCACATCTTCGGGAATGCGGAAATATTCAACCGTGCGCGCCAGCGCGAAGCTGTTGGGCGGGATCACGCAGACATCGGTCTCGCGATCGACCAAGCTATCGCCGTCGAAATTCTTCGGATCGACGATGGCAGAATTCACATTGGTGAAGATCTTGAATTCGGGCGCGACGCGCGCGTCATAGCCGAAGGAGCTGAGCCCGTAGGAAATGCAGCCATCGCGACGCTGCGCCTCCACGAAAGGCTCAATCATGCCTTCGTTCAATGCCTTGTCGCGGATCCACTTGTCGGAAAGAATCGCCATGCGCGATGGATTCCCGATGTGCGGGCGATGCACAAGGCGGCGCGGCACTTATCCCCGCCATGTGTAGCCCGATTGGAGCGGGCTCAGTCCTGTTCCCAGCGGTAGCGATAGGCATCGCCGTCACGCAGTACTCGCCCGGCGCTGGTCTTGCGGAAATGGGCGGGGAAGCAGAGCAGTTCTTCTTCAGCGGCACGCTTCATCACGCGCTGGCGGGTGGCGCTGGCCGTCGCCGGGTCGGCATCGAAGGCGAAGGGCAAATCGTAGCGGATCAGCTGCACCGGGTGGTGGATCACGTCCCCCCAGAAGATCGCTTCTTCCGCCCCGGCCTGTCCGTGCACGGTGCAGCAGCCGGGCGAATGTCCGAAGGCGGGTTCGAGCCAGACTCCATCGCCGATTTCCTTATGCGCGACATGGTTCTCGTCCACGACAATGCCCTGGCCCGCCTCCATCACCGGGATGATCGAATCCGCGAAACTTTCGTGATGCAGCTCCTCGCCTTCGGGATTGGCCTTGAAATACTCGTAATCGGTCTTGCCGAAGAGGTATTTGGCGTTGGGGAAGGTTGGCACCCATTTGCCGTTCTGCAGCATGGTGTTCCAGCCGACATGGTCGAAATGCAGGTGTGTGCACATGACGAGGTCGATGTCGCCGGGCTCGAACCCGGCGCGGCGCAGATTGCCGAGATAATCGGTATCGAGCTGGTGAACCGCCTCGACCAGGCGGTTCTTGTGATTGCCGTCGCAAGTGTCGACCAGGATCGTCTGCCCATCGACCTCGATCACGAAGCTGTGCACCGAGAAGGTCATGCCCGAGGTGTCGGGATCGAGCGTGATCTCGTCATCGCCGGGATCGTACCATTGCTTGAGGCGCTTTAGGTCCGCAGGCGTCACGCCGGGCAATTGCATGTTCATCGGCGTGGGCGATTCCATTTCGAAGACCTTGTGGATCTTCATCCGCCCGATTGTGATCGGCTGCATTTTTCTCTCCCTTGGACGGCATCCTAGTGCGCAGCGAGTGGGCAGGCTAGGCACAATGCCCATGAAGATCGTGCTCAGCCGCAAGGGATTCGATTCCAGCTCGGGAGGCGGACCTTCGCCCATCGTGGACGGCGTGCCGGTGAGCCTGCCGATCCCGGCCGGCGAGGGGCGGCCCGGCACCTCTTACGGTGCGCTCGGCCTCGCTGAACATGTGCTCGGTGCCTCTAGGGGCCGCTTAGGTTCCGCTGACCTCGCGCATCACGATCCGCAGTTTCTCGAGGACGGGACCTGCCTGTTCGGCCAGTGCGGCGCGGCGCAGAGCCACCTTGAGAACCAGGGCGTGGGGAAAGGTGACCTGTTCCTCTTCTTCGGTCTTTTCCAGGGCTTGGATGAGCCACTACATCATCGCATCTTCGGCTGGCTCTGGGTCGAGGAGGTGGTCCATCATGGCGATCCGGCAATGGAGGAGCTGCGCGAACTCGGCCATCCGCATGCGTTGGAGCCGCATGGCAGCAATGATGCGATCTATGTCGGTTCGGGCAGGAAGGCGCGCTCGGTTCACCCGGAATTACGGCTGACCTTGCCAGGCACCCGGCCGAGCCTGTGGCGTGTGCCCTCGTGGATTGAGCGGGCCGGGTTATCATATCACGCGCGGGAGGATCGCTGGCGCGGCGATGGTGTGCTGCAAAGCGTCGCTCGGGGGCAGGAATTCGTCGCGGATACGGGGGATGATGACGAGGCCCATGAATGGGCGCACCGCGTGCTTGCCCTGATGAGCTAGGCCTGATTGTCCGCTCCAGCTCCGCTGAATCGGCGAGGGCCGGAGCCGCATCCACCTCAGTGGACCAGCCTCTAGCTGTTGAAGCGGTTGATCGCTTCGTGCACGCGGTCTTCCGCCTCGGCGCGCGGCAGGCCGGGCGGAACCGGGTCGCCGAAATGCACGCGGATCACGCCAGGCTTCTTCCACAACCGGTGATAGGTCGGGCCGCTATCGACTGCGACCGGCACTACGGGCAGGCCCAGCAGCTTGTAGAGCGCGGCAAAGCCCGATTGCAGCGGCGGTCGCTGCCCATGCGGGACGCGCGTTCCTTCCGGGAAGATGATGATCGGACGGTCCTGGTCGATATAGGGCCTGGCTTCCTTGAGCATGGTCCGCAGCGCCTTTGCGCCTTCATTGCGGGCGACGGGTATCGCCCCGTAGGCGCGCGCGGCGCGGCCCCAGCCGGGAATGTCGAACAGCTCCTTCTTGGCGAAGCCGGTCGGGTTATCGAACAGGTGAGGCACTTCGATCGCTTCGAAGAACGCCTCGTGCTTGATAGCACAGAGCGCCGCGCCCTGCGGCGGATTGCCGGTGATGCGGACCTGGATGCCCAGCAGGTTCTCGACACACCAGTGATGCCAGGTCGACCAGCTATCGCAGATCGCGCGGAATCGAGCGATTGCCACGGTCAGGGCGAGCAGGGCGGTAATCACATAGAAGACGGAGCCGCCATAGAAGGCGATGTAAAAGACGAGGCTGCGCAGGACATGCACCGCTTCAGCCCCAGGAGATCGCCCAGGCGGCGATCAGCTTGTGATATTCGAGGACGAGGATGGTCAGCGATGGCTCTGTCGGCACCGCGTCACGCAACACGCGGACATTTTCGGGCAGGCGTGCCGCGAGCTCCAGCGCGGCGCGGCGCATGTGCCAGTCCGATGTGACCAGTCGCAGCGATTGATAGCCTTCCCCTTCGATCCAGGCCGCCGCCTCGCGCGCATTGCCGCGCGTATCGAGCGCGCTGAAGCCGAGGCTGATGCAGCAATCCATCAGCCGGTCCTCGACCTCGTATTCCGCGGCGAACTCCGCAGGCCGCACATCGCCATCGACGCCGGTCACCAGCATCTTTTGCGCCGCGCCGAGCCGCAGCAATTCGAGCCCGCGCTGGATCCTCCCGCCACTGCCGGTCGGCACGACGATCGCATCGGACCGCTCGATTCCCGCAGGTTGCGGCAAGGCCATGGCGAACCAGACGAATCCGAGGAACCAGACAACCAGGACGGAGGCGACGATACGGCGGATCACAGGCTGCGCCTCAAGGCCGACATGACGGTGATGCGCGCCGTAACAACCGCCAGCAAGACGCCGAGCAGCGGGATGCAGCCCAGCACGATCCAGTCGCCCAGGCCCAGTCCTCCGCCGGCGACCAGCCCTGAATCGAGCCCGGCGAACTGGCGGCCCAGCAGCATAATAGCAGTGAAGCCGAGCAGCAATCCGGCCAGCCCGCCGAGAAAGGCATCGAGGCCGATAGAGCGCTGGAAGATACCGGCAATCTGCCCATCCGTCCCGCCGAGGTGGTGGATAACGCCGATCGTGTCGCGGTTTGCGCCAAGCGCGCTGCGGGCTGCAAGCCACACTGCGGCAGAACTGGTCAGCGCCAGCAGCAGGACCAGTCCGAGCGCAAGATATTGCAGCGATCGAATTGCCTCGAAGACGGGTGCGAGCCAGCTGGCCTGTGCATCGACACGGGCACTGGGCACACTGGCCCGTACTGCCCGGTCCAGGCCTTCAAGACGTTCGGGTGTCATCGCCCCGCGCAGCCTCACGTCGATAAGGGCGGGGGTGGGAATGCCGTCTTCGCCAAGCGCATCAGCGCCCAGCCAAGGAGCCAGAAGGTCTGCCAGCTCGTCATCCGGAACGCGTCGCACCTCCTCCACATCTTCGCGATTCGACAGGACCGATACGGCCAGCTCCGCCTGCCTGTCGCGTCGTGCCGGGGCCGCTTCCACGATCTGTACCGTCGCGCCGCCTTCTATCTCTGCCTGTGCATTGGCGGCGAGGTTGTTGAGCGCGAGGCCCGCTGCCACAGCGATCACCGAAAGCGCGACCATGATGGCGATCACCCAGGGCATCGGGCCGGACATGCGTGCCTGCGGCAGGATGCGCGAAGAGCGGCCGGACAGGCGCGTCGAGCGGCGCGGCGTGAAGCTGGGCTCGCTCATGTCCGGGCGGGCTCCCGGCGTGGCGGATAGCGCAACGCCCCGGTGGGATCGGAGAGTCGTCCCTTGTCGAGGCGCATGATCAGCGAATCCGGTACCTTGCGCAGCAGATGGACATCGTGGGTGGCCACCACCACGGTGGTGCCGAGCCGGTTGAGCGCTTCGAACAGGCGCAGCAGCTTCACCGCCATGTCCGGATCGACGTTACCCGTCGGTTCGTCGGCTACCAGCACTTCGGGCCGGGCGATGACCGCGCGGGCTATGGCGACGCGCTGCTGTTCGCCGCCCGACAATGTTGCCGGTCTTGCATCGGAACGATGGTCCAGACCTACCCATTCGAGCATGTCGGACACGGGCTTGCGGATCTCGCTCTCGCTCATGCCGGAAATGCGCAAGGGCAGGGCGACATTGTCGAAAGCCGACAAATGCGGGACGAGGCGGAAGTCCTGGAACACCGTGCCGATCCTGCGCCGAAAGGCGGGCAGGTTCTTGCGCGGCAAGGTGATCACATCGGTCCCGAACATGCGGATCATTCCGCGCGAGGGGCGCTGGGCAAGGTAGAGCAGGCGCAGCATGCTGGTCTTGCCTGCGCCGCTGGCGCCGGTGAGAAAGTAGAAGCTCCCCGGGTAGAGCGTGAAGGAGATATCGCTCAGCACCTCGCGATCGGTGCCGTATCGCAGCCCGACATTGTCGAACTGGACAATGCTCGTTGTCGCCTCGCTCATGCCCGGAATGCTGCGCCTGCAAACCGGACACCGGAGCACCCGCTGATGGGCAATAGGCGGGACTGCGCGTTCATGATCCGGGCTATAGCGGGTGTTCGATGTGGAAAAAAGCCACGGACGACCGCAACAAAATTGCTCCACAGCTTGTTGCCTAGCGCGCGTGAGCCTAGATTCGCCGGCACGATGATTATCCAGTGCCCCGCCTGTTCAACACGATATGTGGTGCCCGACAGCGCGGTCGGCGTCGAAGGGCGCACTGTGCGCTGCGCCAAGTGCCGCCACAGCTGGTACCAGGATGGCCCCGAACTCGAAGCGCGGCCGGCTCCAGCCCCGGCTCCCACGCCTGCGCCCGCTCCGGAAGCGGAACCAGAGTCCGAAAGCACGCCTCCGGCATCGGTTCCACCGCCTCAACCTGTGCCCTCGCCCGAACCGGAGCCAGTCGAAAGCGAGCCTCCGCTGGCTGACGAACCGATCACGCCGCCGCCTGTCGCCACTTTCAGCGATGACGAGCGCAATGCGGATGAGGTCTCCCGCTTCGATGCGGAGCCGCCCTTCCGGCCCCGGCGCAACTGGATCAAGGTTTGGACCTGGGCGGCCCTGTTCTTCGCCGTGTTTGCCGGCGGGACAATCCTTGCTGTCAGCTATTGGGGACTTCCCGAATGGGTGCCGGTATCACGCCCCATCTTCGCGCCTGCGCAGCCCGACCTCGAGCTCGATTTCCCCGTCGAACAGCAGCAGAAGCGCGAAATGCCCGGCGGGATCGAGTACTTCGCCGTCAATGGCACAATCACCAATACGGGCGGTTCTGCTCGCGATGTCCCGCCGATCCTGATCGTGCTGCGCGATGCACGCGACCGGATCGTCTATAGTTGGGAGATCGTTCCGCCGCAGCGCAACCTCGGTCCGGGTGAGAGCGTAACGGTCACCGAAGCGGTCACCGATGTGCCGCGGTCGGCCCATGTCGCTCAGATCGGCTGGAAGGCCGGATAAGCGCTTTCGACGCTCGGCAAAAAAGAGCCGGTTTGAATGCTTGCAGGGGCAGGGGGCCTTTGCTAATGGCGCGCTCCTACCTGCCGGGTCGCTGCTTCAGCTGCCCTTGCGATGTGCGGTCGTGGCGGAACTGGTAGACGCGCAACGTTGAGGTCGTTGTGGGATAATATCCCGTGGAAGTTCGAGTCTTCTCGACCGCACCATCACCCTTCAGGAACATCATCATAGGCGAGGCGGAAGCCGACATTGCTGGCCCCTAGGCCGGGGTCGCGGCCCTGCCGGGCTGCCGGACGGTAGCGCTGGCAGTAATTGGGCGCGCAGAGATAGGACCCGCCCTTCATCACGCGGCTGGCATAGGTCGGATTGAGCGGATCGTAGGCCGAATTCTCGCTCGGCCCGCGCGGATTGGTGTTGTCTGCCGGGTCATGGCCGGGGCGGTAGAAGTCAGAAGTCACTTCCCAGACATTGCCGACCATGTCGTAAAGCCCGTTGGCATTGGGCGCGAAGCAGCCCACCGGGGCGACGCCCTTGAAGCCGTCCTCGGCCTCATTGACCATGGGAAAGACGCCCTGCCAGCTATTGGCGCTCTCGCCATCGGGCTGCTCGCTATAAGGCGCGGCACCCGCGCTTGCGGCATATTCCCACTCGGCCTCTGTCGGAATGCGACCGCCGGCCCAATCGGCATAGGCCTGCATGTCCTCATAGGAGAGATGGACCACGGGCTGGCTCGCCTCCGCATCGGGTCCGGTCGGACCATAGGGCTTCTTCCAGTAGGCGCCCGGCACATATTGCCACCAGTCTGCAAAGCGCGTTGAGGGTTGCGATGGCGGGGTGAAGACTGCCGATCCGGGTTGCAACAACACTTCGGGGATCTGGTCTTCCGGAACGCCATAGAGCGCCGGATCGACCGGCTTTTCCGCCAGCGTGACATAGCCTGTGGCGGCAACGAATGCTGCGAACTGGCCATTGGTCACTTCATGCGGGTCGATCCAGAACCCGTCTACGCTGACCTCGTGGACCGGGCCTTCTTCCGGGTAGATATTGTCCTGCCCCATCATGAAGCTGCCGCCCTCGATCCGCACCGGCGCATCGGGCGGGGCTGGGCAGGTTGCCTCACTCGCGAAATCGCTCGCCAAGGTGGGCGAGAGCGGCGTCGCCGCCTCCTCTGCGGACTCGACTTCGCCGCAGGCGGCAAGGCTTGCCGCCAACAGGATCAAGACGAGGGTTCGGCTCATTCGGTCAGGCTCGCGAGGTATGCTTCTGCGGCTGCATCCATGTCGCGCACCGGATTGCCCGGTCCCGGGCTGCGTCCGTCGATGAAATCGTTGAGCACGTTGCGATAGGACAGGAACCACTCTCCGTCGATCTTCACCAGCTGGTCCTCATAGACACCATAGGTGCCCATCTTGAGGCTGTCATCCGGCCCGTCATTGGCCATTTCGACCCACAGCGAGGTTGCCCAGGCGCGCTCGCCTTCGACGCGCACGGTCGATTGCAGGATGACATGGCGCAGCTTGGCCGGATTGCCATCCTCGGTCTGGTAGAAATTGCCGATCCCTTCGGCAAAGCGGGTCACCGCCTCGCGGATTTCCTCGCGTCCGGTATAGGTGCCGCTGGCAAATTCGATCGTGCCATCTTCTGCGAAAGTGGCGACGTAGGCGTCCCAGTCGTGGAAATCGATGGCGAAGAGATAGCGCGCCATGAGGTCTTCGATCGCGGCGCGATCATCGGCATAGCTGGCCACCTCGTCCTGCGCCTGCGGCGCACAGGCTGACACCAGCGCCAATGTTGCCGCCGCAATGGCAATCTTGCTGCCCTTGATGATCCTCATTTCCCTCTCCCTTGTTCGCTTGTCACTCGCCGACCCAATCCTCATTGGCGCGGGCGATCAGATAGTCATGAATGGCCGCTGCCTCGTCATCGCCGATCAAATCGGCAAAGCTCGCCATGCCGTTGGCGGCGCGCGATCCTCCCAGCACGATATCGGCGAAGGCCGCATGCGTTTCGGGCGACATGTGGCGCAAATCCTTGACCCCGCCGCGTGCTCCATTTCCGTGGCAGACGGCGCAATGCTGTCCGTAAAGCGCTTCGCCCGCGGCGACCTGCTCGGGTGAAGCCTCGAGCGGCGGCGGCGGCGAAAGCTCGGGGACGACAAAGCTCTCTTCGGGCATGGGCGGAAGCTGCGCCGTGCCGCCAAGCTTGAACACCAGCAGGCGCGGCGGGCCGAGGAAGAGTTCGGAAAATTGTGCGCGCTCGACATGGGCTAACCCGCCGCCCCAGCCTGCATTGACGGCGATATATTGCTCGCCATCGACCATGTAGGTGATCGGCGCGGCGATCGGCACATTCTGCACCGGCATTTCCCAGACCTTCTCGCCATTGTCGGCGCGATAGGCTGCGAAAGTTGTGCCGATAGTGCCTTGGAAAACGAGGTTCCCTCCCGTCGCCAAAACCCCGCCAGACCCCTTCTGCGGATAGGCTACGCGCCAGACCTCGGTCTGCGTCACCGGATCCCATGCAGCGAGCCATCCCTTGGAATGCTCGTCGGCATATTCGGCAATCTCGCGACGGATGTCGTCATGGCCGCCAAAGGCCGTGCCAAGACCCTGGCCGGGCTCGTATGTCGGCGCATCGGCATAGGCCATATAGGTCTCGGTCACCGGGATGTAGACGAGCCCCGTGTCGGGCGAATAGGCCATGGGGTTCCAGTTATGCACCCCGCCCGCGCCCGGGCTGACCATGACCGGCACTTCGCCATAGCGTGCTTCCGGGTTCTCGATCGGACGGCCCGTCTCCATGTCGATCCCGGTGGCCCAGTTGATCGGGGCGATGGTCTCGGCGCTCAGCAGCGTCCCGTCGCGCCGGTCGAGCACATAGAAGAAGCCGTTCTTGGGCGCCTGCATCAGGACCGGCATGCTCTCCCCGTCCAGCGCGATATCGGCGAGCACCATCTGCTGCGTGGCGGTGTAGTCCCATTCCTCGCCCGGCACGGTCTGGTAGTGCCAGCGATACTCCCCGGTCTCCGCGTCGAGCGCGACGATACTGGCAAGGAAGAGGTTGTCGCCGCCTTCGGGATCGCGCCATTTCTGCGACCAGGGCGAACCATTGCCGGTGCCGATATAGACCAGGCTAAGCTCGGGATCGTAGGAGATCGCATCCCACACCGTGCCGCCGCCGCCCGAAAGCCAGTACTCGCCGGACCAGGTCTCGGCGGCCATTTCCATCGCCGCATTCTCGAAGCCTTCCGCCGGATTGCCCGGCACGGTGTGCCAGCGCCACAGCAGTTCGCCGGAATTGGCATCGTATGCGGAAACATAGCCGCGCACGCCCATTTCGGCGCCGCCATTGCCGATCAACACCTTGTCGCCATAGACGCGCGGCGCGCCGGTAATGGTGTAGTTGTCGGCTGGGGCGGTTGTCTGCACCGACCACACTTCCTCGCCGCTCGCCGCATCCAATGCGATCAGCCGCCCATCCAGCGCACCGATGATCACCTTGCCGTCATGATAGCCAAGCCCGCGCGTGACGATGTCGCAGCAGGCCAGCCGCCCGAAGCGCAGCGGTACTTGCGGATCGTAGCGCCACAGCTGCTCGCCCGTCGCCGCGTCATAGGCGGTGGTGATGTTCCACGGCTCTGTATTGAAGAGCACGCCATCCACTACCAGCGGGGTCGCTTCCTGCCCGCGATCGGTGTTGAGGTCGGCATACCAGGCAAGGCCCAGCTGGCCTGCATTGTCGGCATTGATCTGGTCGAGCGGGCTGTAATGCTGCTCGTCCCACTCAAGGCCGGTGCTGGCCCAGTCGACATTCTCCGGAGCGCCGGAACATCCCGCTGCAACAAGTACCAGCCCTGCAAGCACTGCGGGGCGCCATGACGCGATCATTCCGTTCAGGCCTCGCCGATTGCGCTGGCATCCGCCCACCAGCCATGCACCTGTCCGACACAGCGATAGGGCATCTTCACGCGGGCGCGCGGGCCGTTGTCGATGTCTGCCAGGTCGAGCAGGATCAAATCGCTACGTCCGCCTTCGGCCTGCACGGAGCCGAGGCCGATCAGGTAGCCATCGCCCTCGGGTGCATCGGGCGTGCGCGGCACGAAGCACATCTCGGACAGCGAAGTGCCCTCGATGGTGAACACCTTGCTCGTGCCCGCCTCGTGATCGATGATTGCCCAGCCGCCATTGGCCTGCAGGAAACCCCAGCGATAGGGCAATGTGTGATAACGATCATCCTGCCGCGCCAGCACGCCGGTGATCTCGGGGAAGATGGTCACCGCTTCGTAGCTGTCGCCGCCATCGGCCAGGTCGACCGTGAAACGGCGCAGATAGCCCACGCTTTTGGCCGGATCGAAGGGCTCGTGCAGGCTGGGGAAGAAGGGGAATTGGAGCCCTTCGCCGCCATCCATGTCGACGGTGATCTTCGTGCCATCGTTCCAGCCGCCCATGACGTGGGTGCAGAAGAGGTTGGGGCCGGTGAACCACTTGATATCGCTGCCATCCCCGCCCCGGCGCAACACGCCCATGTAGCAGGGGAGCTGCGAATTGTAGCGGAAATGCGGGCCACCCTCGGCGATCAGCTCTTCATCCGCCGGCATATTGGGGAGGTAGAGAACGACGTAATCCTGCGTGACGCAGAAATCGTGCATCATGCCGGCATAGGGCGCCTCGACCGTTACCGACCAGGTGATGTTACCATCCTTGTCGGCACTGAAGACATTGACGTCCTTCGACAGGAAGCCGTTGGCCTCATAGCCGAAGCTGACAAATTCGCCTGTCAGCGGGTCGATCTTCGGATGGGCGGTGTGCGTCTGGCTCTCCAGCTTGCCGCCGAACGTATATTCGGGATCGATGGTCTCGAGCGTCAGCGGGTCCATGGCGACAGGCGGGCTGTCCTCCTTGAACACCAGCAGCTTGCCGTGATGGGTGAAAAGCTGCGTATTGGCCGTGCCGCGCGTCAGCCCCTCGACGCTGGGATCGTCCGTGGCGGGATTGCGATACATGCCGAACAGGCTCCGGCGCGCTTCGGCCTGCGCGTTCCAGCGGGCATTCCTCGCATAGCGCGTCTTGTAGTCGACATGCCCGTCCTTGATGCGGAACATGGACACATGGCCTTCCCCGTCGAAGGGTATGTCGTTCTCCCATTCCTCGGGCTTGGGATATTGAGGATCGGGCCCGACGCGGTAGAAAGCGCCATTGAGGTCCTTGGGCCAGTCGCCTTCGACCTCGCAATCGCGCAGATCCATTTCGGTCCGGTTGGTGCCGCTACCACCGAACAGGCGCGGGTCTTCGGGGAAGTCCACTTGCGGTGCGCCTGCGGCGGGATCGGCGGTATTCTCCTGCGCCATCGCGCAGCCTGCTGCGCCAAGTCCCATCAGCGCAACGCCCGTGCCGAGAGTCGATGCCCCCATGAAGCCGCGCCGATCCAGCTGCGGCCCTTTCGCCTTGTCCGTCATATTGTCCCTCTCCCTCGAAAACCTGCGGCTTTCGTTGGCCCTATGCTTGCCCGTCATCCCCGAGGTTGCAAGGGGATTCTAACGAACGATACAATTGGCCACATAAGCCTTGGCCCATGGTGCGGTTCTGCTTTCCACAGCTTGTGCCCGGTCCTCCTGGTGCCGCAGAGTTGAAAAGGCGGACCCCGGCGCTTAGGTCGCTACCTATCCCAACAGATCGAGCGATTCCATGACCACGCATACCACCCGCATGCTCATTATCGGTTCCGGCCCGGCCGGCTTTTCGGCCGCCATCTATGGCGCGCGCGCCGGGATGGAGCCGATCGTTGTGCAGGGCCTGCAGCCCGGCGGACAGCTGACCATCACCACCGATGTCGAGAACTATCCCGGCTTTGCCGATGTCATCCAGGGCCCATGGCTGATGGAGCAGATGCAAAAGCAGGCCGAGCATGTCGGCACGCGCATCATTTGGGACACGATCGTCGAAGTGGACCTCGAGAACGGTTCGCCCTTCAAGGCTATCGGCGATAGCGGCGACGAATATGTCGGTGACGTGCTGGTGATCGCGACCGGCGCGCAGGCCAAATGGCTTGGGGTTCCGGGCGAACAGGAACTGGGCGGCAAGGGCGTTTCCGCCTGCGCGACCTGTGACGGCTTTTTCTTCCGCGGCAAGAAGGTGGCAGTGATCGGCGGCGGTAACACCGCGGTCGAGGAAGCGCTTTACCTCACCAACCACTCGGACGATGTGACGCTGATCCACCGGCGTGACGAGCTGCGCAGCGAGAAGATCCTGCAGGATCGTTTGCTGGCGAACGAGAAGATCACTCCCTTGTGGAACAAGACGGTCAAGAGCTTCGTGGCGGGTGAGGACGGCGCGCTGCACCATCTCGAACTGGTCGACACGGTGACGGGCGAGGAAAGCACGCTCGAAGTGGACGGCGCCTTTGTCGCCATCGGTCACGCGCCCTCGACCGAGCTGTTCAAGGGCAAGCTGCCGATGGACGAAACCGGTTACCTGCTTGTCGAGCCGGGCACGCCCAAGACCGAGATCCCCGGCGTATTTGCCGCTGGCGACGTGATGGACCACACCTATCGCCAGGCGGTGACGGCGGCCGGAACGGGCTGCATGGCAGCGCTCGATGCCGAACGCTTCCTTGCCGAGTTGGAGGATTCCCGCCGCGAGGCTGTCGCTGCGGAGTGAGCATATTGCCGCTCGCCCGATAGAGGCGTAGTCTCCCCGAAAAGGTCGCGCAGGTCTTGGGGGAGATTTGTATGGCAAGTGTTGCATCGAAGGGCGCGCCGCGCGCCGGATTCCGGCCCAGCTTCCATCTGTGGATGGCGCTGGCCATGTGCTTCTTCATTTTTGGCGGCTTCGGGCTGACCTATCTCGCGCCCATGGCGGCGGGTACGCGTCCGCCCGACCCGCCCGTCGTCCACCTGCACGGCGTGGTCTTCTTCGCCTGGATGCTGCTGCTGGTGCTGCAATCGGCGCTGGTGAACGTGAAGAACGTCAAACTGCACCGCTCGCTCGGCCAGTTCGGGGTCGCGCTGGCCGGGATCATCGTCTTCCTCGGCCTGCTGATCACCATCATCAGCATGGCGGACAGCAGGGGTGAACCCGTCAATTACGGTCTGATGTATTTGTCGCTGATCGCGCCCATCAGCTTTGCTGCGATCTTTGCCATGGCGATCCGTGCGGTGCGCAAGCCCGCCGTGCACCGCAACCTGATCCTTCTGGCGACGCTCAGCATCCTCATGCCCGGCATCAACCGGCTGTATATGGTCGGTTTCGCGCTCGACGGCGTGCCCTTCTACTCCACCTACATGACCATGAACGCTATGCTGGCGCTGATCCTGTGGCAGGAGCGCAGGGCGACAGGTTCGATCAGCCAGTTTTCATGGATTTCCGCGGCGATCATCCTGGTGCCGCAGGCATTCCTCTATCCCGTAGCCGGGTCGGAATGGTTCCAGGCGCTGTGCAATGGAATGCCTGGCCTCATTTATTATCGCTAGCGTCTGATCCACTATCGTGGAAGCGGCACCGGCCCGCGCCCCCACCCGGCCTCCCAAGACATTATCCTGATTGGGAGGCCGGGTGGGGGCGCGGGCCGGTGCCGAAATCGATTCAGCTAAGCTGAATCAAACTCTAGTCCGAAACAGGCTCCACAAAGCTGTGCCTTGCGGTTACTCCGGTAACCAGACGAGGAACAGCATATGACCAAGCCCAATTCCGCCTATTCCGAACTGCTGCAGAATTTCGAGAAGGTCGGCCATATCAATGCCGCCCAGGCCACGCTGTTCTGGGAATCGCGCACCTACATGCCGCAGGGCGGTGCACCCACACGCGGCAAGGTGCTCTCGACGCTCACCGGAGTTGCGGCGGAGGCGATGGCCGATCCGCGCATGGGCGATTTGCTCAGCCGGGCCGAAGACGAGGAGGCGGGAAGCCTCGAGGATTGGGAAGCGGCCAATCTGCGCGAAATGCGCCGCCGCTGGCAACACGAGACCGCCATCCCCGTGGCGCTCGCCAGCCGCATTGCCGAGCACAATTCGGTGGCGCAATCGGTGTGGGACAAGGCGCGTGCCGAGAATGACTTTGCCGCCTTTGCCCCGACCTTGCAGCAAAGCTGGGACAATGCCTGCAAAGTTGCCGCGATCAAGTCCGACGCATTCGGTGTCGCGCCCTACGATGCCATGCTCGACGAGTTCGAGCCGGGACTGACAACCGCCGCCGTCGATCCGATTTTCGACGATCTGGCCAGTTTCCTTCCCGACATACTCCAGCAAATCCTGGCCAAGCAGGCACAGGGGCCGGAGATCCTGCCGCTCAAGGGACCGTTTCCCGAAGAAAGGCAGCTGGCGCTCAGCCGCAAGCTCGCCGCCATGATCGGCTTCGATTTCCACCATGGACGCATCGACTCGACTGTCCATCCCTTTGCTTCGGGCGTTCCCGGCGATGTGCGCATCACCACACGCTTCGAACCGGACGATCTGACCGCCGGCATCATGGCGACGATCCATGAAACCGGCCACGCCATGTACGAGGCCGGGCTGCCGGCGGATTGGGCCTTCCAGCCGGTAGGCGAAGCGCGCGGCATGGCCCTGCATGAAAGCCAGTCCCTGCTGATGGAAATGCAGGCAAGCCGCAGCGCCGAGTTCCTGCCGGTACTTTTCGGCATGATGCGTGACGAATTCGGCGATGGCAGCGAGGCGTGGAGCGACACCAACCTGCTGGCGATCTACCGCAAGGTCGGCCCCAGCTTCATCCGCGTCTATGCCGACGAGGTCACCTATCCGTTGCATGTGATCCTGCGCTACCGGATCGAGCGCATGGTCGTGGAAGGCGAGATCAAGGCCAATGACCTGCCTGCTGTCTGGCGGGATCTGATGGTCGAGCTTGTAGGCGTCGCTCCGCCCAATGATAGCGAGGGCTGCCTGCAGGACGTCCACTGGGCAGCCGGGTTGCTCGGTTACTTCCCGACCTATTCGATCGGCGCGGTCACCGCCGCGCAGCTTTACGCAGCGGCGCGTGAGCAGGATCCGGCTATCGATGCGAGCCTTGCGCGTGGCGATTTCAGCGCACTGGTCGGCTGGACGCGGGCCAATGTCCATTCGCAGGCCAGCCGCTTTGTCAGCAGCAATGAAGTGGTCGAGGCTGCGACCGGGCGGCCGCTTTCGACCGAGGCCTTCAAGCAGCACCTGACGCGGCGCTACCTCGAGGAATAGGCGAGGAATTTCGCCACCGGGGTAATGCTGAAATTCCTGATCTTCGGTTCCCGCCCGGAGTCTGGTCACTCGGCGTGATCAGGGAGATATTAATCCTGTTGTGTCTTAGTCAATCCTACCGTGTCACCTGCAAAGGCATTGTGAGGGAGTAAGATGACTATCGGTCACTGGCTGCACGCCGCACCTTACGCAAAAGAACTGAATCTGCCGGGGGCGTCCGAGCAGGCCGAGATCCTGCGCAACTGGCTGGCCGGGCATCGGGCAGATATCGAACGCGCAATGCGGCAAGCGGCCAACCCGTTCGAGCTTTCTGTTCAGACGACAGCCAATGGATTGCAGGTTGAAGGCGATGCCGTCGCTATCGTCATCGCCACACGCTTTTTCGACAGGCTGTGTGCAGAGAAGTGGCAGCCTGGCGAGATGAGCAGGAGCCTCGAACCGGTAATGGTCGATGCTGTCATGGATGCGCTCAAACTCGATCTGGCTCTTGCGCTCAACGGCCTGTCAAAGGTCTTCACCCTCGAATCCATATCGCAGGTAGCCTTCCTGCAAATGCTGCTGGTCGATCCGGGGCAGCTTCTATTCGCCTTGGGGCCGACGGGGACGGGCAAGACCTATCTTGCTATCGCCGCCGGGCTCAACTTTCTGGCCGAAGGCAGGGTCAATCGTGTGATTCTGACGCACCCGCATGTTTACGAGCCAGGAGAGGTCGTTACTCCTGCTTCGCGCAAGGAAATGGATCCGGACAGCCAGCTCGACTACTTCGACGATATCCTGTTCGAACTTATCGGCCAGGACAAGACGACCGAGCTGAAGCGAAGCCGCAAGCTGGAAATCCTGCCCTTCGGGCGGCTGCGTTCGCGCGTCCTTGATGACACCTTCGTGGTTCTCGACGAGGCGCAGAACGCCACGATAGCCAAGATGCGCATGGCGGTGACCCGTATTGGCAAGAGAACACAGATGGTGCTGACGGGCGATCCTTCGCATTGCGAGGTCTTGGGAGATGAACCTTCGGGATTGCTCGATCTGCTCGACCTTGTCGAGGGGACCGAGCTGGCGCGCGTGCACACTTTCGACAGTGCGAGCATTGTCCGCAATGACCTGGCAGCCAGGCTTGAAGGGCTTTATGCCGATCGACAGAAGAAATCGCCGGTCAACCTCGCGGCCTGAGCCAGCCGCCCGAACGGTCTCTTTTCATCCCTATTCGTGTTCACGCCCGAAATCGGGCCGCGGATCGTCCTGCCCCAGCGCCACGATTGAGCGGCGTATGGCGCGCGTGCGGCTGAACGTATCGTGCATCATCTCGCCATCGCCCGCGCGGATCGCCTCGCGCATCAGCGCCAGGTCGGTGAGGAAGGAATCGAGCATTTCCAGCACCGCATCCTTGTTGTTGAGGAAGACGTCGCGCCACATGGTCGGGTCGCTGGCGGCTATGCGCGTGAAATCGCGGAAGCCGCCTGCCGAATATTTGATCACCTCGCTGCGGGTCACCGTCTCGAGATCGCTGGCCGTGCCGACGATGGTGTAAGCGATGAGGTGGGGGATGTGGCTGGTGACGGCGAGGACCTTGTCGTGGTGCTCGGGATCCATGGTCTCGACCATGGCGCCAAGGCCTTCCCAGAAATCGACCAGCGCCGCGATCTTGTCCTCCGGCGCGCCTTCGGGCGGGGTGACGATGCACCAACGCTGATGGAACAGGGTTGAAAAGCCGGCATCTGGGCCGGAATGCTCGGTTCCGGCAACAGGGTGTGCGGGGATTATCGTGTGCTCGGGCAAGGCTGCCTGCAAGGTCTGCAGGATGCTGCGCTTGGAAGAGCCGACATCGCTGATCACGGCATCGGGCGAGAGACCCGGCAGGATCGCCTTGGCAGCTGCACCCATGGCGCCAACGGGCACGCACAGGATGACGAGGTCGGCACCTGTCACAGCCTCGGCGGCATCGTCATGGATCTCGTCCGCCAGCTTGCGTTCGCGTGCCCTCTCGCGGACGGCGGGATCGGCATCGAAGCCACTGGTCGTCACGCCGGAGAGTTCATCGCGCACGGCAAGGCCGATCGAACCACCGATCAGGCCAAGGCCGATAATTGCCACACGCGCAAAACTCATTGAGCTTCCTCCGCCATCTCCCGCAGGGCGGCAGAGACCTCGTCCATCTGTTGGCTCGTCCCAATGGTGATACGCAGCGCCTGACGCAAGCCCTGTCCGGGCAGCCAGCGAACTGCATAGCCCCTTTGCGAAAGGCCTTCCTGCGCCGCCTCAGCCGTGAGAGCGCCCTCGAAGAGTAACAGCACGAAATTGGCCTGGCTTGGAACAATGCGCAGGCCGTGATTCCCGAGCGCTTCCATCGCCGCAACGAAGCGTGCGCGCTCGGCCAAATTGTGCTCCCGGCTGGCGCGCACGAAATCCTGGTCTTCCAGCGCCGCCTCGGCCGCGGCCTGTGCCGTTGTGGTCAGGTTGAAGGGCCCTCTGATACGGTTCAGGGCGTCTATAATGCCTGGCGCTCCGGTTCCCCAGCCCACGCGTTCGCCGGCAAGGCCGTAAATCTTCGAAAAGGTGTGCGTTACCAACACGTTGCCTGTATTCGCGGCGAGCTCCAGGGCACCGTCATCGTCCACCGGATCTACATATTCGGCATAGGCGCGATCGACGACAAGCAGCACGTCGGAGGGCAGGCCTGCATGCAGCCGGGCAAGCTCGTCGCGCGGCAGGAAAGTGCCCGTGGGATTGTTCGGATTGGCAAGGAAGACCACCCGCGTCCTGTCGCTAACGCAGGCGAGCAGCGCATCGACATCGGTGCCGAAGTCCTTGTCCGGTGCGACCACCGGCTCCGCGCCGCAGCGTCTTGCGGCTATGTCATAGACCGAGAAGCCGTAGCGAACATAGGCGACTTCGTCTCCCGGTCCGGCGAAGGCCTGTGCGGCCAAATTGAGCAATTCGTCCGATCCCGTGCCGCACACGATGCGCTGGGGATCGACACCGTGCAGTTCGCCTAGCGCCTGGCGCAGGCTGGTCGAATCCGGATCGGGATAATCGCGTGGTGCACCCGCCTTTGCGCGCGCCTCCAATGCCTTGGGGCTGGTGCCCAGCGGGTTCTCGTTTGCCGATAGCTTGATGAGCTTTCGCCCGTCCGCAGCGCGCGACTTGCCCGGCACATAGGCATGGATCTTCTCGATCCACGGCTTCATGCGTGGCGCCTGCATATCGCTGTCTCGGGTCGCGTCCTGTGTCACACCTGCGCCATTAGCCGCTTGCGAGGGCAATTGACAGCCCGCGAATGAGGCCCCAAGTCCCGCTTCCCATGGCCACGATCCTCGCCTCTGACCTGACCAGGCTGACCCTGGAACAGCCTCTTCCGCTCGATAGCGGCAAGAGCCTCGAAGGCGTGGAGATCGCTTACGAAACCTATGGCGAGCTGGACGAGGACAAGTCCAATGCCATCCTTATCTTTCATGCACTTACCGGCGACCAGTTCGTCGCCAAGACGCATCCGATCACGGGCAAGCCTGGCTGGTGGGATCGCATGGTCGGCAAGGGCAAGCCGATCGACACGGCGCGCTATCATGTGATTTGTGCCAATGTGATCGGCTCCTGCCTTGGCTCGACGGGGCCGGCCTCGGAGGCTGCAGACGGCCAGCCATACGCCATGCGCTTCCCCGTCATCACCATTCGCGACATGGTGCGCGCGCAGGTCGCGCTGCTCGATGCGCTGGGAATCGAGACGCTGCATGCGGTTGTCGGCGGATCGATGGGCGGGATGCAGGCGCTGAGCTTTGCGGCGAACTTCCCGGGTCGGACCGACCGTGTGCTGGCGATTGCGACCACGGCCCGCCACTCGGCGCAGAACATCGCCTTTCACGAGGTTGGGCGGCAGGCGATCATGGCCGATCCCGACTGGAAGGGCGGCGACTATTACGGCGGCAATGGCAAGGGACCGGAGAAAGGCCTCTCCGTTGCCCGCATGGCCGCGCATATTACCTATTTGTCGGAGGAAGGGCTGACCGAGAAGTTCGGTCGCCGGCTGCAGGACCGAGAAGCGAAGAGTTTCGGCTTCGATGCCGATTTCCAGGTGGAAAGCTATCTGCGCTACCAGGGCATCGCCTTCACTGACCGTTTCGATGCGAATTCCTACCTCTATATCACGCGCGCGATGGACTATTTTGATCTCGCCGAAGAACATGGCGGGCGGCTGGCCGATGCCTTTGCCAATGCCGGCGATACGCGCTTCTGCGTCGTCAGCTTCGACACGGACTGGCTTTATCCCACGGCGGAAAGCCGCAATATCGTCCATGCGCTCAATGCCGTGGCCGCGCCGGTCAGTTTCGTCGAACTGTCCGCGCCATACGGCCATGACAGCTTCCTGCTCGAATGCCCGGCGCTGGACCGCGTGATCAAGGGTTTCATCGGATGAGCTTGCGTCCTGACCTTGCCAAGATTGCCGAATTGGTCCCGACAGGATCGCGCGTGCTCGATGTCGGTTGCGGCGAGGGCGATTTGATGGACGTCCTGCGTCGCGAAAAGAGGATCGATGCTCGCGGGCTGGAGATCGATCCCGAACTGGTCGAGAAATGCGTCAGCCGCGGGCTCTCAGTGGTGCAGGGCGATGCCGATCGCGATCTGACCGAATATCCCGATGCCGCCTTCGACGTCGCGATCCTCAGCCAGACGCTGCAAACTGCCGAACGGCCCGACTACATGCTCGACCAGTTGCTGCGGATCGGGCGTACGGCCTTCGTCTCATTTCCCAATTTCGCCTATTGGAAGATGCGCTTCTCGCTGCTCACCAATGGCCGTATGCCGGTGACGCGGCATTTGCCGGTCAGCTGGTACGAGACGCAGAACATTCACCATGTCACGGTGAAGGATTTTCGCGAGCTGATCGCCGACAAGGGCGTGACGGTGGAGGGCTGCTGGTTCTTCGCCGGGGGCATGGAGATTAGCAAATCGCGCCCCAATTGGCGCGCCGAGCATGCGGTTTTCCAGTTGAGCCGCTAACCCAGCTCGAAAGTGGTGACGCCGTAAATGCGCTCGTGCCGTATGTCGGGTGCCGGGCCGAGATACATGCGCGCGCAGCCGAACACCTCTTCCATGCCGTGCCGTTCGACCAGCGCCATGGCGTCCGGATTGTTTTCTGGCGCATCGAGGAAGAGTGGGCCGCCAGCGGCAAAGGCGGACAGGCGCTGGTAAAGCGCCTCCGCCGCTTCGGCATCATTGGCGAAGAGAGGACCGATCTTGCAGCCCTCACCGCATTTGCGGACCACGCCATAGCCTGCCAGCTCGCCATTGCGCTGGAAGCCGAGCGCCAGGGATTGGTCATGGGGCTGGGCGATCCATTGCCGCAGGAAAGTCTCGCGCGGGGCCGGAAAGCAGGTGCGATCATAGGCCAGCAGGTCCTCGAAGGGGACGAGTGCAAGCGGCACGATCCGCTTGTCATCCGGGGCCATGCCCAACGCGACTTCTGTGCGGTAACGCAGGTTCCGGTGCGAAAAGGCGAAGCCGCCTTTCGCATAATAGGACTGCATGTTGAACACGCCGTCCATTCCGATGGTCGCGCCGGGATTGAGCCGCTCGATCAGCCGGTCCCGCCTGGCGTACCAGATTTCATTACCGAGCCCGCGCCCGCGGAATTCGGGGCGGACGATGAAGAAGCCCATGAAGCCATATTCCCCGGCATAGGAGGTGATCGTGCCTCCGCCGACAAGCTTGCCATTGAGCTCGGCCGCAATGAAGGCCTCGGGATCGTTGTTCCAGAAAATCCCCGCATCGTTTAGGCCCGGATTCCAGCCTTCGGCTTTTGCCCAGGAGACGAGCACATCCACTTCGGGGCGCGTCATCTGCCTGATAGCAAGCTGGCTCATGGCTGGCCTGCATTCACGCAGATCACGCTGTCATTGCGGGCGAGGCACCAGAGGCTAAGGCCAGCAGCTGTCGCGCGCTCTACCGCCATGCTGGTGGGCAGCGAGATGGTGACCAGCGTGGTTGCCCCGGCGCGCACCGCCTTCTCGACGATCTCGTAAGAACAGCGCGCGGAGGAGAGGATAAAGCCGCCGGTCATGGGCTGTTTCTTGCGCGCCATGGCGCCGACCAGCTTGTCCATCGCATTGTGACGTCCGACATCCTCGCGCGCGCAGATGATACGGCCACCACTATCGGCAAAGGCGGCGGCATGGGCTGCCCCGGTTGCTTTGGTCAGTGGCTGGTGGTCGCGCAATTGGCCAAGCGCAGAGAAGATCGCTTCGGGATTGATGGCCTGGTGTACGCCGACCTTGGGCAGCGGCTTGGATACGGCATCGAGATTCTCGATCCCGCAAAGCCCGCAGGAACTTTCCGCCACGCGCGTGCGTACGCGCTCGGTCAGCTTGTCGATCCCGAGGCCCGACAGCTGCGCGCGGCAGATCCAGCCCTTTTCGACCTCGACCACATCGAGATCGGTTACGTCGGATGGCGATGCGGCAAGCCCTTCGGTCAGGGCAAAGCCCAGTGCGAAATCCTCGAGGTTCGATGGCGTGGCCATCATTACCGCATAGGAGAGCCCGTTATATTCGAGCGCGACCGGGACTTCCGGGACCCAATTGCGAGAGACGGGGCGCGAGGCCCCGTCCCGTGCATATTCGATTGAATCGGCCATGGCCGAAGGCTTTAGGCCGCCTTGGCGTCCGCCACCAGCTTTTGAATCGCGTCACGGGCGATTGGCGAGAGGTCCGCCATATCACTGGCAAAGACCTGCGCTTTCATGCGCGGATCCCAGAACTTCCAGATATGCTCCGCGGTCGCGTCAACGGCGGCGTCATGGCCATTGGCTTCGAAATTGGCCGCAATCTGGTTGGCCATGCGGTTCAGCTTGTTGAGGTCCATTACTCGGCGGGCTCCATTTCGTCCGTCTCGATCCGGCGCGCCATGGCGGCGAGGTCGGCATATTCCTGCTGCCATTCGCTCGGGCCGTTGGACGGCGTCACCTGCACGGCGGTGACCTTGTATTCGGGGCAGTTGGTTGCCCAGTCGGAATTGTCGGTGGTCACCACGTTTGCCTGCGTGTCCGGGTGGTGGAAGGTGGTGTAGACCACGCCCGGGGCCACGCGGTCGGTCACTTCCACGCGCAGGGTGGTTTCGCCCGCACGGCTGGCGAGGCGCGCGAAATCGCCCGTCTTCATGCCGCGGTTCTCGGCATCGGTCGGGTGCATTTCGAGCACGTCCTCATGGTGCCAGGCATTGTTTTCCGTACGGCGGGTCTGTGCGCCGACATTGTACTGGCTGAGGATACGGCCCGTGGTCAGCAGCAGCGGGAAGCGCGGACCGGTCTTTTCGTCGGTCGGCACATATTCGGTCATCACGAACTTGCCCTTGCCGCGCACGAAGCCGTCAACATGCATGATCGGCGAGCCCATTGGCGCCTTGTCGTTGACCGGCCACTGGAGCTGTTCGTTGGCGTCGACGCGGTCCCAGTTGAGACCGGCAAAGCCCGGCGTCAGGCGGGCGATCTCGTCGAGGATCTCGCTCGCATGACTGTAGTTCCACTCGCAGCCGATCGCATTGGCGAGCAGCTGGGTGACTTCCCAGTCCTCATAGCCATTGGCCGGTTCCATCACCTTGCGCACGGGCTGCACGCGGCGTTCGGCATTGGTGAAGGTGCCGAACTTCTCGAGGAAGGTCGAACCCGGCAGGAAGACATGCGCATAATGCGCGGTCTCGTTGAGGAACAGGTCGTGCACGATCACGCAGTCCATCGCGGCAAGGCCGGCGGCGACGTGATGTGTGTCAGGGTCGGACTGGAGGATGTCCTCGCCCTGGATGTAGATTGCCTTGAAGCTGCCATCTACGGCGGCATCGAGCATGTTGGGAATGCGCAGGCCCGGTTCCGGGTCCAGCTTTACGCCCCAATCCTTCTCGAACAGCTCGCGCACGCTGGCGTCGGAGATGTGGCGATAGCCCGGCAGTTCGTGCGGGAAGGAGCCCATGTCGCAGGCGCCCTGCACGTTGTTCTGGCCACGCAGCGGGTTCACGCCCACGCCTTCGCGGCCGATATTGCCGGTCACCATGGCAAGGTTGGCGATCGCCATAACGGTCGAGCTACCCTGCGAGTGCTCGGTCACGCCGAGGCCGTAATAGATCGCGCCATTGCCGCCGGTGGCGAAGAGGCGGGCCGCCTCGCGCACGGTTTCGGCCGGAACGCGGGTCACGGCTTCGAGGAATTCGGGGCTGTGCTTCTCGTCGGAAACGAAGCGCGCCCATTCCGAATATTCGTCCCAGTCGCAGCGTTCCTTGATGAAGGCTTCGTCCGCCAGGCCCTCGGTCACGATGACATGGGCGAGGCTGGTCAGCACGGCGACATTGGTGCCCGGCTGCAGCGGCAGGTGATGCGCGGCATTGATGTGCGGGCTCTTCACCAGGTCGATACGGCGCGGATCGACGACGATCATCTTGCCGCCTTCACGCAGGCGCTTCTTGATGCGGCTGCCGAAGACCGGGTGGGCATCGGTGGGGTTGGCGCCGATCAGCAGGAAGACGTCGGTCTTCTCCGCCGAATCGAAATTCTGCGTGCCGGCGCTGGTGCCGAAGGTGGTCGACAGGCCGTAGCCGGTCGGGCTGTGGCAGACGCGGGCGCAGGTATCGGTGTTGTTCGAACCGAAGCCGGCGCGGATCAGCTTCTGTACCAGGAAGGTTTCTTCATTGGTGCAACGGCTGGAGGTGATGCCGCCCAGTGCCTGCGGGCCATGCTCGGCCTTGATCTTCTTGATGCGATCCGCGGCAAAGCCGATCGCCTCTTCCCAGCTGACTTCGCGCCAGGGCTGGTCGATGCTCTCGCGCACCATCGGCTTGGTGATGCGGTCCTTGTGGTTGGCATAGCCCCAGGCGAAGCGGCCCTTGACGCAGCTATGGCCGTGATTGGCCTTGCCGTCCTTCCACGGCACCATGCGCACCAGCTGCTCGCCGCGCATTTCGGCGCGGAAGGCACAGCCGACGCCGCAATAGGCGCAGGTGGTGACCACTGCGCGCTCGGGCTTGCCGATCTCGGTGACACTCTTCTCCATCAGCGCGCTGGTCGGGCAGGCCTGCACGCAGGCGCCGCAGCTGACGCATTCGGAAGACAGGAAATTGTCTTCGCTCTGGCCGGCGGAAATGACGCTGGCAAAGCCGCGTCCGTCCACGGTCAGCGCAAACGTACCCTGCACTTCGCCGCAGGCGCGAACGCAGCGCGAGCAGACGATGCACTTGTCGGCAGCGAAGGAGAAATAGGGGTTGGACTTGTCGGGCGTGGTGCCGAGGTGGTTGGCGCCCTCATAACCATAGCGCACATCGCGCAGACCGACATTGGCCGCCTGGTCCTGCAATTCGCAATCGTTGTTGGCAGAGCAGGTCAGGCAATCGAGCGGGTGATCGGAGATATAGAGCTCCATCACGCCCTTGCGCAGCTTTTCGAGGCGCGGGGTCTGCGTCTTGACGACCATGCCCGGTCCGACCGGCGTGGTGCAGCTGGCGGGCGTACCGCGCGCACCTTCGATCTCGACCAGGCACAAGCGGCAGGAGCCGAAGGCTTTCACATTGTCCGTGGCGCACAGTTTGGGAATGTCGCCGCCGATTTCGGCAGCGGCGCGCATCACCGACGTGCCGGCCGGCACGGTGACCTCGCGCCCGTCGATCGTCAGGGTGACCTTTTCCTCGGACTCGACTTCGGGCGTCCCGAAATCCTTCTGGCGTTCAAATCCCATTGCTCTGCTCCATCGCGGCCAAATCGGCCGGGGTGTTTATGTTTGCCGGTGTGGATGCACTCTTCACGGCCCGCGCATCCACGGACTTCGCAAAAGCCAGCATCGAATGGCGTCCTTCACTCTGGAGGATAGCCTCGACTGCGCCTGCAGTTTCCACATTCCAATGGCCGATTACCGGCTGACTTTCAAGATATGCTGGCGGAGGCGAAAGATCCGACAACAAATCCTGCGGCAGCGCGACAGAATCGACCCCGCAGGTTAAGATAGTTGCGTAGTCCAGATCCCGCGCGTGGCGCAGCCCGGCAGCAATACCGCCCAGTGGCCCCATACCGGCATGCGGCCAGTCGGGGATGCACGGGGCGGGACCGGTCTCTCTTCCTGCTATCACAACCATCTCACACCATCCGGACAAGGCATCCACTGCACGCGAAATCAGTGTACGCCCGTCCAGTTCAGCCAGGGCCTTGTCGCTGCCGAAGCGGGAACTGAGTCCGCCAGCCAGGACAACGCCCAGGATCATTATTCCGCTGCGTCCAGCGCCTGCTCGACGACTTCGGGATTGCTCACGAAATCCTCCGGCCAGTGCTTGAGCGCGGACATCACCGGATAAGGGGTGAAGCCGCCCAAGGCGCAAAGCGAGCCGAACTTCATTGTCTCGCACAGATCGGTCAGCAGGCCAATTTCCTCGCCGGCGCTGCGGCCTTCATCCTTCTTGGTATTGTGCATCTGCGGAGCCAGTTCCAGCGTGTCACGCTGGCGGCCGCCCTTGCGGATGCGCTCGATGATTTCCTGCCCGCGCACTGCACCGATACGGCAGGGCGTGCACTTGCCGCAGCTTTCCTCGGCGCAGAATTCCATCGCGAAATGAGCCATGGCACCCATGTCGGCGGTGTCGTCGAAAACGGTCACGCCGGCATGGCCGATCAGCGCGTCGGCGGCGGTGAAGGCCTCGTAATCGAAGGGAATGTCAAACTGGTCGGGGTGGATATAGGCGCCGAGCGGGCCGCCTACCTGCACCGCCTTGACCGGACGACCGGTGGCTGTGCCGCCGCCGATCTCGTTGACCAGCTCGCCCAGCGTGATGCCGAAGGGGACCTCGTAAAGACCGCCATATTTGATGTTGCCGGCCAGCTGGATCGGCATGGTGCCCTTGGAGCGATCCATGCCGCGCTCGGCATAGGCAGCAGCGCCGCCTTCCTGCAGGATATGCGGCACGGCAGCCAAGCTGAGCACATTGTTGACCACGGTCGGCTTGCCGAGGAAGCCCTCGAGCGCCGGAAGCGGCGGCTTGGCGCGCACTTCGCCGCGCTTGCCTTCGAGCGAGTTCAGCAGCGAAGTTTCCTCGCCGCAGACATAGGCCCCTGCACCCAGGCGCACTTCGCACTTGAACGGCGCGATGATGTCTTCGCACAGCTTGAGCGCTGCATTGAGCTTGCGATGCGCGTCGGGATATTCGCTGCGCAGGTAGATATAACCCTGCGATGCGCCAACGGCCTCGCCGGCAATCGCCATGCCTTCGATCAGTGCGAAGGGATCGCCTTCCATCGCCATGCGGTCGGCAAAGGTGCCGCTATCGCCTTCGTCGGCATTGCAGACGATGTATTTCTGCGGACCGGCGGCCTTGCGCACCGTTTCCCACTTGATGCCGGTCGGGAAGCCAGCGCCGCCACGGCCGCGCAGGCCGGAATCGAGCACTTCCTTGCAGATTGCTTCGCCGCCGAGAGTGCGCGCGCGCTTGAGGCCGCTCCAGCCGCCCGAGGCTTCGTAATCCTCGAGGCTGAGCGGGCGGGTCTTGCCTGCGCGGGCAAAGGTCAGGCGGGTCTGCGAGGAAATCCAGGGGTGTTCCTCGATGATGCCGATAGCCTTGTCGGACGAGCCGTCAAGGATCGCATCGACATCGTCGAGCGTGGCCGGGCCGAAGCCCTTGCCGTCTACCTCGACCAGCGGTTCGAGCCACTGCATGCCCCAGGAGGAGGTGCGGTGGACCTCATGCCCCTTCTTCTCGAAGGCGGCGGCGAGCGCGTCGGCACCTGCCGCACGGGCGAGGGCGTCGTCGGAGATCTTGATGATGGTCATGCGTTTTCGATCAGCTTGGTGACCGACTGGCTGTCCAGTCGGATGTGGAGGTCGTCGCCGGTGCGCGCGGCGGGGCCGGCGCTGCAAAGGCCGAGGCAATAGACGGTCTGGATCTTCACCCGCTCGCCAGCCGCTGCATTGGCATCGCCGATCAGCTTTTCGACACCGCGTGCCTTGCAGGCTTCGGCGCGGCAGATCTGCACGACGGGGCGCGGATCGGCTTCGCTCTTATAGTCGTGATAGAAGCTGACCACGCCGTGCACGTCCGCGCGCGTAAGGTTGAGCGCCTCGGCGATCTGCGCTTCGGTTTCCGCATCGACACAGCCAAGCTCGGCCTGGATGTCGTTGAGGATGGGCAGGAGCGGCCCTTCGCGATGGATGTGTTCGGCAATGATCTCGCCGATCTTCTCTTGCTTGCTACTCATGGTCTTTCTCAGGCTTTGAGCCTCTCGGCATGCCAGGCGACATGGTCGCCCATAAAGGTGGATATGAAGAAATAGGAATGGTCGTATCCGTCATGCAGGCGAATCGTCGCCTCCATGCCGGCCTTGGTCACGGCTTCATCGAGCAGGTGGGTCTTGAGCTGCTCGTCGAGGAAATTGTCGGCTCGGCCTTGGTCGACCAGCAGTTCGGGCAGGCGGGCGCCATCCTCGATCAGGGCGCAGGCATCGTATTCGCGCCATGCCGCCTTGTCGGCACCGATATAGCCGGTCAGCGCCTTTTCGCCCCAGGGGCAATTGAGCGGGCTGACAATCGGTGAGAAGGCGCTGGTCGACTTGAACCGACCGGGATTGCGCAGCGAAATGGTCAGCGCGCCATGGCCGCCCATGGAGTGGCCGGTAATGCCCTGCCGATCCATGTCGGCGGGGAATTTCGCGGCGATGAGGGCGGGCAGTTCCTGCTCGATATAGTCGCGCATATGGAAGTTCTTGGCCCAGGGCTCCTGCGTCGCATTGACGTAGAAGCCTGCGCCCTTGCCGAAGTCATAGCCTTCGTCGTCCGGCACATTGTCGCCGCGCGGGCTCGTGTCGGGGCAGACGAAGATGATGCCGTGCTCGGCACAGGCGCGGCGGTACTCGCCCTTCTCCATGACATTGGCATGGGTGCAGGTAAGGCCGGAGAGATAAAACAGTACCGGCAGCTTCGCGCCCGCTTCGTGCTCGGGCACGAAGACGGCGAAGGTCATCGGCGTTCCGGTCGTCTCGCTATCATGCGAATAGACGCCCTGCGTTCCGCCGAATGACCGGTTTTCGCTGACGGTTTCGAGGTTCATCGCGCGTGCCTCAATCCATCATGTGCAGGGCGCACAATTTGTGGCCGGTAGGGTCGCGCAGATAAGCGAGATAGAGCTTCATGCCGGCAAAATCGCGCGGTCCGGGCGGATCCTCGATGGCGGTTCCACCGGCGGCCAAGCCTGCAGCATGCCATGCATTGCATTGTTCGGGATTGTCCATCACGAAGCCGATCGTATTGCCATTGGCGACCGTCGCCGGTTCGCCATTGATCGGCCTGATGGCGATAAAGGCACCATCCTTGTGCCGATAGGTCACGCGCGTGCCCGCTTCGTCGACCACCCCTTCGGGGCCGCCAACAGCAGTGAAGACCGCATCGTAGAAGGTCTTGCTTTCGGCGAGGTCGTTCGTGCCGACCATGTTGTGGCTATACATACAGCCTACTCCCCAACATTGATGGTGAAGGCGCACAACTTGTTGCCCACCGGATCGCGCAGGTAAGCGCCATACATGGGCTGCGGACCATAGTCGCGGCGGCCAGGTTCGCCCTCGCAGGTTCCGCCATTGGCAAGACCGGCGGCATGCCATGCATCGACGGCTTCCGGGTTCGGAGCCTGGAAGCCGATCGTCCCGCCATTGGCATGCGTTGCCGCTTCGCCATCGCGCGGGGTTCCGACGCCGAACATGCCGGTTTCGGGCGATCCGTAGAATGCGCCCTTCTCGTGGTGCTGGCCGGAAATGCCGAGCGCGGAGAAGGTCGCATCGTAAAACTTGCGACCGCTCTCCGGATCGTTGCAGCCGATCATGACATGGGTGAACATGTCCGGGCTTACTCCTTGGGGCCTACATTCGCCGTGAAAACGCAAATCTTGTGACCGTCGGGATCGCGCAGGTAGGCACCGTACATGTTACCCGGCGAAGCTTCGCGGAAACCGGGCGCGCCTTCGTCCGTGCCGCCCGCTGCAAGACCGGCAGCATGCCAGGCGTCGACAGTCGCGTAATCGGCCGCCTTGAAGCCGAAGGTGAAGCCGTTCATGCAGGTTGCCGCCTCGCCATTGGCGGGCTTGGCGACGATGAACGATCCGTCGGCGCTGGGGTAGACCGTGCCATGAGGCAGCGGATGGCCTTCGAAACCAAGGACGCCCATGGTGGCGTCATAGAAGGCGCGTGATTTCTCGATATCGTTGGTGCCGACGAAGACATGATTGAACATTGAGGGCTCTCCCTTTTTGAGCAAACGCGACCGGCTCGCCAATCGCGATTCTCTACGATTTATCACATAGCCGAAAAATTCGGGTTTGTGAAAGAATGAATAGGCCGGACCGGGCTTTTTACAAGCTGGACCTCAGCCCGTGATCAAAAGACGACGACGCTGCGAATGCTCTTGCCTTCATGCATCAGGTCGAAGGCTGTGTTGATTTCCTCCAGGCCCATCACATGGGTGATCATCGGGTCGATCTCGATCTTGCCGGTCATGTACATGTCGACGATCTTGGGCACGTCCGTGCGGCCCTTGGCTCCGCCGAATGCCGTACCGCGCCAGTTGCGCCCGGTGACGAGCTGGAACGGACGGGTGGCGATTTCCTTGCCGGCCTCAGCCACGCCGATGATGATCGAAGTACCCCAGCCGCGATGGCAGGCTTCCAGCGCCGTGCGCATCACTTCGGTATTGCCGGTGGCATCGAAAGTGTAGTCCGCGCCGCCATCGGTCATGGCGACGATCTTCGCCACGGTATCCTCGCGGCTCATGCCCTTGGTGTTGAGGAATTCGGTCATGCCGAACTTGCGGCCCCATTCCTCGCGATCGGGATTGATGTCGACGCCGATGATGTTGTTGGCACCGGCGAGCCGCGCGCCCTGGATCACGTTGAGGCCGATGCCGCCGAGGCCGAAGACCACGACATTGTCGCCCACCTGGACCTTGGCGGTATTGGTCACCGCGCCAACACCCGTGGTGACGCCGCAGCCGATATAGCAGCTGGTCTGGAACGGAGCGTCCTCGCGGATCTTGGCGACGGCGATTTCCGGCAGGACTGTGAAGTTCGAGAAGGTCGAACAGCCCATGTAGTGGAAGATCGTCTCGCCCTTGTAGGAGAAGCGGCTCGTCCCGTCGGGCATCAGGCCCTGGCCCTGCGTTGCACGGATCGCGGTGCACAGGTTCGTCTTGCCACTGAGGCAGGACTTACACTGGCGGCATTCCGGCGTGTAGAGCGGGATCACGTGATCGTCCGGCTTGACCGAAGTCACACCCGGGCCGACCTCGCGCACGATCCCGGCACCTTCATGGCCGAGGATCGACGGGAAAATGCCTTCGGAATCGAACCCGTCCAGTGTGTAGGCGTCGGTATGGCAGATGCCGGTGGCCATGATCTCCACCAGCACTTCGCCTTCCTTCGGCCCCTCCAGATCGACTTCCACGATCTCAAGCGGCTTCTTGGCTTCGAAGGCTACGGCTGCACGGGTTTTCATCCGGGTATTCTCCTAAGGGGTTGTCAGTCGATCGGCGAACCGGCGGGAAGCTCTGCGTCCTTCATTGCTTCCTCGTCGGCATCGCGGATCGGCATCATGAACATCAGGATCGCACCGAGGACCGAACCCATGCTCATAATGATCGATACGGTCAGCAAGTTGTCGTTGCCGCCGTTGATATGGTCGAACAGATAGCCCGCGACGATCGGCGAGCCGGCTGCACCCAGGCGTCCAACACCGAGCACGAAGCCCGTGCCGCTGGCGCGGGCATAGGCCGGGAAGCTCAGTGCGAAGGCGGCATAATAGCCAACGATCGCGGCGTTGGAGAAGAACATGGTGAACAGCGCTGCGATGCGCCAATCCCACAGGCTCTCATGCCCAAGGCCGAAATAGATGACTGCCGCAACGCCCAGCAGCAGGCCGATAATCGTCGGCGTCTTGATGCCGAACTTCTTCAGGAAGAAGCCGAAGATCGCGCCGCCGATGGCCCCGCCGATATTGGCGTAGGTCAGGCTGCTGGCACCTTCTGCCTGCGTGAATCCTGCCAGCGCCACGATCGTCGGAGCGTTCTTGAGGATGTAGTAGAAGGTGAAGGTGTGGAACATGTAGCCGAAGGCCAGGTAAAGCGTGGCCGGCCGCAGTTTCGGGTTGGCAAGGATGTCGGTTGCCTTGGGCTTGGGGCCGGAATCCTTGAGGTCGGGCAAGGCCTCGATTGCTGCCTTGCCAAAGGCTGCGAGCGACTTGTTGATCTTCTCGAGCGCTCCGTTCGGTCGCCGTGAGGCATAATAGGCGGGCGTTTCGGGCACGATCACCATCACCAGCGGGATCATCGCAGCGGTCACGACGGCACCGAAGATGAAGACATCGTGCCATGTGCCGGTAACCAGCAACCATTCCTGCGCGGCGAAACCGCCGATCACGCCACCGACCGGATAGCCGATCACGTAGAAGGCCATCGACACTGCGCGGCCCGAGGAACTCGAGGTTTCGGCAACCACGGCATTGGTCGAGGCCAACATGCCGCCAATGCCGAGTCCGGTGATGAAGCGCCAGATCAGGATATCCGAAACCCAACCCAGCCCGGGTACCGAGCCCAAGGGATGCGCATAGACTGCCGTTCCGGCGAGATACATGCCCACGGCCATCACGGTAAGGCAGGCGAGCATGGTCAGCTTGCGGCCATACTTGTCGGCCATGCCGCCCAGCAGCACCGAGCCGAAGCCCATGCCGACCAGTTCGGCCGACAGGACGAGGCCCAGCTGGGTCCGGTCGATCGACCATTCGGCCATCATGCCCGGCCCGGCGAAGGCGCTCGACAACACGTCGAATCCGTCAAGCGCGTTCAGGAACACCATAAGGATCACAACCAGCACTTGGCGGATGCCCATCGGCGTATCGTTGATTACGGAAATGGGGTTCGTGCCCCCGGCAGCTCCGGCCATTTTGGTTTTCCTCTCCCTTGGTCCGCGCCCTCATTCGTGGATTCGGGCCAGCATTTCCACCAATTTTTCGATTTCTTCTTCGCTGAAGCGGCTTTTCAGCCATGCTTCGTGCTGGCTGATGCATCCCTTAGCCTCGACCAGCGCGCCCTCTCCGGCTTCTGTCAGGTAGAGCGATTGCTTGCGCCCGTCGCTCTCCGAGCGCTCGCGACGCAAGTAGCCGCGCTCCTGCAGGCGATTGACGATGGTCATGGTTGTCGCCCGGTCCATCTGCAACCGGCTGCCCAGCTCGATCTGCGCGATTCCCGGGAGGTCGGCGACCAGCCACAGCACGCTGACCTGCTTTTGCGTCAGGCCAAGCCCGGCGAATGTCTCGGAGAAATGGCGGTAAACCGCGCCATGCGCCAAGCGGATATGGAAGCCGAGGACGCCGTCAAGCTCCCCGATCTCTCCCGGATTGTCCTCGATCAATGCGCCGCTGGCCAAGCTATTGTCCTCATCCACCCGTCTTGCCTATTTGTTAGTAAAGCATACAATTTGGCGCAAGGAGAGGAACGGAGAGGACTCGAAGATGGCGCATTTCCCCGACACCCCCAATTTCACCGGATTCAACACGCCCAGCCGCGTCGAGGCCGATATTGAAGACCTGGCGTATGAAGGCGAAATTCCCAAGGAAATCGACGGCGCATTCTTCCGTGTGCAGCCCGATCCGCAATTCCCGCCGATGCTGGGCGATTCGATTGCCTTCGATGGCGACGGCATGATCACTCGCTTCCACATCCATGATGGCCAGGTCGACTTCCGGCAGCGATGGGCCAAGACCGATCGCTGGCAGATGGAGCATGATGCCGGCAAGGCGCTGTGGGGCCATTATCGCAACCCGTTGACCGACGATCCCGTGACCAAGGGTACTTACCGTGCGACCGGCAACACCAATGCCTGGGTCTTCGCCGGAAAGCTCTGGGCGATGAAGGAAGACAGCCCCGCGCTGAAGATGGACCCGATCACCATGGAGCGCGAGGAGGTCGAAACCTGGGGCGGCAAGATGAAGAGCGAAACCTTCACCGCCCACCCCAAGATCGATCCTGCAACCGGAAACATGATCTCGCTGTGCTATGCCGCATCGGGCATTTGTAGCGATGACTGCGCGCTGGTCGAGATTAGCCCGGAAAACGAGCTGGTGCGCGAGGTGTGGTTCAAGACGCCCTATTACTGCATGATGCACGACTTCGCGGTCACGCCGGATTATCTCGTCCTGCATGTCGTGCCGTCGATCGGCAGTTGGGATCGCCTCAAGGAAGGCAAACCGCATTTCGGCTTCGACACCACCATGCCTGTCTATCTCGGCATTATCCCGCGTCGCGACGATCTGAAGCAGGAAGACATCCGCTGGTTCAAGCGCGACAACTGCTTTGCCAGCCACGTGGTCAATGCCTGGCAGGATGGCAGCAAGATCCATTTCGTGGTGCCTGAAGCGAAGAACAACATGTTCCCCTTCTTCCCCGATGTGCACGGCGCGCCTTTCAATGGGGCGGAGGCGATGAGCAAGCTCACCCGCTGGACGGTGGACCTGTCGAGCAACACTGACGATTTCGAAGAGATCACGCAGCTGACAGAAACGGCCAGCGAGTTTCCGCGGATCGACGATCGCTTCACCGGCCTCAAGAACCAGTACACCTGGGGCCTGGAGATGGACCATTCGCGTCCGTGCGAATTGAAGGGCGGCAGTGCTGGCGGTTTCCTGATGAACTGCCTGTTCCTCAAGAACCTCGAAGATGGCAGCGAGCAGCATTGGTGGTGCGGCCCGGTCTCGAGCCTGCAGGAGCCTTGCTTCATACCGCGCAGCAAGGATGCGCCCGAAGGCGATGGCTGGATCGTGATGCTGTGCAACCGACTCGAGAACAAAAACACCGACCTGCTAATCTTCGATGCGCTCGATATCGAGAAAGGCCCAGTTGCCACGGTGCATATCCCGATCCGCCTGCGCTTCGGCCTGCACGGCAATTTCGCCCGCAGCGAAGATATCGGCCTCAAGGTCCCAGAACCGGCTTGAGGCATTGCTTTAATCTCCGGCGGGGGGCACCAGTCGGTCATGACTACCGATCGTAACCCGCCGGAATTCTGGCTGACCGACATGGACGGCGTCCTCGTCTCCGAAGGCGAGGCGATTCCCGGGGCAGCTGATTTCATTGCGCGACTGCAGGAAAAGGGGCGGCGTTTCCTCGTCCTCACCAACAATTCCATCTGGACGCCGCGAGACCTTGCCGCACGGCTTGCGCGCGGGGGGTTGGACGTTCCCGAAGAAGCGATCTGGACCAGTGCATTGGCTACGGCGCGCTTTCTCGACACCCAGCATCCTGGCGGGTCCGCTTACGTCATCGGCGAGGCGGGGTTGACGACGGCGCTGCACGAAGTCGGCTACACCATGACCGACAGCAATCCCGATTACGTCGTGATCGGCGAATTGCGGAGCTACTCCTTCGAAGCGATCACCAAAGCGATCCGGCTCGTAAAGGGCGGCGCGCGCTTTATCGCCACCAATCCCGACGTGACTTCGCCTTCGCCCGAAGGCCCCTTGCCAGCGACCGGCGCGGCAGCAGCCATGATCACCAAGGCAACCGGGGCGGACCCCTATTTCGTGGGCAAGCCGAACCCGATGATGTTTCGCTCGGCCATGAACCGCATCGATGCCCATGCGGCCAGCACGGTAATGATCGGGGACCGCATGGATACCGATATCGTCGCCGGGATCGAGGCCGGGCTGGAGACGATCCTCGTCCTTACCGGTTCGACCAAGCGCGAACAGGTCGAGCGATTCCCATGGCGGCCCAGCCGCATCTGTTCCTCAATCGCCGATGTGGTCGACCTAATCTGAGGGGCGGTTCAGGCCGATGCCAGCTCCCGCGCTTCGGCCAGAACCATGTCTGCCGCCTTCTCCGCAGCCATGATGGTCGGGGCATTGGTATTGCCGCTTGGTATCCGCGGGAAGATACTGGCATCGATCACACGCAGTCCCTCCACCCCGCGGACGCGGCATTCAGGGTCGAGCGGGAAACGTTCGTCGCCCATCGCGACAGTCCCCACCGGGTGGTAAAGCGTGCCGCCGGCGACGATCGCATATTGCAGCATTTCCTCGTCCGTTTCACCGAATGGGTCGCCGGGGTTCTTGAGGTAAGGCTGCAGCGCCGGCTGCTGCCAGATCTTGCGGATCAGCTTGAGCTGGTCGACCACGCTCTGCCGGTCCGCCGGGTCCGACAGGTACTTAGGCACGATCCTGGGTGAGACAGTCCCATCGGGCGACTTCGCATGAATGCTGCCGCGCGATTCCGGGCGGAGCTGGCAGGGGTTGGAGGCAAGGCCGGGTTCCGCATCGAGGCGCAGGCCCTGCTGTTCCGCGAGATATTGCAGGTCCATGCTGGCCGCCATCACGTGGATCTGCACATCGGGAAAATCGAGCTCCTTGCGGGTTTTGGCGAAGGCCGTGCCATGCGCCACTGCGTAGGAGAGCAGGCCCTTTCGAGTCAGTCCGTATTTGGCGACCTGCCCGACAAGGTTGAGCCCGCGGGAGAGGTAATTGATCGAGTGCTTCTTTTCCTTCAGGGGAGCCTGGCAGCCGATCATGTAGTGGTCCTGCATGTTTTCGCCGACCAGGGGTGACTCATGCACCAGCTTGACCCCCAACTCCTGCAACAACGCGCCCTGTCCCACGCCCGAGATTTCGAGCAGTTTGGGGCTTTCCACAGAACCAGCAGCCAGGATGACTTCGCGCCCGACCATGACGCGGCGTGTCTCGCCATTCTGGCGGAACTCGACGCCGATCGCCTTCTTGCCATCGAACAGGATGCGCGTGGTCATGGCGCGCGTTTCCACCTGCAGGTTGGGACGCTTCATCGCCGGGTGGAGATAGGCCACGGCGGCAGAATTGCGACGCCCGTCCTTCATGGTCAGCTGGAACCAGGTCACGCCTTCCTGGTCGCCAGTGTTGATATCTTCGCGATAGGGAATGCCTGCCTCTTCGCAGGCCTTGATCAGGGCGCCAGATACCGGATGCTGCTCGGGGAAGTCAGCAACATTGAGTGGGCCGCCGACACCGTCGGTATCGCTGGTGCCACGCTCCTGGTTCTGCGACTTCTTGAAATAGGGCAGCACGTCGTCCCAGCCCCAGCCACGCGCGCCCATCTGAGCCCAGCCGTCGTAATCCGCGCTCTGTCCGCGGACGTAGAGCAGGCCGTTGATGGAGGACGAGCCGCCCAGGACCTTGCCCTTCGGCCATTTGTGGCTGCGGCCGCCCGAACCTTCGTCAATCTCGGTTTCGTAGAGCCAGTTGACCTTGGGATCGTTGAGGGTTTTGCCGAAGCCGATCGGCGTATGGATCATGATGTTCGAGAAGAATTGCGAAGGCTCCTTGAGCGGACGGTCATCGCCTCCTGCCTCAAGCAGTACGACTTTGTGTGCACCGCTTTCGGTCAGTCGGGCTGCCAGCACACAGCCGGCGCTGCCGGCTCCGATGACGACATAATCTGCATAAAGGTCGACCGACATTTCATACTCCTCTCAACCTGCGATTCCCGCGCCGGATTCGGCGCGATTCGCTTGCGCGCAAGGCTAGGGGCCTTACCCTGTCTGGTCACTGACAATTGCTGGGAGAGCCTTGTCCATGATCAAACCGGAACTGGAATTCGTTTATGAAGCACGGGGTGAGCTGGATGAGCCACGCCAGATCGGACAGACCTATGATGGTACAAGGCGGATCATCCCGATCATTGCTGGGGGCTATGTGAAGGGGCCGAAGATTTCCGGCAGACTGATGGGCAATTCGGCCGACTGGCAGCTGACCCGTCATGATGGCGTGACCGTGGCCGACGCGATCTATGCGATCGAGACCGATGACGATGAGATCATCCAGATCCGCAATAGGGGCCTGCGCCATGGCCCACCCGAAGTGATGCAGCGGCTGGTGATGGGAGAGGAAGTCGATCCGTCCGAATATTACTTCCGAACCGTTCCCGAATTCATCGCGCCCGATGGCCAATATGACTGGCTCAACCGCTCGATCTTCATTTGTGCCGGTGCGCGCTATGCCAGTTCGATCAAGATGTGGGTCTGGCGTGTTCTCTGATCAGGCAAAAATCTCCAACCGCTCGCGCAGGCGAGGTGCAGCGAAATCGATGAAGCGCCTGAGTTTGAGCGGCATTTGTCCGCGCGCGACATGGAGGATGTGGACGGGCGAGGGTTCCGGCTCGAAATCTTCCAGCACGATCTGCAGGTCACCCGCCTCGAGTGCCGCCTCGGCCTGATAATGTAGCAAACGGGTAAAGCCGGTGCCCGCACAGGCTGCCATGACCGAGGCGTCCGCGGTGGTCAACGACAGGCGCGGCATGACGGGGACGTCGAAATTCTTGCCGCTCTCGGGATCGCGGAATTGCCAGGCGGGGAAGGGCAGTGGCGTATCGAAGGCGACGCAGGGTAGCTCGCCCAGCGCTTCGGGGTGATCAGGCTCTCCATGACGGGCGATCAGCGAGGGACTGGCGCACACGACGGTGCGCATGGACCCGATGCGCGTGGCGACCAGGGTGCTGTCGGGCAGGCGGCCGATCCGCGTCGCCATATCGATGTGATCCTCTACCAAATGGATGTTCCGGTCGTTGAGCAGCATACGGATGCTGATCTGCGGAAACTGGGCGAGGAAGTCGCTCACCACCGGCAAAAGGTGCAGCCGTCCGAAGCAGAGCGGCGCGGTGATTGCCAGCTCGCCCTTGGGAATTGTGTACTCGCCCGCGGCTTCGCGCTCCGCCTGCTCGACCTGTTCGAGGATCTTGCGCGCCGCCTCGACATAGGCCTGCCCGGCATCGGTAAGCGAAAGCTGTCTTGTGGTCCGCAGAAGCAGCTTTGTGCCGAGCCTGTCTTCCAGTTCGGCAATGCGTCTGCTGACGGTTGAAACGGGCACGCCTTGCTTGCGCGCTACTGCCGAAAAGCTGCCCAGTTCGACTGCCTGTAGCAGCAATTCCATCGCTTCGAGCCGATCCATGATATTCCCATAAATTGCAAAGATGATTTGCAAGAATACCAGATTATCATCAGAATTGGGAAGACCTATTTCCTCGCTTGCCGGGCCGATCAAGGCTCGAATTCAAGTCAGGAGAACGATGAATGTCCCGCCTCACCATTCCCACGCTGGATGATGCACCCGAAGCTTCGAAGCCGATCCTCGAAGCGGTCAAGGGCCAGCTCGGCAGCGTGCCGAACATGTTCCGCCTCATTGCCAGCAGCCCCGCTGCGCTGACGGCCTATGCCGGTGCCAATGCCGCCCTTTCCAAGACGCTCGACCTCAAGACGCGTGAGCGGATTGCGCTGGCGGTGGCGCAGGTCAATGGCTGCGGTTACTGCCTTTCGGCGCATAGCTACCTCGCTACCAACCTCGCCAAGATCGCACCCGAGGAAATCGAGCTGGCGCGCAAGGGCGCTTCGCACGACCCGCAGGCGCATGCCGCAGTCCGCTTTGCCCGTAAGGTTGCAGAAGAGCGCGGCCATGTGAGCGAAGCCGATGTCGCCGACGTGCGCAATGCCGGTTTCAGCGAAGCGCAGGTGGTGGAGATCGTTTCCCTCGTCGCAGAAAACACCTTCACCAATTACCTCAACGAAGTCGCCAAGACCGACATCGATTTCCCCGTCGTGCAGTCCCAACTCGCTGCATGACGAAAGGTGGGCCGGGGACGGCCCCCATCCCGACCCCCAAACCCCGGCCCACCACCCCTTTTCCCGCGGAGACGCGCAATGGCTTACGGATTTCTGGATACCGCCTACACGCCGACCATCCGGGCGCTGCAGGCCAAGGCTGGCAGCCTCAAGACCTATGACGGCTTTTCCGGCAATCGCGAGTTCGACCGCTTCACTGTGCAGGAGCGTGAATTCATCGCCGAGCGCGATACCTTCTTCATGGCCAGCGCCTCGCCCGGCGGCTGGCCTTATGTGCAGCACCGCGGAGGCCCGCCGGGCTTCCTCAAGGTGGTGGACGATACCACGCTTGCCTTTCCCGACTATCGCGGCAACCGGCAATATATCAGCGCGGGCAATGCCATGGACGATGACCGCGTATGCCTGTTCCTGATCGACCAGGTGAACCGCCGCCGCCTCAAGATCTACGCCCATGCCGAACTGCTCGACCTCGACGAGGTGCCCGAGCTGGCATGGCAGCTCGAACAACCCGGCTACCGCGCGCAGGTAGAGCGGATCTTCCGCCTGAAGCTCAAGGCGTTCGACTGGAATTGCCCGCAGCATATCGTCCGCCGCTTCAGCGAGGCCGAAATCGCCGAAATGCTCGAGACGACAGGCCAGCGCATCAAGCAATTGGAACAGGAAAATGCCGCGCTCTGGGGCCGGCTCAATGCAACAGGAGACCGATAATGGAAATGCCACGTCCCCCGCTTCCGCCTTTCACCGAGGAAAGTGCCGCGCAGAAGGTGCGCATGGCCGAAGATGGCTGGAATAGCCGCGATCCGGGCCGCGTCTCGCTCGCCTATACGCCCGACAGCGTCTGGCGGAACCGGTCCGAATTTTTCATCGGGCGCCAGGCCATCGTCGATTTCCTGACCGCCAAGTGGCAGCGCGAGCAGGATTACAGGCTGGTCAAGGAACTCTGGGCTTTCCACGACAACCGCATAGCCGTGCGCTTCGCCTATGAATGGAGCAATAGCGGCAACTGGTTCCGCTCCTATGGCAACGAGAACTGGGAATTCGACGAGCGAGGGCTGATGCGTCGCCGCATTGCCAGCATCAACGACCTGCCGATTGCCGAGGAAGATCGGCTGTTGCGCTGGGATGGAGCCGCGCGTCCGGCCGACTATCCAAGCCTTACCGAACTGGGATTGTAAGGATTGGCGCCCGGCGCTCAGGCGATGCGGATATCGAGCAGCGTCGGGCGTGCCTCTTCGAAACTCCAGGTCAGCGCATCGTCCAACTTGTCCACGCTATCGACCAGTCTTGCGGCAAGGCCCTGGGCCTCGGCCAGCTTGACGAAATCGAGACCGGTTAGGTCGCATCCCGGGACGTGGTTCATGCCGAACTCTCCCGAGAAACCGGTCAGCGCGGCATAGGCCGAGTTGTTCATGATGCAGAAGCTGACATTGGCCTGTTCATCGCGTGCGGTGAACAGGCCCTGGATCGTGTACATGGCCGCGCCGTCGCCCAGGATGGCGATGACCTTGTCATCCTGCCCCATGGCAACGCCGACCGCGCCGGGCAGCGAATAGCCAAGCCCGCCGCTGGCACAGCTATAGAAGCCGCCCTCGCGGGTGATGGGCAGGGTGACATGCTCAGGTCCGCGCGATGTCGGTGCTTCCTCGACAACCACCGCCTCTTTCGGGCGCAGCGCCGCGATGCGCTTGAGCACATAGGCCGATGTCATCTCGGCTGGCGGATTGATGAATTGGTGGGTCTTGCCGTTAAATGCGCGTGCGGAGAGTTGCCCGGTTACTGCGGACAGGCCCGCTTCCACATCGCCCAGCACGCCGCCGCCGCCCGGCAAATTGGCCAGGTGCTTGGGATCGTCGCTCAGCGCCATCAATAGAGCGCCTTCGGGCCAATGCGGGCCGCTGCCTTCGACATGGTAGGTGAAGACCGGGGCGCCCGCGACGAGGATCGCGTCATGCGATGCAAGCGCGTCGCGGATCTGGTCGCGCCAGGCATTGAGGAAGCCGGCAAACTGCACATGGTCCTCGGGGAAGGTTTCGCGCGCTGCGTAGGGTGCTGCCCAGACTGATAAGCCAGCCTTCTCGGCCAACGCAATCGCGGCATCCCATGCGCCGGCATTGGCCGCTCCTGTACCGATTACCAAGGCAGGATTGCTTGCACCTTCAAGCATGGCGGCGATGCGCTCGATTCCTGCCGGGTCGGGAAATGTTCGCAAGCTCAGATCGGGAAGGGCGGGCATTTCGCATTCCTGCTCCCAGTCATCGACTGGAATGCTGACGAATACCGGACCCATGGGCGGGGTCAGCGCCATTGCAAAGGCGCGCGCCAGCGCCAGCGGCACATCCTCGGCGCGCGCGGGTTCGAGCGCGAACTTCACATAGGGCCGCGGAAACTCCGTCGGTCGTTCCGCGCCAAGGAAGGGGTCGTAGGGCAGTATCGATCGAGCCTGTTGGCCCGCGGTCACCACGACCGGGGCATTGTTCTTGTAGGCGGTGAAGAGATTGCCCAGCGAATGGCCGGTTCCGGCAGAGCTGTGCAGGTTTACCAGTGCAGGCTTGCCGCTGGAGCGCGCATAGCCATCGGCCATGCCCATCACGACCGCCTCGTTCAGGCCCATCACATAGGGGAAGGGCATGGCCTTGAGCATTGGCAGTTCGGTGCTGCCCGGATTGCCGAACAGGCGATCCACTCCGAAATGCTCGAAAACCGCGAAGGCAGCTTCGCGCACATTGGTCATGTCAGACGGCCTCCCCGCCGGCGCGCGCACGTTCGAGCATGCTCGCCTCATCGCGCCGATAGCGGACCAGCACGATCACCATCAGTAGGATAATGGCCGGACAGACGATGTTGATCGAGATGATCGCCTGCGCCAGATCGCCGCCGTTCCGGTCACTGATGATGCCCACGAAATAGGGGCCAAGGCCGAGGCCGAGCAGCGTTTGGATGATCATGTAGGTGGAAAAGGTGATCCCGCGCATGCGCGGCAGCACAAGGCCCAGCATCAGCGCATAGGCTGGTGGAAGCCACAGGGTCAGGATCAGCGAATAGATGATGAAGCGCAGGTAGAAATCGCCCGTGGTCTCGGCGCTGTAGGTCCAGATACCGAAAAGTGGTGAAATCGACAGCGACAGGAACATCAGCCACGCCATGCCTTTGCCGCCCATCTTTCCCGCAAGGTAATCCGATAGCGGACCCGCGACGATCGGGCCGACCATGCCAAGGCCTGCAGCAAGCAGACCGAACTGCACGCCAGCCTGCGCCGGCGTAAGGCCGAAATCGCGGATCAGCAGCGATGGTGTAAAGCCCATCACGCCGTAATTGATGGCGGTCTGCAATCCGCCCACCGCCATCAGAATGATCAGAGTCGGCGAACGGACGATGACGTTAAAGGTCGGCATGTCGGTGAGCTTGAAGCTCTGGAACAGGTTGAGCACCACGAAGGCGCCGAAGGCGATCACCGACCACTGCAAGACATGCGGATCGACCATCAGTCCGTAGATATCGAGCGGTTCGTCGGGCGAGAAGCTGCGCGTCACGAAGATCAGCCCGGCGGCCACCAGCAGGATCAGGACAAGGCCGACCAAATTGGTACGCCATTGCGCGGCTCCGGCATTGCGGCGCCAGAGGTAATACCAGTTTGTGCCGGGCACGACCGAGCCGAGCACATCGCGGCTGGCCTTGAAGGGCTGCGGATCCTCGGGCGCGGTGATGCCGTCCATTCCGCCGCGTACCGGTTCCTTCAACTTGTAGATCAGATAGGCGAGCGGGAAGCCCGGCAGCGAAGCGACGATAAAGGCGAATTGCCAGCCGGCAAAGCCCATCGGTGCTCCGCCATCGGCATAGCGTGTATCCCACCACTCCGCGACCACGCCGCCCAGTGCCATGGAGAGACCGAGGCCGAGGGCGAGGCCGATGCCAAGGCCGGCCATGCCGAGCCCGCGCCTGCTCTTCGGCAGGGCGTCGAAGATGATCGAATTCGCGGCCGGCTGCGTCGCGCCCTCGCCAATGCCCACGCCCAGGCGCGAGATGGCCAGAAGAGTGAAACTGCTGGCGAATGCGGCAAGGCCCGCGAAGAACGACCAGATGGCAAGGCAGATGCCCAGCAGTTTGGTGCGAGTCCAGCCATCGACCAGGCGGCCTAGCGGCAGCGAGAACAACGCGTAAAACAACGCAAAGACCGTGCCGTAAAGCAGGCCGAGCACGCCATCGCTGATGCCGAGATCTTCGCGGATATTGGTCGCGAGGATGGAGAGGATCTGGCGGTCGAGCAGGCTCATCGCCTGTGCGGCGGAAACCAGTGTCAGCGCGTACCAGCCATAGCTGGAAATCTTCGCGCCCTGTTTCAGCGCCTCGGCATTCGTGCTCGCCATTGCGATCCTTCCTCTCCCCTATCCCGCGCTTCTGGCGGGTTACGGGCCTTTAGCCAAGAGACTTGGCTATCGTAATATGTCGCCGCTCAGAGTCCGAAGATGGTTTCGGCATTGCTCTGGTAGAATTTTTTCATGGTCGCTGCGGGCAGGTCCATGTCATCGAGCAGTTCGACCTCGGCGGGCACGTACTGGTAGGGATAGTCCATCGCATACATCACCCGGTCTTCGCCCATCACCTCCATCATTAGTTTGATCGAAGCGGGAGAAGGCAGGCCGCTGGTGGTTCCCCAGACATTGTTGCGCAGGTAGTGGTGCAGCGGATGCTTGAGCGGCTTGAGGCGCTCGTAACGCTGCGAACGGACCCCGGCATTGAACATGTAGTTCAGCCGGTCGATCCAGAAAGGCAGGCCTTCTGCGCCATGGCCCAGCACCAGCTGCAGGTCCGGGTATCGGTCGAACACGCCCGTCGTGAGCAGGCGCAGCGCGTGATAGCTCGTCTCGATCGCAAAGCCGAACACCGCGCCTTCCAGCCCGGCCTCGACCATGCCGCCGATCATGTTGTCGGGCGGCCCCTGCGGGTGGATGTAAAGCGGGATGCCCTCTTCCGCACAGGTTCGCAGGATCGGGTCGAACTGCTCCTCGTCGAGATAATGGCCGTGCGTATGGCTGTTGGCCTGCACGCCGTGGAAACCGAGCTCTTCCTTGCCGCGCTTCAGCTCCGCAGCGGACCACTCGGGGTCCTGTGGGCAGATCGCCGTCATGCCGTAAAAGCGGTCCGGATATTTCTCGCAAGCTGCCTTGAGATGGTCGTTGGCGCGGCTGGCAATGCCTTTGGCTTCCTCAACATCGTGGATCGACTGTACGCCCGGGCTGGTCAAAGCCAGCACCGCCTTGTCGATCCCGGCATCGTCCATCGCCTTGATGCGCAGCTCACCCAAATCGAGCAGGCGCTCGCGGATGAAGGTGGTGCGTTCCGAAGGCGACGTGCCGTAGAACCCCCACAGAGAAACCGTGCCCTTGTCGGCGCGGCCTTCCTTCACGAGGCGCAGGATCGCATCGAGTTGCTCGGCCGTGGCGAAAGCTTCCTCGGTGGCGATGCGGAGGTATCCGCGATCTCCGCCTGTCTTCAGTTCGTGGCTCATGCGTTCTCCCTGAAATTCCTTGGCCAGATGCCCTGCTTGCCCGGCGAAAGGATGCCGTTCGGGTCGAGGCAGTCCTTGATCTGCTCGGCAAAGCGGCGCTGGATGTTGTCGTTGAAATCGTAGAGCGATGCGACCTCATCCATGAAGTCGAGATGGCTGCGATATTCGCCGTAACCGAGCTTGGCGGCAGGTTCGAGCATGGCCTTGGTCGCGGCATAGGCTTCGCGCGTCTGCGCCTCGTTCTTGGTGTCGAACACGATCAGCGCGACATGGATCATCGACCTCTTGCCGACGATGATCGCCGCTGAATAGTCGAGATTGCGTTCGTTCAGCACCTTGCGGGTGAGGTCGCGGATCGCACAGCCATCCTTGCCCGCGATCGGCATGGCGCAGGAAAAGCCGATATGGCCGCCTTCCTCTCCGCCATACCAGCGGGTCATCTGGTCGAGCGCCATGGAAGGAATGCCCGCCTGCACCACATGGTGCGGATTGGTCATCTCTGGCAGGTTGTGGCCGTCATATTCATCGAACATCACGCTCGCGCCGGGAATGGTTGCGAAGGCCTTTTCGATCTTGGCGCGGTTATGCGCCACCACAGGCGCATCCCCTTGCACCGCAAAGCGCATCACCCAGCGGCCGAAGCCGGGAGTGGCGGCGATCTTGTCGAGGACTTCCTCGGGGATCGAATCCTCGCCCGTGTACCATTCCTTGCGCTCGCCAAAGGCGCTGGCGGCACACACCGCGTTGATGATCATCGGCTGGTTGGAGATCGTGCCGTCGATCATAAGCGGGCGCAGCACTTCGAGGAAGGCGCCGTAATGCTCTTCATTGTCGAGCATGAACCAGCCGGGCGCATAGACTTCCGGCGGGTGCATCAGCGCCACTCCCATCTTGGTGACCACGCCGTAATTCGACTGGGTGAAGATGCCGTCCCAGCTGGGGCCGGCGCTATGCGGATAGACCAGCCAGTTATGCGGATTGCCCATCCCGCCCATCCCGGTGCGCAGGATCTCGCCATTGGGCAGGACCACTTCCATCCCGCAATGCTGGCCGAAATGATCGCCCAGCGGCGTGTAGCCGACGCCATGTTCGAGCGCGTTACCGATCACGCTGCCGCCGCCAAGGTCGGGGCAGGACATCCACAGCTTGGAGCCGATGCTCCGCAAATGGTCGTAGAGGTCGAAGAAGCGCACGCCCGGCTCCACCAGGGCCATGCAGTTTTGTTCGTCCACCTCGAGCACCCGGTTCATGCGCCGCAACGACATGGTGAACGTGCCCGTGACGCGCGGAGCGCCGCCGCCATAGCCCTTATTGCGGCCCTGGCTGCTGGTCCAGATCGGCGTCTTGTGCGCATTGGCGATGCGCAGCACCGCCTGCACTTCCTCGACCGATCCGGGCATCAGCACCGCGCCAGGAGCGTACCAGTCTCCCGGCGGGCCGAAAGGGTCACCGTGATCGCGCATCCCATCCGCATCAAGGATGACGTTTTCGGCACCAAGTGCCGCCTGCATGTCGCGAATCGCGGCATCCATATCTGCTCTCCCGCTCTTATGTTCTGGAGCGGAGCCTACGCTTCATGCACGGCCTTTGTCACCATGCAGGCGAGTACGCCTTCCATGCCGTCCTCACTGCCATGGCCGGACCACTTCACCCCGCCGAACGGCGCGTCTGCGCCGCCGATCATATGAGTGTTGACGCCGACCATGCCGGCTTCGAGCTGCGCGGCGAGGCGGCGCTGGCGCTGCACGTCGTTGGTCCAGCTATAGGCGGCAAGGCCATAGGGCAGGCGGTTGGCCTCGGCGATCATCTCTTCTTCCGTGCGGTAGGGATTGACCAGCGCGACTGGGCCGAAGGGCTCCTCATTCATGATCTCGGCATCGAGCGGGACTTCGGACAGGACCGAAGGGGCGTAGAAATAGCCCTGGTTGCCGATGCGCTTGCCGCCCGCGCCGAGCTTGGCACCCTTGTCCTTGGCGTTGGCGATGAAGCGTTCCATTGCTTCGGGGCGGCGTGGATTGGCCATCGGGCCCATCGTCGTGCCGTCTGCCAGGCCATCGCCGACGACCTGTGCCTTGGCACCTTCGATGAAGCCGTCGCGGAACTTCTCGAACACGTCTTCCTGCACGATGAAGCGCGTCGGGCTGACGCAGACCTGGCCACAATTGCGATACTTGCCGAAAACGCTCGTCTGCAGCGCCTTGTCGACATCGGCATCGTTGAACACCAGCACGGGGCCGTGGCCGCCGAGTTCCATCGTTGTGCGGATCATGTTGTCCGCTGCCAGCTTGGCGAGATGCTTGCCGACCACGGTAGAGCCGGTGAAGCTTAGCTTGCGGATGATCGGGCTGGCGAGCAGGTGGCGGCTCACCTCGTCGGGAACGCCGAACACGGCCTGCGCCACTTCCTTTGGCAGGCCGGCATCGAGCAGGCATTGCAGCACGCCCAGCGCGGATGCAGGCGCTTCCTCGGCAGACTTGAGGATGACCGAGCAGCCCGCCGCGATCGGCGCGCCGAGCTTGCGGCCCGGATTGCCGAGCGGGAAGTTCCACGGCGCGAAAGCAGCGACAGGACCGACCGGCTCGTGCCGCACGGTCGAGCGCATGCCTTCGGGGCGGGTCAGTTCGCGCCCGTAATTGCGGAAGCATTCGCCGGCATAGAAATTGAACAGGCCGACATTCATCATCACTTCGATGCGGCTTTCGGCCAGCGGCTTGCCTTCTTCCATCGTGGCGATGCGGGCGAGATCCTCTTGCCGCTCGACCATCAGGCGCGCGGCGCCCTGCAGCACAGCGGCGCGTTCCTGCGGGGTCGACTTGCGCCAGATCTTGAAGCCCTTGTCCGCCACTTCCAGCGCGCGATCGAGATCGGCGGCTTCGGCAAGCGGCAGTGCGGCCAAGGCCTCACCCGTCACCGGGTTGACGACGTCGAAGGTCCGGCGGCCGCCGCCGGATACTTTTTCGCCATCGATGATCATGTGGAGCGAAGGATAATCGGTCATGAATCTCTCCCTGGTCGCGGATGGGGGTTCCGCGGCTGGCAGTTCTCTAGGGCGTCAGGTGAGTCGGTGCAAAGGGCCTCAGCCCTTCGCAGCCTCCCGTTCCGCATCTCGCTTGGCATCTTCTTCCCAGCGCTCGGCCACCATTTCCTCACCCGTGATCGGGTGCTTCATGTGGAAGGGCAGGAGCTTGTGCGTCGGCCACAGGAAGAAGTTGTCATACAGCTCGTCCGGGCCCGCCGGATCCTCCGGATAGAGCGTTTTCAGGAAGGGCACATATTCTGCCTCGGTATAAGCCCAGCCCTTGTCGAAATCGGCATGCCAGTGCGGGAAATAGTTCAGCAGCTTGATGCGCCACTTGCCGTCTTCACCCTTCGTGTAGATGTTCTCGTAAATGCCGCCTTCCCACCACTGGCGCACGGGAAGTCCGGCTTCGGGATCGGCATAGTCCCTGTGCCGGCCGGCCTGCATCGTGCTGCGACCGCGCAGCCGCGCCGTCTTGCCGTCAGGGTCGATGTCGATAATCGTCTGGATCTGCGGATGGTCGAGCAGAAAGCCGTCGATCGGGCCGTTATTGTTATGGGTGAAGCGCTTGCGGAATCGCTCGATATAGAGGCGCTTTACGCCGGCCTTGCCCTTGAAGACGCCACCGAAGAAACGCACCTCGCAATCGTCGCTGAACAGGTCCACGACCTGGTCGTACATGCATTTGTCGATCAAATAGCCGTAGAGATATTGCAGTTTCTTCACGTCCAGCTCGTCCTCGCGGACGGTCAGGCGTTTTTCCATGTCGGCCAGCTTGGCCTCGAGCGCAGCAATGCGATCGTCTGACATACGCGACTCTCCCAATTTGTATGTTCTGCTTACAATTGCGAAAGCGCCTTGGACCTGTCAACGCCGGATCGCAATGGCTTCTAGCGACCCAATGCTTCCAGCCGCGCAACCTCCTCGCCATAGGGCTTGATCGCGCGATACATGAAGAAGGTGGCGATGGGCATGAACACCGCTGCAACGATCAGCAGCGCTTCCCACAGCTTGGCTGGATCACCCACGATGACATCGCTGACCGTGCCGATCACCCAGCTGCCCATGGCCCCGAAGAAGGTATACATGAACAGGTAGAGCGCGGTGACCTGGCCGCGCATCTCGTTTGGCGCGATGCGCTGGATGGCTGCATTCTGCGCCGGCGCGCCGGCTAGGCCGAACAGGCTGGTCATGGCCATGCAGGCGATTGCCAGCTCGGCCGAGGGCATGAGCGGTGCGCCAATGGCGAAGATGGTGGTGCCTGTGAAAATATAGGCGGTGGCGCGGATATTGCCGTCCTTGTGGCGCTTGTTCATCCAGGTGACGAAGATGTTGCCAAGCACCAAGCCGGAAAGGCTGGCCACCAACAGGACAGGCGCAAGGAAATTGCCGATCTCCGCCTCGTTCCAGCCAAAGGTGCGCGAGAGGAACGGTACGCGCCACGCGGGCAGGCCCTGACTCTCGATGGCGGACATGGCCAGTGCCGCGAATAGCGGCCAGTAAACGGCGCCGCGCACGTTGATCGCCTTCAAGGCATCAAGCCCGGTGAAGCCCAGCAATTTCTGGCCAAAGGTCGCATCGTCGGGAATCAGCGGGGCGGCGTCGGGCGGATTGCGCCGTTTGGGCTCCTTGACCGTCAGGAACAGCAGCGCAGCGATCAGGCAAGGCACGCCGATCCCGATCAGGATCCACTGCCAGTTGAAGATCGTCAGGCTGAGGAATTGCGTTCGCTCGGGCAGGCTGTCGGTAAAGCCGAGCAGGAAGCCGCCGCCCCACGTTCCCGCAGCATTGGCAGCAATGTAGGAGAGCTGCATCAGCGCAAAGACCAGCGGGATGCGCATGGGCCGGAAATAGTCGGCCATCATGGAATAGCTGCCCGGACCATTGGCTGCACCGCCGGCGCCTACGAACAAGCGGCTGCCGACCAGCTGGGTAAAGCTTTGCGCGATACCACCCAGTGCGGTGATGGCACCAAGAACCGCGATCGAACCCGAAAGCACGTATTTGCGCGGATAGAGGTCGACCAGGCGCGAAAGGGGAATGCCGACAAAGACGAAGGCGACCACGCTGGCCGGTCCGAGCACGAAGCCGAGTGCGCTGTCGGACAGTTCGAAGCTGTGTTTGATGCGTTCCGCCAGCATGGCGAAGACGGTAACGTCGAAGAAGTTGAGGAAGGTCGCAAAGATGATGACGAACAGCGCCCAGGAGCCCGCGCGCTCCGAAGGCCAGGGCATGTCCAGCGTCGCTTTCTGACCGGATGGCGTGCCCGGTGTGCTTGCAATCGCCATGATCCGCTCTCTCCCGTTGCGGCCTGATTATCGCTCTTGGCTTTCGTCAGATAGCACCCCTAAAGGAATGACGCGCGTCAAATTCCTGTCGCCAATTGTCGCGCAGCCGGGAGAGAACAATGCCGCTATATGACGAGAACTACGCCAAGGATCGGGCAGAGATCGAGGACCTGATGGCTCGCTACCTGTTCGCCATGGACTATAACGACTTCGATACCTACGCCGATACCTTCATCGAGGATGGCACATTGGAGTTTGCTCGCGGCGCAGTGACGGGGCGCGAGAATATCCGCGCCGCGGCCAAGGGTTTCAAGGAGGCAGTGGCCGGCATCTACACGGACGTCGACGGCAACCCGGCAGTGCTGCGTCACGTGCTTTGCCAGTCGGTCATCCGGGTGGAAGGCGACAAGGCATGGCATACCGGCTTCTGGTTCGAGACCGCCAATGATGGCCCGCGCATCGCGGAGGGCGGACGGTTCACTCCGACGTTAGGCACATTCGGTGTCTATGAGGACGAGCTCGTGCGCGTGGATGGAGAATGGAAATTCGCCTATCGCAACATCAAGAACGAATTCCTCGCCGGGCGCGAAAGCGGGCCGGAAAATCCCGTCCTGGCAATGGATGCCAAGAGATGATCGCTTGTCCCCTCGCGTGAAGCACAGGTTCAGGAAAGCATGATTAGGCGCAATCGCATGCGATGTTTGTCGCTCCTCGCCCTGCTTGTTCCCGGCCCCGCCCTAGCGCAGGAGGCCGATCCCTTGCCGCCGGTCAGCCTCGAACAGCGCATGCTCCTGCGCTGTTCGGCGGCCTTTTCAATAATTGCAGGTCGGCAGGACCATGGCGACGAGGAGGCACAGCAATATCCTCCGCTGGCAGAGCGCGGGATGGAGTTCTTCGTACAGTCGAGCGCGCAGGTGATGGATGGTACGGGAATGGATATCGACCAGCTTGCCCAGGCGCTCGAGCGCGAAGGTCTGCAGATGCTGGAAGATGACGAGCTGGACGCGATAATGCCTGTTTGCCTGCAATTGCTCGACCAATCGGGATTGTGACGAATCGCGCATTGCTGCAAGAACGCGTCTCCCATGTGGCAACTCTATCAATTCCCCCTTTGCCCGTTCAGCCGCAAGACGCGCCTGGCGTTGAGCGAGAAGGGCGTCGGCTATGACCTCAAGCGCGAATACCCCTGGGATGGGAGCGATCTGTTCTTTTCGCTCAATCCGGCGGGGCGCACGCCCGTGCTGCACGATCCGGCCAAGCGGCTGGCGCTGATCGATAGCCAGGCGATCTGCGAGTATTTCGAGGAGACCACCGACAAGACTCCGCTGATCCTCGGCAGTGCCACGCAGCGCGCCGAGATTCGCCGCCTGACGGCTTTTTTCGACCAGGCCTTCTTCGCCGATGTCACGCACCCACTGCTGCATGAGAAGATGAAGAAGCGGTTGGTGCTGCGCATTGCGCCCGATTCCGGAACGCTGCGCAATGCCATGCGGCTGGCGCATGAACATCTCGATTATATCGACTGGCTGGTGGATAATCGCCGCTGGCTGGCCGGCTCGCAGCTCAGCCTCGCGGACTTTGCCGCCGCAGCGCAGATCTCGGTCGCCGATTACCTTGGCGGGATCGACTGGGGTGGGCATGACGGCGCACATGGCTGGTACCGGGTCATGAAAAGTCGGCCCAGTTTCCGCCCGCTATTGACGGAGAAGATGGACGGCCTGCCGCCCCCCCGTCACTACGCCGACGTGAATGCCTGACCTTGCGGTTCGCCGGGCGCGAACCGATATTGCGCGCGAACGGAGTAACCCGCATTGGTCCGAACCCGAAAGGGTTCGCAAGGGCGATTGCCCGCCCGCAGGTGCCGCGCACCCCGGACTTGATCCGGGGGTAGCAAATGGCCCCGGAGACGCTTGCGCGGAGGCTCAAGCGAAAGGAGAACCTATGACCGAGAAGATGGACCTCACCGAAGAGGAATGGCGCGAACGCCTCTCGCCCGAGCAATACGCGATCCTGCGGCAGGGGGGCACCGAACGCGCCTTCACCGGCAAGTATGAGAAGAACAAGCAGGCGGGCATGTACAAATGCGCCGGATGCGGCCTGCCGCTCTTCGTTAGCGACACCAAGTATGACAGCGGTTCGGGTTGGCCGAGCTTCACCAGTCCGGCGGCAGCCGATGCGGTGGACGAGCATCGCGACGTCAGCCACGGCATGATCCGCACCGAGGTCACTTGCGCGCGCTGCGCGGGCCATCTCGGCCATGTCTTTCCCGACGGTCCAGGCCCGGAAGGCCTGCGCTATTGCATCAATTCCGTCTCGCTCGATTTCGATCCTGAGGGAAAGTAGCCATTTCGCTCACCATGCGCGTTCACGCTGCGTTACATTTGCCTTATGCAAGCCTGACTGAATGAATTTGGCGGGTCGTTCGCGCCCAAAGACAGGTTAGATAACGCCTTATGGCAAGACGGCGGGCCCCTCGCTCCAGGACAAGAACGCACAAGGCAGCGGTTCGCAGCGCGGATGTCCCACGCAGCAAGAAGTCGCTTGCTTGGCTGTGGCTGCGCCGGCTGACGATCTGGGGTGGCGCGCTGGCCCTGCTCGGTGCGATCGGTGTTGGCACCTCGGTTTACTTCGCCGCGCGTGCAATGCCGAGCTATTCCGCCCTGATGAGCAGCGAGAACGGGCAGACTATCCTGGTCCGCGCTCGCGATGGTTCCGAGATCGTCTCGCTCGGTCCGTCCTACGGGCAATGGCTGACCGCGGACGAGATTCCGCAAGTGATGAAGGACGCGATGGTCTCGGTGGAAGACCGGCGCTTCTATTCGCATTTCGGCATCGACGTGCTGGGCATAGCGCGGGCGATCTTCGTATCGGTCCGAGACGATACCGGTCCGCGCGCGACATCCACCATCACCCAGCAGCTGGCGCGCAACGTATTCCTGAATTCCAACCGCACGATGGATCGCAAACTGCGCGAGGCGGTGCTGGCGATGGCGCTCGAATGGAACTTCTCCAAGGAGCAGATCCTCGAGCTATATCTCAACAAGGTCTATTTCGGGGGCGGCGCCTATGGCGTGGATTCCGCCAGTCGCAAGTTCTTCAGCCACTCCGCGCGCGAGCTCTCGCTGGAGGAAGCCGCGATCATCGCCGGGCTGGTGAAGGCACCGAGCCGTTATTCCCCGACCGCCGACATCGATGCCGCGGTTGGCCGCGCCAATGTGGTGATCGGGCAGATGGTTCGCTATGGCGGGCTGGACCCGGCGCGCGCCTCCACGGTCGACGTCTCCGCCGTGAACCTGCGCCAGGAACTCGGCCAAAACTCCATCCGCTATTTCACCGATTGGGTGCTGCCGCAGCTCGACTTGCTCTTGCCCAACGACACGTTCGAACCGATCGAGGTGTGGACCACGATCGATGTCGGCATGCAGGCCGCGGCAACCACCGCGATCCAGAGCAATGTACCTGACGGCGCACAGGGCGCTTTGGTCAGCCTCGACCGCGACGGGGCGATCCTCGCCATGGTCGGGGGCACTGATTACATTTCCAGCAATTACAACCGCGCCACCACTTCGGTGCGCCAGCCAGGATCAGCGTGGAAGCTGTTCGTCTATCTGAGCGCGCTTGAGGCCGGTTACACGCCCAGTTCGGGCGTACGCGATATTCCGGTGACCATCGATGGCTGGAGTCCACGCAATTCAAATGGCAGCTTTTCGGGCGAGATAGATGTCCGCACCGCCTTCGCCTATTCGGTCAACACGGTTGCCGCGCAGCTCGGCAACGAGGTCGGCTTCTCCAATGTCGCTTCCATGGCAAGGCGTTTCGGCATCACCACGCCGATCTCTACCTATCCTGCCATGGTGCTGGGCTCCTCCGAAGTGCGCGTGATCGACATGACGCGCGCTTTCGCCGCCGTTTCCGCGCGCGGGCAGTCGGTCGAGCCCTACGGCATCCTTCGGGTGACGACACCCGATGGCGAGGAAATCTATCGTCACGAACAGTCGCGCGCCTATACGCTGGTGCCCGACTACGTCGCGGCGGGGATCACCGACCTGCTGCAGACGACGGTCAATACCGGTACGGGTCGTGCTGCGCAGATCGGCAGGCCGGTAGCCGGCAAGACCGGCACCACCAGCGACAACAAGGATGGCTGGTTCCTCGGTTTCTCCAGCGGTATCACCACCGGCGTGTGGATGGGACGAGATGACAATTCGCGTGTTCCAGGGCTCAGCGGTGGCGCTGCCCCGGCGCGCGCCTTTGCTGCCTATATGCGCTATGCCGTGCGTGACCGGCCGGTGGAGGAATTCGACACCGACCTGCAACTGCCGGACTGGCAGCTCGAACCCGATGACGAGTTCTATTACGGAGAGCCCGGCAACTACTTCTATATCGACGAGCAGGGGAATCTGATCGAACCCGGTTCGAGCCCCGGCGGCCGCGACCAGGAGTATTTCGGTATCGAAGGAGAAAGCGGGACACCCTACTACCCGCTAGAAGGTAATTCGGTCGACACGATGGGCCTGCCGCCAGACGCGCCGCAGGCTGCCAGCGACGATTTCCTCGAACAGGCAACCGGAGGGGCGCTGCCGTCGGGAAGCCGTCGAGGCCCCAATGGCGTCACGGTGCAGCGCGGTGGCGATGCTCCGTAGGCAGGGCTGGTATCAATTGCGGAAATAGAAAAGGCCGCTTCCCGGGCAGGGGAGGCGGCCTTTCTTCTTGGCGATCGCCCGGATGGGCGTCCGCATCAGTTGCTGCGCAAGCGGACCGGGATGGAACGTTCTGGTCCGCCACGTGCGGCAACGCGCAACAAGATGGCTTCGCGGCCTTCCGCCTGCACTTCGCTCAGCTGCGCTTCAAGGTCGGATGCCTTGGCGACGTCGGCATAATTGGCCGTGAAGATCATCGTCCCGCGACCCAAGCCCTTGCGAGCAGCATCCGAGTTGGGATCGACCGCTGTAATCACGAGGCCGGTAGTATCGCTGTCCACGCCGAGCTGGCGAGCGATCTGCGGTGTGATCGGGATCACCTGCAGTCCGAGGACTTCCTCGATCATGCCATTACCCGTTTCTGGGTCGAGCGTGCTGGAGGATTCATCGTCCGGATCGAATTGCTGTGCCTGCAGCTCTTCTTCGCTCGGACGGCGGCCGACGGTCACGTTGACGGTACGGCGATCGCCATCGCGGATGAATTCGATCGGCACGACCGTACCCGGCTGGATATTGGCGACCAGATAGGAAAGCGACTGGTCGCGGCTCACATCGTCGCCGCCGACCTTGATCACGACGTCGCCAGCCTGGAGGCCGGCTTCTGCGGCAGGTTCGCCCGGCTGCACGGCCTGAATGAATTCGCCGCTATTGACCGGGATGCCCAGTGCATCGGCAAAGTCTTCGGAGACGGGGACGATCTGCACGCCAAGATAGCCGCGCAGGATTTCCTGGCCATTCATCAGCGCTTCGACCACGGGGGCCGCGCTTTCGGCGGGGATGGCGAGGCCGATGCCTACACTGCCGCCTGAGGGCGAAAGGATGGCGTTGTTGATGCCGATCACGTTGCCGCGCATGTCGAACAGCGGGCCGCCCGAATTGCCGCGATTGATGCTGGCATCGGTCTGGATGTAGCGGTCGAAGGCGCCGCGGCTGCCGGTCGAACGCTGCACGGCCGAAACGATGCCGCTGGTCACCGTACCGTCGAGGCCAAAGGGATTGCCGATGGCGATGACCCATTCACCCACGCGGGTATTGGCGGAATCACCGAAACGAACGAAGGGGAATGGCTGCGCCCGCGAGACCTTGAGCACGGCAAGATCGCTCTGCACATCGGTGCCGACAACCTCCGCTTCGTATTCGGTGCCGTCGGGCAGGGTCACCGTCACTTCTTCCAGCTGGGCATTGGCGCCTGGCGGGCTAATGACGTGGTTGTTGGTGACGACATAGCCGTCCGCGCTGACGATGAAGCCCGAACCGAGCGACTGTGCCTCCCGCGTGGTCGGCGCACCGTTCCCATTGGGATTGCCGAACAGGTCACTGAAAGGCGTGCCCTGGAAGGGGTTGTTCTGCTCGACGGTGACTCGCTGGCGCGTCGAGATGTTGACCACCGCTGGCATCAGCGCCTCGGTCAGGTCGGCAAAACTCGCCGGAGCACCCGGCACCGGAACGGCGTCGGATATCTGCAGGCGCTCATTCTGCGCTACCTGGGCCCCGGCCGGGTAACCGGTCATGAGGGAAACGGCTGCCCCGCCGGCAAGCAGGGCTGCGGTGATGCCGTATGAATATCGCACTGGCTTCACGTCCTTTTGATCCTCTTTCATCTCTGGGCCGGGACTTGTCTGAGTCCCGGTCGTTGATTCTGTCCTACCGAATCATTCCAGCCAAATCCGGCCTTAACGCTCATTGAACGACAGCTGTAATCGTTTGTATCAGCGGCCTCCGCGGAACTGGCGCAGGTACTCATTGCTGTCATCCATGATGATCGAGCTCTGCCCATTCCCGGTCTCGAACGTCCGGCGATAGGACTGCATGGCCCGGTAGAAATCGTAGAAGTTCGGGTCCTTGTTGAAGGCATCGGCATAGATACGGGCGGCTTCGGCCTCCGCTTCGGCACGGATGATCTGTGCATCGCGACGGCCGCCGGCGCGGATCGTTTCGGCCTCTTCGACCCTGTCGGAGCGCATACGGTTGAAGGCTGCATCGAGCGGAGTGCCCTGTGGCAGGTCGGCGCGCTTGATCCGAACGTCGATGACCTGCGCACCATATTGGCGTGCCTGCCGGTCGAGTGCCTCGCGAATATTGCTCATCGCATCGCCGCGCTCGGGCGTCAGCAAGCTGGCGAATGTCCTCCGGCCCAATTCCTGACGCAGCACCGAGGTGAGGATCGGTTCCAGCTGGTTACGCAGCAGGTCCTCCGACCCGGCACGTTCCACGAACAGCACGGGATCGAAAATCCGGAAGCGCGCATAGGCGTTGACCTCAAGGCGCTGCTGGTCGTTGGAAAGGACGGTTTCGCCTTCCATGTCGAGATCGAGGATACGCCGATCCACATATTGAATGCGTTCCAGCAACGGAATTCGGTACCATAGGCCCGCGCCGGTCTCACCATAGGGTTGGTCGGGATTGAACTGGTTGATCACGCTCACCGGTTCACCGGTGCGGATCTTCACCGCCTGGTGCGTCTCGGGAACGATCACGATCGAACTGGTCGCCGCAACAATCAGCAGGATCAGCGCAATCAGCGGGAGCTTGTAGGTCTGCCAGATGTTTTCCATCTCACTCACCTCCCGCCGCAGCGCTCTGCTCTGCACGGCGACGCAATTCGGGCAAAGGCAGGTACGGCGTCACGCCGTCCGCTTCGACGATGGTCTTGTCGGTATTGGCCAGCACGCTTTCCATTGTCTCGTAATAGAGCCTGCGCCGGGTCACTTCGGGCGCGAGGCGATATTGCTCGTAAATCTCGTTGAACTCGGCCGCGCCGCCCTGTGCCTGGGCCAGCATCTGCTGCTCGTAGCGGCGGGCGTCGTTGAGGTTGCGCTCGGCGTCCTGGCGCGCAGCCAGCACGTCGTTGAAGGCCTCGATCACCTGCTGCGGGGCTTCCGTCCTCGCAATTTCGACACCCTGCACATTGATGCCGGCGCCATAGGCATCGAGCACGGCCTGCATGCGGGTGCGGACGCGCGTCTCCACCTGCTCGCGGCCGGCGCCCGAGAGCACCGTATCGAGATCGGTTTCGGCCACCGCCGCGCGCATGGCGGCCTCGGCTACTTCGCGCAGCGTCTCCTGCGGTTCGGCCAGTTCGAACCGGAACTGCACCAGATCCTTGATGTTCCAGCGGATGAGATAGGACAGGTCGACCAGGTTCTGGTCGCCGGTCAGGATCAGGTTTTCGTTTCCGTCACCGATCGTTTCGCGGCGGATTTCGCTGACATTCTCCACTTCGACCGACTGGATCGGCCATGGCAGGGTGAAGCCGGTGCCGGGCGGCAGCGTCGTTTCGAACTTGCTACCGAACCAGGTCACGAGGCCCTGCTCGCGCGGCTGGATGAAATGCACGCTGGTTACGGCAAGCCAGAGAATGACGATCACTGCCATGGCGAGTGGGAACCAGCTCTTGCCGCCGGGACGCTGCGGGATGCGGAAATTCGAACCGCCTCCACCGCCGCCGGAACGGCGCGGTCCTTCGGGGCCGCGGTTCTTGAAGATATCTTCTATCGAGGCGGAACGTCTCGGGCGATCAGGGGAATCTCCTCCGCCGCCCGGCAGCCAGGGATTGCGTGGTCCGCGCGGATTGTCGTCGGAACCGGTCGGCCCATTGCCGTCCCCGTTTCCGCCATTGTCTCCGCCGTCACCTCCGTCGCTGCCGCCATTGCCAGATGGCTTGCCCCAGGGGTTGCGCTTTCCGGCCATAGCCAGTGCGATCCTTTCGATTATCCCGCCCGATTTTTCCATTGCTCACCTGTATAGGTAGCAAATCTGCAAAAAACAGGGGAAGAAACCGCGATTTTTCGCTGCACGACCTGCTGCAAGCCGCTAGCAGGGCGCCATGAGCGATAGCGAAACAATCAAACAGCACATCCCCGCAGAAATCTCTGGCATGGTCCGTTCGGTGAAATTCGCCGATGGCGTGGCGACGATCATAGCCGATGCCAGCGGCCTTGGCCGGTCCGCCGCGGCACAATTACAGCGCGAGCTGGAGCAGGCAGTCGGCGCGGCCGAAGGCGTGAACGAGGTTCGCGTGGCGCTGATGGCGGACAAGGTAAAGCGCCGCATCATCGCCGTGGGTTCGGGCAAGGGCGGCGTCGGCAAATCCACGCTCGCCGCCAACCTCGCTGTGGCGCTTGCGCGCGCGGGCAAGAAGGTCGGCGTGGTCGATGCCGATATTTACGGCCCCAGCCAGATGATGCTGCTCGATCCGACGAGCCAGCGATTGAAGGCCGAGGGCAACACGCTGATCCCGGCGGAAAGCGAATTCGGCGTCAGGCTTGTCTCCATGGCGCAGCTGGTCGAAGGCGGGAAGGCGATTGCCTGGCGCGGGCCGATGGTCGGCCAGGCGCTCACGCAGATGATGGAAGCCGATTGGGGCGATGCCGAATTGCTGCTGGTCGATTTGCCGCCGGGCACGGGCGATGTGCAGCTGACCATGCTGCAGAAGTTCAAGCCTGCCGGCGCGATCGTGGTTTCGACGCCGCAGGACCTTGCGCTGATCGATGCCACGCGCGCGATCGATCTGTTCCGCCAGGCGGAGATCCCGATCGTGGGGATGGTCGAGAACATGGCCGGCTATATCTGCCCGCATTGCGGCGAACTGTCCGATCCCTTCGGTGCAGGCGGGATGGAAGTCGCCGCGCAATCGCTGGGGCTGGATTTCCTCGGCCGTATCCCGCTGCACATGGCCATCCGTGTGGCCAGCGATACCGGCCAGCCGCCTGCGGCCAATGATACGGAGCAGGGCAAGCCATTTGCCGAAATCGCGGACCGGCTCGTGGCATGGCTGGACGCGCAGCCCGCTTAACGGCAAGACTGCGCGCGTGGAGAGCGACCTGAAGTGAAGCTGACGCGGCGCACCGTCCTTGCCGGAACGGCAATCGGCGGCGGCCTGATCGTCGCCTGGTCGCTAATGCCGCGCGATTATTCCAGCCCACTCGAACCCGGGCCGGGTGAGGCGGCGTTCGATGCCTGGCTCAAGATCGGCAGTGACGGCGTCGTGGTAGTGGCGGTGCCGCAGCTCGAAATGGGACAAGGCATCACCACGCTGCTGCCGCAAATCGTGGCGATGGAATTGGGGGCCGACTGGCGGCAAATTGCGGTCGAGCCTGCACCGATCAGCGGAGCCTATGCGAACTATGCGCTTGCCTCCCGCTGGAGGGAGTTGTGGCGCCCCTCGGTTCCCTTGTTGTCGACAGAGCCGGACGACTATTTCCTGCGCCGCTGGGCCGAGCGAGAACGCTTCACCGCTACGGCAGAGGGCCTCTCGCTCGATGCCTATGAGATACCTTGCCGTGAGGCTGCAGCTTCTGCGCGGGCCATGCTGGTTGCCGCCGCAGCGGCGCGCTGGGACGTCGCGCCCGAGGAGTGCGAGACTGCCAATGGTTTCGTAATCCACGGCGAGAACAGGCTATCCTTCGGCGAACTTGCTCAGGAAGCGGCGGAACTGGACCCACCCGATCCGCCACCTTTGCGGATCCAGAAACCGCGCGATCCTGGCATGTCCAGCAGTATCGGCGAGGACGGCGGCGAGATCGCCTACCCCCGCCTCGACCTGCCGAGCAAGGTGGACGGGACATTCCTGTTCGCCGGCGATGTCCGCCTGCCCGACATGGTCTATGCCGCGATCCGCCACGGCCCGCGCGACCGTGCCGAGTTGGTCGGCTACGACCTCGAGAATGCCTCGGGTATTCGCGGTCTGGTGGGTGTGGTGCGCGGAAAGCGCTGGCTTGCTGCCGCGGCGGAGAACTGGTGGGCCGCCGAGCAGGCGCTTACTGCCATGAACCCACGCTTTGCCGCAGAGAACATTGTACGTAGCGAACGGATCGAAACCGCACTCGATACCGGCGTGCGGCGCGGTGCGGCGCATCTGGTGGCATCGCGCGGCGCGGGCGACGAGGGCTACGAACCCACCTTCGCCCTGCGCTATGACGTTGCACCTGCGGTTCATGCGACGCTTGAGACTGCTACCGTCACCGCGCGGATTTCCGGCGGCAAGCTCGAATTGTGGATGGCGAGCCAGGCACCCGAGGCAGCACGCGCTGCGGCGGCCAAGGCCATTGGCATCTCGCAGGGCGACGTGGTGCTCTACCCCATGCCCGCGGGTGGCAGTTTCGACCGGCGGTTGGAACACGACCAGGCGATCGAGGCGGCGCTCATCGCGCGCGAGATCGAGCGCCCGGTGCAGCTCATCTGGTCACGTTACGAGGAACAGCTGGCCCTCCAGCCGCGCACGCCGGTCGCCGCTTTGCTGGGCGCCGAAGTGACGCCGGATGGCCGCATAACCGCCATGCGCGCGCGCATAGCCGCGCCGCCTTCGACGCTCGAATTCGGCCGACGCCTGTTCGACAATCGTACGAGCTGGTCGGCCATTGAGGAGACGGCTGGCGAGATGGACACCATGGCGGTGGAAGGCGCTTTGCCGCCCTATGCCATTCCCGATTTCTCGCTTTACCACGTGCCCGTCGAATTGCCGCTGCCGACCGGGCGCATGCGCGCCAATGCCCATGGCTATACCTGCTTCATGATGGAAAGCTTCGTGGACGAGGTGGCGCAGCGCCATGGGCTGGAACCCATGTCCTACCGCATCTCCATGCTCGGCGGCGATCCCGGTCTGGCCGATTGCCTGCAACGCGCCGCGCGGCTCGGAGACTGGGACGGCGGCGCACCGGGCACGGGACAGGGCATTGCCTGCCACCGGATCGATCGGATGGGCCGCACGGGCCGCATCGCGCTGGTTGCTACTGCTACGGCAGGCGAGGGCGGTGTACGCGTGACGCGTCTTTCCGCCGCGGTCGATATCGGACGCATCGTCAACCGCGACATTGCCTTGCAGCAGATTGAAGGCGGGTTGCTCTTCGGTCTTGGCCTCGCCCTGGGGTGCGCCAGCGATTACGACGAAGGCCGTCCGGTGGAGAGCAGGCTCTCCGGCCTGCAAGTGCCGGGTTTGGCCGACTCACCGCGCATCTCCGTTGAATTTGTCGAGAGCGATGAGGAGCCCTTCGATCCGGGCGAGATTGGCGTTCCGCCCGTCGCGCCCGCTATCGCCAATGCCCTTTATTCGGCGACCGGGCTGCGCTTGCGGCGCCTGCCGCTGCTATCGGGCGGGCTTTGAGACGTAGTGCAAAGGGGCGCAATCGCGCTAAGGGCATTGCATGACATGGCAGGACCAACAGCTACCGGCAGACCATCCCCCTGTGCGAAGCGGCGGGGTGGGCGTCCTGCTGGTCAACCTCGGCACACCCGATGCGCCGACGCCCGCAGCGGTGAAGCGTTACCTGGCGGAATTCCTGTCGGACCCGCGCGTCGTGGAAATTCCGGCAATTGCCTGGCAGCCCATCCTGCGCGGCGTCATCCTCAATACGCGACCGAAGAAGAGCGCCCATGCCTACCAGCAGGTATGGACCGAAAAGGGCTCTCCGCTCGCCGCGATCACGGCTGAGCAGGTGGAGAAGTTGCAGGCTATGCTCGGCGAGGGCGTGCAGGTCGATTGGGCGATGCGCTACGGCAATCCCTCGATCCCGGACAAGCTTGCAGCAATGAAGGATGCCGGTTGCGAGCGAATCCTGCTCGCGCCGCTCTATCCGCAATATTGCGGCGCCACGACCGCGACCGTGGTCGACAAGGCAAGCGAGACTTTGGCGGACATGCGCTGGCAACCGAGCTTGCGTGTGCTTCCACCCTATCATGACGATCCGGTGCATATCCACGCACTCGCGCGGGATCTGGACCGGCAGCTCGAAGACCTGTCCTTCGTGCCGGAAGTGCTGCTGCTGAGCTTCCATGGCATGCCCGCGCGGACGCTCGAGCTGGGCGATCCCTATCACTGCCACTGCATGAAGACCGCCCGCCTGCTCGAACAGGCGCTGGCTCGACCTTCATTGCGGTTCGTGACGACGTTCCAGAGCCGATTCGGCCGCGCGAAATGGCTAGAGCCGGCGACCGATACGGTTCTCGCCAAAGAGGCAGCCAAAGGCACGACAAAACTCGCCATTGCCGCTCCGGGCTTTTCCGCCGATTGCCTCGAGACGCTGGAGGAACTCGCCATTCGCGGACGCGAGCAATTCCTTGAGGCCGGTGGGGAGGAGTTCGCCGCGCTCACCTGCCTCAATGCCGGGGAGGCGGGCATGGCCATGCTCGAAACCCTGATCCGCCGCGAGCTTGCGGGCTGGATCTGAGCCTTTTCGGGTAGGTTGGCCGGTGTTTGAAACCTATTTGATCCTCTTTGCGGTGGTCTTCGCCGTGAACCTGATGCCGGCATTCGGGCCGCCGACCTGGTCGGTCATCGTGCTGTTCGGCCTTTCTACCAACCTGCCGCTGCCGGGCCTCGTGGTTACGGCGGCGCTTGCCTCATCCTCGGGAAGGTTCCTGCTGGCGCACGGTTTCCGCATCTTTGCGAGCAAGCTCTCGCAGAAGACAAGGGCCAATCTCGCTGCAGCGCGTGCCGCATTCGAGAGACAGCGTTATCACGGGCTGATGGCACTGGTCTTCTTCGCCGTTTCGCCGCTGCCTTCCGCACAGCAATTCGGCGCCGTCGGACTGGCAGGCGTGAGAATCCTGCCATTCACGCTGGCTTTCTTTGCGGGACGATTGGTTTCCTACAGTTTCTACGGCGGTTCGGCGCGTTTCGTCAGCGAGCACACTTCGCTGGGCGATATCTTCCGCGATGCGATCACCAGCCCGATCGGGATCGTCATCCAGCTGGCAATGCTGGCGGCACTGGTCGCCCTGGCGAAGGTGAACTGGGTAAAGGTTTTCGGTCCGGCCGAGAGGCCGCCCGAAGAATAAGGCATCAGAAATCGATGGCGATGCCGTCCTTCACCCAATCGCCATAGCGGGTTGGGCTGAGCTCCTCTTCCTCCTTTGCCGCTCGGGGCTTGGGCGGGGGTTCATTGCTCCAGTGTGCCGGTTTTACAAACCCGTCAGGTCGCTTTGTGGCGCGCTTGGTCATGCAAGCAAGATGGGCCGACTGGCGCGCGGATGCAATGGGGCCTAAGGGCTTGCGCCATGGCACAACGACCGCAATTCCTCTCCTCCGATCCCGCAGGCGTCCCCGCCCGCCGCGCCGCCCTGAAGCTATTGGATGCGGTTTTGCGCCGGGGCGAGACGCTCGAACAGGCGGCAGGCGCCGCCATGAAGGGGGTCGCCAACACAGCCGATCGCGCGCTGGCCCGAGCAATAGCGGGTGAAGTGCTGCGCTGGATGCAGGACCTCGACGAACTGATCGATTCCGCTACGCGCAAACGATTGCCCGACGATGCCAAGCCGCGCGTCGTGCTTCGCATGATGCTGGCGCAATTGCTGCGGCTGGAAACCCCTCCGCATGCCGTAATCGCCACCTGCCTTCCGCTGCTCGATGGCGGGCCGAGGCGGCTGGCCCATGGTGTGTTCTCTACGCTTTCGAAGCGCAAGGCTGCGCTGCCCGAGGTGCCGACCCTTCCGGATGCGGTGCATATGCGCTGGGGCGAAATGGCTGGAGAAGTGGCACCAGGCCTTGCTGTGCCGCCGCCGCTCGACCTTGCCTTGCGCGATATGGCTGCCACCGGAGAATGGGTGGAGAAGCTCGGCGGCGTGTCGCTTGCTTCCGGGCATGTTCGCCTCCAGCGTGGGACTGCCGTCGAGAATCTGCCCGGCTTCGAGGAGGGTGCATGGTGGGTGCAGGACCTCGCTGCGACCCTCCCCGCGCGGCTGCTTGGTCATGGTGCGGGCGGGCACGTGCTCGACCTTTGTGCCGCGCCGGGCGGCAAGACGCTGCAATTGGCGGCTGCCGGATGGAAGGTGACCGCGGTGGACATCAGCGACAAGCGGCTCGACCGTTTGCGGGAGAACCTTGCGCGCACCGGTATTGCCGCGGAGGTTGTGGTTGCCGATGCGCTCGAATGGGAGCCGGAAGAGCAGTTCGACGCGGTGCTGCTCGATGCGCCTTGTACGGCAACAGGCACCTGCCGACGACATCCGGACGTGCTGCACCGAATTGGAGCTGCGCAGATCGCGCAGATGGCCCCATTGCAGGCGAAATTGCTTGAGCGCGCGCAAGGCTGGTTAAAACCGGGAGGACGGCTGGTTTACGCAACCTGCTCGCTCGAACGCGAGGAAGGCGAGGACATTGCCGCTTCGGCGACGCTCACCCCCGAACCGGTTGGCAGCGAGGAATTGCCTGCCGGTTTGCAGCCATCCGCAAATGGCTGGATTCGTACGCATCCCGGCATGTTGGCAGAGCATGGCGGTCTGGACGGCTTCTTTATCGCCCGCTGGCACAAGTGAAACACATTGGCTTCCGCGAAAGGTTAAGCGCGTGGAAACCATAAATGCCAAGACCATATCGACCATCTGCGGTGTTTAAGGGCTTCCATGGGATTAGAAGCCCCCTGGGATGATGACGATTTCGAGACTTCCGCACAGGAGGTCGGCGCCCTGCTGCGCGCGCAAGCCGAGGCAGAGGATGACACCGAAGAGGAAGGCGAGTTCTCCTTTTCCAGCCTGTCCTGCTTCCGTCCGCGCACCACCAAGAAGAAGCCCGTCCTGGTGGTCGACGAGGAAGAGCTCGCCAAGGAGCATGAGCAGCTGATGGCCGGCACGGTCCAGCTGATGGAGGAAGAGGAAGAGCATCCGCGTGCCGCTTCCAGCTTCCTTGGCCTCAATCCGATGGACGAAGACGGCCTGCTCGAAGAGGAAGGCGAGGAAGCGGATCAAGGCGATCTGCCCGGATTCTCCGATCCCGATTCCCTGCTGCGTCCCGAAGATAATCCGGAGCACGTCGCGAAGCCAGGCAAGAAGAAGATGGCGCTCGAACCGCTCGCGCCCGAGGACTTGGCCGAAGCGCAGGCCGCTCTCGATGCCGCCAAGGAGGCGGAGGAAGAGCAAGCACCTGTTATCGAAGAGTCGATCGAGAATTCGGACGAACCGCAAGACCTTTCCGAAGCTGAAGAAGTGCCCGTAGCTGCGGAAGAAACGCAGTCTCCCGAGGAATCGTCGGACGAGGCGGAAACCGAAGCCGGCGAGGCCGCAGACAATGCCTGGTTCAACAGGGTGCAGGACGGTTTCGTACCGCCGCCGCTTATCGACAGCGACCTCCCCGGCCCGCAATTGCCGGGCAAGGACGAACTGGCGGAGATCGCTGCGCGCCTGTTCGGTTCGGTCAGGGAAGCTGGTGCGGAGGAACAGGCCGAGCCGTCTGCCGTGCCGGTCCCCCCTGTGGAGCTGGTGCCTGAACCCAAGGCCGAACCCGAGCCGGAACCTGCCCCAGCAATCGCTTCGGAGCCCGAGCCGGAGGCGATGCCGGTAGATCGGCCGGGAGCTGAAAGCGAAGAGCATCCCGATGCCATTCCGCCCGCTGAGCCGGAGCCGATTCTCGATGCGGAACCAGAGGGCTTGCCCACCCCAATCGAAGACGTCGCCACTCCGGGCTTTTCCGCCTTTGATGAAGGGGATGAGTGGTCGCAGCCAGCGGAGGCCGCGCCCGAATTCTCATCCGAGGAAGACGACGCTGGTCACTCTCATGTCATGCGCGAATATGACTATGAGGAAGAAGAAGCGGCCAATATGCCCGATTACGACTATGCTCCGGCCGTGACTGAGCAAAGCAAGCTGCGTGCACGCCTGCTCAAGTCGCAAGAAGCGCTCGAAGAGCCGCGCGGCGAAAGCCTGTTTGCCAAGTTCTGGAACTGGTTGAGCGGCCTGTTTGGATAAGCCTGCTTAGGCCTTCACTCTTGAGGCAAAGCTCTTGCGCAATTTCATGAGCTTGGGCGGGATTACCGCCAGGCAATAGGGATTGCGCTGTCCTTCGCCCTGCCAATACTCCTGATGGTAGTCCTCCGCAGGATACCAGGTTGCCGGGCCTTCGATAGTGGTGACTGCTGCGCTTCCCTTATGGCTCTCGTTCCATCGGGCAATCGCCGCTTCGGCCTCCGCGCGCTGTCTATCGTCGAGCGGGAAGATCGCGCTGCGATATTGCGAGCCGACATCATTGCCCTGGCGGTTCAATTGCGTCGGGTCATGCGTTCCCATGAACATGTCGTATATCTCGGCGAGGCTGACCACTTCAGGGTCGAATGTCACGCGGATCGCCTCGGCATGGCCGGTGCTGCCCGAACAGACCTGCTTGTAGGTCGGATTATCAACCTGCCCGCCGATATAGCCGCTTTCCACTTCGGTCACGCCGATCACGTCGCGGAATACCGCTTCGGTACACCAGAAGCATCCGCCAGCGATGATCGCCTCTTCCATTGCCATTGCTGTTCTCCTTGTCGGGCGAGATGGGGACAAAAGACTGCCTTGTCATCCTTCCCCGTCACTCTACCGTGCTATTCGGGAATCGAAGGGAGAGAGTTTCATGCGTTTCGCAACCATCTGTTCAGTCATCCTGGCACTGGGCCTTGCGACACCGGCAGCGGCGCAGGAATCCACGGGTGAACGCGTCTTGCGCGGTGTGCTGCAGGGACTGCTCGGCCCGACACCGGAGGAAGAGCAACAGCCGCAACAGCAAGTCGAGCAGCCACAGCAGCAGGTTCTGACCGATGCGCAGCGCATGGCGCAGGTGCTTGCCGGCCCCCGGCGCGACGAGGATCGCCCACGCGACCAATATCGTCATCCGGCCGAAACGCTCGATTTCTTTCGTGTCCGGCCAGGTATGGTTGTCGCCGACTACATGCCGGCGACCGGCTGGTATTCGCGTGTGCTGATTCCCTACCTCGGCGAACAGGGTACTTATATCGGCGTCGATCCCCGTCTCGACGATCGCTTTGGCAGCTATTGGGATATGTATCGCAATACTTCGACACGACTGCCGCGCGAGGCGCGCCAATGGGTCGGACTATCGGGTGCGCGAGTGATTGGCCTCAACACGGACGAAGTGCCCGAAGACCTGCATGGCACGGTCGATCGCTTCCTGATCTTCCGCGAAGTGCACAATATGCGTCGCTATGGGTGGCTGCACGAATCGCTGATGGCAGCGCGTGCCCTGCTCAAGGATGACGGCCTTCTCGGTGTGGTGCAGCATCGCGCCCGCGCCGATGCACCGCTGGAGGATACGTTCGGCGACAAGGGCTACCAGCATGAGGCCGACGTTATCGCCCTGTTCGAACTGCACGGTTTCGAACTGGTCGCGCGTAGCCCGATCAACGACAATCCGCGCGATCCGTCGGACTTTCCCATCGGTGTCTGGACGCTTCCGCCCAATTTCGTCGGCGTGGATGCGGACGATGCGCAGCGCCATGCCGAATTGCAGGCGATCGGCGAGAGCGATCGCATGACACTGCTGTTCCGCAAGCGGAGCTGATTTACAGCGGGGCCCCGGCACAATAGAGGCGCTGGCATGACCACGCTCACTGTCGCCGCATTGCAATTGCCCCTCGGTTCCGAGGACGAAGGCGAGAATATCGCTGCCGTTTCCTCCCTGGTGGAAGAGGCGGCGGGCAAGGGAGCGCAGGTGATCCTGCCGCCCGAGCTGTTTTCCGGCCCCTATTTCTGCCGCGAGGAGAAGGATGCCTTCTTTACACTGGCTCGGCCGACGCTTGAGCATCCCTCCGTCATCGCCATGAGCGCGCTGGCCAAGGGCCTTGGCGTGGCGATCCCGACCAGCTTCTTCGAGCGCGACGGGCATCACTATTACAACACGCTCGCCATGATCGGGGTGGATGGCGAGATCATGGGGACCTATCGCAAGAGCCATATCCCCGACGGGCCGGGATATGAGGAGAAGTTCTATTTTCGCCCGGGCAATGACGGGTTCAAGACCTGGGATGTCCAAGCGACGGGGGGCACTGCACGCATCGGGATCGGCATCTGCTGGGACCAGTGGTATCCGGAAACCGCCCGCTGCCTTGCCCTGCAGGGCGCGCAGGTGCTGTTCTTCCCCACCGCCATCGGTTCCGAGCCCAAGGATGCCGAAATGGACACCAGCCGCATGTGGCGCCGCGCCATGATCGGTCATGCGGTGTCGAACTGCATGCCGGTGGTCGCGGCCAACCGTATCGGTCATGAGGGCTCGAAGGAAACGGGTACCAGCTTCTACGGCCATTCCTTCATTTGCGACGAATGGGGCGATTACCTTGCCGAGTTCAGGGCGGAGGAGACGGGCGTACTGGTTTCGACCCTCGATCTCGACGCCACCCGCGAGCATCGCGCCAGCTGGGGTTTCTTCCGCGATCGCCGTCCGCAACTCTACGGCCGGATTGCCGAGGACATTTGAGCACATCGCTCTACCTCGTCGCGCTCGGCTCCAACCAGCGCCATCCGGTGCTGGGGCGGCCGCGTGACGTGTTGCTCGAAGTGGCGGAGATTCTCGACGAGACGCTGGGCAAGGTGCTAGCCTTTTCGCCGATCATCGACACTGCCCCGATTGGGCCATCCTTGCGCCGCTATGCCAATGCGGCGCTGGTACTGGAGAGCGAGCTCGATCCCCTCGGCCTGCTCGATTGCCTGCAGGAAGCCGAAGCTGCGCTCGGGCGGGTACGGCGCGGCCAGCGCTGGCGTTCTCGGGTGATCGACCTCGATATCGTTTTATGGTCCGGCGGAGTGGTGGCAGAGCCGCAGCTTGCCATCCCCCATCCACTGTTTCGTGGGCGCGACTTTGTGCTTGGTCCGGCCACGGCGATTGCGCCCGATTGGCGCGACCCTCTTATTGGCCTGACGCTGCGCCAGCTATATGCGCGCTTGACCCACCATCGGCCCGTCCCTAGGTGAGCGCCCTCACTGCAGATGTGGGCCCGTAGCTCAGTAGGTAGAGCAGCTGACTTTTAATCAGCGGGTCACAGGTTCGAATCCTGTCGGGCTCACCACTCCTTTACCCTTGCAGATCAGCCAATATCCATCTGCCTGACGACATTCGAATGTCGGCGGGCGAGGAATTCCGGCCGTCAGGATATGGCCAGAAGCCGGCTGCCCGAACGAATGCCGGCCGGCAGAAGCGATCTTTGCGGCTCTTGCGAGCGCTCGCGGCAACACATTGCAAATGTTACGACTTTGCCCGGCCTGGCGACATTTGTGACTGAATTTACACAAGCCTAACGGCCACTGTCATCTCCCGAACACGGCTTGTCAGCGGCGACCGGCGGCACTCCCGACTACACCCTTGCGCAGGTTCCAGCGCAGAAGGGTTCTGATTAAATGATGCTTGGGGAATGGCGACGTCGACTGGTGTTGGCGCTGGGTGCAACCGCTTTGATGCAGGCCCCCGCGCCTGTCCTCGCACAGCAGGGAGATAGCGCGACGGCAGAAGCCGAATACCAGGCGCTTGCCCCACTGGAAGGTGATCGTGCGGGCGATCCGGAATACGATTATGCGTTGGCCATCGCAGCGATCGATAGCGGTCGCTATGGCGAGGCGATCATCGCCTTGCAGCGTGTGCTGGCCGTGCAGCCGGCCAATTCGGCGGCGCGTGCCGAGCTGGCTCGGGCCTATGCCATGGCAGGCGATATCGACACTGCGCGGGACCAGTTCGCCACCGTGGTCGACGATCCCACGCTACCCGATCCGGTGCGCCAGCGCTTCACTGGTTTCGTTCGCCAGTTCGACCGCCAGATCTCGGGCGGCGGCAGCGACTTTTCCGGCTTTGTCGATGCCAGGGTCGGCCATGACAGCAATGTAAACGCCGCGACCGACCTGACACAGGTCACCATCCCGCTCTTTGCCTTCCTGGGTCCGGGCAATCTCGGTCCCGGCGCGCGTGCGCAGGACGACGAGTTCTGGGAAATCACCGGCGGCTTTTCGGGCGTCACGGCCGTCGGTCGCCAGGATCGGCTGTTCGCCTCGCTGCTGGCCAATCACCGCGACAATTTCGACGTATCTGGTTTCGATCAGTCGGGCATTACCGGTACGGTCGGCTATGCCCACAGTTTTGCCAATCGCGACACGCTGTCCTTTTCGCTGCAGGCCAACCACTTCCTGCTCGATGGCGATGGATATCGCACCAGCCTGGGTGCGGTCGGGCAGTACACCAAGCTGCTTTCCGATGGCCGCGCACTGACCTTTTCCGGCCAGTACAGCCGCCTCGACTATGACGGGCAGCCGCTGCTCGATGCCGATCGCTACGCGGTGGCGGTTGGCTTTGTGACGAGCAATCTTTCTGCCACGCTGCAGGGTGGCAAGGAAGAGACCCGGCGGACTGCGGGAGATGCCTATTCGCACTGGTTTGCCGGGGCCAATATCGGTGCCGAAGTGCCAATTGCCCAGCGTGTTGCGCTGGTTGGCGGCGTGGCCTTCGACATGCGCCGCTACGATGCCGCCGATGCGCTGTTCCTGACGAAACGGTCGGACGAAAGGATCGATGCCCAGATCGGCATCAAGGTCGCCCTGACTGATAATCTCTTCTTCCAGCCACGCGCCACCTACACGCGCAACTGGAGCAATATCCCCCTCTATGACTACGACCGCTACACCGTTTCTGCCGGTGTTCGGTTCGAGTTCTGATGCTGTTTGCGAATTCGGGAGCCCATGCCATGACGCGTCAAGCCAATCGCCGCCCCGCCGCCATCCGTTCCGCAGCGGCCTTGCTCATCTCAGCCTCGACTCTCGCGCTTGCGAGCGTACCGACGCAGGCTGCTGAAGTCCTGTTTGCTGCCAATGGGCAGACGCAGATCGCATCCGGCGCGACGGTGACCGCAACGGGCGGCATCATGCAGGTCAAGACCGACGACGGTGCCACCCTGTCCTTCTCCGAAGGATCGCAGTTCCGCCTGAACGCGGACGGTTCGGTGGAATTGCTGAGCGGTGAGATAACGGTTGCCGGTTCGGGATCGAGCGACACGCGTGTCATCATGCCCGATGGCACCAGCGCACGCGTTGTCGGGGGCGGTAGTTCGGCAAGCTTCGCTATCGACGAGCGCGGTCAGGCAAACGGACATACCCTGACCGGTTCGGCATGGGTCAGCCGCGGTGGACGCGAACGTGAATTCAGTGCTGGCGAGATGTGGGCATCGTCAGGTCGCAATGCCTTCCGCCAGGTCATGGCGCGTGGATCGCGCCAAGCTCCGCCGAGCACGGCACGAATTGCCCGCACGCGGGATGAAGGCCCTGTCGGCGCCGCGCAAAATGGCCAGCCCGTATCGCTGGGCGATGCCCTGGCAGGTGCCGGTGCGTCCTCGGATATCGTGGGCGCCGCGCGCCGCGTTGAGGCCGCCGCGACCAATCCTCAACTCGAAGCCTTTCCCACTGGCGACCTCGCGCAGCTGGTCGCATTGGCGGCACGGCTGGAGAATCTCTACGGGGGGACGCCGTTCCCCCAAGCGCAAGCGGATATCATCCGCGCCTATCTTGGACACTTGGCCGATGGCGGTGCAGGGAACAACTTTCTCGCAGCCTATTCGGGTTTCCTGTCCCAATATCTGGACCTGATCCGCGCAGGTGGTCTTCCGGCTGGTTTCGACGCGGCCAGCCTGGCCGACATCAACGCCTTCCTTGCGTATCAGGGCCGGGTCGGGGCGCTGAGCAATCTCGGCGCACAGGATGCGGCACTGGCGCAGGCCTATCTCGATTTCCTTCTCGGCGGCGGGAACGGGGCCGATTTCTCGGGTCAGTTTACCGATTTGATCGAAGCCTATTTCTCTTTCGTGCAGGGCGGCGGCGACCCGGCACAGTTCACCGGCGCGTCGCAGGATGTGCTCGATGCCTACATTGCATTCCTCAACGATAGCGGCTTGATCGAGCAGCTTTCCTCACAATACCAGCAGATCCTGCTGGCCTATCTGGCGGGCGGCGGTTTCGACTTTGCCAACCAGTATGGCGCAGCGCTCCAAGCCTATCTGGACTTCCTGCAGCAGGGCAATTTGCCGAGCCAGTACGATGGGCTCGATCCCGAGGTCGTCCGGGCCTATCTCGAAACGCTGCAGGCATCCGGCCTGTTTGACCAAATCCTGGGAGCGCAGGCGCAATTCTTCGCCGATTACCTCGCCTATTTGCAGGGCGGCGGAAATCCCGACGACTATACCGGCCTGCCGACGGTCGACCTGCCGGCCTATGCCGATGCGCTCAATGCCTATGCGCAGTTCCTTGCTGCGGGTGGCCTGCCCAGCGATTTCACCGGCGCGGACCTCACCTTATTGGCCAATTATCTGAGGGCGATCTCCAATAACGGCCAGCTCGACGCGCTGTTAGGCGCCAATGCGGGCCTGTTGCAGGCCTATTTCGACTTCCTTGCCAGCGGCGGCAATGCTGACCTGTTCACCGGTTTGCCGGTTTATTCTGACTATCTGGCTGCGATTGCCGACTTCTATGCCTTCATCGCGGCTGGCGGGTTGCCGAGTGCCTATACGCTCTACACGCAGGAACAGATCGAGGCCTATCTCGCCTCGCTGGCCAATCTCGGACTGCTGAGCGGCAGCTTCGGGGGCGACGAGCTCGACTTCTACGTCAACTACCTCGCCTATTTGGGCGGGGGCGGTATTCCCGATCAGTTCGGCGACCTGCCGGTCAATAGCGGGACATTCAACGGTTTCGCGCTTGCGCAAGATGCCAAGGGCTATGTCATTTCCCAAGGCCTGCAGGGCAGCGTCAATACTGCGGGCGGCAGCATCAATGCCCAGGGCCAGCCTACGGGCTTCAGCTTCCAGCCTGTCGGAGAAATGGCGCTCGATGTCGGTGGAAATGACGATGGCGTGCTCGGCCGTTTTGCCAGCAACAATTTGCATTACGTGATCATCAACCCGATCATCGGCAGCCTGCCGGCATCGGGTGCGATCGATTACGAGGTCGTGGCAGCAACGGCTCCCACCTATTCTGACGGAGCCACGGCACCGGGTACATTCGATGCAAACCTGACCATCGGCTTTGGCACGTCGCTGACCTATGGCATCGATGGCACGATCACTATGCCCGATGCGACCTACACCTTTGCATCGCCAGGCCGCGCAAATGGGGACCTCGTTGCGCCGCAAGTGGCCGATCCGGGCTTTTTCGTGATCCGGCCGGACTTGTCGCAGACGGGATCCGCCTGCCAGTCGAGCGATTGCTACCTCAACATGTTCGGTGCCATTGGCGGCAATGCCGGCGAAACGGCCGGCTTCTCCTACCATTCGCGCGACCTGTTCAACCTCGGCCAGCCCTTCGTTCAGGGTTCGGTGATCTTCGGTGCGACCGGGCCTGTTGCAGGCCCCGATGTCACCAAGCAGAACCAGAGCTTTGCCTTCGCCAATCCGCTGATCGGCGATGACATCCACACCGATATCGAGGTGACCTACAATTCGGCAGGCATCCCCGTGGGCTACGTCTCGGATGACGTGAATGAAGCCCTGACGTTCGGTGACATGACACTGGCCGATACGGGCACGGCCGATGGCGTGCTCGGCTGGGCGCGATGGAATGACGGGACACCCGGCGGAACCTGGTATGGCACGCCCGATCGTTCGGTGGGCGTCGATGGCGGTTATCATGTCATCGCTGGTGACGATCTGAGCAACATGCCTGCGAGCGGCGCTGTGGAATATGACATTGTCGGTTTCACCACCCCCACGCGGCATGACGAGAGCACCTCGACCGGTTCGGTCGCTGGCGGCGCGGCCGTGGTCTTCGGGGTAAACCCGGTGGTCGCGCTCGATCTCGAGATTACCAGCGGTATCGATGTCTTCGACCTGTTCACCGCAGGCCGGCTGACCGATCCGGCGCAAAGCGGACTGGCAATCAATCAGGATGGCATGTTCCACACGCTTGGTTTCGACCAGTACGGCGTATCTTCGAGCAAGAACGCGATCTTCGTGGAATCCGCATCCAGCTTCTGCGATCCCGATTGCACGGGCTTCGTCGAAGGTTTCCTCGCCGGTGACGGTGCCAGCCACATGGGCTTAGCCTACTCAATTCGCGATAATGCGCCGGGCCAGACCTTTATCGATGGCTCGGTCGCATTTGCGAAGGGCGATCCCATTTCGCTTGGTGGCGGCAGCATTTCGCTGGGGACGGTCTATTACATCGCCCAGACCCCCAACTCGCTGGGCTTTGGCCTGGGCGGACCGGCCGAGGTCTCGACGCAAGGCGTGATCTCCAGCTTCAAGTCGACCGGAACATTCGTCTACACGCCGGGCAATGATGCCACGGTCGATGTGGCGGGGCGTTTTGGCGATGATGTGGCCTTCACGCGCTACAACCAGACAATCGAGCCTTCGAATTTCTACACCAACGGCACCAATGACTACCTGGTCGGATTGCCGGCCAGCGGCCTTCCCGCAAGCGGGACCGTGAATTACCTGCTGCTAGACGGTGCCGCGCCCGCCAATGCGCTCGCCGCCAATGGAGAGCGAGGAAGGTTCGAAGGGTCACTGGCCGTCAGTTTCGGTGCAAATCCCATGGTCGGGATAAGCATGGATGTCTGGTCCGGCACGCGCGGCTACCATGCGCAGACTGCTGGAGGTTCTGCCGATCCAACAAGTGGCGGCCTGGCCGTCAATGCCGGAATGGACTTCAATGGCAGTCTGCAGGTTACAGGAACTGCTGGCATTGCCTGCGCAAGCAGTTGTTCCTCGCAGGTCTTCGGTAGCTTGTATGGCAGTGGTGCGGCCTATGCCGGCTTCACCTACTATGTGAACGACGCCCAGACCAACCAAGCCTATATCACCGGAACGGCAATCTTTGGCACGAATGGCACGCAGGTTGACGGGCTGGGCACAATGCCGGGCGGCAATAGCTCGTCGTCCCAAGGCGACGGTTCTGCTGTCTCGCTGGCACGCCAGCCCGATTGGGATCGCTGGCAGGTGCCGAGCGAAGGAATAACTGCCGATAACGGCATTGCTGCAATCGCCCCGGGACTCGAGGCCGCGGCAGCGATGGGCATCGAATTCTCGCCCGAACAGTTGCAGATGCTCGAAACATATCACGCCTCCCGGTCGGTCCAATAGGGCCGTCCGGGAGCGCTCCGGGCCTCACTTGGGGAACGCGACCCGGAAGAGAGCCGGTCCGGCATTGATGCCGGGCCGGCTTTTCCTCGCCTGCAATACTGGTTGACTGCCGCCTCAGCGGAAGACGAGATAGACGCTCGCTTGGTCGCTGCTTCGGTTTTCCAGCTCGATCGAGAAACGCTCGGTGAAGATGGGCAGCCAGCGGCAATCGGCGCGCGGGGCAAGCTGTTTGTCGCAGACCGCTTCGGCGCGAGGATTGGCGACTTTCAGTGCTACCTCGCCGCCATTCGTCTGGGCGACCAGTTCGGCACGCTCTCCGGCATAGAAGATCTGTTCGATGCGCATGCTCTCGCCAGGAGGCAGCTGGGCGCGGCGATAGGCGGGGCCGAGCGTGCGTCCGCGATAGACCTGTGTCGAGCCCTTTGGCAGCGCACTGCGCCATTCGGCCAGCGGATCGTCATCGCTGTCTTCGAACACGGCAACCTGCATGGCATCGAGCCGTTCGACCAGCGGCATGCGCGCCTCGTCGCTATCGGCCTGTTCGGCAGCGACCAGCAAGGCCGCTGCATCTGCCAGCAGGTCTCCGCTCGGCTCGGGCATGGCGATGCTTGCAGGTCCGGCAGTGGTGCAGGCGGCAAGGCTTGCCAGCAGCGAGGGCACAAGGGTGGTGCGCGTGTTTTTCATGATGCTGCCTCCGTCGTGCCCCACATGGCATGCGGCTTGATCACGAAGCGTGCCCCCTTGTCCGTATCGGCCAGGCCGATGCGCAATCCGTGTCGTAGCGCTATGGCGCGAGCAAGTGCCAGGCCGAGACCATGGCTGGTCTTTCCCTTGACGGCGCGCCCTGTCCGGAAACGATCAAAAACGAGAGGCCGCAGGGCAGGTTCGATGCCGGGTCCATTGTCGCTGACCTGGATCACCGGCCCTTTGGCGACCGAGAGCTTGATGGTGCCGCCCTCGGGCACGTATTTCAGCGCATTGTCGAGCAGGTTGGAGATGAGCCGCACCAATTGCATGCGCTCACCCATAATATGCACATCGGGGGTAATGAAACTTTCCAGTGCAATTCCTGCTTCCTCGGCACTGCCCGAGTAGAGTTCCACGAGATCTGCGGCGAGATCGGAAAGGTCGACATCCTCAAGCCCGGTCAGGTCGCCGACGCGGCCCTCGCTGGCGGCGATATCGAGCAGCGAATCGAGCATGGCGACTACCGAGCGGATCTCCTGCCGGCCCTTGTCGATCGCGCTCATGTCCGCATCGGGCGGCAGGCTGCGAAGGGCATCGACCAGGCGATGATCGAGATGGGTCAAAGGCGTACGGATTTCATGCGCGATGTGATCGGACATGTGGCGGTGCGTGCGCGCAAGGCTGGCGGCGCGTCCGATTGCCCTTGTGCTGAGTTCTGACAATTCGCCGATTTCGTCGTCATGAGTGTCGACCAACGGCGATACGTCTTTACCGCTTTCAGCTGCGCGAAAACCCTCGGCAATCACTTCGATCCGGTCGCGCAGGCGATGTGCCGCAGTCCTGCCGATCAGCCACAGTGCCACGACGATGGCGATGGCGGCGCCCAGGAAAGTCAGGACCAGCCGGTAATAGGCCTGGATGTCGCGTTCGTAGGTGCGGGCCACCAGCAGGTCGAGATCGGGTGAAATGCGCGTCGCGCGGGCAAAGACCGGCGTGCCGTCCGCCAGTTGCAGGAAACCCTCTTCGGACAGGCTGGCTCCCAGTTCCGGCCAGGCGTCGATATTTCCGGCGACGAATTCGCCACCGGGTCGCACAAGCATGTAGCGCGACTGGCGTCCTTCCAGGCTGACCAGGATCGATCGATCCTCGAGCCGTTCGAGCAGTTCTTCTTCGCCGCCGCTGGCATATATGTCGACGAGACCGGCAATGTCCGTGTCGACAGTTGCCGAAAGCGAGCGCTCGGCCGAGCGCCAGTTCTCCCACAGCAGCACCGAAGCAAGCACGGCCAATGCGACAAGGGCGAAGACGATCGCACCGCGCACCAGCTTGTTGAAGATCGAGCTTCCAGCACGCGCCACTTCACTGCCCGGTGCATAAGCGCCGTGCTCCGGGTCAACATAGGTTTCTGGTTCACTCACCGCGCGTCAGCCGGTAGCCGGACCCCCAGATCGTCTCTAGCGCGGGCCTGTCGAAACCGTTCTCGAGCTTACGCCGCAGGCGGCCGATATTGACGTCCACGACATTGGTCTGGGGATCGAAGTTCATCTTCCACACGTCGCGCAGAAGCATATCGCGCGTCACCACTTCGCCGGCATTTTCCATGAAGTAGCGAAAAAGCTCGAACTCCTTGGGGCTGAGCGGGATGTGGACGTTGCGGCGGAAGGCGGTACGCGCCTTCACATGGCATTCGAACTGGCCATAGATGATAATCGCGGAATGGGTTCGCCCTTCTGCGCGGCGCACCAGCGCTTTCAAGCGGGCGAGCAGTTCGTCGGGCTCGTATGGCTTGCCGAGATAGTCGTCGACCCCGGCCTCCAGTCCCTCCACCCGGTTGGAGGACCGGCCCAGCGCGGAGAGCATAAGCACGGGGGCATCGACCCCGCTCTCGCGCAGGCGCTCGACGATCTGCAAACCGTCCATGTCGGGCAGCATGCGATCGAGGATGATGGTGTCGAAAGGTTCGAGCGCAGCGCGGCGCAGTCCGTCGGCGCCCTGTATCTCCCACACGACCTGATGCCCCTCGCGCGCAAGCAGCGAAGTCAGGTCGGCCGCAGCATCGGCATTGTCCTCGATATAGAGCAGCTTCAAGACTGGTCCCCCGAACGCGTCACCGGACGAACCTATATCTCGCAGCGCCTGTCGCCAAAAGCGCCGCAAACGGAATGCCCGAGAATCTCATAGGGGATGGGGACAATGGGTTGCAGGAAACCGTCCGTTGGACTCATGACGAATGCTGTTAGAACTGGCTGAAGATGGTGCGGTTTCGCTCTGAAACACCCGCGATGACGCGTGGATATAACCCCCGGCGCAGGCCGCGCTGGTGGCTCGTGCTGCTGATCGTGGTCGGACATCTCCTGGCAGGAGCCCTGCTGGTTCGGTTGCTTGCTCCCGATTTCACGGCTGACATGATCGACAAGGCGACCTCACAGCTCACGGTGATCGTGACGACCTATGAAGAACCCGAAAACGAGCCCGAGCCGGTTATTAACGAGGAACCGGAGGAAGGCGCGGCGGCGGCAGCGGGGCGCGAGGCCGAGGCGCGCGAACAGGCCGCACCGGAAAACCCGCTGCCCAGCCCCACGCCCATCCCCGAAGCGGCCTCCACGGGCGAATCCAACGCGGCAGGGGCGAGCGATTCAGGAGACGGCACCGGTGCTGCCGGCGAAGGGCTTGGCACGGGCAGTGGCAGGGCGGGCCGGGGGCAGGGCGGGGTTCCGGTCACTGGGCCTTCTGTTCGGTCGGGGGTGATCGATTCCGCGCGCGACTTCCCGATCCCCGAAGGTGGCCGACAAATCCGCGACGGTACGTCAGTGACGGTGGTATTCACCGTGGGCGTGGATGGCCGGGCATCCGATTGCAGCATTCGCGATCCCGGCCCCGATCCGGCGACCAATGCGCTGGTTTGCCCGCTGGTCATCGAGCGCATCAGGTTCAATCCGGCACGCGACGCCTTGGGCAATGCGGTGCCGGCGCGCTATGGCTGGCGACAGGACTTCTTTCGCCGGCAATAATGCGCGATAGGAGGCGCAAATGAGCATGCCTGCGGGAGAATTTCTTTCATGAGCTTAATCCATCCGGTCGTGCTCTGCGGCGGAAGCGGAACCCGGCTCTGGCCGCGAAGCAGGAAGGCGCAACCCAAGCCCTTCCTGCCGCTGGTCGGTGAGAGAACATTGTTCGAGGCGACGCTGGAACGGTGCTCCGATGCGCGTCATTTTGCCGCGCCAATCGTAGTAGCCGGGACCGCGCATTTGCTGCTGGTAAAGGAGCAGGCTGCCGGTTCGCCCGGTGCCCGGATCGTGGTTGAACCTGAAGCCAAGAATACTGCTGCCGCGATTGCCCTTGCAGCTGCACTGCTGCCGAAAGATGCGGTAATGCTCGTCTGTCCGAGCGATCACCATATCGCGGATGTCTCTTCCTTCCGTACAGCAGCAAAGCAGGCTGCTGCGCTTGCGGCCGATGACTGGATGGTTTCCTTCGGCATCGCCCCGACAGGGCCGGAAACGGGGTTCGGCTATATCAAGCGGGGCGCGAGTTTGGGCGAGGGTTATCGGGTCGAGCAATTCGTGGAGAAGCCCGATCTTGAGCGGGCCGAGCAGTTCCTTGCCGATGGTAACTATAGCTGGAACGGTGGCATCTTCGCCTTTCGCGCCGGGGCATTTCTCGACGAGCTGAAGATCCATCGCCCCGACATCGCCGAGAAGGTCCTGGCATCGGTTGCTGCGGGAAGGGAAGATGGTGCGCTATTCCATCCCGATGCCGCGTCCTTTGCCGCAGTCGACGCGGAATCGGTCGATTATGCAATAATGGAAAAGACTGCGCGCGCGGCGATGGTGCCCGTGGCGATGGGCTGGTCGGATATCGGCAATTGGCAGGCGCTACGCGATGCGCGGGTGGGCGACGAGGACGGCAACCGCGCGCGCGGCAATGTCGAACTGGTCGATTGCAGCAATGTGCTGGCGGAAACCGACGGTCCGCGTATTTCGGTGATCGGGCTCTCGGACGTGGCGATCGTCGTCGACGGGGACGAGGTGCTGGTCACCACGATGGAAGGGGCGCAAAAGGTCGGCAAGCTGACTGGCGCCGCAAAGCAATAGGAACCAACGGGAACTTCGCATGATCGCCCAGACCATCCAGCTCGCGCTCGCGCCGGTCTTCGTGCTGGTGGCGATCGGCAATATCATGAACCTGCTGTCGACGCGGCTTGGCCGCGTGGTCGATCGCTCGCGCCGCCTGCAGGAACTGCATGGCGGGACCGAGGGCATGGAGCATGACGATATCGTACGCGAAATCCGCATGGTCGACAGGCGTATCCTGCTCATCAACCGGGCGATCCTCCTGCTGGTGCTGTCGGGCCTTTGCGTGGGGCTGACCGTGGTCCTGCTGTTCGTCACCGAGTTTTCGGGCGCCGATCTCCAGCCTTATGCGGCCACGATCTTCATCTTTGCCGTTGCCCTGTTAATGGGGGCGCTGATGCTCTTCCTTCAGGAAACGCGCGAAGCGACTGCCGCCTTGCGGATTCCCGACATGTACCTGGAAAAGGACCGCAAGCTTTAGCCTACTCTGCGGTTGGCGGTGCCAGCAGCTTTTGCCCCTGCTGCTGGATCGCGCTTTCGACGATCGGCTGGATGAAGCCCAGCGCAGGCGGCAGGTCCATGAAAAACACGACCTGATCGTCCATGATATCGATGCGTCCATTGAGGCTTTGCCCAAGGGCAAGAATCGCCATGTGCATGCTGTCCTCGCTCGGCCAGTTGGTCTGCACATCGGCCATGCCGCCGGGAATGGCATCGGCAATCTGGTGGCTCGAACCCTTGAGGCGGCGGCGCACTTCTTCGCGCCCGAGCTGGTGGGGGATAGCAACTTGCATCAATTCTTCTCCGGAGTGACATCCGGCGAGGGCAGTCCCTCCGCATCGCCGTAGCGGTAATCGAGGTAGCGGTTCTTGATTGCGAGATCGTCGAGCGAGCCCTCGGCCATCTGCCTCGTAACGTGGTCGATTTCCTTGCTGATCTTGCCCAGGCTTTCGACCAGCTGCCGGTCCGGCGTTGAGCCCGCGCGCTCCTCGCGCCTGAGATTCGCGGGGATCTTGCGATAGGAATCGATCATTTCGGGCAGCACTTCGCCCACCAGCTTGCGCGTTTCCTGCGCCGCCGGATGCGCCGAATCGACATGTTCGAGCTGCAGGCCCAGCGCATCGAGCTGTACGCCAATATCCTCGACCAGCTTGACGGCCGGCGGTGGCAGGGCCGGGCGCTGGTGCTCAAGCCACAATTCGGTGCGCGCGACCATCTGCTTCACATCGCCGCGATTGAGGTCTGCCCGCTGGGGTATCTTCACCTTGGGGAAATTGGCGAAGATCACGCCCGCAGCCACCATTGCGAGGAAGGTGATGACAATTCCGACAAAGCCGATGCCGTCGAGTATCAGGCCCGCGATGGATGCCGCGACCATGATGGCGAAAAGGGCGGCTCCGAAGAAACTGGCGCGCTTTGCCCAGGTCTTGAGCTTGATATTGGCCGAACCCTTGCCGATCGAGGAAACCTGACGGTGCCGCCCGCCGGCGCGATTGTCGCGCACCAGCGATCGGCCTTCCTCGATCAGGCGGTCGCTCTGGTCGGTCAGGTCTTGCCCCATCAGCTGTCGAGACTCAGCAGACTGGTTTCGCTTACGGTGGCGGCGGCCTGCGCCTGCCCTTCGGCGCGGGCAATATAGCCCTTGGACTTCTCGACCTCGTCCGAGAGCACCTCGACCGTCTGTTTCATGCTGGACAGAGCCTTGACCTTGAAGTTGTCCACCTCGTCCATCGTGTCGTAGATGTTCTGGAAGGCGCGTTGCAGCGTTTCCAGCGGGATAGTGGACGAAGCAGCCTGCTCGTGAATCTTGCCGGTATTTTCGCGCAGCAGCGCACTGGTGGAATCGATGATGTCGCTGGTGGTCTGGTTGAGCGCGGTGATCTGGCCCAATACCAGGCGCTGGTTGGTCATGGCCTGCGCCACCGTCACGGCAGTGCGCAATGCGCCGACAGTGGTGGTACTGGCGCGGTCCACGCCCTTGACCAGCTCGACATTGTTCTTCTTGACCAGGTCGAGCGCAAGATAGCCCTGTACGGATACGGCCATCTGCGTGAGCAGGTCCTGCGTGCGCTGGCGGACATAGAACAACGCGGTCTCGCGGATCGCCTTGGCCTTTTCCGGATCGGTTGCATCGAGGTCGGCCGCTTCCTGCTCGAGGCGTTCGTCGAGCGTGCGGGCGATATGGATCATCTGTTCGAGATTGCCCATCGCTTCCCACAGCTTCTGGCGTTCGACATCGATCGCGGCATTGTCCATCAGCAGCTCGTCCTTGCCGCTGGATAGGCGGGCAAGGATCGCCTGGATATGGCCCTGTGCGGAGGTGTAGCTGTCGAAATAGTTCTTCAGCTTGTTGCCGAAGGGGATGATGCCGAACAGCTTGCGACCGGTCAGCTTGCCTTTGCGGCCCGGATCGAGGTCTTCGACCGTGCGGCGCAGTTCGGAGAGGTCGGCACCTACGCCGGTTTCCTGGTCCATGGCGCGCACCGGGCGATCGAGGAAACGGTTGGACATGCCCGCCGCGGACATGATTTCCTTGCGGCCCATATTGGTGATCTGGTCAACCTTCTTGCCGAATTCGGGCGACTTGGCATCGAGCGTAACCAGCTCTTCGACGAAGCCGTCCACCTTCTTGGCTAGCGCGCTCTTCTTCTCCTCGTCCACGGGGACAAGACCGCTTGCCTTTTCGGCCGAAACAGCGGGCACCGGATCGGGCGGCGTGAGATCGAGATCGGTTTCGACTTTGGTCGCAGTTTCGTTGCTGGTCGCCATGGCGTGAATATCCCTCCGAATTCCTGCTACTGTATTAGGGAGGCAAGACACGCTTTTCAAGCGTTCCCCTTCGCCCTGTTGCCTCGTATACCTCCCTTTCCCAGGGGAGGCGATGATAATGGCCAGCGAAGTGCCATCTGCAAGTTCGGACGGATTTGGACACGTATTGGAGTCCTGGCGGCGCTGGTGGCGCATATCGGTGCGCGGAACCGTCAACCAGGCGGAAGTGATCGCCAAGCGTCGTACCGAAGGTGAAATAAGCTCTCGTTACCTGCTGATGCTGTGCATGTCGGCGGGCATCGCCATCCTCGGCCTGCTGCTGTCCTCGCCCGCCGTGGTCATCGGCGCGATGCTGCTTTCGCCCCTGATGGATCCGATCATGGGCCTCGGCTTTGCGCTCGCCATTGGCGATTTTCACTGGATCAAGAAATCGGCCAAGTCGCTGGCTATCGGCACGTTGATCGCAATCATATTTTGCGCGTTGATCGTTTTTTTCTCGCCTTTGCAGACTGTCACTTCGGAGATTGCCGCGCGAACCAAGCCCAATCTGTTCGACCTGGGCGTAGCGGTGTTTTCGGCCATTGCCGGCGCCTATGCGGTGATCCGCGGGCGCGAAGGCACGATTGTCGGCGTGGCTATCGCCACCGCCTTGATGCCGCCGCTGGCGGTCGTCGGCTTTGGCCTCGCCACCTTCAACTGGACGGTGTTTTCGGGTGCGGTCGGCCTGTTCTTCACCAACCTCATGACCATCGCGCTGACCGCCACGATAATGGCGCGGCTCTACGGCTTCCGCACCGATCTTTCCGAGAAACAGACGTGGTTCCAGAGCGTGGTCATCGCCGGCACCTTCGTTGCAATTGGTATTCCTCTGCTGCTTTCGCTGCTCGACATTGCCGATGAGGCGAATGATGCGCGCCAGATCAACTCTCTGGTAATGGAGCCTTTCGACAGCCGTGCGCGTCTCTCGCAGGTCGAAACCGATTTCGAGGCGGAGCCGATCCGCATCAACGCGACTGTCCTCACACCCGAACTGAAGGACGATGCCGAGCAAATCGCCAAGCGGGCGATGGAGCGTGCCCTGAACGAACCGGTCGAACTGGTCATCACGCAATATCGCGTCGGTACAAACGCGCAGGCAGCAGAGGAAGCGCAACTGTCTGCCGCCTTGGCAGCGGAGCGTGCCGATGCAGCCGAAGCCGAAAGGCTGGCCGAGCGGTTGGCGCTCGTGGCCGGCGTGGGAACCGACGACGTCACGGTCGATCGCGAGCGTCATCGGGCTACGGTCAATGCGCGTCCGCTCGAAGGAGCGACACTCAGGGCCTATGCAGACCTCGAACGGCGTATCGTCGCGCTTGAAGAAGAGGAGTGGGATATCCGCCTTGTTCCCCCGATCCTGTCACTGCCCGACATCGGTTTCGAGGGGGAAGGGGTTTCATCCTCGGGGCAGGAGGCCATCGGCCTCATTGAGTGGACCGTCAAACGCGTGAACCTGCCGATCGTGCTCGAAGGTCGGGCCAATGCCGTGGCTCTGGCCCGTATCGCCTTGCAGGAACGGGGCATCCAGGCGCAGACGGCGCCGGGACGCGAGGGTTTCAGCGATGTCTCGGTGAGCTGGGCGATGCCCGACGAATAGCTATCAGGCCGCCAGTTCCAGCGGCTCGATCTCGCCCGACAGGTAGAGCTTCTTGGCCTTGGCGCGGCTGAGCTTGCCCGAACTCGTGCGCGGCAGGGTGCGTGGCGGGACAAGCTCTACGACGCAGTTCATGCCGGTAATGGCCCGTACGCGGTCGCGGATTTCGTCACGCAGCTTGAGCCGTTCCTCGGGATCCGACACGCGGCAGTGAACAAGCACGGCCGGCGCTTCCTCGCCATTCTCGGTTTCGACCGCAAAGGCAGCAATGTCGCCATGGTTGAATCCCGGCAATTGCTCCACGGCCCATTCGATATCCTGCGGCCAATGGTTCTTGCCGTTGATGATGATCATGTCCTTGGCGCGGCCGACGATGAACAGATATCCATCGCCGAGATAGCCCATGTCGCCGGTATCGAGCCAACCATCGACCAGGCATTCGTCAGTCGCTTCATGGTTGCGGAAATAGGAATGCATGACACTTGGGCCACGGCACCAGACCTTGCCGATCTGGTGGTCGCCCTTGGCTTCGCCATCTTCGCCACGGATTTCGACATCCATGTCGGGCAGCGGCTTGCCGCAATTGACGATCGCGCGATAGCGGGCGGGGCGGCTGAGATCACGCTTGGTGCCGCTCAGGCGCTCTTCTTCCACCAGTTCCACGCGGATGCCTTCGCCCGGCGGCATGACGGTGACGGCCAGCGTCGCCTCGGCCAGGCCATAGCTCGGTGTGAAGGCGGAGGCCTTGAAGCCGGCGGGTGCAAAGGCGTTGACGAAGTTCTGCATCACGTCAGGGCGAATCATGTCCGCGCCATTGCCGGCGAGGCGCCAGCGCGACAGGTCGAAACGTTCGGCGACGTTGGACTGGCTGGAGATGCGGCGCGCGCAGATATCGTAGCCGAAAGTCGGCGAATAGCTGAGCGTGGTGCCCTTGTTGCGGCTGATCAGGTCGAGCCAGGCCAGGGGCCGCCTCGCGAAATGCTCGGTCTTGAGATAGTCGACGCTGACCTGGTTGGCGACGAGCGAGAGGAAACAGCCGACCAGACCCATGTCGTGATACCAGGGCAGCCAGCTGGCGACCCGGTCGTTGTAGCCGATATCCATGCTGTCGGCATGGCCGAAAAGGTTGTGCAACAAGGCCTTGTGCGTCACTGCCACGCCCTGCGGGAAGCGCGTCGAACCCGAGGAATATTGCAAATAGCAAATGTCTTCCGGGTCGGCTTCGGGCAGTTCCACCTCGGGCGCCGGGCGCTGGGCGAAAACGTCCCAGCTAATGCCTTCACAACCCTGTCGTTCTGCCGCTGCGCTGGCCATGTCGGCAATCTCGGGCGGATAGAGCAGGATCTTGGGGTCAGAACTCTGCAACTGGACGGAATGCTGGTCGATATAGCTCTCCTTGCCGCCGAAGGTCGTCGGTAGCGGCAGCGGTACCGGCCATGCCCCGGCATAGATGCAGGCGCAGAACAGCGCGGCGAATTCGGGACCGGTCTCGGCGATCAGGGCTACGCGGTCGGCCTTGCCGATCCCCGCATCGATGAGCCGGTGGGCCATGGCGATCGCGTCTTCGCGCATTTCCGCATAGGGATAAACGCGTTCGAGCTCGCCACGCATGTCGTGGAAATTGAGGCCCTTTTCGCTGCGCGCGGCATAATCCACCGCCTCGTTGAAAGTGGCGAAGTCCGCGCGTACGCGGGGCAGGGCGCAATCGTTTGGCGTGGGTGTCAGTTCGGTCATTGGTAGTAGAGGCAACCTCGTCTAACGCGCTCTCCCGGCGCTTCCCAAATCCAAAAACAGGCGCCGATTGGTTAACCGACGCCACTGCAAACTTTCCCATTTGATAGGAACTGTGGCACGAATAAGGCCAATGGCGCACTATAAACAAGCCTGTAAGCGTAAATCGAAGGGGAAAATGCCTCTCGACAATGCCTTATTGCGCGATTTGGCGCTGTCCTACATGGCCCGATACGCCACTTCCACCGCCAAGCTGGAGCGCTATCTGCGCCGCAAGATCGATGAACGCGGCTGGGCAGAGAACGAACCCGCAGCAGATTTGGAAGGTCTCGTGGCGCGCTATGCCGAGCTCGGCTATGTCGATGACGAGACCTATGCCCGGACCAAGAGTGGCAGCCTGTTGCGGCGCGGCTATGGGGCCAGACGGGTCAGTCAGGCACTGGGCAAGGACGGTATTTCCTCAGACATTCGCGAAGAAATTGCCGCCAGCGAGGCCGAGCTGCGCCATGCTGTGCTGGCCATGGCGCAAAAGCGCCGCTTCGGCCCTTTTGGCGCGGATTTGCCTGATCGGGATCGACGGGAGAAACAGCTCGCCGCAATGATGCGGGCGGGACATGATCTCGACAGCGCCCGGCAAATGGTCGATGCACCGAGCGTAGATGCTGCACTCGATTGGGCGCATGAACTGGATGAGGATTTTCTCGATGAAGCTGGCTGAAAAGCTGCGACTGCTCCTGGCAAGCGGCGCAATTGCCCTTGCTGCCTGTTCCACTCAGGCCGCCACCGATGCTCCGCCGCCGCCCGCAGCAGCGGAGGTTTCGGTTCATCCCGAATCCGGGCTGGAGATCATCCCCGTCACCGTGATTTCCGACACGGGACGGCACCTGTTTCGATCCGAAGTTGCCGCTACCGCCGCACAGCAGCAGCGCGGATTGATGTTCCGTACCGAGATGGCAGACGATGAGGGCATGATCTTCCCCTACGAACACGATCCGCGCCAGGTGAGCTTCTGGATGCGCAATACGCTGATCTCGCTCGACATCATCTATATCGGCACCGACAGGAAAATCCTCAATATTGCCGAAAATGCAGTGCCTTATTCGGAACAGAGCCTGCCTTCGGCCGGTCCCGTCTCCGCCGTGCTCGAAATCAATGGCGGGCTATCAGCGGAATTGGGGATCGGCCCCGGCGATGCGGTGGAGTGGTAGAGATGCACATCTGCTTGCACGCCACCCCCGAAAGAGGCTAACCGCGCCTCCATGGGAATCCTCATGAAGATCTTCACCTGGTGGGAAGGCGCCACCATCGGCACCTCGTTGTGGACGGCGCGCAAGGGCGAGCATGTCGGCATCGATGCGCAGGGCAACAAGTATTACCGCAGCAAGAGCGCCAGGGATGGCGCGCCCGAGCGGCGCTGGGTCATCTATAATGGTGCCAACGATGCAAGTCGCGTTCCTGCAGAGTGGCATGGCTGGCTGCATCATTCTTATGACGAGCTGCCCGAGAGCCATCTGCAGCCTGCCAAGATCTGGGAAGTGGATTACACGCCCAACGCCACAGGAACTGCAGCGGCCTATCGTCCTGCCGGTGCGCTGGAGCGTGGCGGGCACCGTGCCCGCGCTACCGGCGACTACGAAGCCTGGACGCCCGACGCGTGAAGTCGCTGCGGTTCGCCGCTGCCTGCCCTTTGCTGCTGGTCGTGGCGGCTTGCGATAGCGATGCGCCGCCGCCTGCTGCCGAAGCTACCGAGATTCCTGACGAGCTGGCCGGCGATGTGCTGCCTGCAATCGAGGTCGAGGAAGGGCTTGGTACGCCGTTGGAAGAGCGCGTGGCCACGCTCGGCCTGATGAACAAGCGCAACAACTCTTCACGCGATATCGAGCTCAAGCCCGGCGAATCCCAACGTATCGACGATGTCATTGTCCGCCTAGCGAGCTGCGAGCGGACCGCGCCGTGGGAGGACCCACCGCAAACAGGCGCATTCGTCCAGGTGCTGGTACAGGAACGCGAATCCGCCGGGTCTGATCCGGAATGGAATCAGGTCTTCTCCGGCTGGCTGTTCAAGGAAACGCCCAGCATCAATGTGGTCGAACATCCGGTCTACGATGTCTGGGTCAAGGATTGCGCGATGAGCTTTCCGGGCGAAGAAGGCTGATCGGAACGGGCTTCCTCCAACAGGGCCTGGTTCGCATCCACTTCTGCCAATAGGGCCTGATAGGCGCCGGGCAGGTCGGCTTCACCGCCTTCCCGCGCAGCTGCTGCCAGCAATTGCAGATATTCATCCCTGCTGACGGTCCTCGCGCCCATCGACGAGAGATGCCCTGTAAGGAACTGGCAATCGAGCAGGCGAAATCCCGCCCTGCGCATCAGCGCGACAAGCCAGGCCAAAGCCACTTTCGAGGCATTGTCCGCGCGGCTGAACATGCTCTCTCCGCAGAAGGCGCGATCGAAGCTGACGCCGTAGAGTCCACCGACCAGTTCCCCATCGAGCCAGCATTCCACCGAATGGGCGTGGCCCGTCTCATGCAGCGCGATGTAGCTCTTTTCGATTCGATCGCTGATCCAGGTGTCGGGGTGGTCGGGCCGCGGGGCGGCACAAGCCCGGATGACGGCTGCGAAATCCCGGTTCACCGTCATGGCGAAGCGGTCCTGCTTGATCACCTTGGCCAGCGAGCGCGAGACATGTAGGCCGTCCAGCGGAATGATTGCGCGTTCGCGCGGCTCGACCCAGAATAACTCCTCGTCGTCGCGCGCATCAGCCATCGGAAACACACCGCTGCGATAGGCCAGCAGCAGCATCTCGACCGGCAGGACATAGGGCAGTGGCGCGTGCATTGCGGGAGCTTTATCAGAGGCAAGCTTTCTCGTCGCTTGCCATTCTTCTCCACCCGCTATAGAGGCGCACTCCGCCTGCAGGGGTGTAGCTCAGTTGGTAGAGCATCGGTCTCCAAAACCGAGGGCCACGGGTTCGAATCCTGTCACCCCTGCCATTTCCTTCCCGCTCTGAACGAATGGGTCGCGCTTAGTCCGCGATCTTGCTCAGCGAGAAGGAGACATATCCATTGCTGTCGAGTGTCAGATAGTCGAACTTCCAGTTCCGCTTGATGCAGAACTCGTTGACCGCTGCGATCACGCCGAAGACGACCGGCGTGTAGATATTGCCGAGGCAATAGTCGTCGCCGAGAATGCGACCGCCCGATTTGACCTTGCGTTCGGCCAGAAGCAATTCGTCGCGCGTGGTCTCGTAGGAATGGTTGGTGTCGATATAGACCCAGTCGAAATGTTCGTCCGGGAAGGTGGCGAGGACATCGGTCGAATAGCCGAGGTTTATCTCGACCAGCCCTTCCTCGATCTGACTTGCAAAGCGACTTTCGACCCTTTTTCGCGAAGCGATATATTGCTCCTGCTCCCAGGCATCGACCAGGTGCAGTTTCTTCGGCTTTACGATGTCGAGGATCTTCTGCGAATAATCGCCTTGCGCCACGCCAATTTCCGCCGCGACCGAGTTCTTGGGAAGCGTTTCCAGCAGTGCTTCGCGATGCGGGAGCAGTTTGCTGCCGGCGGTATGCTTGGCTTCGAGGTTTGCTTGCGGCATGGCGGCCCGCATCGCGCGGCGCTTGTTGCGCATCGGCGCGGCAGCAAGATTATACCCCGTTTTCAGAATTTTACGTGCCGTACCCAGCATCTATGTCTTTCCTGATCTGATCGGAGCGCCGCTCTTAGCATGCTTGGCCGCGCTGTGAACGGCAAACTGCGCCCGACGGCATTTGCGCAGATTCTTGTGGAACATGCGCTTCGCCTGCTTTGAGAATCAGCGGGAGGCGGAATAGCCGAATAGCGTCGGAGCTTGTTTCGGCTGGGAACCGCAAAGCGCGGTGAAGGGCAAAAGGAGCAGTCAGATGGCAAATCTCTTGGGTTCGGTCCGGTCGGGACCTTCACGGCGCACCAAGCCGCAGGTCGACATGGCATTTCCGCACAATTCGCATGGCCGCATCCTGCCGATGGAGGAACCGGGTTTCCTTGCGCGGCTTTTCCGCCGCAACTGAGCGGAGCCTGGCGCCACCCCAAAGGATCACAGCGATCGTCGAAGGGGCCGGAGTATCAGTATTCCTCCGGTTCTTCCGGCGTCTCGGCATGATGGTCAGGCCCGGCCTTCCGGTCGCCCTTTGCCAGCTTGAATACCACGCCCGAGAGCAGGGCCAGCGCCAGCAAATTGGGCAGCGCCATAGCGGCGTTAGAAATATCGCCCAGCCGCCAGACCTCTTCCGACGGACGTGAGGCACCAATGAATATCCCCAGGCACCAGATTATGCGCCAGCCGAAGTGAAGCTTCTTTTCACCGCCACGAGTTGATCCCGGTACGCGGTCGTAGAGAAAGGTGATCGCCCTCTCTCCGTAATAGGACCAGGTCAGCAGCGTGGTGAAGACGAACAGGATCAGCGCCAGCGAGGCGATCAGCGTGCCGATCGGGATGGTGCCGACGTCGAACGGGAAGGCCGCGGCAAAGGCGCCGCTGGTCATGGCGAATCCGGTCAGGTCCGATTGCCAGGCATGAAGCACCGGTTCGCCAGCGCCTGTGAAATCGCCTTCCACGGTCAGGATCACCAGCGCGGTCATGGTGCAGATCACGATGGTATCGATGAAGGTGCCGAGCATGGCCATACGGCCCTGCTGTTCGGGATCGTCGGTCTGCGCCACGGCATGGGCGATCGGAGTCGAACCCTGCCCCGCCTCGTTCGAGAACAGGCCGCGCGCCACGCCCGCACGGATTGCGATGATGATCGCAGCGCCTACGAATCCGCCGGTCGCGGCTTGGGGGTTGAAGGCACCGTGGAAGATGCGCGCGAAGGTTTCCGGGATATCCTGGATGTCGAGCAGGATCGCGATCACCGCCATGACGATATAGGCGCCGGCCATGAAGGGGACGACCTTCTCGGCCACATTGCCGATCGACTTGATGCCGCCAATAATGACGACGAACACGGCGACGGCGACGACAATCCCGCCGATCCATTCCTCGATGCCGAACAATTCGTTGAGGCCGTCAGCCACGGCGTTGGACTGGATCGCATTGCCGGTAACGAGGGCGGAGAATAGCGTGCCGATGCAGAAAACGATGGCCAGCCAGGTCCATTTCGGGCCGAGGCCGATCATGATGTAGCTCATCGGGCCGCCGCGATAGACGCCGTCACTGGTCTTTTCGCGATAGCGGATCGCCAGCGAGCCTTCGGCAAAAGCCAGCGCCATGCCGATCAGCGCGGTGATCCACATCCAGAAGATCGCGCCAGGCCCGCCCAGCGCGATGGCGGTGGCGACACCTGCCAGGTTGCCTGTGCCGACCTGGCCGGAAAGCGCGGTCGAAAGGGCGGCAAAGGGGCTGATCTCGCCAGCGCCGGTGCCCTTGCGGCTCTTGAACAGGCCGGCAAAGGCGCTGCCCAGCTTGACGATGGGGTAGAAGCGCAGGCCCACCATGGTCCAGATGCCGATGCCGAACAGGATGATCACCATTGGCGGGAAGGGCAGAACTTCCTGTCCGTTCCACAAACCCGCCCAGATGAAGTCCGAGACATTGGTGACGTGGTCGAGGAATGTGAGCGACTGCTGCGTTTGTGCCAAGGTGGCGACCCCCTCTACTGATCCCTTGAAGCACCGGAGGCTATCGGCAAGGCGCGCCACGCGCCAGCCCTAATGTTGCAGAAGTAACCGGTATTCTTGCTCGAAAGAGGCAGTCTTGCCAACCGCGCGGGACGCTCCTAAATACGGTCGGACTTCCGACATCGGAGCATCGCAGCCCCTCCCGATAACTAGATCGGGGCGGCGATGGGCCTATGGCGAAAGGCAAATGCGATTTTTTGCGAAACGGAACTGAGGCAAAACAATGGCCAAGGACGGCAAGACAAGCCCGGGTGAGTTCATCCGCCAGGTGCGTTCGGAAACCTCGAAAGTGGTTTGGCCGACGCGCGAGGAGACGATCCGCACGGCGATCTTCGTCTTCATCATGATGCTGATCCTTTCGCTGTTCTTCCTCGGCGTCGATTCGCTGTTCGGCGCTGCAGTGCGCTGGCTGCTTTCGCTGGCCTGATCTTCGCCCAACCGATTTGATACGAAAGAGATTCTGAGATGGCCCGCTGGTACATCATTCACGCTTATTCCGGCTTCGAGAACAAGGTGCGCGATTCGATCCTCGCCGAGGCGGAGCGTCTTGGCCTGTCCGAAGGCGTCGAAGAGGTCGAGGTTCCGACCGAGACGGTGACCGAAGTGAAGCGCGGCAAGAAGGTCCAGGTCGAACGCAAGTTCATGCCCGGCTACGTGCTGGCCAAGCTGAACATGACCGACGATATCTACCACCTGGTCAAGAACACGCCCAAGGTGACCGGCTTCCTCGGCGCCAACAACAAGCCGCAGCCGATCTCCGAGAAGGAAGCGGCGCGCTATTTCGGCGGCGTGGAAGAGGCCAAGTCCGCTCCCAAGAAGCAGATCAGCGTCGATTACGAGATCGGCGACCAGGTCAAGGTGCTCGAAGGCCCCTTCGCCAGCTTCAACGGCGTTGTCGAGGAACTCGATTTCGACAAGCAGAAGGTCAAGGTTTCGGTCTCGATCTTCGGTCGCGCAACCCCGGTCGAGCTCGAATTCGAACAGGTCGAACTGGTCAAGTAAGGTCCGGGAGCACTGCCTCCCGAACCTATCCCGAATACCAGCCCAACACCTCGGCATAGCCAAGGCTCAGCATAATCGTATCGACCAGGCCGTGGGCAATGATCGCTGCCCATAGCCTGCCGCCCATATGCATGCGCAACCAACCCAGGAACAGGCCAACGCTACCCGTTATGAGCACACCGCCCCAGCCCTGATAGGCATGGGGCAGGCCGAAGACGAATGCCTGTACGAACAGGATGAGCAATGTCCTTCCGCGTAGGCCCGAAAGGCGTGACAGGCGATCCATCAGGAAGCCGCGCCAGAGCATTTCTTCGCCGAAAGCGGCGCTGCACCAGGCGACCAGCACGATCCACATGGCAAAAGCGGCGGGGCTTTCGGTGGCGTATTGGATTACGCTTTCAACTTCCGGGCTTGGGAGGCCCAGAAATTCGACTACCTGCGCCCCGCCAGCGAAGATCAGAAGGATAATGGCGGTCCCGGCCACGCCCCAAGTGAATGTGCGAGCCCAGCTTTCGGGGCGCGCGAAATTGAACGCTTGCGCTACGGCGCGATCTCGTCGCAGCCATAGCCATGCGACGAACAGCGCGCCGACCATGCTGAAAAGGGCGGAAAGCGCCAGTGAAACGGAGGTTTGCCGGACACCGGGCAAGTTGCCGTCCATGTTGCCAAAATCGAGGATCGGGATGACAGAAGCGCCCAGGAAGACCAGCAGGACGGTGAAGGACTGCAGCAGGAAACGCCACCAAGTCAGGGGTCTTGCGGGGGATGGTTGATCGATCTCTTCGGTCATGAGATCCAGCTTAGGGACTGCATCACTGTTTTGGCCAGTCGCCTCCCCGTGAATTGCTTGCCTTTTACACGCCATTCGACTAGGCGCGTGCCTTCGCGAATGCGAATCCATGCGGGAGGCCCATCGAAAGGCCGTTTGTACCGCTTACCATGAGCTGGCTCGGAAGAGGCAGCGACAGTGAGAAAGGAGTGGCCTCATGGCCAAGAAGATCGACGGCTATATCAACCTGCAGGTTCCTGCCGGTGCCGCAAACCCGTCGCCGCCCATCGGCCCCGCACTGGGCCAGCGCGGTGTCAACATCATGGAATTCTGCAAGGCCTTCAATGCTGCGACCGACAGCATGGAGAAGGGTGCGCCGATCCCGACCAAGATCACGGTCTATGCCGACCGTTCGTTCACCTTCGTCACCAAGACGCCGCCTGCCAGCTTCCTGCTGAAGAAGGCCGCCAAGCTGAAGTCCGCTTCCAAGGAACCGGGCAAGGTCGTGGCCGGCAAGGTGACCAAGTCTCAGGTGAAGGAAATCGCCGAAACCAAGATGGCGGACCTGAACGCGAACGATATCGACCAGGCCATGAAGATCATCGAAGGCTCCGCGCGTTCGATGGGCCTCGAAGTGGTGGAGGGCTAAGCACATGGCAAAGCTGACCAAGAAGCAGAAGACCGTCGCCGCTCTCGATGCAGAGAAGCTGTACACGGTGGATGAAGCCATCGCCCTGCTGCGCGAGCACAAGGCGAAGTTCGACGAGACCGTCGAAGTCGCCATGAACCTGGGTGTCGACCCGCGCCATGCTGACCAGATGGTTCGCGGCATGGTGTCGCTGCCTTCGGGTACGGGCAAGGACGTCAAGGTCGCCGTTTTCGCCAAGGGGGACAATGCCGAGAAGGCTATCGCTGCTGGCGCCGACAAGGTCGGCGCGGAAGACCTGATGGAAGACATGCAGGCCGGCAATCTCGATTATGACCGCGTGATCGCCACGCCGGACATGATGGGCGTCGTCGGCCGCCTCGGCAAGGTGCTGGGCCCCAAGGGCCTGATGCCGAACCCGAAGCTGGGCACCGTTACCCCGAACGTGGAACAGGCCGTGAAGGACGCCAAGGGCGGCCAGGTCGAATTCCGCGTCGAGAAGATGGGCATCATCCACTCGGGTATCGGCAAGCTGTCCTTCAAGGACGAAGACCTGAAGAAGAACTTCGAGGCACTGACCCAGGCAGTGGTCAAGGCCAAGCCGTCGGGCGCCAAGGGCAAGTTCGTCAAAAAGGTCTCGCTGACCTCGACCATGGGTCCGGGTCTCAAGCTCGACCTGGCGGAAGTCGAAGGCGCGTAAGCCTTCCTAATCCAGGCAAACCGAAAAACGCAGACGGGGCTCCATTCGGGGCCCCGTTTCGTATCCAGGCGCCGATTCATCGGCGTATTGCTGGCACGATTGCTCGAAAAAGCGGGGATAACGCTGCGCGCACCGTGTGCTTTCAGTCAAACACTCTATTTTAGTACCTTGCCTCTAGAGTTGTGCGCTCGCCGCGCCCGGCATGCGGGATTGCGTCAGGTGGCGGCAGGTGTAAGCGGCGTCGCGCTGATCGACGGTTGGCCGAATAGAACCAGTCATCCATCCTTGCTTGGTCTGGATGAACGTAGGGCCGGGGGAGCGATCCTCCGGCCCTTTTGCTGCCCGCAATGTGATTCAAATCCCGCCGGGCGTGAAGTCCAGCCCGAGCTCGCCCAGCGCCTCGCACAGCGTGTCGACGCAGCTGTCCAGCGTTTCGCGGTCGGTCGAGCGGATCACGAAATTGGCGCCGGTCTTGCCTTCGCGGAAGAAAGGATAGGAGCCGATCTGCGCGCCTTCGTGGGCCTTCTCCACTTCGCGCAGCACATCGGCGACTTCGCTCTCCTTGATCCACCCGCCAATCGTTTCGGATAGAAGCGGGGCGCCGCCTTCAAGCGTGCCGGTCAGTGCATCGAGCATTTGCGCTGTAATGCTCGGTACGCCCGCCATCAAATGGACATTGCCGGCCTTGATGCCAGGCGCCGCGGACATGCGATTGGGGATCAGGTCGGCGCCTTCTGGAACACGCGCCATGCGCAGCCGCGCCTCAGTCAGCCCGCCATCCCGGTCCTTGTAATAGTCCTCCAGGATCGCGCGTGCTTCGGGATGGATGACGACCGGCACGCCCAGCGCCTGCGCCACCGCATCGACGGTGATGTCGTCATGCGTCGGGCCGATCCCGCCGGTTGTGAAGAGATAGTCATGCTTCACCCGCAGCGCGTTCACTGCCTCGACGATGGCGTCCATATCGTCCGAGACGACGCGCACTTCATGCAGGCGAATGCCCTGCACCTGGAGCCAGCTGGCAACCTGCGCGATATTTTTGTCATGCGTCCGGCCCGAGAGGATCTCGTCACCGATCACGACCATAGCGGCTGTCCAGATGCGGTCGGGCGTCGTCATGCTAACTCGACTAGGCCAATTCGCTTGCTGCGGCCACCGCGCATTCGACCGGGTCCTCGAAAGAGAGCACGCCGTCATTGACGGGGCGCACGCGCATGTCCTCCACATCCTCGAGATAGTCCATGTTGAGTTTCCATGGCAGCTTGACCTCGCTCTTGGGCATTAGAGGGAGGGCGCGCTGGATATAGCCGGAGGAGAAGGCGAAGGGTGGCCCTTCCACCAGCTCGCGATCCCCCGGAGGGCGCGGCACGACCACAAGTTTGTCGCGCTGCTTCATCTCCGCCAGCACGCGGCAGACATGTTTCGCGGTCATGTCCGCGCGCAGCGTCCAGGCGGCATTGAGATAGCCGAAGACCACGGCGAAATTGGGCACGTCGGAGAACATGCAGTTGCGGTAGAACCAGCGCTGCGGCCAATCGACCTTCTCGCCATCCACGCTGACGTCAATCTTGCCGCCCAGGGTCATGCGCAATCCGGTTGCGGTGACGATAATGTCGGCGGGGATTGTCGTGCCGTCCTTGAGCACAATCCCGTCCGCCTCGATCCGCTCGATATGGCCGGTGGCGACCGAAGCCTTTCCTTCGCGAATGGCAGCGAACAGATCGCCATCGGGCACGAGGCAGAGGCGCTGCTCCCACGGATTGTAGGGCGGCTTGAAATGCCGCTCCTCATATTTGTCGCCCAGCTGTTCCTGCATGGCCGCGGTCAGGAAAGCGCCGACCTTTTCCGGCTTGGCACGCGCGCGCTTGAACACAAACGAATGCAGCCGGGTATTGATGCGGCGGGTGATGGCGTAGGCCCATTTCTCGGGCAGGATGCGGCGCAGGCGCCTGGCCCATTTGTCCTTGGAGGGGCGTGCCGCCATCCAGGTCGGCGTGCGCTGGAGCATGGTCACATGCGCTGCGCTCTCCGCCATGGCGGGAACGATGGTGACCGCCGTCGCGCCCGAGCCGACGACCACAACGCGCTTGCCGCTCCAGTCCAGATCTTCCGGCCAGAATTGCGGATGGACGACCGTGCCGGCGAAGTCGGAGAGTCCGGGCAGCTGCGCATCGTGCGGATTCTCGTAATCGTAATAGCCCGAGCCGAGATAGAGGAAGCGCGCAGTGACGGTGCGCCAGCCCTGCTCATCCTCCAGCGTGACGTGCCAGAGCGCCTCCTTGCCCCTCCAGTCTGCGGATGCGACCCGGCAACCAAAGCGGATGTGCCTGTCGATCCCGCGGCTGCTTACCACGCGATTGAGGTAAGCCAGGATGTCCTCGCCCGGTGCAATCGACTTCTCGTCGCGCCAGGGTTCGAAGGAAAAGCCGAAGCTGTGCATGTCCGAATCCGAGCGGATGCCCGGATAGCGGAACAGGTCCCAGGTCCCGCCCAGCTGTTCGCGTCGTTCGACAATGCAATAGCTGCGCCCGGGGCACATCATCTGCAGATGCGCCGCCATGGAGATACCGGAAATGCCGGCCCCGACGATCAATATGTCATGGTCGGGCCCGGTCATGTTCCTCTAGCTGTTATCCGTTGGTCGCCTCGGTGAACATGCTGCGCGAAGGCGCATCGGCATAGTCACTCGAGGCTGCTCCGTTTCCCTGGAGCGCCTTTGCGGCCTGTACCGTATTGGCCATGAGGCAGGCAATCGTCATCGGACCCACGCCGCCGGGGACGGGGGTGATCGCCTTGGCGTGCTGGCATTCGTCGAAGGCGACGTCGCCAACCAGCTTCTCCTTGCCGGTGGCTTCATCCTTGATGCGGGTGATGCCGACATCGATGATGACCGCGCCGTCCTTGACCCAACTGCCCTTGACCAGCTCGGGCGCACCGGCAGCGGCGACGATGATGTCGGCCTTCTTGGCGATCTGCGGCAGGTTATGCGTGTAGATGTGGGTCACCGTCACCGTACATTCCGCATCGAGCAACAGGTTCGCCACCGGCTTGCCAACGATGTTGGACTTGCCGATCACCACTGCATCCTTGCCGACGAAATCGTCGACCACACTTTGCAGCAGGATCATCACGCCCAGCGGTGTGCAGGGCACGATGCCGCCAGTGCCGGTCGACAGGCGACCGACATTGACTGGGTGGAAGCCGTCCACATCCTTGTCCGGCGAGATCGAGCGCAGGACGAGCCGCGTATCGATATGCTCGGGCAGCGGCACCTGGCACAATATGCCGTGAACTTCCGGATCCTTGTTGAGCCGGTCGATCAGGGCCAGCAGATCGTCCTGGCTGGTATCGGCCGGAAGGCGGTGCTCGGTGCTCTTGATGCCGACCTTTTCGCAAGCCTTGATCTTGCGGCGGACATAGACTTCGCTTGCGCCGTCGTCGCCCACCAGGATCACGGTCAGGCCAGGGCGGGTCATGCCCGCCGCCAGCATCTCGTCGACCTGTGCTTTGCTCTTTTCGTCCAGCTCGCGCGCGATTGCGCGGCCATCGATAATCTCAGCCATGATTACTCCCTGCGAGCGGCGCCGAAGCGCGCTCAGCTATGCTTGGCGTTGTATGCGTTGATCCATTCGGCCGAAGCGGTCAGCGCGCCGAAGGGATAGAAGTGCAGGCGGACGCGGCCGTGGCTCTCGTTCAGCTTCTCGTCGAGGCTGTTGACCAGGCGGTCAGGACCAGCGCTGCCGATAAGGTTGGTCAGCGAAATGCCATACTTCTTCATGACCGAGGCAGATGCACCTACGCCGCAACGCTTGGCAAAGCCGAGCAGGCGCTTGATGCCGGCCGGTCCGGGGACGCCGAGGCGCACGGGCACATCGATGTTGCGCTTGCGCATTTCGGCCAGCCATTCGACGATCGCATCGTCATCGAAGGCGAACTGGGTGACCACCAGCGGAGTCATGCCGTGGGCGCGAACGGCAGCGATCTTGCGCTCCATCCAGTCCCACAGTTCTTCGGCGGTGTTGTTGGGGTGCCCTTCCGGGTGGCCGCCGACGCCGACAATCTCGATGCCGTGCTTTTCGAGCAGGCCGGTTTCGATGATTTGCAGCGAGTCGGAATAGGGGCCTTCGGCTTCGGGCGGGTCACCGGCGATGATGAAGACGCGCTTCACGCCGGCCTTCTGGGTGATCTCGCCAAGGTACCAGTCGAGCTGCTCCTCGCTCTCGATGCGGCGTGCAGAAAGGTGGACGATAGGCTCGAAGCCGAGCTCGCGCACCAGCACGGCGGCGGCAACGCGCTGGTCCAGTTCCTCGCCGGGAAGGAAGGTGACGGCGACCTGCGTACCCGGGCGGATATGCGGCGCGGCTTCCTTGATACCTTCGATTTCCTTGGCAGTCATCTCCAGCGAATAGCCGTCGACCATGTTTTCGCGCGACTTTTCCCAATTGGGGTGGATAGCGGCGTAGGACATCGATTCTTCTCCTCTCAGGACCTTGCGTAGCGGTCGTTAACCGCCTCAATTGCCAAGCGCCATAGCGCCGTTGAAATGCAGTCACAAAGCCCCTAGCGCAAGGCGATTTATTCGTATAGATGAAAATTTCATAAGAGCGAATAACGGCGAGAGTCTCTCCACTTCCATGCTGATTTTTCTGCCAGGGCTGATCTGCGATGCGCGCATCTATGCGCCGCAAACCGCGGCTTTTGCGGATTCGCATGCGGTGGATTCCTACGGACTTGCCGATTCGCTCGTTGAAATGGCGCGAATCGCTTTGGCGGATGCCGACCGGATTGGCGCCGAACGGTTCGACCTGTTCGGCCATTCCATGGGCGGCCGCGTGGCGCTCGAAGTTGTGCGCCAGGCGCCCGAGCGCGTGCGCCGCCTGGCGCTAGTATCGACCGGTATCCACCCGCTCGGCGCAAACGAGCCCGAGAAGCGCGAGGCGCTAAAGGCAGTGGGCCATGACAACGGTTTCGAGGCGTTGGTCGACCAGTGGTTGCCGCCCATGGTTGCCGAGGCGAATCGTGCGATTCCCGAGATTTACGGGCCCATGCGCGAGATGAGCCTGTCCATGGGACAACAGGTCTTCGATGCGCAGATCAATGCGCTGGTCAATCGTCCCGAAGTCGGATCGCTCCTGCCGCAGATTGCCTGTCCGACACTCGTCATGACGGGCGAACTCGATGCATGGGCGCCGCCTGAGCAGCATGAGGATATCGCCTCTCGCATTCCGAATTCGCATCTCGTTGTCGTTCCCGGTGCTGGACATATGATCCAGATGGAGGCACCGCACGCCGTCAACGAGGCAATAACCCGCTGGCTCGAAACGCCGGCATCTTGATCAACCCTAAGAGCCTCTAAGGAGGGGACGAAGCATGAGTGAAAATCTGCAGCAGAAGCTGGACGCACAGGCCGACGTAGTCGATTTCCTGCGCAACCAGCAGGTTGGCCCGAACGTTTATCCGGGTGTGCCGGCCGAATATTCCAACTGGCGCAATGAGCAGAAGGCATGGGCTGACGCCGCCGTGCTGTTCAACCAGAGCTACCACATGGTCGAACTTTACGTTCGCGGCCCGGAAGCCATGGCGCTGCTCGAATACACCGCCATCAACTCCTTCAAGAACTTCAAGGTCAACAAGGCCAAGCAGTACGTCCCGGTTACCCCGGACGGCTACGTCATCGGCGACGTGATCCTGTTCTACCTCGACGAGAACGAATTCTCGCTGGTCGGCCGTGCGCCCGCCATCGAATGGGTCGAATTCCACGCCCAGTATCCGAAGCCGGACGGCAGCAAGTGGGACGTGACCGTCGAGCGTGACGAGCGTACCGCCATGCGTAGCGACGGCGTTCGCAAGAACTACCGCTTCCAGCTGCAGGGCCCGAACGCGATGGCCGTGCTCGAGAAGGCCATGGGCCAGACTCCGCCGGACCTGAAGTTCTTCAACATGGCTCACGTGGACATCAGCGGTTACGATGTCATCGCTCTGCGTCACGGCATGGCCGGCCAGCCCGGCTACGAACTGTTCGGCCCGTGGGAAGACTATGCCGGTGTGCACGCCGCGCTGGTCGAAGCCGGCAAGGATTTCGGCCTGACGCTGGTCGGTGGCCGTGCCTATTCGTCGAACACGCTGGAATCGGGCTGGCTGCCTTCGCCGCTGCCCGCATTCTACACCGGCGATTCGCAGATGATGAAGGACTTCCGCGCCTGGGCCGACGGCAAGAGCTATGCCGGCATGTGCTCGATCGGCGGTTCCTACGTTCCCGACAGCATCGAGGGCTACTACCTCACGCCGTGGGACATCGGTTATGGCCACATCGTGAAGTTCGACCACGACTTCGTCGGTCGCGAAGCCCTTGAGAAGATGGCTGGCGAAACCCACAAGCAGAAGGTCACGCTGGCTCTCGACAATGAAGACATGATGCGCGTCCTGTCCTCGCTTTATGCCGAGGGCGACCGTGCCAAGTACTTCGAATTCCCGAGCGCCGTGTACGCGATGCACCCGTTCGACGAAGTGAAGACGACCGACGGCAAGTCGATCGGCGTGTCGACCTGGGTTGGCTACAGCTCGAACGAAGGCAAGATGCTGACCCTCGCCATGCTCGACCCGGCAGAGGTTGAGATGGGCAAGGAAGTCCTGCTGGTCTGGGGTGAGCCGAATGGCGGCACCACCAAGCCGACGGTCGAACCGCACGTGCAGACGGAAATCAAGGCTGTCATCAGCCCGGTTCCGTATTCGAACGTCGCTCGTACAGCCTATGCGGACAGCTGGCGTCAGTCGGGCGTTGGCGCCAACGCCTGATCGGACCAGCGATCGCAAGACAAGGGGGCGGTAGCGCGAGCTGCCGCCCCTTTTCTTTGTCCGCGCTCCGGTCCTTTTGCTTGCATTCAGGTGATTTGCCGCAAACAATCGCTGTCATGGTGAAGCGTTTCCTGATCGTCGTCCTTGCCTTCCTCATCCCTGCTAGCGCTGCGGCGCAGGACCTGGAGGGAACGTGGGATTTCCGCGTTGCGGACACCACCATCTTCCGTTTCGAGATCGTCGAGGACGATGACGGTGCATGGGAAGGGACATGGTCGCGCCCGGACAGCTTCGCCAGCGACGGCAACCTCTTTGCTCGCCTCAAGGGGCCGGTCGAGCGCGTGGATTCAATGGCCGGCTACGAGTTCCTTGGCGATGTCGAGCTGAGCTTTGCGGACAATCGCCCCGGTGCCGTGCCCGACATCTTCCGTTTCAGGATGGTGGATGCCGACAATGTCAGCATGACCTATGTCGGAACCGAGTTGGAGCCTTACGACCTCGTTCGCGCGGGGGAGGATGACCCCATTGGCGACTGGGACGAGGCAGCAATCTACCGCCGTGCCCTGCCCGAAGCCGCCGCCGATGGCGATATTCGGGTACGGATTGCCCCGCCCGCTGCGGAGGAAGTGGAAGAGCCCGCGGCATTGCGGATAATCCCCCAGGACCTCGATCTCGAAGATAGTGTCGACGAAACAGCGACGGTTCCGGAAGGAGATGCCGGTCCCGAATCTGGGTCAGATGCAGGGGATATGCCCGAATTGTCTGTAGAGGAAGAGCCCGCTCCGCTGATCGGCGACGATTTCCTTGAAGGGCTGTAGGGATTGACTCAGCTGCGCTGAACCGATTGCGGCGCCAGCCCACGCCCCACCCGACCTCCCAATCAGCATCATGTCTTGGGAGGCCGGGTGGGGGCGTGGGCCGGTGCCGATTCCACGTTAGTGGATCAGGCCCTAATTGTCCTCAAGCAGCGAGGCGGTCCGTTCCAGCAGGTCTGCCACCCTGGCATGCAAATCGTCGTCGAAGCGTACCTTGGGCACGGCAACGGATAGCGATCCCACCGGAGCGCCGGCCATCGTCACCAGCCTGCCGATACCGACAATGCCGAGCGAATATTCCTCATCGGTCATGGCAAAGCCGGTCTTGCGGGCTTCATCGAGCTGGGAACGCAGCACTTCCTCGTCGGTCACAGTTGCATTGGTGAAGCGTTGCCGCTCCGCCTGCGCGAAGTATAGGTCGAGATCTTCCTCGGGCAGGGCGGCAAGCATGACCTTGCCAGCCGCCAGCGCATGCATGGGAAGTCGCCTGCCCTGTGGCACCGAATAGCGCAGCGCCTGTTCACTGCTTTCGGTCACGATCGCTTCAATCTCCCAATCGTGGCGAACGAAGAAGCTGGAGGTCTCGTCCAGCTGGACGCGCAAGGTGCGGACCAGCGGCGCAGCGCGGTCGGCCAGGCTGAAGCTGGAACTGTGCGCCTGCAGCCGGGCAAGGCCCGGGCCTGCAGAATAGCGTCGCCCGTCGCGTGCGAGATATTGCCGGTCGACCAGCGTCGAGAGCAGGTAAGACAGGCTCGAGACCGGAATGCCCAGCGCCGTGGCGATCTCCTGCGCCACCAGCGGCCGGTTATGGGCGACCACATACTCGATGATATCGAGCGTCCGCGTGGCAGACTTTACCTGGCTGGACTGGGCGGGGATCTCTGCCATGTCAGCCTATCCGCTCATCGGCAATGTCCGCGCCGGCGCGCAAATTCGCCAGCTTCTTCCACGCCACGGCAGGATCGATCTTGCCGTATCCGGCGAAGGTGCCGAAACCGCAATCACTGCTGGCGATAACGCGGTGCTTGCCCACGAAATCGGCAAAGCGCTCTATCCGCTGGGCGATCAGCTCGGGCGTTTCGATATAGTTGGAACAGCTGTCGATGAAGCCGGGCGCGAGGATCTTGCCGGTCAGGTCGGCATCGCGCCAGACTTTCCATTCATGCTCGTGCCGCGGATTCGCATGCTCGAAAAGGATCGTTGCCGGGCGCGCCGAGAGCACCACGTCGATGATCGTTTCGAGCGGAATGTCGTAATCATGCGGACCTTCGTAATTGCCCCAGCAGACATGCATGCGCATCTGTTCTGGCGCGATATTGGCAGTCGCCTCGTTCAGCGCATCGACATTGGCCTGGATGGTCGCGAGAAACTCGGCCTCGTCCATGTCCTGGTAGCCCGTATGGCGGCTCATGGCGAGATCGGGGCAGTCGAACTGGACTTGGAAGCCGGCCGCGGCAATTGCTTCGTACTCGGGGCGCATCGCGGTGACGAGATCGGCCAGGTAGGCCTCGTGGCTCGGGTAATACTGGTTCGGCTGAAAGGCGGTGATAAGACCGGGCGATGCCGTGTTCATGAAGGCCTTCACGCCGCCTCCATGCTTGTCGAGCGCTGCCTGGAAGCGGCGCAGATCGTCATGCAATGGCTGGAGATTTACCAGCTCGACCTTGTCGATCGCACTGGCACGGGTGAATTCCTGGCTGCCCATGATCGCGGACAGCTTCTTGGCCAGTTCCGGCACCTGGGCGAGGTCGAGTGCAGGCTTGCGCGGCGTGTGTCCGCCAAAGCCTGAGAGACGTTCGATGATGTAAGTGGAGTAGCCGACCTTGCCGAGTTCGCCATCGCTGACGATCGAAACCCCGGCTTCGACCTGCTTCTTCACGGCTTCGTCGATGGCGGCTTGTACGACGCGGTCGAACTCGGCCTCGTCATAGGGCTCACCCTTGTCTCGTGCGAGCAGCAGGGGCACCAGTTCCGGGCCGCGCGGCAGGCTGCCGACATGGGTGGTTTCGATCACTATGAAATCCCTCCTCTTGGAGGAGGAGTAGTTTCATATATGCGAAATCGACGCAAGTATGAAAAATGCCGGGTGCCCCATTTGGAAAGCACCCGGCACATTCATGTCACGCGGCCCCGGCAAGGAGCCGTCAGATCGGCTGTGACTTACTCTTCCCAGCCGGTCGGCGCGTTATAATCGGTGGTGAAGCCCATGGCCTCGATCTCGTGGACGAGGCCGTCCGCGCCGACCTTGAAGATATGGGCCGCAGGCAGGTCGAACGGGCCGAGGTCGCCGAACATGCCTTCGTCTGCCGAACGCATGGTCACGGTGCCGTCGATAGCGGTCACCGGATAGGGCTCGAAATCCATCGGGTGACGGAAATGCGAGAGGCCCATGACCAGGCCTGTAACCGGGTCGGCGGCGAAGACGCGGCGATTTTCTATGGTGGTGATGTAGGCCATCGTGTTCGAGGTCAGCTGGCCGGCACAGTCGCGCGCAACCGGGTGTTCGGCATTGGCGAATGTGCCCGAGGCTTCGCCCGGTCCGGCGGTCTCGATGCCATTTTCGTGGCGCTGACAGTCGGGAGCAAAGGGCATCAGTGATCCGTCATTGTCGTCGAGCGCATCGTAATAGGTCGCGCCGATGGCGATCAGCTCTTCCTCGGTCTTGCGGTCGGCTTCGGGCACTTCGCTGACGAGGCCTTCGCGCGGCGTCTGGAGGTTCGCGAGCTGCGAGGTGCCGAACTGCGATTCCTCGCTCACGCCGGCATAGAGGTGCTCGGCTTCGGAAATATTGCCGTCACCATCAAGCTGCAGGCGAAGCGCGACCACCGTGTTTTCGCCCTGGCGTTCGACCATGCCGATCCAGCCGATCGACTGGCGGACTTCGTCGGGCACGACGACGGAGAAGTCGGTTCCCGGACCGGTGATGTCGGTCCACAAGCCTTCGCCAACCGCAATCGGGGTGATGTTCTCGACCACCTTCGCGCCTTCGGCAAAGGGCACGCCCTCGGCAGAATTGCTTTCAAGGCCGGCGACATAGGCTCCGGCCAGGTCGATCAGGCAGGCACGATCACAAGCCGGCCCTTCGGCTTCGGTTGCGGCATCGCCACAAGCGGCCAGGGCCGTGGTCAGCAGCAAGGCGCTGCCCAGTTTCGCAACATTCTTCATTTCTCTCTCCCTCTCATTCCTTGAAATCGTATTCCTGCCGGGCCTTACCAGCCGCTCGGCATGCCATAGGGCACGGTCGTCAGCACCGCCTCGACCTGGCGGATCTGCCCGTCTTCGAGCTTGAAGACTTCGGCGATGATGAAGCTGAAAGGCTGGGCGAAGGCGCCATTGGCTACCTGCTGTTCGCCGCTCGGCTCGGCATAGGCGGGGACGGTGCCCGAGTGGTCGAAAAAGCCCATCGCAAAGACCAGCTGGCGTTCCTCGTCGATCACCGGAAAGCGGCGTGCGCGGATATTGGTGACAATGGTCTGGAAGCCGGTGTCGAACTGCGCGGCGCAATCGAGCTTGGCCATTTCATTCGATCCGCCATCGGGCGAATTGGAGGTCCAGCTATTGTTTTCCATGCGCTGGCAATCCGGATGGAAAGGCGTGGCATCGGCTGTCACTTCGGATTCGATGCCGCGGAAATAGCGATCGGCCGCTTCCTGCAGTTCGTGGCGCGGCACGCGGCTTGCTTCCGGCTCCGTGCGCAGGAAGATCGGCAAAACCTGGGTGCGTTCTTCGCTGACAAAGGCCCCGCTATCGCCGCCTCCGCCCATGGAGATATTGCGTACGACGAGATTCTCGATCTCGGTGATGCGGCGGTTCTCCACGCGCAGGCGCACCGCAATATTGTTCTGGTTGCCGTTCTCGTCGATGATTGCCAGTGCGGCCACTTCACCGTTCACAGGATCGGCAATGTCGAAGCGATATGTAGGCTGGGCGCGGACCGTGTTCCACAAACCGTCGGTGAGGGCCAAGCGTACACCGTTCTCCATATATTTGATGTCATGGCTGAGCGTGAGCGGGCCTGAATCATGCGCCACCAGCGCATCGAAATAAGCATCCATCATGCCGGTGAGGCAGGCTTCGTCGCACTCTGCCCCGATCTGTGCGTTCGCGGCTTGCGGTGCGAGCATTGCGGCGCCTGCGCAAAGCGCTGCCGCGACGAAACGTGACGTCATCGAATCCCTCCCTTTTCCCGGGCAGGAATGTGACGAGGGGCAGGGCGCTTGGCAAGCGGCGCCTTGTAAGCGCTTGTATCAGGGGACGATGGCGCAACCTACGCTCGCGAACTTCCCGTTTTCGAGGTGGTAATGCAGATATTGCCGCATCTCCTGCACCTCGCCTTTGGCGATGGGGAAGAACTGCTCCATCCCGTTTTCGTCGAGGATCTCGCGGGTCAAATCCTTGAACGCCTCGATGCGGACGATCCCTTCGACAGCAACAAGCTCATCGCTGCAGGCGACCCGTTCCACCTCGATCGTCTCGCGCACGAAGGAATGGAGGAAGCTGTAGAATGCGCGCAATTCCTCGCGCGTGCGGATCTCGATCCCGAAAAAGGCGAGGCGCGGATTGTCGGCATAGAAATCGAACACGGCGTCATAGTCGCGCGCATTGAAAGCGGCCGCATAGCGTTCATAGTCCTCGAGGGTCATTGGCCTGCTTCCTCTCCTTGCGCACAATAGTAACGCTCGTTAGCAAGGCGGCAAGCCTGTGAAGGCGGAGGCCTGCAGGCATCGGGAAGAGGAAGCATGAGCGAAGCGCAATTCGATTACATCGTCGTGGGCGGCGGCAGTGCGGGCTGCGTGATGGCCGCGCGGCTGAGCGAGGATGGCAAGGACAACGTCCTGCTGCTCGAGGCCGGTGGCAGCGACGACCATCCCTATATCCAGATGCCGCTCGGTTTCCTGCGCGCGATGGTGCAGCCGCAGTTCAACTGGAACTATATGACCGAGCCGGAGCCGCATCTCGACGGGCGGCAAATGCCCATGCCGCGCGGACGCGTGATGGGTGGTTCGGGTTCCATCAATGGCATGTTCGCCATGCGCGGCCACCCGGCCGATTACGATCAGTGGGCGCAGATGGGTGCGCGCGGCTGGTCCTATGCCGATTGCCTGCCCTATTTCCGCAAGATGGAGGATAGCTGGCGCGGCGAAGGGCCCTATCACGGCGCTGGCGGACCGGTGCGCATCCAGCCGATCGATTCCCCGCATGTCCTGCATGAAGAGATGATGGCGAGCGCCGAAAATGCCGGCTTTGCCACCACGGACGACCTGGGCGGCGCGGTGCCGGAAGGTTTCGCCCGCGGCGAGCAGACGGTGGATGAGAGCGGCCGCCGGGTCAGTGCGGCGAGCGCTTATATCAAGCCGGCGCTCGGGCGGCGGAACCTCGATGTGCGCTCGGGCTGCCAGGTCAACCGCGTGGTGTTCGAGGGCAAACGCGCCGTCGGCGTCGAAGTCCACACGCCCGATGGTCCGCAAGTGGTTCGTGCTGGCAAGGAGGTCATCCTCTCTGGCGGTACCTACAACTCACCCCACCTTCTTATGCTGAGCGGGATCGGCCCGGCCGAGCACCTCAAGTCGCACGGGATCGACGTGCTGCATGACAGCGCCGGCGTCGGCCGGAACCTGCAGGAGCACCCGACTGCCAGCCTCGAATGGTTTGCCAAGAAGCCCGTTACCTTCCTGCGCCAGTTGCGCTGGGACCGGCTGGCCTTCAACGCCATTCGCTGGGCGCTGACGGGCACGGGCACGATGGCGAGCCAGCTCAACAGCTGCAATGTCGTGGTGCGCACCGCCGACCATCTCGACCGGCCCGACATGCAGATCATGGTCAACCCGATCCGCTTCGATGCGCAGACCTGGTTCCCGCTGATCAAGCCCGAGCAGGATCACGTCTTTTGGGCCGGCGTGGTGCAGCTGCATCCCGAAAGTCGCGGCTGGGTGGAGTTGAAAAGCGCCGATCCGCTGGAGAATGCCGCGATCACTCTCAACCTGATGAGCGAGGATGCGGATATGGAGCAGATGCGCCGCGCCATTCGCACCGCGCGCCGGATCTATGCCAGCGAACCGATGTCGCAGCTGGTCGGGGCGGAACGTCCGCCCTTCGCCGGGGCCGAAAGCGATGACGAGCTCAACGCGATGATCCGCGCCACCTGCTACACCGCGCAGCACCCCACCAGCACCTGCGCCATGGGCATGGGCGAGCGTTCGGTAGTCGATGAGGAATGCCGGGTGATCGGCGTCGAGGGCTTGCGCGTCGTCGATGCCAGCGTCATGCCCACCGTGCCCGGCGGCAATACCAATTTGCCCGTCATCATGGTGGCGGAAAAGGCTGCCGATGCCATGCGGGGCGTCAAGCTGCCGGCGGATGAAATCCCGGCAAGGTTCGCTGCAGCATGAGCCGGACCGAGCAGGAAGAGGCCAATCTCCGCCTGGTGCTCGACATGTTCGAGCATGTGCTAAATCCGATGGATTCATCGGCCGTCGATCGCTTCATTGCGCCCGGCTACATCCAGCACAGCCAGCTCGCCCCGCCGGGACGCGATGCGCTCAAGCAGTTCCTCGACATGATCAAGGCCGATACGCCCGAGGCGGTGCACGATGTGAAGCGCGCTTTCGTCGATGGCGACCATGTCACCGTGCATTACCATGTGCGCCGTTGGCCGGACGATCTGGGATGGGCGGTGATCGACATCTTCCGTATCGAGGACGGGATGATCGCCGAGCATTGGGACGTGATGCAGGATCTGGTCGAGGGCGGCCCCAACCCCAATTCGCCTTTCTGAGGGAGAGAATAGCATGCGTTTCAAGGACAAGGTGGTCCTCGTGCTGGGTGGCAATAGCGGCATCGGGCTAGCTGCCGCCCAGGCTTTTGCTGCGGAAGGCGCGAAGGTTCACCTGACGGGCCGCAACCAGCAGACCATCGACGAGGCCGTGGCGAGTGTGCCCGGCGCTGTCGGCTATTCCTCGGACATCGCGGAGCCTAAAGCGACTGAAGAGGTGGTGAAGGCGGTTGAGGAGGCACACGGAAGCATCGATGTGCTGTTCATCAATGCCGGGGTGGGCGGTTTCGCCCCGCTCGAAGGTATCACCGAGGAAGACTGGGATTTCGTCCACGGCGTCAATCTGAAAGGCTGCGTCTTCGCGCTGCAAAAGGCCGTACGGATCATGGGTGAGGGCGGCTCGATCGTTGTCACCGGATCGATCGGTGCACATGGCCCGATCGAGGGCAATGGCACCTATGCCGCAGCCAAGGCCGGTCTTGCCATGGCGATGAAGGTCTTCGCCCGCGAGCTGCTGCCGCGCAAGATCCGCCTCAACATGGTCAGCCCCGGCCCGATCGACACGCCGCTGCTCTATCGCAATCCCGGTATGACGGATGAGCAGGTGGCGGGCCTGAAGGAAATGATGATCAACAATATCCCGATGCATCGCATGGGCGAGAGTGACGAGGTCGCTCGCGCCGTCCTGTTCCTTGCTAGCGAGGAGGCAAGTTTCATTACCGGCACCGACCTGCTCGTCGATGGCGGCCTGATAGAGCTGAGCTGATGAGCACACCCGATTTTTCCGACACCACGCCGTTTACCGCGCCCTTCTCCGCGCTCGACAATCCGCGCCTCGAACTGGTGATGGAAGTGCGGCTGAGCTTTCCCGAAGCCTATTCCATGGCGCCGTTGCCCGGCGGTGGCATGCGCACGGCGGTGCTGGTGCAGGGCGGGACTTTCGAGGGGCCGCTGCTCAAGGGCCGTGCCGTGCCTGGATCGGGCGGCGACTATGCCTATTGGCGCGGTGACGAGGTTGCCTGCCTCGATGCGCGTTACCTGCTGGAAGAGGAGGACGGCACGGCGATCATGCTGCAAAACCGTGGTTTTCTCTGGGGGCGCAAGCCCGACACGATGCAGCGCCTGCGCGACTGGGCCTTCAAGAATGGCGATCCGGTGCCGCACGAGGATTACTATCTGCGCAGCCAGACCAGCTTCGAATGCGCAGCAGGCAAGCATGACTGGCTGACCAAGCATGTCTTCATCGGCGTGGGCGAGCGCAAGAGCGACGGCAACCGCCTGCGCTATTACGCGCTGGTTTGACATGGCGGACAAGCTCGACCTCAAACGCGAGCTGCAAAGCTACTTCTCCGCCTCGAAGGCAGAGTGGGAGGAAGTCACCCATCCTGCCTACACCTATTTGATGGTGGACGGGCAGGGCGCGCCGGGTGGCGACGAATATGTCTCCGCGCTGGAAGTGCTTTACCCCGCAGCCTACGGCCTCAAATTCTATTCCAAGCTCGAGCTCGGCCGCGACTATGGTGTGCCGTCGCTGGAAGGACTGTGGTGGGCGGATGATTTCAGCGCCTATGTCGAGGACGGCCGGCGCGAGGAGTGGCGCTGGACGCTGATGACCATGGTTCCCGCATGGATCACGCAAGCGCACTTTGCTGCCGCGATCGCGGCACAGGCAAAGAAGAAGCCCGATCTCGATTTCACCCGCGTGCGGCTCGATACGCTCGAGGAAGGGCTGAGCATGCAGCACCTGCATATCGGACCCTTCTCCGAAGAAGGGCCCAAGCTCGCCCAATTGCATGACGAGATCATGCCCGCGCGCGGCCTGACCTTTAACGGCCAGCACCACGAGATTTACCTGTCCGATCCGCGCCGTACCGCGCCGGAGAAATTGCGTACCGTGCTGAGGCAGCCGGTGAAGCCGGCCTGACGATCAGTCCTCGAAGCTGAAATCCTGGCGCGGTTCCCAGGTGGCGCGGAACATTTCGGGCATGGCCGAATCCGCTACGACGACGCGGTGGCTGATCAGCCAGCTGCCATCTTCCTGCTTTTCGAGCTTGTCATATTCGCGGCCATGCTCCTGCAAAGTGGGCGGGCCGAAGGGATCGGTGTTGAGTACGCCGGTCCAGTACATGGTGGCGGTGGCATCATCCCCGTCCACCTCGACCTGGACGTTGGTGATGAGCATGTGGAACACGCCCTGCGCGGCGAGGTTTTCGTCCTCTGGCGCGTCCTCGTCTCCCATACCGTCATACAGCGCGACGATTTCCTCGTGCCCGGTGGAGACGATGCCATTGACATCGAACACCGCGTCCTCGGTGTAATAGGATGCGAAGTCCTCGTTCTCGCTCCCGCCGAAATGCGAGTAATAGCCGACCAGCAAATCTTCGATGGCGATCCGGTCGGCCAGTTCCTGCATGTCGCCATCGACCTCGGCCGTTACCTCGACATTGCCGCAGCCAGCCAGGCTCAGGGCCGCACCGGCGGCCAGGATCAATTTTGCATTCATGACATTGTCCTCCCCAATATGTGCATGATCATCGCATCTCGTGAGCCATTGGCAAGGGGGATTGAACGTGCCGTTTTGTGCCATCTCCACAGGCCGCTTTACGGTTACCGAAGCTTGAAGTAGTCTCCGCGCCTCGCTCCGGATTGGGATCGGAGCGCGACAAAAAAAGATCGCAAAGATCGCGTTTACGGAGGGGAATTTCTACATGTCAGCATATCTTGCACTTGCGGTTTCGGTCGGCCTGCTTGCCGTCCTCGATACCTGGCTCTTCGTCGTACCACTGGCAGCCATGCTGCCCGGGCTGGTATGGATTTCGTTCGTTGCCTGGGGGTGCCATTTCCATTCGGGTGCCGGGGTGAAGGGAATGACCACCGCCATTGTCGGCATGAGCTTCGGTGCTGTCGTAGGCATGGTGGCCGTGATACTTGCTGGCGGCGTTCTTGCAGGTCTCGGTGATTTCGCCGCACCTGTCGCAGTTGGCCTCGGTGCTTTCGTGATTTGCCTTGCCAGCGCAGTTCCGTTTCTGGCGACCATTCCGGCGAGCGTCTACGGTTTCGCATCCGTAGCCGGCCCGATCCTGCTCGCCGGGATGAGCGCGACCGAGGCAATCCTTCCGACCATCGCCTCGATCATTATCGGTGCGGTCTTTGGCATCGTTTCGGAGAAGCTTGCGGGCGTGCTGACCAAGCAGGAAACTGCAGCAGCAGCAGAGCCTGCTGAATAATCACGGCGGTCTGTCGCCAAGAGAGGGGCGGACGGCACTGGCCTTCCGCCCCTTATTTTTTGCGGCAGTGAAGTAGCCTCAATCCTCGAAGCTGTGCGGGGACTGGTAAGGCATGACGACGCCAAGTGCCTCGATCTCGTGGATCGCACCACCCCAAACCTTGTAGACATGGATCGACGGCATATCGAAGGCATCGTAGCGGCTGAGATCGCGTTCGGTGAACCATGGCACGCCGATCAGCTGAACGGAGTCTTCCGCCATGTCGTTATGGAAATGGCTCATCCCCCAGACCAGTCCGGTAACCGGATCGGCGATCTCCACCCTGCGGTTCTCGATCGTATCGATATATTCCCACATATTGGTGTCCATCTGCGCTGCGCAGCCGAGCCCACCCAGATAGGCAAAGATGTCCGAAGCGAAGTCCATGCCCGGACGGTTGAAGCTGTTGCGGGCGGTCTGGTTGCCGTTCTCATGGCGCACGCAATCGTCGGCCATGTTCGTCTGGTTGGAATTGTTGTTGTCGAGCGCATCGTAATAGGACTCGCCCAGCCGCAACATGGTAGCGCGCAGGTCGGTATAGGATTCCGGAACCGGCAGGGCGAGTTGGGGACGTGCTTCCTGCAATTTGGAAAGTTGCCGCTCATTGAGGTTGCGGACAATCAGGTGTTCGGCTTCCTCGATCTCTCCGGCTGAATTCAGCTGGAGGCGTATGCCGACAAACACCGGGGAATCGCCCTCCACCAGCATCTTGAGCATGCCGACCTGCTGGCTGATCGCGTCAGGCACATGCACAGTATAATTGTCATCGCCATCACCCGTGATCGTATCGAATGCCCCTTCTCCGGGAGCAATCGGTGAAAGGTTTTCCATCACCGCAGCGCCGGCCGCCCATTGCAGTGCTGCCGGTTCGTCGTCGATCAGCGCCTGGGCATATGCGTCCGAAAGTGCGATCAGGCAGTCCCGATCGCATGTTGAACCCTGCGCCAGCACCGGTGTCGCGACAGTCATGGCAGCCCCGGCCATGAGCCCTGATATGGTCCACTTCATCGAACTTATACCTCCCAGTTCAAAGTTCAGACTGGCTAGTCCTGTATGCCCGGACTCGTCGAGAAGTCCGGTCGGCCCTGCCAAACGAAGAGTGGCCAGAAGTAACGCCTCCATGGCCAGATCAGGATGATGTTGAACAAGATCGTCAACGCCCCGAACGTGTATTCGACGGTGCCGATCTCGAGCACGAAATTCCAGTACAGGATGACTATGTTGATTGGCACGACAGCGAGCACCGCCAACGGCATGGCCCGGTTGGACAGGATCAGAAGTCCGAGGACGATCTCTGCCACCTTGATCCAGCTCATCAGTCCGCTGGCGATGAGGGCCTGAGTGAAGTCGATCGCGGCCTGTTCCTGACCTAGTGGTTGCCAGCCTGGATCGATGAAGGGCATGACGCCGGAATAGACCCACCATCCGCCGAAAATGATCCGGCTGAGATGGTAGATCCACTTGAGCGTCGGCCCCGGCAGGGCCTCGGGCAATTCGCCTTCGGCCCCGTTTATTGCACCCTCACTCACTCGGCAGAGGTTCCTTCACGCGCGGCCCAGGCCGCCTGGCGTTCGGCTTCGAAGCGTGGGCTGGTCGACATGATGTAGCCGCGCACCTGCACGTTCCCCTCGTGGCAGGCATATTCATACATGCCGTAATCCTCGTTTCGGACCCAGGGGAAGTCGAGCTTGTAGGCACCTTCCATGATTACCGGGTCCTCGACCCACGCCTCGTAATGGATCTGGTCGGGGTTCTTCAGCGTGATCCGTTCGGTAATGTGCAGCTGGTCGCTATTGGGTGCCGGGCTTTCGGACATGAATGGACGGAAATTGGTGGTCTCGATCACCAGCGTATCGCCTTCCCAGTGGCCGATCGAATAGCCGAGGTCGAACTGCATGTTGGCCGGCGGCGGATCGCGCCCGTCCAGATAGACGATGCGTGTTTCGTGGACCATTTCGATGGTGATCGCCACCTGGTCGGGCGCCTGGAAAATCTCGATACCCATGTTGTAGGCGCCGGGCAGCATCACGCCGGGCATGCCGCGCGTCAGGCAACGATCCCAGATACCGAAATCGTCCATCGAATCGAAAACCTCGGTGTTCCACGAGTTCTTGACGCCTGCAGCGCGACGGCGGCCTTCCTCGGTCAGTGGCGGCATCTGGCCATTGGCCGGCTCCAAGGTCAGCGAGGTCTGGCGCAGTGGAAGGCCGCGTTCGTTCCAGTGGCCCATCGCCATCATGTTGGCGTCTTCCTCTTCCTCGTAGCGGGCCATCGCATCTTCGGCGTCGTAGAAGATCTCTTGATATTCGCGATCGGTGTAGAATCTGCGATTGCCATATCGGCTGGAGCGCGTGCGTGGTGTGCCGGCGAGATAGTCGATCGGCCACTTGCCGCGAATGTCGGGATCGCCCCAATCGGTGCGCGGCACTTCCCAGCCTGGCGGAGGCGCATCGAAACGCGCTTCCAGCATGGCTTCTTCTTCTTCCTCGGTGAATTGCGCCGCTGCCGGGCCGGTTGCCAGCGCCAGGCACAATGCGGATGCAACAATTGCGTATTTCATCAGACTCTCCCCTATGCAGACGAGTATGCCCGAGACGCGGCGCGTTGCAAGATGCAGCTTTGTCGCAGCCCGTGCTATCCTTCCCCAACCGAAGCTTGTCTTGACCTTATCACCTTTGTCACAGAATATTTGATGGGTGGATCAGGGGGATAGTATGCCGGAAATTGGGAAAACCTGGCTCTTGGCCAGTTGCGCGGCATTGTCGGCGTGCGGCGGTGGTGGTGGTGGTGGAGGTGTCGCGAGCACGCCCACACCGGCTCCGTCAGCCACACCGGCGCCTACTCCCGCCCCGACACCGACACCCTCGTCGCCGACATTCACCGAAGTTGCGTTCGACCGCAATGTTCTCGATGCGAACGCGAATTTCGAAAGTAGCGCAGTTCGGGCGAATATCGAATTGGCTTCTTCGACCCAGACCGTGCGCGATGCAGCTGGCGAGCGCGATACACTCGCCATCGGTTACGATGCCGCAACGGGGACCTACACGATCGATTTCGGGGCTTCCCGGGAGAGCTTTGCCGCGGGTGACCGGGTGGAAGAGCGTTTTCCGGGCGAGGCTGCCTATTTCAAGGTCGGTAATGTGGGAGAGGCGCAGTTCCTCACGATCCTTTCGCTCCCCTTCATTTCGGCGAGTTTCGCGAATGACCTGACCTACAACCAATATGTCGCGCAGGGCTATTGGCAGACCAACCAGGTCGACAATCTCAACAACCAGTACACGCGCTTTACCAGCTTTGTCTTCGGCCAGCGTACCTCGCCAGCAGATGTCCCGATGACCGGCGCGGCACATTGGCTGGTCGATATCTTCGGGGCACTTGCGATCAAGGGCCAGGAGATTCTGACCGTATCGGGATCAGGCGATTTCGAAGTGGATTTTGCGGCGGGAACCTTCCAGCTCAATTCCTTCGTCGATGAGAGCGAGTTCCTCTCGCTGGGCGGCACGACCGGTTCGCTATATTTCGTCTCGGGTGGTGAATTGCGCGCGGATGGCAGTTTTGGCGGGGTGTTCGCATATAACGGGACGGTATCGCTCGCGGGCGATCTGGAAGGTGCTTTCTTTGGGCCGGGAGCGGCCGAGATCGGGGCAACCTTCGCTGCCGAGAATAGCGATGCATATTTGTCCGGCGCCTTTACCGGACAGCGCAGTAGCTTTGCCTCCACCAGTGCGGGAATTTCCAACATCTCGCTCACCAACCTGCTTGCCGATGACCAGCGCCTGTTTGGCGAAGGCGCCAGCATCACGGTGAGAGGCACTTCGGACGATCCCGGATTCTTCAATATCTATACGAGCAACAGGAGCGGCGGCGATGTTCTGCTCGACCAAGATGGCATCGTCAGAGTTAGCGATGGCCATTACCAATATCTGCCCGACGAGGCCGATCGCATTGCCGATCCGACGGGCAATTTCGACCGCTACGCTTATTTCGGGCGCTACAATTCGTCCAATGCCGAGGGCAATGTCGAATACGCCATCTACAAGGTGGGTGAGGACAATAGCGAGATACAGCTGACCTATCTCACCTTCCTCGAAACGCGGGTGCAGGCAAGCGAGGTCAATGGTGCGGTGACCTCGACCGAGGACCGATATGCATTCAGCCATTTCGGCATCGAGACTTCTCCCTATGTCATTCTCGCGATGACGGGCACCGCGACATATAATGGCGTGGTCTATGCGAGGGCTGCCGGATCGGACGGGTTCGGTGCGGATGTGAGCGGAACCTCTGTCTTCAACGTGGATTTCTCCAGCGACAGCTATTCTGGGCAGCTTGTCCTCGACGGGGTAGTCGATGGGGGCGGGGCCATCGACTTTGGCACCTGGACATTTGCGGGCACGGAAAATGGCGGTTTGGCCGCTGCCCAACTGCTTAGCGGCAGCCCGGCTATCGGTACCAACGAAATCAGGCCAATCCTTTACGGGCCTAATGGTCAGGAACTGGGCGCGGCCTTTTCGATCTCGACACAGACCGATTTCGCCGATCCCGATTTCGTGGAAATCGCCGGTATTACGGTCGCAACCCAGGAACCCTGAGATGCAGGCCCGGCCTATTCCTCGGTAGTCTCGCCGCGTGCGGCCCATGCGGCCCGGCGGAATTCCTCGAAACGCGGGCTGGTGGCGGTGATATAGCCGCGCACCTGCACGTTCCCTTCGTGGCAGGCATATTCGTACATGCCGTAATCGTCATTGCGTGCCCAAGGGAAGTCGTACTTCCACGGGCCGGTATAGACCACCGGATCCTCGACCCAGGCTTCGTAGCGGACCTGGTCCGGGTTCATCAGCGTGAGGTGCTCGACCATGTGCAGCTCGCCTGAATTGGTGCCGTTCATCAGCGGACGGAAATTGCTGGTCTCGATCACCAGCGTATCGCCTTCCCAATGGCCGACCGAATAGCCAAGGTCATAGACCATGTTGGCAGGCGGCGGGTCGCGCCCGTCGAGATAGACCAACCGCGTTTCGTGGATCAGCTCGGTCTGGATCGCCACCAGGCCGGGCGATTGCCAGACGCGGATGCCCATATTGTAGGCCGCAGTCAGCATGGTGGAGGGCATGCCGCGCGTCATGCAGCGGTCGAACGGTCCGAAATCCTCCATCGTGTCGAACACGTCGCGCGTGTTCGAATTGGCATTGGCGGCGCGGCGGCGCTGGCCTTCCTCGGTCATGGCCGGGATGCGGCCGTCGGCAGGCTCCATCACCAGCGAGGTCTGGCGCAGCGGATGGCCGCGTTCGTTCCAGTGCCCCATCGCCATCATGTTGGCGTCTTCTTCCTCCTCGTAACGGCCGATGGCGTCCTCGGCGTCGTAGAAGGCGTCCTCATATTCGCGATCGGTCAGGAAGCGGCGCTCCCCGAAACGGGGTGAGCGCGAGGTCGGTGTTCCGGCGAGGTAATCGAGCGGCCAGCTACCGCGCAGATCCGGATCGCCCCATTCGGTGCGCGGCATTTCCCAGCCGGGAGGAGGCGCATCGAAACGCGCCTCCATCATGGCATCCTCGTCCATCTCCTGCGCGGTCGCGGGAAGGACCGCGAGACCTGCAATCGAAGCAGCTACGGCAAAAAGTGCAAATCTCATCGGCCTCTCCCCGATGCAGCCTATTGCCGGCTATTTCACCTTGCTGGCATCGAGCTTTTCGCGGCTCACCCATGTGCCGTGGACTTGGCTGCGCAGAGCCATATTGGTCTTCACCTTGGCGATCGCGCCTTTCTCGACATTGTCCGCTTCCACCACCCACAGCTCACTGGAATAGTCCGCCGGATTGCCGCCCGGAGGGCCGTTGGGAACGTCGATCACGGTGACCAGCCAGCCGCCATGGGCAGGATCGCTGGACGGAATATGCGCAGGCTCGCTGATCGCGCCGCCCGGAGGCACCTCCATGACCGACAGGCGGCCATTGCCCACCTCGATGCGGAACAGGCAGTTGAAGTTCGCGCCGACCGGACCGCCGAGCATGGGCGGCCCCTTGGCCTCGGGATTCATCGAGAGATACCAGGCACGGTTATAGGGCTGGCCCTGGTCGGCATCGGCGACGCGGCACAGATCGCCCGGAGGGCCGAGCGGGCGCTCCTGGATTTCAGGGTCGTCCTTGCTCATGTCGAGCGTCCAGCGCGTCAGCGCGCCCTGGATGTCCTGCTGCGCGATATCGACGCCGCCTGCCTCGCGCATGAAGGCAAAGGCATTGGTGTTGGTCAGGCAAAGATCGATATGGACGAGGTCGCCATCCTCATAGGCATTGACCTCGTGGAAGCAGGACACGCCGACCGGGCCCTTGATCCACTTCATTTCCGACACGCTGCCATAGCGCGGCATGATGGCGATCCAGCTTTCGAGGTCCTGCTGGTGCGCCCAATGTGCGCCGCCGGCCTTGATGCGGTCGAGATCTGCGGTAGTCGGGAAGATCGGCCAGATGGCGTAGTTCTCGGTGATCACGAAATCGTGGATGGTGGCGAGATATTTCTGCTCGAACCACTCTTCCTTGATCAGGTTTCCGTCTGCATCGGCAATGCAATAGGCGATGTTGGGATCGCACAGGCCGCCGGCTTCATAGCCGAAGAAGAACATCTCGCCGGTCTTGGGATCGATGCGCGGATGGGCGGTGAAAGTCTCGGACTTGAGCTTGCCCTCATAGTCCCACTTGCCGACCGTATCGAGCGTGTGCGGATTGATCTCGTAACCGCGCCCGTCTTCCTTGGTCATGAACAGGCGGCCGGCATGCCAGACCGGCGTGGTATTGGCGACGGTGCGGTCCTTGCCCTCTACGCTGGGATCATCGGTAAAGGGATTGCGATAGCGGCCGAACAGCGCGCGGCGGGCATCCTTCTCGGCCAGATAACGCTCGGTCTCGACATATTTGATGTCGAAATCGACCGCGCCGCCGGTGATGTTGAAGCGCGCGATCATGCCGTCATGGTTGAGCGCGATATCGTCCTCGAACATCGGCGCATGGGCATTGTCGGGTACGGCGCGGAAAAAGGCGCCTTCGACCTCTGCCGGGATCTCGCCTTCGACTTCGAGGTTGCGGACCGACATCTCGGTGCGACGGGGCGTGTTGGTGCCGATGAAATGGATTGTCTGCGGAAAGGCGCTCATGCCCGTGATCTCCCAAAACGCGATAAAAATGTGATTCCTCGTCAAGGACGCTAACACCTGTTACGGTTCAGGCAAACAGGCTTTGATCGTTGAAAGGTGGGGGAACGAGTGCAGACCGGGGCGCAACGCAAGGTGGGCGAAGACCGCGATACGGGGATGAGTGGCAAGCCGGCCTTGCTGCATGACTTGCTCAAGCTGACCAACCGCCTGATGGCTCCCTTTTCGACGCATCTTTCACACCGCTACCGCATCAGCCTCAACGAATTCCGCTTGCTCATGGCGATCGGGGCAACCGGGCGCACGGCTAGCCATGAAGTGGCGGAGATGACCGGCGTCAACGTGATGAGCGTAAGCCGCGCAGTCGCCACCTTGCAGCGTGCCGGACGTGTGCGGGTTGAGCGCGATACGACCAATCGCCGCCGCAAATGGTTGAGCCTGACCGAAGAAGGACAGCACCTTTACGAAGTGATGCGACCGCAAAGCCAGAAGGTCGCCGACTATCTCTTTTCCGAACTCGACGATGAGGAGCTCGCCCAGCTGGACGTGATCGTCCATCGCCTGATCGACAAGCTCGAGGCGCGCGATGAGGAGGGCCGTTCGGTCTTCCTCGAGGCGACAAGGCCTGAAGACGAAGACTAGCCGCCATGTACCCGTTCAGGCCCGGACAGTTCGCGCCGAAAAATGGCTGGTACGTGGCCGGCTTTTGCGAGGAAATCGGGCAGGAACTGCTCGGCCGCACAATCTTGGGCGAGCCGGTCGTGCTTTACCGCAAGGAGGATGGCGAGGCGGTCGCGGTTGGCGGGCGCTGCCCGCACCGCCACTTCCCGCTCGCAGAAAGCTGCCGTGTGGGCGATGCCATCCAGTGCGGCTATCACGGCATCACCTTCGGGCCGGACGGCAAATGCACGAAAGTGCCATCACAGGTGCATGTACCCAAGAGCTATACCATCCCGACCTATCCGCTGGTCGAACACTCGATCTGGGCTTTCATCTGGATGGGCGATCCGGAGAAAGCCGATCCCGCCCTGCTGCCCGACCTCGCAGAGATCGGCGCCGTGGGAGACGGCATTCACATCATGCCCTTCTTCAGCGAGTTCGTCGAAGGGCGCTACCAGCTGCTCAATGACAACCTCCTCGACCTGACGCATCTCGGCTATTTGCACGCGAGCAGCATCGGCAATGAGGACAATGCCTCCACGCCCGAGGAGATCACCAAGGAGGACGGCGTGCTGCGCAGCCGGCGCTATATTGTCGACGCCGATCCGCCGCCTGTGATCGAGCAGTTCCACGGCAAGGGGATCGCCAAGATCGATCGCACGGTGGGCATGGATTTCTACTTGCCGGGATTTCACGCGGGCATTGGCGATATGTCGATTGCCGCCAGCGATCCGGATCGTCCGGGCAAGGTACTGAGCCGCAACCGCGTCTATCACGCGGTGACGCCTGCAACGCGCAGCTCGTGCCACTATTTCTTCGCCATGTCGGCTTCGGTCGGGGAATCGCTGGAGAAGATGAAAGCCTATCTTCGCCCGGTGATCGACGAGGACAAGTTCGCCACCGAAGAAATCGAGAAGATGCTTGCCGTGGTCGGCGAGGATCCGGATGAATTGCTGCTCAAGAGCGATACCAATGCAGTCTATGGCCGCCGCATGTTGCAGGCGATGATGGACGCCGAAGGGCAGGGCGCTTAAGGCTCGCAGCATGACTCACAAACCTTACGGCATGAGCGATGACGATCGCCGCGCGGTGGAAGCCGATGTGGCGCGCCTGATCCACGAATATACCTGGGCGAACGATGCGCAGGACTGGCAGAAATGCGCTTCGCTCTACACCGAGGATGCGGTCTTCCGGCGTCCCAGCGGGGGCGATCCGATCATCGGGCGTCAGGCGATCCTCGACAGCTTCCTCGCCCGCCCGGCGCGCGCGCAGCGGCACACGATCGCCAATATATTGGTCGAGGTCGAAGGCCCGGCCACAGCGCGGGCGAAGTCGGTCATCGTGCTCTATATGGGCGACGTGCCCGAGGAAGGCGGCCTTCCCGTGCAGGACTCGAAAAGTCCGCTGATCGGCACATTCACAGACCTGTGCGCGTTGACCCCGCAGGGCTGGCGCTTCAAGGAACGCGTGGGCGGGCTCGACTTCAGGCCCTAACGATATTCGCGCACGACCTCGATTGTGCCGACAATCGCAGCATTGAAATCGTCCAGGTCCTCCGCAGGGATCCAGTATTCGCGGTGCGCCTTGCCGCCCGCTTCCTGCACTTCGTAAGTGTCGAGGAAGTCCTTGCGCACTTCGTAGCGCGTCACGAAACCGCTGCCGCTGGCGCGCACGTTCCAGTCGCGCGCAATCTTGATCGCATAGTCTTCGGTCGTGACCGGATAGAAAATCGGCTGTTCGGGCAGGCGTGGCGGAAAGGCCTTCATGCCCGCTTCCTCGATCAGGGCAAGCTCCTCGGGACCGACAGGCCGCCAGAGCGTGATCGTCTCAACACTCATCAGGCCGTAACCGGCGCTTCTTCCCGCACCCTCACCTTGAGCGCCATGGGCACCAGCAGCGCCACCAGCACGCACAGGGCCGGAGCCGTCGCAGCGGCAAGGAAGAATGGCTGAGCGCCCATTTCTGCCTCGACAATCGCTTCTCCCACCAGCGGTCCGGCAAAAGCGCCGAGGCGCGCCACGAGAATGCCCATGCCGATGGCGGTGGACAATTGCTGCGGCGGGAACATGTGCGCGCACAGGGCAGGCAGCGCCATGCCGCCCGCGCTTGCTCCGCCAACGCCCACGCAGAGCAGCAGCGTCCAGCGAAGCGCATCGGGTGCGGACACGCTGACGCCGAAGAAGCACAGCGCCATCGCACCGAACATCAGGACGAGCGTGGTTGCCGGCTTCCAGCGGTCGATGCCGAAGCTCGCGGCCACGCCGATACCGATTCCGGCGAATTGCACGATGCCCGAAATGCGATCCGCCATCTCCTGCTCGAAGCCCGCCATGGGCAGGATCGTCGGTAGCCAGGAATTGAGCAGGTAAAGGTTCATCGCATTGAGCGCGAGCATGGCGGCGACCACCGCGAACGGAATGACCCAGGGCTGTTTGAACAGGGCGGCTTGCGGGAAACGCACGGGCTTGGCAGCGGCGGCGGGTGATCCGGCGGATTGCGGTGCGCCGCCTTCCAGCACGGCAAACAGCGCCAGCGCGAGGATGATGGCAGCGCCCCCAGGCACGTAGAACAGGCCCTGCCAGCCCCACATGCCAACCACTTCCGGTGCCAGCACTCCTGCAAGGCCGATGCCCACCGGGATGCCTGCCGACACCACGGCCATGACCGTCCCCCGCAAATTGGGCGGGGCAAGTTCGGCCGAGAGCGCACTGACATTGGGCAGCGCTGCGCCCAGCGCGATGCCGGTCATCATGCGCCAGAGGAAGAACTCGGCAATCGAACCGGAGGTGGTGGTGATGAAAGTAAACAGGCCCGTCGCCAGGCAGCCGAGCACGATCAGCGTGCGCCGTCCGAACCGGTCACCGAAAGGCGCGACCAGTGCGCCGCCAATGCCGATGCCGAGCAGTACGCCGGTCATGACCAGCCCGAAACTCGGTGGCCACAGGCCGAACAGGCCGAAGGGTGCGCCTACAATACTGAAGAACAGCCCTGCATTATCGGGCAGTGCGGGCAGGCCTTCGTCCAGCCGGGGCAGGGCCAGCGGCATGGCGAAAATGTCATAGCCTTCCATCACGAAGACACCCGCCATCAAGGCAAGGGCAATGATTGTCCGAGAATTCACGCTCTACTCTCCCCGCCCGTCCCATGGGCTCGGCATGCGGTATGGCACGGTCAGGAAATCGGCCTCCACCTGCTGGATGGCACCGTCTGCGATCTTGAAGGCTTCCGCAAGGTAATAGGAATGCGGGCGGCGCACCGGGCTCGATACCGTCTCGCCATTGGTCAGCTCATATTCGCCGAGACTGCCCGAATGATCGATGAAGCCATAGGCGAGCACAATGCCGCGTTCCACATCGACAAGCGGGAAGCGGCGGGCGCGCAGCTCGTCGTCATAGCGGTACCAGCCCAGCGCGAATTGCTCCTCGCAGCCCATACGCGCGACGGGGAGCGGGAAATCCTTATTGTTGGTGGTCTGAACGCCGTTCTCGACGCGGTTGCAGCCGGGCGCGAAGACTGTGTTGATGGTCCCGTCATTGCGTTCGATCGTCTCGAAATAGCCATTGGCAATGCGGATCAGGTCGAAGCGGCTGGCGCGCTCGGCTTCGGGGATGGTGGCTTCGAGCACCGGCTTGGTCTCGAACTTCTGCGGTCCGAAGGGAAAGCCCTCATCCTTGTTGCGCGCGACCACGGTCTCGATGCCAGTAATCAGGCCATCGCTGCCGACTTCCAGCCTGATACAGCAGGGATTGAGCGCATCGGTCTCCTCGATGGCGGTGAAGATCGCGACCTGCCCCATCTCGGGATCGGCAATGCACATGCGGTAATTGTCGAGCGCAGTGACTGTGTTCCAGCAGCCATCGCCCGGATCGAGCTGGACATTGTTCTCCGTGTTGAACACGTCCTCTGCCAATGGCGCGGCTCCGACTGTGCGCGATGCAAGCGCAGCCAGATAGGCATCGAGCACGTCATACAATTGGTCGCGTGTAGCCAAGACCCTCTCCCTTTCCTTGACTTGGCAGCCTGCTACCTGAAAAGTAACGTCCGTTAAAGTCGCGGCGGAATCAGTGGTCGCGATTGGGGAGAGGGAATGGATCCGAAAGGCGCGACGGCCATCGTTACCGGTGGCAATTCCGGACTTGGCGAAGCGACGGCGCGCAGCCTGCTGGCAGCGGGCGCGAATGTCTATTCGCTCGACATTGGCGGGGAGGCGCCCGAAGGCGCGACGCATATTGTCTGCGACGTTTCCGATCCTGCATCGGTCAAGGCCGCCGTGGCGCAGGTCGAGGGACCGGTGCACATTCTCGTCAATTCGGCCGGGATCGGCGGCATGGGGCAGATCGCCACGGCAGAAGGTCCGGGCGATGTCGCGGCCATCCGCAAGGTGGTTGAGGTGAACCTGCTCGGCGCAATCAATGTCACCGCCGAAGTCGCCCATCGCATGATCGGCAATGATCCCGTCGGCGAGGATGGCGAGCGCGGCGTGGTGGTCAATGCCTGCTCCATCGCCAGTTTCGAGGGGCAGGAGGGGATGACCGCCTATACCGCCGCCAAGGCGGGGCTGGCCGGCCTGACGCTGGTGTGGACCCGCGACCTTGGCAAGCACGGCATTCGCTGCATGGGCATTGCGCCGGGCTTCATGGCCACGCCCATGGTCGCCTTCCTGCCCGAAGCCTTCGTCGCCGAATTGCTCAAGGATGCCGAATTCCCCAAGCGCGCCGGCACCGCGACCGAATTCGCCAAGATCGTGATGACGATCCTCGAAAACCCGCTACTCAATGGAGACGTGATCCGGCTCGATGCCGGGACACGCCCGCCCGCCCGCACCGAATGGTCGGTCGGCTGACAAGGTAAGGACACATGACAGAGCTCACCCTTCCACCCGGTTTCACCACGCAGAAGATGGTGCAGGCGCAGCGTGCGTTTGAAAGCGTGCTGGGCAGCGGCAAGGTCTTCTTCGAGGATCTCGACCGCACCACCTATCTCGACAAGTTCGCGGTCAATGACGACGCGCACCATCCTTCGGGTGCGGTCGCCTGCGAAAGCGTCGAGGAAGTGCAGGCGGTCGTACGCATCGCCAACCAGTATCGCCTGCCGCTCTTCCCCATCGCGCGCGGCAAGAACCTGGGTTACGGCGGCACCGCGCCGGTGCTGGCGGGCAGCGTGGTGCTCGACCTGTCGCGCATGAAAAAGATCGAGTTCGACGAGGAGCTGGGCACGGTGATCGTCGAGCCGGGCGTCGGCTTCTACGATCTCTACGATTACGTGCAGAAGAACAATCTGCCCTACTGGCTTTCCACCCCGGGCAATAGCTGGGGCTCGGTCATGGGCAATGCGCTCGATCGCGGTGTCGGCTACACGCCCTATGGCGAGCATACCAAGAATATCTGCGGCCTTGAGGTCGTGCTGCCCGATGGCGACTTGGTCCGCACGGGCATGGGCGCCTTTTCCAATGCGCCGACCTGGCAGGCCTATCCTTTCGGCTTTGGTCCGGGTTGGGACCAGATGTTCGTCCAGTCCAATTTCGGCATCGTCACCAAGATGGGCATGTGGATGATGCCCGAGCCCGAAAGCCTGATGGGCATGGATGTCGAATTCGACCGCCCCGAAGATTTGAAGGTAATGGTCGACACAATTGCCCCGCTTCGGCGCGAGCGCGTGCTGACCCAAAGCCCCTCCATCGGCAACTGGATGCGCGCAGCCGCAGTCCTCACCCGCCGGACCGACTGGACCGATGAACCCGGCGCGCTGTCCGACAGCGTGATCGATGCCATCCGGGCGCAGTTCAATATCGGCTGGTGGGGTGTGTCGCTGCGGCTCTACGGGCGCGAAGACGTCAACAAGGCGGCCTACAAGATCCTCGAAGAGGCGATGGGCAATGCCGGGCCGATGGCGATCAAGCCGACCAGCTGGGTACGCGGCGAGCCGATCGAATATAATGGCTGGACCGGCACGCCGATGACCTTCCCGATGCAGAACGTGAACTGGTATGGCGGGCGCGGCGGCCATATCGGCTTCTCGCCCATTATCGAGCAGGACGGTGACAAGGCGCTGGCCCAATTCGAGCGCACCTATTCGCGCTACAAGGAATGGGGGATGGACTATCAGGGCAGCTTTGCATTCGGCGAACGTCACCTGACCAATGTCAATGCCATGGTCTTCAACAAGGACGACCCGGAAATGATGGCGAAGGTCGATCCCTTCTTCCGCACGCTCGTCGCCGATGCCAAGGAACAGGGCTATGGCGAATACCGCACCCACCTCGATTACATGGATCTCGTGGCGGGAACATATGACTTCAATAACAATGCTTTGCTGCGCCTGAACGAGAAGGTGAAGAACGCCCTCGACCCCAACGGGATCATCGCGCCGGGCAAGAGCGGTATCTGGCCCAGTGCCTTTGCAGGGGAGCGCGGAGCATGAGGAACGCACTCACTTTTTGCTGCACAATCGCTGCAGCATTTTCGCTTGCCGCATGTGCCGGTGGAGACGCTTCGGGCGGGGGAGAAGAGGCTGCTGGAGGCCCACCGCCCATGCCGCAGCCGATCACCATGGCGCAGCGCCCCGATGCCACGGGCGGGGAGGCGCTCTATGTCGAATATTGCGCAATGTGCCACGGCCCCAACGGCATGGGGCACGGATTGCTCGGCCGGCGCATGGACCAGCCGGACCTCGAATTGCGCGAGGACTTGAATGTCGACTTCGTGGTGCTGGCGGCGCGGCAGGGCATTGGCAACATGCCCTCAATCCCGCGCGGCGAAGTCTCGGACGAGGACCTCAACTCCATCGCCGAATATCTCTCGGCCGGACCGCATGAGGTGGCGCAATGAAGCTCAGCCGCAGGAGCCTCCTTGCCGGTGCTGTTGCCGTACCAGCCGCCGCGGGCCTCGCCGGTTGGCGCTGGCGCCACGGACACGGCACCATGCTGCTCTACGATCCGGAGATGGTTGAGGGTCGCGAATTCGCCCGGGTCGGCAATGCCTGGAATCGCGGTGTCATCCCGATCGAGGGCGATCGCATCCGGTTTGCGCGCGAAGTCTTTGCCCGGCGTCCCGCCATCGTGCAGGGCGTCAGCCGCCATGCCGACACGATCCTGATCGAGGAGGTCGGCGCAGAGGCGGGCTATGAGCGAACAGGTTTCGAGGTCGATGGCGACGCCATCAAGTGGACGCTGATGCCCAGTATCAGGGCGCGTGCCTGAACCTCGGTGGTGGCTATTGCCGCAATCCGCAGCTGAAGCTGCTTGCCAGGGCAGTGTCACCGCTACCATCGTAAATCGCTTCGGTCGGCCAGGGGCAGAGCGGGCGTTCCATCGGATCACGCGGCGGTGCGGGCGGTCCTCCAAAGCCGCCTCCGGCCTGTGTCGGCCGGGTGGCGATGATCGTCTGCGGCGGCGCTCCCGTCGTCGCCCAGTCGTCGATCGTGCCGAGCGTGTCGAACTGGCTTGGCCCGTCTCCACCCGAACAGTGATCCATGCCCGGCGCCATGAACAGGCGCAGCTGCGCGTCGCGCTGCGCAGCGGGCAAGGCGTTGTAGAGGCCGTGATAGAAGGCCAGAGTGTTGTTCGCCGGGATCAGCCCATCTGTCCAGCCATGGCTCATCAGCAGTTTCCCGCCGCGCGCGAAGAAGGCGTCCAGGTCGTCAGGCGCGATGTCGACGATGTGACCCGAATGACCCCGCGCATCGGCGAGATAGTCGGCATAGTCGGTGCTCATCCAGTCCCAGCCGTCGCGATCCGCATAGGCGAGGTCTCGGAAATAGCTCATCGCCACGGGGAAGGGTTCGGCGCCCATGGTCAGCGCGACCATCTGCATTTCCGAACCGCGCGGCCAGCCCTGCAACAGCCAGCTTCCGTCGGCAGCCCGCACGCCGTCATAGATCGCGCTCATTGCCTGCACCTGACCGGTCGAGAGGCAGCCCTCTGACTGGCCGGGGCGGCATTGCAGCTCTGCCGGATCGAAGGAACATTGCAGCGGGCGGCCAACCACACCATCCTCCACGCCATCGGAAGCATCGCACTGCTCCAGCACTGCGGCATGGACCATGCCCAATTGCTGTGGGCCAAGCTGGACGCCGAAACGTTGCGGCTGCCAGCCGATCCACATGCTCTGCGTCATCAACTCGGTCATCGGATTGGCCGGGGCCATGGCGCTGATTGCGTCGAAATCTTCCGGATAGCGGCTCGCCGCCATCAGGCCCTGTCGCCCGCCCGTGGAGCAGGAGTTCCACATGGATAGGTCGGGCGCCCGGCCGTAGAATTCCTCGACAATCTCCTTGGCGGCGACGGTCGTCACATGCACCGCGCGGTGACCGAAATCGACCAGTTTTTCGGGATGGCCGATCGCCCATTCGGCGGTCATGCCATTGCCGACATGGCCGGTATCGGTGGCCGCCGTGGCATAGTTGCGCGAAAGCGAGCTGCCCATCTCATTATAGGAGATCGAGCCTGCCCAGATGCCATTGCCGATGCCGACATATTTGCCGTTCCAGCCTTCGAGCGGCAGCCAGACTTCGCTCTTGATGTCCGAATCATTGGTCGGAGTGAGCGTCATCCGTACGCGGCAAAAAGCGGGGACATCGGCATAGGGCGAAGCCGCAACTCCCGGAGGCGGACCGAATGCAGACGGGGCTTCGAATGCACCGGCCGCGACGACTTCCGCTGACGTGATCGTGCCGTCCTCGAGCGCAAATCCGGTCAGGTCTTCGCAGGCCGCCTGTGCGGGGGTGGCCATTGCCAGGGCGGCAATCGAACTGGTGGCGGCGAATACGGATTTCAAATTCACATTCCCTCTCCCGGGCAAAGTTCAGCTCTTGCTGGCTTACTTCCTGATGATCAGCGATGCCGGTCGCTTGCGCGGCTTCCACTCTCCATGGCCCGGAAAGCGCTGCAGGACTTCGCCATCCCACAGGCGGACGATCCGACGCTTGAAGCGCCACTTGCCGCTCTCATCCTTCACCGCATGGTCGTCATACCAGCCGCAGAAGCGCAATTCGTATGGCGGTTCGTCATGGCATTCGGTGACGAAGGCGAAGCTGTTGAGCTTCACCGATCCATCTTCCTGCGGGAAGTACTTCACCTGCGTCACATGGTGCTGGCGGCCGGGAAAGCCGGGCGCATTGGCATAATGCTTCATCAGCCCGCGAATGCCGTCATGTCCCTCCCAGATATCGGGGTCCTCGAAAACCTCCTCGCTCATCAGGCAGTCTTCGGTGAAACAGTCGACAAGCGATTCGACATCCCCCGTATCGAGCGACCAGCTGTAATCGGCGATCAGGTCCTGCAGGCCGAGACGGTCCTCGACGGACAATTTGGTCATGAAATTGCTCCCCTCCTATGTTGCCTCAACCGTAACACTCGTTAATATCGCCTGCCAAGAAGGAGAGGATCAAAGTGGGCAAGATTATCGTATCCGGTGCCTCCGGCCAGTTCGGCCATGCCGCCGCTTCACAGCTGCTCGATATGGGCGAGGACGTGATCGCCCTGTCGCGTTCGACCGACAAGCTGGCTGACTTGGCAGAGCGCGGTGCCGATGTGCGCGCTGCGGATTTCGACAGTCCGGACGGACTGGAAGAGGCGATGGCGGGCGGTGAGAAACTGCTGCTCATTTCCACCACCATGGTCGGCCAGCGCCCGCGCCAGCATGGCAATGCCATCAACGCTGCCAAGGCCGCAGGGGTGAAGCATATCGCCTATACTTCGCTGCTCGGCGTGCGACGACCGGGCAATCCGTCGGTCGAGGGATTCGACCATATTGCGACCGAGGAAATGCTCGAGGCATCGGGCCTCGCCTACACCTTCTTGCGCAACAGCCTCTATGCCGAAGCGGTCGCCACGGCGATGGCGATCCCGGCATTGATGGCTGGCTCCAAGATGGAAAATGCCGGCAATGGCCGCGTGCCGATCGTCAGCCGCGACGATTGCGTGGCGATTGCCGTGGCCGTGATGTCGCAGCCGGGCCATGAGAACAAGGCCTATGACGTGACCGGGCCGGAGCTCTGGACCCTCCCCGACGCCATGGCGCTGGTATCGGAGATGGCCGGCAAGCCGATCGACATCCAGATCGTCGACGAAGAGGGCATGTACCAGTATTTCGATTCCATCGGCGCGGTGCGCAAATCGGAGGACCTTACGCCCGATACGCCGATCCCGTGGGCGAGCGAGGGCATGGTGACTTTCGGTCAGTCGATCCGCGAAGGCTTCATGGATATCGAATCCGATGACGTGGAGCGCATTACCGGCAAGAAGCCGCGCACATTGCGCAGCGTGTTCGAACAGTATCAGGACCAGTGGCCGAAATGATCAAACGCATTGCATTTGCCGCCGTTGCGGCGCTGGCGCTGGCCTCCTGCGGGGAGGATGTGCCCGAGGTCGACACCTCGACCTATGGCGCTGGTGCCAATTGGGACAATCCCGGCGGCGACTGGGCGGAAAGCCACTTCTCGCGCCTTGGCGGGATTAATGCGGAAAACGTCGCCGAACTTGGCCTCGCCTGGGAATACAATCTCGGCTCGGCCCGCGTGCAGGAAGCCACGCCCGTCGTGATCGACGGGATCATGTACACATCCGGCGTGCTTGGCCGGGTCTATGCGCTCAATGCCGCGACGGGTGCGGAACTGTGGACCTTCACGCCCGAAATGGACATGCAGATTGCGCGCGCGATCTGCTGCGACTGGGCCAATCGCGGTGTCGCCGTGTCGCAGGGCAAGGTGATTGTCGGTGCGGCCGACGGCATGCTCTATGCGCTCAATGCGGAGAGCGGTGCGGTCGAATGGTCGGTTGATACGATCACCGATCACACGCGCGGTTATACCTCCACCGGCGCACCCGAACTGGCGGGCGATTTGGTGGTGATCGGCAATGCCGGCGCCGAATACGATACGCGCGGCTATGTCACCGCCTATCACGTGTCCGACGGCAGCGAAGCATGGCGCTTCTGGACCATTCCGCACGATCCGGCGGACGGCCCGCAGGAGCATGAAGAGCTCGACGCGGCGCTGGCGACCTGGTCGGAAGATACGCGCTGGGACATTGGCGGTGGCGGCACGGCCTGGGATGCGATTACCTACGATCCGGTGTTCGACCAAATCATCGTCGGCACGGGCAATGGCGGACCCTATCCGCAGGCGATCCGCTCGCCTGGCGGCGGCGACAATCTCTATCTGAATTCGCTCGTTGCCCTCGATCGCGAGAGCGGCCGCATGAACTGGTATTTGCAGGAAACGCCCGAGGACAATTGGGACCTCACCGCCACCCAGCCCATGCTGCTGGCCGATGTGGATGTGAATGGCGAGCAGCGCCCCGTCATCATGCACACGCCCAAGAACGGCTTCTTCTTCGTGGTCGATCGCGAGACGGGTGAGGCGATTGCCGCCAATCCCATCGTGCGCACCAATTGGGCGGATGGCTGGGATTACGAGGCTGGGCGCCCCAACATGACGCTTGAGACGTCAGATTACAGCCAGTCTCCGCAGATCGTGTTCCCCGGCTCGCCCGGCGCACGCAACTGGTATCCGGCGGCCTATGATCCGGGCCGAGACACCTATTTCGCGCATGTCCTCGACATGGGGAACCTCCTGTTCATGACCGGTCCAGCCGAAGGGGTCGAGCGGCAGGAGGCCTTCCTCAATGCCGGTTCGGCAATCATCTTCACGCCCGACCTCGAGGCGGCTGCGCCCACCTTGCCGCCGCCCGTGCGCGCTGCGGTGGAGAACCATCCCAACTGGCAATGGGTCAAGGACATGCCGTTCCAAAGCGAATTGCGCGCCATGGATCCGCTGACCGGCGAGACCAAATGGGCGGTCGAAAGCCTTGGCTGGCAGGATCGCCATGGTGTGCTGGCAACCGAAAGCGGCTTGCTGTTCCACGGCAGCGTGGGTGGCCAGCTCTATGCCCGCGACAGCGATACCGGCGAAGCCTTGTGGAGCGTCGATACCGGCTCTTCGATCATGGCTGCACCGATGACCTATGAGGTCGACGGCGTGCAATATGTCGCCGTCGCGACCGGCTGGGGTGGTGGTGGCTGGGGCTTCGTGCCCGGCTATGCGGCGGCCTACCAGAAGGGCAATGCCAACCGCCTGCTGGTCTTCAAGGTCGGCGGAGGCGAAGTGCCCGTGCCCGATGATTTGCCGCCGATCGAGCCGGCATCCGAACCGCCCGCACAATATGAGGATGCAACGCCCGAAATGATCGCCATGGGCAGCGGGCTGTTCAACGAGAATTGCACCATCTGCCATTCCAACCAGCCGCGCGCGCCCCTGCCGGACCTGCGTCGGATGAATAGCGGCGTGCATGCCGCTTTCGAGCAGATCGTGCTCGAAGGCCTGCTCGTGCCCAATGGCATGCCGCGCTGGGATGACCGGCTCTCGCCCGACCAGGTCAAGGCGATCCACGCCTTCCTGATCGACAGCCAGGCCTCGCTCCGCGCGCGCGAACTCGAACTGCAGCGACGCGGCCTGCCGCTCGACACGCAGTCGCTCACCATACTTTCCAATTTCTGATAGGCTCGGACCCCCGAGAGGAGACACGACATGACCCCCGAAGGCGTGAACATCGCACATCCGGACAAGCTCTATATTGGCGGCGAATGGGTCGTCCCGCATGGCACCGACATGATCGCAATCGAGAACCCGGCCGACGAGGAAATCGTCGCCCGCGTAGCCCATGCCGATAACGAGGACATGGACCGAGCCGTGGCTGCCGCGCGCGACGCATTCGACAACGGCCCCTGGCCGCGCCTTACCCCGGTTGAGCGGCAGGCAAAGCTGATGGAGATGATCGACCATCTCGAAACGCGCGTGCCCGAACTGGCTGCGGCATGGACCGCGCAGATTGGTGGCCTGTCCACCGCTTCGGGCCCGATGCATGGCGGCGCCGTTGCCGGCCTGCGCGGCATTGCCTCTCTGGGTGAGCGCTTCGAATGGGAGAAGCGCAGCAAGGGCATGGCCGTCGATACGGTCTGCGTTGTGCGCGAGCCGGTCGGCGTGGTTGCCGCCATTGCGCCGTGGAACGGTCCCTTCGCGATCATGGCCAACAAGGTGTTCTATTCGCTGATCGCAGGCTGCACGGTAATCATGAAGCCGTCTCCGGAAACGCCGCTGGAAGCCTTCATCATTGCCGAAGCCGCCGATGCCGTGGGCATGCCGGCAGGAACGGTGAATCTGGTGCCGTCCGACCGTGAGGCGGCGGATCACCTGATTCATTCGACCGATATCGACAAGGTTACCTTCACCGGCTCCTCGGCTGCCGGTGCGCACATCGCCAGCGTCTGCGGTGCGAACATGACCCGCGCCACTTTCGAACTTGGCGGCAAGTCAGCTGCCATCGTGCGTGACGATTTTCCGATCGAGGCAGCTGCCGGAATCCTCGGCAACACGATCACCGTGATGAGCGGCCAGGTCTGCGCCATGCTGAGCCGCGCCATCGTCCCCAAGGCTCGCCATGACGAGCTGGCCGAGGCGATTGCCGGGGTAATGAAGGGCGTGAAGATCGGCCATCCGACCGATCCGGAAAGCCAGCTTGGCCCGCTCGCCATGAAGCGCCAGCGCGACCGTGTGGAAATGTATATCGAGGCGGGCAAGGCCAGCGGCGCCGATCTCGTCACCGGCGGCGGCCGCCCGGCGCATATGAACAAGGGCTATTACATCGAGCCGACCCTGTTTGCGAATGTCGACAACAATTCGCGCATTGCGCAGGAGGAGATCTTCGGTCCGGTCCTGTGCCTGATCCCGGCAGAGGATGAGGAAGATGCGATCCGCATCGCCAATGAAAGCGAGTTCGGCCTCAACGGCTCGGTCTTCACCAATGATCCGCAGGCGGCCTACGACATTGCCCGGCGCGTTCGTACCGGCGTTGTCGGCCAGAACGGCATGCGCATGGAATGGACCGCGCCCTTTGGCGGGTTCAAGAAGTCCGGCATCGGCCGCGAGGGTGGTGACGAGGGCCTGTGGGGCTATCTCGAAACCAAGACCATCCTGCTGGACGGCGCTCCGGCCTGACCTCTAGATTGTCCGGATGAGGCTTCTTCCGGACGTCGAACAGGGCAATATCACCACCTATGCGGTGGATGCCATCGTCAACGCCGCCAACTCGTCCCTGCTGGGCGGGGGCGGGGTCGATGGTGCGATCCATCGTGCGGCAGGTCCAGACCTGGTGCATGAGTGCCGGCTGCTGGGCGGGTGCAAGACCGGACAGGCCAAGATCACCAAGGGTTATCGCCTGGCTGCGCGCCATATCATCCATACGGTAGGCCCGGTCTGGCGCGGCGGCGAGAATGGCGAACCCGATTTGCTCGCTGCGTGCCATCGCAATTCGCTCGAGCTTGCCATCGAGAACGGTCTGCGATCCGTCGCCTTTCCGGCGATCTCGACCGGGCGCTTCGGCTATCCGCTGGATCTTGCCGCGCAGACCGCAATTGCCACTGTTGCCGAGGTGTGGGCGGCCCATCCGGAAGCCCTGGACCAGGTGATCTTCGTCTGCTTCGACAAGCAGGTGACGGAGGCATTCCTGGCATCCAGGGAAAAGTGCAATCTAAGCGCGGATTGAAATTTTCCGACAGCCATACTATATGAACTTTGCCGGTCGTCTATTTCGATGACAAAGCGCGGCCCGCTTCGGCAGGGTCGGAGGCTTTCCACCTTTATGCTTGGCTGTCCGTGCGGACGAACCGCGCGGTACAATGACTTATTCAAAGTGAGGACAGATTTTTGGCTAAAGAAGAACTGCTTACCATGGAAGGCGAGATCGAAGAGGTCCTGCCAGACGGCCGTTTCCGCGTTCTTCTCGACAATGATCACCGCCTCATCGCCTATACGGCAGGCAAGATGCGCCGCTTTCGTATCCGTACGGTGGCCGGCGACAGGGTTCACGTCGAAATGACGCCCTATGACCTGTCGAAAGGCCGCATCGTCTATCGCGAGCGCTCCGTGGGCCAAGGGCCTCTGGCGGGTGCCGGCGGTGGCCGCCGCGGCAAAATGAACAGGCGCTAGATTACGAAGGGGCAGGCGCAGAGCGCCGCCTCTCGAGAGGATATAATGACAATTCAGATTGAACGCGGCGCATCCACGCGCCGCACGCTTTCGCTGCCTTTCGGCGGCCGCAAGCGCATGGTGGAGGCCGCCAGCGAGGCCGCCTCCATCCTTACGCCGCTGCAATTGCGCCGGCTCGTCGCCAGCATGGTCGACTAGTCTACTGCGCGGCTTCTTCCGCCGCAGGTGTAACCATCACTTCGCTGCCATCTTCCGCTGTCAGTACGCGCGTGCCGCTCTCGTCCGCCGGGCCGACGACGTAGCAGACCGCGCCCGTTTCAGCGCCACTGTCCCAGCAGGACGTGCCCTCGTCACTCATCGCCCACAATCCCTCTACCGGTTCGGCATCGCCAACGATGCGTGTGAAGGTTCCGTCAGGGCGGTTGGTGGTGACCCCCGTCGTACCGTCGGGATAGGTCACGTCCCAGGTGCCGAGATGTTCGGCAAAGGTCACTTCGCTGGTCACCTCGACCGCGGCGGGTTCTTCGCTGGCCTCTTCTGCCGATTCTCCGGAACAGGCCGAGAGCAGGGTCAGCCCCGCAGCACATGCAATGATCTTCTTCATCATGATTCTCCCAGGATCGAAGGGCCGATTCAGTCCACGCCGATAGATTGCAGGATCGCACCATCGGCGTCGAGTGGTTCTTCGCCCGCCGGATAGTCGTTCGCTTCCAGCAGATATGCAACAAGCGCGAGATATTGCGCGTCGGGCAGCGATCCGCCACCGCCCGGTGGCATGTTGGTGCGGACATAGCCAAACAGCTCGCCCACCGACTTGCCGCGCCAATTGGAGAGGAAGGCCCCGCCCTGCAGCGTTGGTGAACCGGGTGCGGGTTGGAAGTCCACGCCGTGGCAGGCCGCGCAGGAAGCAAGATAGGCGGCCTCGCCCGCCCGCGCTTGCGCCATGGAATAGACGCCGCTGCTGGCCTGCCGCGAGAAGCTGGGTCCGTCGCTGTTGTTCTGTGCCGGATCGACCGTCGCCAGCTGGCCGCGCGTATTGATCTGTTCGCGCACCGGCCCGCGCCTGCCGATTCCGGCTTCGGGCAGGGCGAAGACGTAAAGCGTGTTCTGCGTGCCATGCACCAGTTCTGGCGTGTAGCTGTCATTGAGCCAGCGCCCGGTCGAAACGGCGACATATTGCTGCCCGTCGAGCGCGAAGGTGGCCGGGTATCCGGTCACCGAGGAACCGAGATTGACCTGCCACAGGATATCACCCGTATCCTGGTCCATGGCGTAGAAATGGCCGCCTGCCTCCCCGGCAAAGACCAGCCCGCCGCCCGTGGTGATGAGCGACTGCACGCCGGCCCGCTGGTTGTGCAACCAGCGCGTGCGCCCGGTCACCGCATCGACTGCATAGATCGAGCCGAGCAGGCCATCGACTTCGGGATTGATATAGGCGCGCGTCGCCATGCCGTAGACGCCGGGATTGTCCGCTGGCTCAAGCGCGGTCATTTCCGCGCAAGTATTAAGCAGCGGCCAGTAGATCGTCTTGGAGAGCGGGCTGTAGGCGCCTGCCATGTAATTCGCCCCGCCGCTGGCCGAAGGGCAGACTTCCATCGCCTCGCCGAACTCGGTCGGGACCGATGACGGATCGGGCGTTACCCGGCCGGTCGCCCCGTCAATATCGGCGATCACATTCTGCCGCACGGTCGGGCGCGCCCACAGGAACTTGCCCGTTTCGCGATCGAGCGTGGTGATGATGCCCGGCTTGCCCGATACACCGGTCAGCACCTTGTAGGTGCGCCCCGGTTCGATATCGGGCGCCATCCATTCCACTTCCGCCGGATCGGGTGCGACCACATCGTCCACCAGCATGCGCGGGAAGGTGTGGTCGAGGTCCCACTGGTCGACAAGATGCTGGTAGTGCCAGACGATCTCGCCGGTCTCGACATCGAGGGCGAGCGTCGAATTGTGGTAGAGGTAGGAATAGTCATTGCCCGCCAGCGAAATCTTCGGCGCAGGCGAGGTGACCGATGTGCCCATATAGATCAGCCCCAGCTCGGGATCGAAGCTCGGCAGCATCCAGGCGCCGACCTGCTGGCGGTTTTCGAGCGGCACGCCGCCCCATGTCGCATCGTTGGGATCGTCGCCCTGCGCGATGATCGGGGTGCGCCATACTTCCTCGCCGGTCACGGCATTATGCGCGGTGATGACGCAGGCTGCCGGACCGCCCTCGGGTTCGCAGGAGCGCCCGGTGATGGCGAGGCCATTGGCGATGATCGGACCCGAGCTCTGCTTGGCGCCATGCGTGTAGTCGAGGATCTTGGTCTCCCACGCCAGTTCGCCTGTGCGGGCATCGAGCGCGTAGAGATAATCGTCCGCCGAATTGCCGATGATCAGATCGCCGTAGATCGCCACATTGCGGGTCGTGTCATAGACCGGCAGGTAGTTGCCGATATCCTCGGGAAGCTCGCGGCGATATTGCCAGATCATCTCGCCCGAACGCGCGTCGATCGCCTCGATCACATCGGCAGGGCCGGGAAAATACATGATCCCGTCATGCACCAGCGGCGTGCCTTCCTGGTGGCCCGATGGCAGCGGGCGCGCCCAGACCATGCGCAATTGCGACACGTTGGAGCGGTCGATCTGGTCGAGCGGCGAATAGCCCGTCGAATCGAGCGTGCGGCGCCAGCTCAGCCATTCGGCCGGGTCGGGGTTCTGGATATCCGCATCGGTGACCGGCGTGAAATCCGAAACCACCTGCGCCATGGCCTGCGACAGCGCGAGCGCTGCCAATGCACTGCCCAAGGCGATTTTCGCTGCGAAGCCTCTTGCCATACTCCCGTCTCTCCCCATCCCGTTTTTCTATTCGGTATCGAGCCGCTGTTCGTTGGGATCGATCGGCCTATCGGTCTTCAGCATCGGATCCCAATGCTCGGCAATCTTGCCGTCCTCGATCCGGTAGAGATCGAACCAGGTCGAGTAATAGGTCTCGCCATTGGCATCGGTTTCGGTGCGCACGAAAGCGGTCTGCACGTAGTTGCCCTCGGCCATGAGGTGGATCAGCGGAAGTTCGAGCCTGTCCTCGATTTCGCGCTCCGGTCGCGTGTTGCGGATATAGTCCTGCACGCCCGACAGGCCCTGCGCGGCCATGGGATTGTGCTGGATATAGTCCTCGACGATGAATTCGCCCGCGCGGTCCGCCAGGCCGGCCTGCAACACGATGCGGTACATGTCGTAGACCAGCCGCTTGTTCGCGGCGAGCTGCGGGTTGTCGCTGGCGAGCAGGGCTTCGTGATCCTCTGCAACGGCTGGTGGTGTGGCGGCCATGGTGTTCTCTCCGATGGGTGCAGCTGCCTGGGTGGCAGCCTCTTCCGCATCATCTGTCAGGTTGGTGTCAGTGCACCCCAGCAGCATTGTCGCTGCAATGGAAGTGATCAATATGCGCATGATTTCCCCTCTCAATGCCCTTCCTGCCATTAGCAGGGTGACGCGGCAAGAATCAGTCGCTATTGGCGTTTCGGACAAAATCAACTTGGGATGAGAACCTGATATGAAGAAGCTGCTGCTCGCCAGCACGGCCGCCGCAATGATCGCCGCTCCTGCAATGGCGCAGGATGACGCCAGCGAAGACGAGGACGTCATCGTCGTGATCGGTCAAGGCCTGGCCGATACGCCGGCGACGCCCGCCTATTCGCAGCTGGAGATCGAGCGCGACCTGATCGTGACCACGGGTTCGGGCCGGCTTGAGGACGTGCTCGAACATGTCTCGGGCTTCCAGCAATTCCGCCGTTCGGACAGCCGCTCGTCCAACCCTTCTGCACAGGGCGCAACCCTGCGCGCTCTGGGCGGCAACGCCAGCAGCCGTGCGCTCGTCCTGCTCGATGGCGTGCCGCTCAACGATCCCTTCTTCGGCTATATCCCCTTCAGCTCTGTCGACCCCTCCCGCCTCGGCTCGATCCGGGTGACGCGCGGCGGCGGCTCGGGTCCGTTCGGTTCGGGCGCGCTCGCCGGAACGATCGAGCTGCAAAGTGCCGATGCCTATTCGCTCGGCCTGTTCAACGGCCAGGTGCTGATCAATGATCGCGAAGACACGGAAATGTCCGCCACCATCGCACCCGAGATCGGCAAAGGCTTTGCCGTGATCAATGGTCGCTGGGACCGCGGTGACGGTTTCTATACCACGCCCGAAAGCCAGCGCGTGGCGGCTACCAGCCGCGCCAATTACGATGCCTGGTCGGTCGGCGGCAGGTTGGTGCAGGAAGTCGGCGGGCTCGAAGTCCAGCTGCGCGGCTCGGCCTATGAGGACAATCGCACGCTGCGCTTCGTCGGTGCGGACAATTCGATTTCGGGCGAGGATATCTCGCTGCGCGTGGTCAGCCGCGGCCCGTGGGAGCTGGACCTTGTTGCCTACGCCCAGTGGCGCAACTTCACCAATACCGTGATTTCCTCGACCCGCTTCGTGCGCGTGCTCGACCAGAAGGACACGCCGGCCGAGGGGCAGGGTGGGAAGATCGAAGTTCGGCCTCCTGTGGGTGAGGACATGACGCTGCGCATCGGTGCCGATTATCGCCGCAGCGAAGGCGACCTGTTCGAAGATGCCTACAGCGCCTTTTCCGGGAACCTGACGTCCGAACGCTTTGCCGGCGGCGTGAATACCGATCTCGGCTTCTTCCTGGAAAACGATGTCGAGCTTGGCGTGTTGACGCTGACCGGCGGCGTGCGCGCCGACCACTATGAGATCAATAATGGCTATTATCGCAGCTTCGATGGCAGCGGTGCGCCCGACCGTAACGATACCTATCCCGATCGCTCGGACTGGGAAGTGACCTGGCGCGCGGGTGCCATGGTCCAGCCCAATGACGTTGTGACGATCCGTGCGGCCGCCTATACCGGCCTGCGCCTGCCCACACTGAACGAGCTTTATCGCCCCTTCGTGGTCTTCCCTGTCGTGACTACGGCGAATGAGAACCTCGTTCCCGAAAAGCTCGAAGGCTATGAGGCCGGTATCGACTTCGCAGTCGACGATCACACGCGTTTCGGTTTCACACTGTTCGACAACAAGGTGAAGAACGCCATCGCCAATGTGACCATCGGCACCAATCTGCGCCAGCGCCAGAACCTCGACGCGATCGAGGCATTCGGCGTCGAATTTACCGGCTCGCTCGAGCGCGGACCGTGGCAGTTCGATGCCAGCCTGGCGCTGACCAGCACGGAAATCCGCGGCACGGGATTTGCAGCGAGCCTCGATGGCAACCGTCCGGCGCAGACGCCCAAATTCTCCGGCAGCGTGACGGCGGCCTATCGCGGCGACAATGGCATGACCTTCTCGGCCACTTTGCGCCACGTTTCGAGCCAGTTCGAGAACGACGTGCATAGCGACATCCTGCCTTCGGCAACCACGGTGAACCTGTTCGCGCAGGTGCCGCTGGTGGACCAGCTTTCGGTCGTCGGCCGGGTCGAAAACCTGTTCGACGAGACTATCGTCACCCGCAACCAGGGTGGATCGATGGATTACGGCGCTCCGCTGACCGGCTGGATCGGCTTGCGCTACGGGTTCTAAGGAAATTCCCTATAGACAACTGGGTCTGGACTCTAATTGCCACTCGCGTATGTTTTTCCTCCGATTTTCGTAACTTGGGGGTGACTATGCGAAAACTAGGTATTTTTACTGCAATACTGGCATCTACTGCACTCGTTGCTTGTTCTGCTGAAGAGCCGGCTGACGAGGCGGTAGAGGCAGGTGCAGAGGACGTGGCAGCGAGTGCCATGGACGCTCCTGCGGATGTTGAAACCGTTGTGATCGAATTGCAGGAAGTTGACGAGCTTCCCACCGGCGGTTCGGCCGAGCTGGTGCTCGGCGAAATCACCTATGTTACGGAGCCGGTTACCCATGCCGTGAATATCCCGGTGCGCTTCACCGGTTGCGGCAGCGCTGATGTCGGGGCCTATTGGAATGGGGCCTGGATCAAGACCAATCCGCCGCAGATCGATATCACGATGTGGAAGGATCCGGGGGCGACTTGCCAGGCAATTCAGTCCTTCAACTACCAGGTGGATATCGCTCCGTTGATGGAGGCCGAGCCGCAATTCACGGTCAACATATATGTCGACGATCGCTTGATCGGTTCCGTCGAGGTTGGCGCGGCCGAATAGCTCCCCATTCGGGGGGCAGCGCTGCTTCCAGGGGAAGCCGACAGATTTTTCTTACCTCTTGCGGGTGCAGTGTTTAGGCATTGGTCCCGCAAGAGGAGAGACAACTTGGCATCACAGACCGTCACGCTCGACGTGCGCAATCCGCGTACCGGGCAGGCAGATCACACGATTTCGGTTTCAAGCCGCGATGAGGTGGCCGCAAAGGCTGCCCGCCTGCGCGAAAACCAGCGCGTATGGGAAGCGATGGGCGTGGCCGAACGCTGCGGAATCATGGCCCGCTGGCTGGGCGAGGTGAAGAAAAGCGCCATGGCTATCGGGGAGGCCGATGCCGTCGATACGGGTGGTTGCCACACCTCCTACATCCAGGGCTTCATAACCATGGGCAATATCGGCGGCTGGCTGGAGGATGCGCCCAAGGCTTTTGCCGATCTCGAATGGCAGGGGATGAGCAGTTCCATGCCCACGGTCGAGGTGGAATCGCAGGTCGTCGCCTATCCGGTCACCGGCGTGATCAGCCCGTGGAACGCGCCGCTCATGCTGGCGCTGCTCGATGCGATTCCCGCGCTGTTTGCCGGTTCCGCCGTGCTGCTGAAGCCGAGCGAAGTCACACCGCGCGTGATCGAAGCCCTGTTCGAGACCGTGCGCGCCGTTCCCGAACTGGCTGCGGTGTTCGACTACGTCACCGGCCCCGGCGATGTGGGCCAGGCGGTGATCGCGCAAAGCGACACGATCTGTTTCACCGGCTCGGTGCCGACGGGCCGCAAGGTCGCGGTCGCCTGCGCCGAGCGCCTCATACCCTGCAATCTCGAGCTGGGCGGCAAGGACCCGTGCATCGTCACCGCCAGCGCCGATCTCGAGCGTGCAGCGACTGCCGTGTTGCGCGGCGCGGTCTATGCCACGGGGCAGGTCTGCTATTCGATCGAGCGCGTCTATGTACAGGAAGAAGTGCACGATGAATTCGTCGCCCTGCTCGCCGAAAAGGCGCAAGAGGTACGCCTCAATTCGGACAATCCGCGCGCCGGGCATATCGGTCCCTTCACCTTCGCTCCGCAAGCGGAAATCGTGCAGCGGCACATTGCCGATGCCGTGGCCAAGGGCGCGACCGTCGTCACGGGCGGCGAAGTGGAGGACATCGCCGGGGGACTGTATTTGCGCCCCACCGTGCTCACCGGTGTTACCCATGAGATGGAAATCATGCAGGACGAGACCTTCGGCCCTTGCATCCCCGTCATGTCTTATGGCGATGAGGAGGAGGCTATCCGCCTCGCCAACGATACGCATTTCGGCCTTACCGCCAGCGTGATCGCGGGCAGCGCGGAGGAGGCCAAGGCCATCGGCAAGCGCATCAATGCTGGCGGCATCTTCCTGCAGGATACCTTCCTCACCTTCGCCAAACTGCGCACTTTCGGCTCGGACAGCTTCGGCTGGTCGGGCTATGGCGCGCCGCGCATCGGGCCGGAGAGCCTGCGTCGTTTCCTCAGGCGCAAGAGCCTGCTCACCCAGACTGGCCCGGTCGCCGATATCCGCAACGACCATCATCTGGGGGAGGGCAAGTGAGCTTTCCTACACGCGTCCGAGCAGGGCAGACCGGCGGCATGAAGAGCCAAGAATTGCCTGTCCGGATCGTTCACTTCCAGCCGTTTCAGCAAACCCCGGGATTTTTGCATCAGGACAGTGTGTCAGGTGTGAGGGGTTATATGAATTCCTTCGCTTTATCAGGAGGTTCGGCATGAAGATCACCGCAGCCCTCAGCGGTCGCGGTGGCGATTCGCCCGAGCTTGTCGCAATGGAACAGGAAGAGCCGCGTGCGGGCGAAATGCGCATCCGCCTCGTCGCCACGGGCATCTGCCACACCGACCTCCACGAACATCCCGGCAGGCATTCTCCGCAGCCCATTGTGCTGGGGCATGAAGGCGCAGGCGTGGTCGAGAAGTTGGGTGAAGGGGTTACCGGTTTCGATGTCGGCGACCATGTGATCCTCTCCGGCAATAGCTGCGGCAAATGCCCTTCCTGCCTCGCCAATCGCCCGACCTATTGCGACCTTGCCATGCCGCTCTGCTTTGGCGGCCAGCGCATGGATGGGAGCACAGCGCTTTGTTGCGGCGAGGAGAAGGTGCATTCGCACTTCTTCGGCCAGTCCAGTTTCGCGACCCATTCCATCGTGCCGCAGCGCACGGCGGTGAAGATGGACAAGGACCTGCCACTGGAAAAACTCGGGCCGCTGGGCTGCGGGGTCATAACGGGGGCTGGCGGGGTCATAGAGGCGCTCAAGGTCGGCTTTGGCGATACAATCGCCATTTTCGGCACGGGCGGTGTGGGCCTTTCCGCTGTGATGGCGGCGAAATTGGTCGGCGCAAAGCGCGTAATTGCGGTGGACCTTTCGGCAGAGCGTCTGGAGCTGGCGCGCGAGCTGGGCGCGACCGACTGCTTCAAGGGCGATGAGGAGGATCTTGCCGTCAGGATTCGCGCTGTGACCGGGCGCGGGGTGGATTTCACTTTCAACACCACCAATGCCCAGAAGGTCCATACGCTGGCGCTCGAAGTGCTGGCGATGAACGGCACGGCGGGCTTTGTTGCCGCGCCGCTTCCCGGCCCCGAGGGACCTTGGGCGCCGCAAATGTTCGCCATGCTGGCAGGCGGCAAGCAATTGCGCGGCATTTTGGGCGGCGATGCCTATCCCACGACCTTCCTGCCGCAGATCGCCGAGTATTGGAGGCAGGGGAAATTCCCCTTCGACCGCATGCTCAGCTTCTATCCCTTTGCCGAGATCGACCGTGCCTTCGCCGATGCCCGCAGCGGCAAGGCGATCAAGCCCGTCCTGCTAATGGAGAATGCCCAATGACCCCTGAAATCCGCGCCAAGATCGAGGCGCTGGGCCGTGCGCTGACGCCGGACATGCTGGGCGGGACGCATGGCATATTCGTGCCGCGCAACCGCGGGATCGATCCTGCGACCAAGGTCACACGCGACATTTCCTATGGTCCTGACGAGCGTAACCGGCTGGACGTGTTCACGACTGAAGGGCTCTCGGGCGCACCGGTCTTCATCTTCGTCCATGGCGGTGGCTTCGTCATGGGCGACAAGCATACCGAAGGCTCGCCCTTTTATTCGAACATGGGCGATTTCGCCGCGCGCCACGGCATGGTCGGTGTGACGGTGACCTATCGCCTCGCGCCGGATCACAAATTCCCCGCCGGGCCGGACGACCTCAAGGCTGCGGTTCAATGGATCCGCGCCAATATTGCCGAGCATGGCGGCGATCCGGACAGGATCGTGCTGTCGGGCCAGTCTGCGGGTGCGGTGCATGTGGCGGGCTATGTCGCGCATCATCGCGAGCACGCGCAGGGCATTGCCGGGGCTGTGATGATGAGCGGGATCTACGACACCGTGACCTGTGAGCCTAACCAGTTCGCCGAGGCCTATTACGGGGAGGACCGCAAGGGCTGGGGACCGGCTTCCTGCATGGCCGGATTGCTCAACACGGACATTCCGCTGCAATTCACCGTTTGCGAGTTCGATCCGGACGATTTCCAACGCCAGGCCGGGCAGGTGGTGAGCCAGTGGATTCAGGCGAAAGGCCTCTATCCCGAAATGCATTTCCTTTCTGGGCACAACCACCTCTCGCCCGCGCTGTCGATCGGCAGCGACCAGGTCGAAATAGAGCGGATGATTGCCGGTTTTGTAAGCCGCGTGACCCGCTGAGCGGATCCGCTTTACCCGATGGCGCGGCGCGGCATGTCGCAGACTGGCGAAGGCTCGAAAGCCTGCAGTCCGGGTCCGTTCCTCTCAAGCATTGAGGCAACGGCATCGGCCGGCTGGGCCCGCGCAAACAGGAATCCCTGCCCGACATTGCAACCATAACGCAGCAGACGTTCGACATGGCGCTCTTCCTCGATGCCCTCGGCGACCACGCCGATGCCCAGGTTGCGGCCCAGATTTACAACCGCACGGACGATCGCATCGTCGCCCGCATCGGTCTCCATGTCGCGCACGAAGCTGCGGTCGATCTTGATGGTATCGACCGGGAATTGTTTGAGGTGGCGCAGCGAGGCATAGCCCGTGCCGAAGTCGTCGAGGGCGATGTGCACCCCGGCGGAACTGAACATTGCGAGTGCGTTCTGAACGTATTCGGCACCGCACCCGAGGAACACCGTCTCGGTCACTTCGAGCTGGAACATCGATGTCGGGACCTCGGCCCGTTCGAGCTGGCTTAGCACATCTTCCGCGAAGTCCCTGCGGCGGAAGTCGGCGGCGGACGCGTTGATTGCCACGTGGCCGAACTGGAATCCCTGATCGAGCCAGTTGCGCATATCGGCGATGGCCTGCTCGATCATGCGGTCCGTGAGGTCGGCAGCGACGTCGAGATCCTCAAATGCGGCTTCGAGAGTTTCAGGCAACCTGATCTGTCCGCCTGGCGCGCGCCATCGCAGCAGCGCCTCGAATCCGAGGACGCTGCGGCTGCGCAGGTCCACCTTGGGTTGATAGTAGGTGAGGATCTGGTCTCTTTTGATCGCATCGCGGGCGAGGTGGACCATATTCGTACGACGCTCGAATTCGTCGCGCATGGCCGGATCATACATCTTGCTTGTCGATCGACCCGCATTCTTGGCGGAATAGAGCGCCATGTCGGCGTTCTTCATCAGCTCAGCCGGTGTGGTACCGTCATTGGGGAACATGGCTCCACCGATGCTCGTGCGGCAATCCAGGATCTGGCCTTTATACACAAACGGATCGCGAAGCCGTTGGTAGATCGATTGCGAGAGTTCTTCGAGGCGCTGGCTTTCCGCAACCTCTGAGAGGATGATGGCGAATTCGTCGCCGCCCAGTCGCGCCACCACGTCCCCCGGCCGGACCACGGCGTTGAGGCGTTCGGCGAACATCCTCAGCAGCCGGTCGCCGGCATCGTGGCCGAGCGTGTCGTTGATCTCTTTGAAGTGATCGAGATCCAGCAACAGCAGGCCGACTGGCTTTCCGGAATTGCGTCTCTGGCGGGTGATCTGATCGAGCTTCTCCTGGAACTTGGTCCGATTGGCGAGCCGAGTCAGCGTATCATGATTCGCGCTCCAGCGGATGCGTTCTTCGGCGTTACGTTCCTCCGTTGTGTCGCGGAACGTGATGATGATGCGATCGAGATTACTGACAGATCGACCGATCTTCCAGCAGTCGAGCGCCACCCAGCGCTCCGTCTGATCACTCGCCCGCAAGATCCTGAAGGAATCGTTGAGCTTTATCGATCCGGCAGCGGCCATGGCCTCTGCGCCCATGGCCAAGAAGCGTTCGCTGTCGTCGGGGTGGATACAATCCAACGCAGCCTGCACGCTCGGCTCAAGCTCTTCGGGCAGACCGAGAATCTCGTATAGTCGCTGCGACCACCGCCGCGTGTCGGTAGCGGGGTCGTAGTCCCATACGCCCAAGCCAACAGCCTCGGCGGCGAGTCTAAAGCTCTCTTCGCTTTCGCGCAGCGCCTCTTCGGCGCGCTTGCGATCGGTAATGTCCAGATGCGCTCCGATACTGCGAACCGGCTTGCCGCTCGCATCTCGCTGCATCTTGGTTCGACTGTGAATCCAGCGGACCTCGCCGGTCTTGCCATGTAAGATGCGGAATTCGCAATCAAAGGTGCCGTCTATCTGCAGGCTGGTACCGATCCGGTCGACCAGAATCTGGCGATCGTCGGAGTGGATGTATTCGAGAAATTTCTCGAAATTCAGCGTTTCGGTGCCTTCCGGGAGGCCGAGCTGATCGATCAGGCGTTCCGAAACATGCGTCAGACCGCCTTCCTCGACCCAGAACTCGGCCAGGCCGGTTGCTTCCTGCACCAGGCGCAGCCGCTGCTCGCTTTCCTGCAGGGCGAGCTCTGACATCTTCCGGTCGGTAATATCCTGGTGGGCACCTATGGTTCTTGTGATATTCCCCTCGGCGTCGCGAAGGAGCTTGGTGCGGCAGGAAATCCAGCGCACGGCGCCGTCGTTCTGCCGTGTGATCCTGTATTCGGCATCAAAGATTTCGTCGTCGTTTATGGCGCGCTCCATCTCCTCGCGCAGGGGTTCGCGATCCTCGGGGTGGACGAGTTCGAGAAGACCCCAGGTGGAAATGGTGTTGTCGCCCACCGGGAGGCCGACCTGCTCGAAGAACCGGTCGGAACAATAGGTGATCTCACCTCCGTCATTTTCGAAGTCCGCAAGGCCGGTCGCTTCATGGACAAGGCGCAGGCGCTCCTCGCTACGCCGCAAGTCGTCTTCCGCCTTCTTCCGCTCGGTGACGTCGCGCGTGATACTCATTACACCACAGCTGCCGTCAGGCAGGTCGATCGGGACGGTGTGTGCTTCGACATGCCGCCTCGTTCCCTTCAGTCCGACTATTTCATAGTTCCAGACTATACTCTCGCCTTCGAGGACTCGTTTGTGCACGTCGATGCACTTGGCCGTGTACTCCGCTGGAACGGGAGAATGTCCGGAGGCCTGCAGTGTCTCCATGTCCGGCACTTCGAGTACTTCGAGGCCCCTGCGGTTGATGTATGTGAGCCGCGCGTTCTCATCGAAGATCTTCACGCAGTCGGGCATTGCCTCAAGCATCGCAGCAAGCCTGGACTCGCTCTGTCGCAGGGCTTCTTCCGCCGCAAGGCGGTCGGAGATATCTTCGAAGGTGGCGACCAGGTTGTTTCCGAGGGTGGTGCGTCCCGGATGAATGACAAACGTCCGACCGCCGCGCTGGATACGCGCAGGTGACTCGCGATCGCAGTCGAGATTGTCCCAGAACGCGGCCTCGATGTCGTCGATTGTGCGGTCGGGCTCGTAATAACCCTCTTTCATCGCCATTTCGATCAGTTCGCGAACCGTCAGGCCGGGTTGGACCAACTCCGGCGGCAGGCCGATCACCTCGGGATAGCGTCGGTTGCAGAAGGCGATGCGGCCGTCGCTATCGAACAGGCACAATCCGTGCCTGACATTCTCGATTGCATCCTCGAGCATCCTCAGCCGGCTCAGAAGCTCGCCATACCGTTTGTTACGGTGGTCCATCAACTCAAGTGTCATTGCCGCGACACTCCCGTGTTCTTATTGTTTTTTACGGCAGAATTCGGCGTGGTTTTCCGTTCATGCACCACTCGCGCTGCCGCACACTGATCGCAGCAATCAAGTAGATGGAATAGCTAAACTAAGTGTTACGGATGCCGCCGGCGGCACGCGGCAGGCCTCGCCATGCGGAGAAGGATGAACGCGATCATACCCCCGCCGAGATAGTCATGCGTTGAGAAACAGAACTTCGCGCCGACGAGGCAATCGTCGTTGCCTCGTTCAGTTGCCGTTTCAGCCCTTGCTGGCGCAGTCGATGCACAAGGCCGCTTCTGGCCGCGCTTCGAGCCTGCCTGGCGAGATTTCCGCGCCGCACTGGGTGCAATAGCCATATTCGCCGGCCTCGATCCGGTCGAGCGCACGCTTGGTGGAGGCGATTTCGCGGGTCACCAGCGCGGCCTGCGCTTCGAGGGATTCATCGTCCTCCATCTGCACTGCGCGTTCGGAGGAATCGGGATCGTGGGGCTCGTCGAGATCGCGCTGGATATGCGCAATGCGCTCCTCCAGTTCGCCCAACATGGTCTCGAGGGTGGCTTTCGCCTTGGCGGTATCTGCCATTTACATTGCTCCTAAGCTTGTACCCAGCAACCGTGAAAGCTCATCGGCAGGGCGAAGGGAAGCTTCACCGTGGCAATGGGTTCGCGGCTGACATCGTTTCCATCCAGAATCAGCAGGTCGACACGGCGCTCATCCATGCGATCGATCACGGTCAAGATATATCCGTCGCCTTCCGGCGCATCGGGCGTGCGCGGCACGAAGACCGGCTCCTGGCTGGCGGCATTCTCCAGCTCGTGGACCTTGATTGTACCCCTTTCCCAATCGATCTGGCCTACGCCCATCTGCGGGAAATCGCGCAGCGCGAAATAGCCCGTGCGATATTTCTGCATCGCATAGCGGTCGTCGATCTTGGGCATGTCGCCCAGCGCGCCATTGACGGGTTCCATTGTCACTGCCTCGCTGTCCGGCTTGGACAGGTCGAAGGTGATGCGCGTGATCTGGGTGATGGTCTCGGGCATGGCCGGCTGGTTGCCGTGCTTGTCCTTGAAGAAGCTGAAGCAATTGCCGGGCGAACAGGGCGTGTCGATGATGACCTTGTCGCCTTCGGAATAGGCATTCATCACATGGCCCATCACGATGCCGGGTATGTCGAACCAGCGCATGTCCGTGGCCGGATCGCCATCGCGCGGCATCACGCCCCATTTGCTCGGCAGGTCGGGATCGTATTCGTAATAGTCGCCGCCCGCACGCAGACGCGCCTCATCCGCCACCAGCGGCATGATTGGCAGTACGACATGCTCGCGCGTCACGCCCCAATCGTGGCACAGGCCGGGATAGGGCGTTTGGAACCATTGCTCGCGCACCAGTTCGCCATCGGCACCGAAGACATGCAGGCTGGCATCGGTGGTCGGCTCGCCGCCGGCAAAGACACCGTAGCTCCACCATTCGCCGGTCTTGGGATCGATCTTGGGATGGGCGGTCAGAGCGGTGGATCTGAGATCGCCGAACCTGCCTCCGAATTGACCGATGCCGAGCGTTTCCAGCGTTTCGGGATCGACGCGATAGGGACGTGAATCCTCGCGCAGCATGAACAGCTCGCCATGATGCTCGAAGGCATAGGTGTTGCCGGTATTGTCACGTTGGGGAAGGTTGGAGACGCTTTCGTCGTCCGTGTATTTGTTGCGGTACTTGCCATAGAGGCGCCGCTTGGCCGCCTTTTCCGCCTTCATCCGCTCGGTCTCGACATAGCGGCTGCGGAAGGACACGTGCCCGTCCTCGAACTTGAACATCGAGACAAGCCCGTCGCCATTGAGGATGATATCCTCTTCCAGTGTCGGGTAAAGCCGGTCTCCCCCGGTGCGGTAATAGGCTCCATTGCGCAGCACTTCGGGGATTTCGCCCACCACCTCGCATTCGAAGACATCCGCCTCGAATCGCATCGGCATGCGGTACTGCAGGCCGAAACTGGCAAAGGGGTGAAATATTTCCGGCATCGTCCTCTCCCTTGTTATAGCCTGCAATTGAATGGGATTAGGCGTGCATTGCAAGCACGCAATTGACGGGAGACAAAAGCGATGAGCGAAGCCTGCTGGCCAGACGGGGTGCCGCAGATCATGCCGGCCGAGGATCGGGGCGAGATCGAGGAACTTTACGCCCGCTATGCCTGGGGCATCGACCTGGCGGATGAGGAACAGGCCATCGCCACGTTTGCCCGCGATGCCGAGTTCGATCACCTCTGGCAGGGCACGGTGAAGGGCCACGATGCCATTCGCGAGAACCTGCGCAGCCTTTGGTACGATCGTCAGCACTGGTGGTATGGCCGCCAGCACGTGATGAACCATTTCATCATGGATCCGCGCGATGAAGGCGCGCGCGTGCGCTGCTTCTTCCAGATCATCCAGTGGAATGCGGACTACAACAACAACTTCGTCTTCGGCATCGGTACGCGCGACGACCGTCTGATCCGCGAAGATGGACGCTGGAAATTCTGGCGTCTGACGGTCAATGCCTGGACGCAGGTCGACCAGATCCCGTGGAAGGGCGATCGCACGCTACCACAACGCCCGCCCTATACGAAGGAGCCCGCCGATACGCGGCCCTTCGACGAGCAGACGCGCGACCCGTTCTGATCGCCGCGCTCGTGGCGAGAAGTTACTTCTTGCCCTTCTGACCCGGGATCTTGGCGAGCTTGCGCTTCTTGCCGCCGGACTTGGCGGCAGCGGCTTTCTTGGTGGGCTTCTTCTTTTTCTTTTTCTTCGGCTTTGCCTCTTTGGCCAGCACGGCTTCGGCAAGGCGGCGGACGCTGGCAATGCGCGGACGGAAGTCGCGCGCAAGAACGCCCTTGGCAAGCTCGCTTATGCCGAGCGCGTCCTGATCCACCGGGGCGGGTTCGCCCGCGCTTGCAGTGTTTTCATTGGCGGGTGTTTTTGCCGTTGAATTTGCGGCCATAAATCCTCTCAAGCATCATTCCTGATAAGAAGACACGGATTCCGTGGGGCCTGCAAGCCAAGCGTCACACAGTCACAAAAATGTCAAAAAACCCTTCGGCCGCCATCGGGGCTGGATTGTCAGCCTTCCCCGATGCGCAGTTCGGGCTCGCAATCGAACCATTGCGCCAGTGCCTTCAGGTCGGAACGGACATGGTCGGAGGCCAGTTGCGAGCGGCTTTCATCGAGCCACAGAATCATCTTGCTGCCGTCCCTGATGAGGCGGCTGGTCAGCACCGATGCGCGCGAGCCGGCGCCGATCCGGCGGCAGAGGCGGAAGGAGAGGCCCCATCCGGATGCGGCGCGCAAGTCCTCTTCGCTGGCGAGCTGGAGCAGGTCTGACGTTATCTCCGGCCGGCCGCAGGATCCGCGCAGAGCCGCAGCGAGCAATGCCCGACCGCGATGATCGATTCCGAGCCACCGCTTGTCGAGTGCCCAGTCGATCGAGTGCTTGAGCCGCATGTTCGGTTCGACCCGGACCTGCGCCAATGACAGCAGGATGGAGGCGAGCCGCAGTCTTTCCTTGCCCTTGCTGGTGCTGGCGCAAACACCCGAGGTCCATCCGGCGATCATGGTCGCGGTATTCATCGTTGCCCCGCGCGGGGCAACGAAATGGGCGATGGCGGAAAGCAGCGGATCCTGTTCGCGTGCGGCGGGTTCGAGCCGCTGGAACAGCAATCCCTCGCGCAGGCCCCAGGACGAGAAGACCAGTCTTTCCGGTTTGAGCACGGTCAGCATGACACGCAACATGGCAGCAGCATCGGGCAGGCCGGCAGCACGCGAGGAGGAGATGCCGCTAATCGATGAGAGATCATCAGGTGACATGGCTGCGAGCTTCTTCGCCACCTTTGCCGCGTTTTCGAGACTGAGTTCGAACGCTTGCGGGTCCGACAGAGGGTATTTCGTCCGGTGCATGGCGTAGGCGGCCAGGGCACGCCAAGTACCGCCAACCAGGTAAAGCGGTCCGGGCTGCGTCTTGGCCCATTTGGCCGCAGCAAGTTCCTTGCGCACGGCCTTGCGGAATGCCGCCTCCCCGTCTTCGCGCAAGACCGGCAGACGCAAGGTGCCGAGTGGCAGGCTGATGCCGTCATGGCAGTCGCCATCGCCGATCGCGACCAGTTCCATGCTGCCGCCGCCAAGGTCCGCTACCACGCCTTGAGCGCCCGGGAATGCGCCGATCACGCCGAATGCGGAGATGTTAGCTTCTTCCTCGCCAGAAAGCAGGCGGGGCTCGAGCCCCAGCTTGCGCACCTCGTCGAGGAACTTCCCGCCATTCTTGGCATCGCGCACCGCGGCGGTCGCCACAGTTTGCACATCCGCGATGTCGAGATCGCGCAAGATCAACGAGAAACGGGCAAGTCCCGACAGTGCAAGGTCGATGGCCTTTTGCGGAATGCGGCCGGTAACGGCGAGATCGCGACCGAGTTTTGCGGTGACCTTCTCGTTCAACCAGACCACGGGCGCGCGGCGCGAGCCAGTGTAGACGACCAGTCGTACCGTGTTCGACCCGATATCGATTACGGCGCGGTTCGGCTGGTCCCCGGAAGCTGCAAGACGTTTCGAAGCGGTTCTACGATTCACGCACTACCTTTGCGCAAGGTCAGCTTGGGCACGCGGCTGTCCTTCAACGCTCCGCCACGGCCCGAAAGCGACGGGTTCACCATAAAGTACTCGTGGCAGTTGAACGGCTCCCCGTCATCCTCCACGCGCTCATATTCCCCGGTTTCGCCATCGAGCAGCCAGCTTTGTTCGGTATCGAGAAGGTTTGCCAGAAGCACCTGCTCCAGCACCTGGTCGTGCACGGTGTCATTTGTGATCGGCACCAGCGTCTCGACGCGGCGGTTGAGATTGCGGCTCATCGCATCGGCGCTGGAAATATAGAGGCGGGCCTGGTCGCTGGGCAACGGTTCGCCATTGCCGAAGGCCCAGATGCGGCTGTGTTCGAGGAAGCGGCCGATAATCGACTTGACCGTGATGTTCTCGGACAGTCCGGGCACGCCGGGGCGCAGGCAGCAAATGCCGCGGATGACCAGCACGATCTGCACGCCCGCCTGGCTCGCTTCGTAGAACCGGTCGATCATGCCCTTCTCGGTCAGCGAATTGAGCTTGGCCCAGATCGCCGCCGGCTTTCCATCCTGCGCGTTGGCGATCTCCTGGTCGATATGTTCGTACAGTCTCTCGCGCAGGTTGAGCGGCGAGATTGCCAGCAACTCCGTCTGCTGCGGCTCGACATAGCCGGTGATGAAGTTGAACAGTCGCGCCGCATCGCGCCCGAAGGCCGGATTGGCGGTGAAGTAGCTGAGATCGGTGTAGATCTTCGTTGTCACCGGGTGATAATTGCCGGTCCCGAAATGGCAGTAGGTGCGGTATCCGCCATCTTCCTCGCGCACGACCATGCTGATCTTGGCGTGCGTCTTCCAGTCGATGAAGCCGTAGATCACCTGGACACCCGAACGCTCCAGCTCGCCTGCCCATTTGAGGTTCTGCTCCTCGTCGAAGCGGGCCTTGAGTTCGACCACGGCGGTGACCGACTTGCCGGCCTCTGCCGCCGCGCAGAGCGCATTGATGACGGGCGATTGCTGCCCTGCGCGATAGAGCGCCTGCTTGATTGAGACCACGGCCGGATCGGCAGCGGCCTGGCGCAGGAAATCGACCACCACCTCGAAGCTTTCATAGGGGTGGTGGATCACGATGTCCTTCTCGCGGATCGAGGCGAACACATCGCCGTCATGCTCCATCACGCGTTCGGGATAGCGCGGCGTGTAGGGTGTGAACTTGAGGTCCGGGCGGTCCTCGTCGACAACCCCAGACAGGCCGGATACGCCGATCATGCCGGTGGTCTTGGTGACCAGCGCCTGTTCGAGACCGAGCCGATCGCGCAGCAATTCCTCCGCCTGCGGATCGAAGCTCTCGTCGATCTCCAGCATGATCACCTGTCCGCGACGGCGGCGCTGGATTGCGCTGCGGAAATAGCGGACGAGGTCCTCTGCCTCTTCCTCCACTTCGATATCGCTGTCGCGCAGCACGCGGAACACGCCGTCCCCCTCGATCCGGAAACCGGGGAAGAGCAATGTAGCGTAGCGGCAGACCAGCCGCTCGATGGCGACGTAGATCGCTTCTTCGCCCGGAATGCGGATGAAGCGCGGCAAGGCAGAGGGGATCAGCACCATCTCCACCAATTGGCTGCCGTCTTCCTCGCGCACGAGGTTGAACAGCGCGCCAATGCCGAGATTGGCGACGAAGGGGAAGGGGTGTGCGGGGTCGATCGCCTGCGGTGTGATGACCGGCATGATATGGTCGAGGAAATATTGCCGCAGCCATTGCTCGGCCTCGGCATCGATGCGGTCCTCGCCCTTGATATGGATGCCATTGGCTTCCAGCAGTGGGCGCAGTTCGGACAGCGCATCCTGCTGCATTTCTTCGAGCTGGCGCACCTTGGCGCGGATGGCTGCCAATTGCTGGCTCGGCGTCTTGCCGTCGATCGAGACTTCACCCACGCCGCTGCGCACCTGCCCGGCAAGACCGGCTACGCGGATCATCATGAATTCGTCGAGATTGCTGCCCGAAATGGACAGGAAGCGCAGGCGCTCGAGCAGCGGATAGGCCGTGTTGCGTGCTTCCGCCAGCACACGCTCGTTGAAAGACAGCCAGCTCAACTCGCGGTTGAAGTAGCGCTCTTCCGGGCTTGTCCGTTCTGGCGCTTCAATTTCGATGGCGGTTCCCATAGCCTGCCTGTCCGTAGCCTTCCCTGTAGACATACCAGCAAAATGTGGAGGTTTCCCCTGCCTGGCGCAAGCGAAACGCGCGCGATGTCACAGGGTCAGACGAGATCCTGCGGGCGTGCGATGGCCGTAATGCCGCGCTTGCCTTCGCTACGACCGAGCTGGACAATCACGTCGATCACACCGGCGGCATAGGCAATCGTGTCGCTGCGCGTCAGGCCGATGCCCGTCTGCATGACCATAAGGCTCAGCTGTTCGAGCGCACCGCGCAGGCTGTTCGCGTGGATGGTCGAGAAGCTTCCCGGGTGACCGGTATTGATGGCGCGCAGGAAGGAAACGCTCTCCTGCCCGCGCAATTCGCCCAGCACGATTCGGTCGGGCCGCAGCCGCAAGGCCGATTGCAGCAATTCATTGGCGGTGACCTTGGCCTCGCCCAGTTCGCCCTTCACCGCGACCAGCCCCACGCCATTGGCGCCGGGCAGTTTGAGTTCGGGTGTGTCCTCGACCAGCACCACGCGTTCATCGCGCGGAATCTCGCCGAGCATGGCGTTGAGGAAAGTGGTCTTGCCGGTGCTCGTGCCGCCGGAGATCAGGATCGTCTTCTTCGCCGCGATCGCTGCCCGCAGGAAGGCGATCGGCCGCTCGTCCGGGTTGGGCATCTCGTCTTCGCTGGAAGGATGCAGCGGCCCGGAATCATAGGCATCGAGCGGCAGGTCCAGACGGCGGTGGCGGCGGATCGCCATGGCCCAGTGCTTGCGCGTGGCAGGCGGGCCGCAAAACTGTACGCGGGCACCGTCGGGCAGCGTCGCGCCGAGCAGCGGATGCTCGCGATTGATGCCCTGGTGGCTGACGCGGGCGACCTGTTCGGCCAGCCTCTGCACCAGCTTGTCGTCGACCTTCGGAGCCTCGATCCGCTGCATGCCGGGAGAGGCGGCGTCCTCGACCCAGATCTCTCCGGGGCGATTGACCAGCACTTCGGTCACCGTGTCGCGGTCGAGCCATTCCCGGAAAGGGGCGAGATAGGCGTCGAGATAGACCGAGCCGCTTGCCACGGCTGGACTCTCCACCGTTTCGGTGGGGACGGCGGGTTCGATGGTTTCCTTCTCGAAACCCTCACCCAGCTTGTGTATCTCGGCACTCATTCGTTTGTTTCTCAGAGCTGCGGAGCCTGGCTGAAATCGAGGTTGCGTGCGGTGAACACGCGGATCGGTTCACCCTGGCGCACGCGCACCGTCGGCGGGCGCTGGCCGTCCTGCTGGATCGCCGCGGATGCAGCCGATTGGCCGCCGCCGAGGATCACCGAAGTGCCGCCGCTGGCGACTGTCGTGAGGCCGCCAATCACGGAAAGCAGCATGGCCGAGCCGAAGCGCGAAAAGAAATGCGTGTCCACATCGCCTTCGAGGCCGGTCATGCCGTCGAAAGTTGTCGCAGGGCTCGCGATATTGACCGAAACACCATCCGGGCGGATCAGCCTCGTCCATACAACATAGGCCCGCTTCTGGCCTGCCTGCAGGCCGCTCTGGTACTGGCCGACGAGGCGGCTCGAACGCGGGACCAGCACGCGGCTGCCATCGAAGCTGCGCACGTCCTGGCTGACAATGGCGCGGACATAGCCGGGCACGTCGGTATCGATAGCGGTTTCGAGGATCGCCGGGATCATCGTGCCTTCGGTAACCGTCGTGGCGGGGTCGAAAGTCTGCTGAGCGGTGGCCGGGCCGCCGCCGACGCCGCCAATACGGGCGGCGAAGTCGCCAGCCGTGCTGGAGCCGGGAATGGTCGGCGCGCCGGTGTCGACCGGCACCTCGGCAGCGGTGGCCGTGTTCGTGCTGGGTGCAGCACTGGCATCGAAGACCAAGGTCGGCGAGGCATAGGGATTTGTGCCAAGCTGAAGGTCCGAGGATGGTGCCTGCGCCAGCACGGGGGCGGGTGCGGGAACCGGTGCCTCGACCGCATTGGCACTGGGCAGTTCTGCGGGTGCCGCTGCCGGGACGACAGCCGCCTCCGGAGGAGGTGCCGCTGCGATCTGGGCCCCGTCATCGGTCGAGCGGCCGGCATTGAGTCCCCAGAGGGTGGCAGCGCCAAGCAGGGCGACGAATGCAACACCGGCGGCAAGGCCGAGCGCATCGGACTTGCCCTTGCGGTTGGCTACGGCCGGGTAGGATGTGCGGCTGGCAAGGTCGATGACTTCGGTAGTCGCATCGTCACGCGGGTCGGCGTCCTTGGACGCTCCGGTGCTCTTTTCGGGAAGGCGCATGGCAAGTTTCATAGCGTGTCCTCCAAATTCCCAGCTCAGGCCCCGGCCAGGGCGGATTGTGTCGTACCATTCCTCACCAGACGGGCAAAATCGTCACCCGACCGCAGGATGATTTCGCCCGGAACAAGGTCGAGGACGATCATGTCACCGCGTACGGCATAATTTACCGGTCCTTCGGTACCATCCTCATCCTTCACCAATATTGCAGGCATGGGCGCGCCCACCGGCCAGGCGAGGAAGGTGGCATCGCCATTGTCATAGACCTGCTCTGGCAGCAGCGCGCGCTCTCCTTCGGCAGCCCAGGCGAAGTTGAGCCGCGCGGGGTCGAGCACGGCGAGGTCATCGTTGGCGGCGGCCATTTCCATGGGATTGGCGCTTTGGGCACTTTCGGCCTCTGCTTCCGCCTCGGCGAGCCGGGCCGCTTCTTCCGCTGCCGCCTCATCCTCCGGATAGAGGAAGGTCAGGACATAGAGCGGATCGCGATGGTTCGGGCTGGCCACCAGGTCGAACAGGTAGACACGGCGATCGGTGACCACCGTCATATTCGTGCTGGCGCGCTCTGACAGGGGCTTCACGAACAGCAGATTGGCATTGCGGGCCGGGGTTACCTGCCACTTCTGCGAATCGCCGATGGCGACATTCTGGATCGCCTCGCCTTCGCCGAAGCGGATGGTCGCCTGCACATTCACGCGGCCTTCGATGCGCACGATGGAGGCGGGATCGTATTCGAGGTCCACCAGGCGCGAATCCTGCGCGGCAAGGCTGCCGGGCAGGGCCATGGTGGCAAACAGGGCCGCAGCGATAAGGGCGCGGGCGCGGGTCATTGTCACAACTTCTCCGTGGAACGATTGGGCGCGGACTTGAAGCGGCTGCCAATGCCGCGTGCGCGCGAAACAGGTGTCTTGTTGCTCGCTGAGCCTTCCGTAGAGGCCGGGCCGGTCACGATGCGCGTTTCGCGCGAAGTGCCTGCTCCGCCGCCTGCGCCGGTGTCATTGGCGGCATGCGGTGCGGCTGCGCTGACGCGAATATCGCGCGCCGGGGGCGGGCTGGCCTGCGCGGCGCGGTCACGCGCGGTCGTCTGGGTCAAAGCGGGCGAGGGTACGCGATCGGGCACATAGGCCGGTGCGGGGGCTTCGCTTCCCCTGTCCGATCCCACCAGCCCGAAGACGCTCCAGCCGCTGACCATTGTCGTGGCGACCTTCATGACGATGAACATCAGCGCCAGGTGCACCGTGCCGATCATGAAGAAAGCCATGGCCGGGCGAACGTCGATCTGACCGGGCGTGGCGAGCAGGGCTGCGAGCACGGGCGTCGACAATTCCAGCATGAGCGATCCGGCCAGCACCGCGAAAAGCGGGGCCAGGGCCATCATGGTTACGCCCTTGAGCCATCCGACGAAGAGGCCGCGCGTGCCCTTAAACAGCGCCATGACGATGAAGATCGGGCCCAGTGCCATCAGCACGGCAAGTGCGATCTTGCAGGTGGCGAGAACGCCGACCGTGCCGAGCAGCAGCATGGTGCCGCCCGACCATAACAGGCCCGGCGGCGAGAAGATCGAGGTATTGGCGTCCATCGCATCGCCGCCCGAAACCTCCATCAAGGAAAACATCAGCACGTCGAGCTTGTCTGCAAAGATTGTGGTGGCCGAGCCATCGGTGCCCATCAAAATGCTGGCGATCCAGTCCGGGCCGAGCACGGCGAGATTCCAGAAGACGGTCTGGAACAGCACGAAGCTGGTGGTGAAGCTGACTACCGCGACAAGCGTGAACATGCTCGGTGTGAGCGAGGACAGGCTGATGCGCAGCCGCCCGGTAATGAGGCCGAATCCCAGCAGCGCAATGAACAGCGTCAGGATGACGGTCAGCGAATTGTACAGCGCTCCGCCCGGCTCGAACAGGCGCCCGAATGCCGCCTGCGCCATCTCGTTGGCGGCGCAGTCCACCGCGCGCAAGGATGCACCGATGCCGGCGCCAACGCCGTCCAGTGCATTCTGGCAGGTGGCGGGGTTCCAGTTCACTCGGCGGCCTCCCAGGCGTCGAGATCGCCATTGTCGCCAGAAGCACTGGGCGTGCCCGGCCAGCGGCGATTGGTCAGCGCCGGATACCATTGAGCCGGATCGTCACCCACGGCTTCGCGCAGCAGGTCGAGGCGGCGCACCGTGCTTTCGCGGCCCGAGAGGACGGTCAGCACTTCGGGGGCGTTCGACAGGTCGAGGCGTACCACGACGCTGGCATCGGGCTGGCGCACGAGGAAGCAGCGGCTGTGGGCCGGAAGCGACTTGATCAGCGAAAGCTCGTGCTCGGTCAGGCCGAAGCCCTCGCAATAATCCTCTGCCCGGGCACGAGCATTGGGCATGAAGATCATCGTCGCCGTCTGCTCGACCAGCGCTGTCGAGATGCGGCTTTCCAGCGCATCGCGCGCAGACTGCGTGGCGAAGCCGACCAGCGCATTGCGTTTACGCAGTGTCTTGAGCCAGTCGCGGATACGGGCGGCGAAGACTTCATCGTCGAGTGCCTTCCAGCCCTCGTCGATCAGGATCATGGTCGGATGGCCGTCCAGCCGTTCATCGATGCGGTGGAACAGATACATCATAGTTGGCGTGCGCAGCTTGGGGTTCTCCAGCAGCGCGGTCATGTCGAAGCCCATCACGCGGGTCGAGAGATCGAGCTTGTCCTGTTCGTTGTCGAACAGCCAGCCGAATTCGCCGTCCTCGATCCAGGCCGAAAGGCGGTCTGCCAGATCGCCCGCTTCTGGGCGACGCGAACCGGAGACCAGTTCCTTGAAGTGACGCAGGCGGCGCAGTGAAGCGTCATTGGCATAGGCCGCATCGACAGCCGCGGCGATGGTCGCATCTTCTTCCGGTCCCTCGGCCTTGAGCAGAACGGAGAGCCAGTCGCGCAGGAAGGCGCGGTTGGAAGGAGTGTCCGGCATGGCGAGCGGGTTGAAGCCGGTGCGCTCGCCCGAACGGACGCGGTCATAGGTGCCTCCAATGCCGCGAATGAACAGCTCGGCGCCGCGATCCTTGTCGAACAGGATCGTGCGGGGACTGAACTTCTGTGCCTGTGCGGCAAGGAAGTTCATCACCACGGTCTTGCCCGAGCCAGACGGGCCAATGACCGAGAAATTGCCGAGGTCGCCATTGTGGAAGTTGAAGAAGAACGGTGTCGAGCTGGTCGTCTGCAGCAGCGTGACCGCATCGCCCCAGTGATTGCCTTCCGCCTGCCCCAGAGCGAAGCCGTGCAGCGAGCCGAAGCTGGCCATGTTCGCGGTGGAGATCATCGCGCGGCGTACAAGGAAGCTCTCATTGCCGGGGAACTGGCCCCAAAAACCGGGTTCGAGATTGGTGTCCTCGCGCACGGCGATGGCGCCGGTATCGGCGAGAGCTGCGGCCACGGAAGCGGTCGCATCGTCGAGCCGCTCGAGGTCGCGTTCGCGCACCAGCACGGAAAGATGGTGGTCGCCGAAGGAGACCGAGCCCGCGCCAAGCTCGTCGCGCGCGGCCATCATGTCGGCCCGTTCGGCTTGCGCTTCCTCGTCGGCGGAGCGCAGGCGGCGCAGGGCAAGGTCGATACGCTCGCGAGCACTCTGGCGTTCCTGCGGCGCAAAGCTTTCCGAAACGACCATTTCGAAAGGCAGGCGCAGCATGGCATCGAGCAGGCCCGGGCTGGTCGCGTCGGGATAGTCCTTGAGGCTCAGCATGGAGGCGAAATCGCTGCCGCCTGCGCCGCGCAATTCCATCGCGTCGAGGCCGAAGCTGGCACGGCGATAGGGCAGCATTTCACCGATATCGGTACCGTCTGCCGGGCGGCGCACGGGGCGCATCTCGCCATTGTAGAGCGCGGAGAGCAATTCGAGCAGCTCGTTATTCACCTGCCCGCTGGGGCCGGTGTAATCGCCGAGCGGCTGCGCTCCGTATTCGCCGAGCGAGGCGGCCAGCGCCTGCAGCGCCGCGCGAAGGGAGCGCATGTCCTTGGGATCGACATCCTCGGCATCGGTCGCCTTGCCCTTGAACATCTTGGAGAGCCGTTCGCCCCAACCGGCCTTGCCGCGCGCCGGGCGACGGACCAGCGTGACGAACTGGTCGTTCACGAAGAGCGAGCCGGAGGAGAGCTTCTCGCGCCAGCGGGCATCGATATGCGCCGAAAGCGGATCGTCGAAGCTGGCGTCCAGCTCAACCGCGACACGGCGGCGGATGACGTGATGATAGAGCACGAAGCGCGCATCGAGGTTCGAGCGCAACATGACCTCGCGCGTTGCCGCATGGGCATTGAGCGCGTCGGTATCCTCGGTCTCGAACAAAAGTCCGGGTACCTGCAGTGCGCCCATCAGCGAACCGTCGCGCAGCAGCAGTGTTTGCCCGTCGACCAGCTGCGCATAGGGCAGGCGCTGGCCGGCATGCGCTTCCTTGGCGCTCCATGCTGCGGCTCCGAGCCATTTGGGTTTCATCACATACTCCCTGCTGTCTTGCGGCAGCGGTTCAATTCCAGCGCGCTAGGCCGAATAGCTGTTGCAGCCCCAGCGCTTGTAGTTGCGGACGCGCGGGCACTTGCTGACCTTGGTGATCCACAGGTCGAAGATGCGCGGTTCGCGCAGGCAGGCGAAATAGCCGATTCCGTGCATGATGAACGGGATCGGGATGATCCAGAAGCTCTTGAGGATCAGGAATGCCTCGGTCGTCACCAGCGCATTGATGACGAAGTAGTTGAACGTCACACCCATGAACATCTGGGGCCTGGTGAGCGCGCGGTGGACTGGATGGCGGGTCAATTGCATGATGGTCTGGTCAGCCTACCGCTGCGGCGCCCTGGATGCCGGCAACGATCGATGCAGCACCGAAAATGATGAAGCAGCCGAGGATCACGGTTGCACCGAAACGCCAGTTCATCCGGCCGGTGAGCATCATGAAGCCGACGGCGGCCACAGCCATCACGGCAACGGCTGTGGCAACGCTGCCCAGCAGCGTACCCTGCATCCACATCAGCGCGGCATTGATCGGGCCGGCTCCTGCAGGGTCCTGCGCATGGGCGGCGGCAGGCGCGAAAAGCAGAGAAAGGGCAGTCAAACGGGCGAGCGATTTCATTGTACTTCTGAACTCCGGGAATGATCGGACAGGCGGCCCATGATGGAGGACACATAGACCTGAGTCTCGCGAATTCTGGGGATGCCGCCGGCACGCTGAACGCGGGCTGGACCGGCATTATAGGCGGCGAGCGCCTTTTCGAGGTCGCCATCGAATCGGTCGAGCTGCTCGCGCAGGTAACGTGCGCCGCCTTCGAGATTGGCAATGGGATCGTCAGGGTCGACGCCGAGGTCGCGCGCCGTGCCCGGCATGAGCTGGGCGAGACCGCGTGCACCCACGGGGGAGACAGCATTGGCCCGCCAGCGGCTTTCCTGCCACACGACGGCTTCGATCAGCGCCGGGCTGAGGTCGTAGCGGGCAGACAATTGCGCCACGACCGGGGCATATATTGCGGGGATGCCGCGAGCATGGCTGGCCGTGTCGGCTACTATGCTGTCTGGAACGGCCTGGACGTCCTGTGGAACTTCTTCCAGCGCCACCACAGGAGCAAGCGGAGCCCGCCTCGCTTGCGGACCGGCGACCCACTGTACTTCGCCTGCTGCTCCGATTTCGAGCACGTCGGCATGCGCCGGCAATGCAAACAGCAAAGCCGGTGCTGTCAGAGCAGCGCAAAGGGCGCGGTGCAGAATCACTATTTCAAGGCCTCCACGTCGGCCCTTTGCTTACAACAAATGACAACGTGGTGACAGTGCGGCAACCAAAAGGGGTCCGGCAGTATGAGGCTGCCGGACCCCCGCGAGTTGCGACCCGCAAGGTTCAAGGGGTCGCGAGGTAGGTCGTCGTCGTATCAGGCCATCAATTCATGGCCAGGCGTGCATTTTCCAGATTGCGCAGGGCAAGGCGCGCGGCATGACGGGAATCGACCCAGCTGCCATCGGCCAGTTCGAGCCGGTAGCGCACATCGCTCTCGATAGCGCTGCGATAGGACTCCTCTGCGCGTGCTACATCGCCCATTTCTGCATAGGCGCTGCCAAGATTGATGAGCACGGCCGGATCGCCCGGGTTCTGCGCGCGCATAGCCTCGAGGGCGCGAATGGCTTCGGCGGCCTGTCCGCCGCTCAATTCTTCATAAGCGACCTGGACGCTTTCGTTCGCCTCGGAGGTGCCTGCCGTCACGACCGCACCGGTCTGTGCGAAAAGCAATGCTCCTGTCAGCATGACTCCCAACATTATGGTTCTCCTTATCTGTTGTTGGGACGCTAATTGCCGCCCGAAACGGCAAACTGCAACAAAACTGTAATAGTGTCACAAATCTGAAATAGAGAGCCGGGCAGCGGCCAATATCGATTTGATCCAGCCTATTTCGGTCACAGCCTGTGGATACTGCCAGAGAACCGTCACACAGACCGCAAAGTGTCACAACTCGGTCCTAGTTCGCGATTCGCGACGACGTTTTCGCAACATCATCTGATTCTCAATTCTCGGTTTTATGAGGGGACCGTTCGCTGTGACTCACCTTTCTCGCTCACTCATTCTCGGCACAAGCATCCTCGCTCTCGCCGCGTGCGGTCCTGAGGACCTTGGCTCGCCCGGCGCCAATGGCGACATCAACATCGGCGATATCGACAACAGCGTCGATAACTCCGTTACCAATCCGACTCCGACTCCGACCCCGACTGCTACGGGCGGCACCGTTACCCCGGCTGCCGGTTGCCCGACCGTCGGCGCGGACCCGCTGATCAACAGCGGTACGATCACAGGTCCGGAAGGGACCTGGCGCGTTTGCACGCTGCCGTCCGTATTCACCGAAGATGCCAACCTGGTTCAGGTCCCCGGCCTGCTCTACGCCATGAACGGCCGCGTCGACGTCGGCACGGACGATGGCCCCACCGACGATGCCAGCGACGGCATCACCGGCAACACTGTCGAACTGACGATCCAGCCTGGTGTCATCATCTACGGCGCCACCGGTCGCTCCTACATGGTCGTCCAGCGCGGCAGCACGATCGACGCGGTCGGCACTTCGACCCGTCCGATCATCTTCACCAGCCAGGACAACGTCTTCGGCCTGACCAACAACACCTCGTCGATGCAGTGGGGCGGTCTCGTCCTGCTCGGCCGCGCTCCGGTTTCGGATTGCGACCCGGGCAAGACGACCGACACCTTCCCGGTTCCGGATGCCAACCTCATCGCCTGTTCGCAGGAACTGGAAGGCGCCCTGAACCCGCCAAGCTTCGGCGGTGCGACGCCTGACGACGACTCGGGTGACCTGGCCTTCGTCCAGATCCGCTACTCCGGCTTTACGCTGAACTCGGGTTCCGAACTGCAGTCGCTGACCACTGGCGGCCTCGGCAACGCCACCCGCATCAGCTACATCCAGTCGTTCAACAGCTCGGACGACGGCGTCGAACTGTTCGGTGGTGAGCCGAAGCTCGATCACTTCATCGTCGTTGGTGCGGAAGACGACTCCTTCGACATCGATACGGGCGCCAAGGCCGACATTCAGTACGGTGTCGTCGTGCAGCGTGCCGGTTCGGGCGACAATGCCCTTGAACTCGACTCCGAGGACAAGGATTTCGACGTTAACGCCCTGCCGCGTACCAACGCCCAGTTCACCAACTTCACCTTCATCGCTCAGGGCAGCGGTTCGCAGGCAATCCGCGTTCGCGGTGATGCCGACCTGAACATGTCCAACGGCATTGTCGTGAAGCCGGGTGCACCTTGCCTCCGCATCAACGAAGAAGGCCTGAGCACTAACGGTCTCGACGACCAGGGTGCGCCGGCGTTCAACTCGATGATCTTCGATTGTGACACCACTTCGGACAGCGGGCAGAACGACATCAACCCGTTCCTGGGCGCCGGCAACTCCTTCCAGTCGACCAGCCTGACGACCCTGTTCGTCAACTCGGCGACCGAAGATGCCTACACTCCGGTGTTCGATGCAACGGGCCTGTCGACCTTCTTCGCGGCTTCGACCTTCGTCGGTGCGGCATCGTCGAGCGACACCTGGTACGCTGGTTGGACCTGTGACTCGCCGACCGTGAGCTTCGGCACGGGTCAATCGTGCCTTGCACTGCCGGTGTTCAACTAAGCTGGCCAATGACGGGGGGAGGGGCTCGCCTGTCGAGCACCTCCCCCCTTCGCCTCGGGCGCAAGCCCATTTGAAATTCTAGGGCCTTAAGTATGAGGGGGTCTTCTATCATGACCACTGGCAAGCAGCTGGCGGGGCTGCTTCTGCTCACAACCGCACTTACCTTCCCCGGTACAGCCTATGCCCAGGATCCGGCGGCAACTGCCGACGAAGATCTCCTCGACAACGTCGAAGGCATTGACGACCAGGCGCAGGAAGACGAATTCGACGAGCCCGAAATCTCCATTTCCGGTGCCAACACCATCATCGTGACGGGGCGCATTAATCGCGACCCGACGCGCAATGCCAGCCAGGTCATCTCGGTCCTCTCGACCGAACAGATCGCGCGTACCGGCGAAGGCGATATTGCCGGCGCCCTCGGCCGCGTCACCGGCCTTTCGGTCGTCGGCAACGGCCTGGTCTATGTTCGCGGACTCGGCGACCGCTACTCCCTCGCCATGCTCAACGGCCTCCCGTTGCCGAGCCCCGAACCGCTCAGCCGCGTGGTCCCGCTTGATATCTTCCCGACCAATGTGGTCGCTTCCTCGCTCGTCCAGAAGACCTATTCCGCCAACTATCCGGGTGAATTCGGCGGCGGCGTGATCAATTTGACGACGCGCGCCATTCCCGATGAGACCTTCGTCACCATCAGTGGCAGTGTCAGCGGGGATACCGAAACCACCTTCCAGAATGGCTATGCCTATTACGGCAGCGAGATGGACTGGACCGGCTTCGACAGCGGTGTCCGCGACATCCCGGCTCCGGTGCAGTCGTTCCTCGACGCATCGCTCAACGATGGCGTGCTGATCGAAAGCCTTGACCAGAATGCTGTCGAAGGTTTTGCCCGCCACCTGACCCCGCCGCGATTTGCAACGCTGCAGATCATCGGTGACCTGCGTCCGAACTTCTCGACCGGACTGACTGCCGGCACGGCTTTCGATGTCGGTAGCGATGGTCGTCTGGGCCTGGTCCTGACCGGCAATATCAGCAATAGCTTCCGCAATCGCGTTATCGCGCGCGAGGATGCGGGTCCGAACTCGCCAGACATCGCGCGCAGCGAAAACGAGTTCAAGACCGACAACAATATCCTGGTCAACGCCATGTTCGGCGTGGGTCTGGAACTCGGCGATCATACCTTCCGCTGGACCAATCTGTTCATCCGCGACACGGTGAAGCAGGCCAGCCTGAACACGATCGCAGACACCGAATTCCCGGACTTCGACTTCCTTCAGCAGAACACGGCCTGGTTCGAGCGCCAGTTGATCGACAGCCAGCTGGTTGCCGAGATGGAGTTCGATCGCCTGAGTGTCGATATGCGCGGCGGATTCGCCCGCACGGACCGAGAGGCGCCGTTCAACCTGACCTATACCTACGGCAAGCAGGACACCCCGCCTGCTTCCGCGCCTTGGCGCGGGGAGTACATGGTCGATCTCAGTCGCCAGATCGGCAGCGGCTTCCAGGAAACCGGCGTCGATGTGGTCTTTTCCGACCTTAACGAAGAGCTGTGGTTCGGCGGTATCGATATCAGCTATGAGGTTACCGACACGCTGACCGGTACGATCGGCTATGCCTATTCGGACACCGATCGCTATTCCGAACGTCGGGCGTTCAGCTTTGACGTCGATGTCGATCCGGCATTCTACGTCACCGATCCCGAAGTGGAAGGCAACGGATTCCCGGCCAACGGCCTTACCAGCCTGCAGCAGATCCTCGAGATCGCAGGCCTGCGATCGGCTCCTCTCCTGCTCAATGCGGCGACCTACAATCTCTTCGATGTCGGACTGATCGACCAGAACGCACTCGATCCGGCTTTCGGGGCGGAGCTGACCATCCACGGTGCCTATGGGCAATTCCAGTGGGTTCCGCTCGATACGCTGACCATCCAGGGTGGCGTTCGCTACGAAGATGCCACGCAGAGCACCACGCCGATCGGCGCGCTCAACACTGGTACTCCGGTGAGCAAATCGGACGATTACTGGCTACCGGGTGCAACCATCACATGGGAGGCAGCGGACGGGCTGCAGTTTCGCGCCAGCGGTTCGCGTACGATTGCCCGGCCGCAGTTCCGAGAACTGGTGCGTCAGCGCTACTTCGATCCGGAAACGAACCGCCAGTACAGCGGCAACCCTTTCCTGACCGACAGCGAGCTGACGAACTTCGAAGCTCGTGCGGAGTATTACCTGGATAGCCAGAGCCGCGTATCGATTGCCGGTTTCTACAAGGACATCAAGGATCCGATCGAAGTCTATGTGGGCCTTGTCACGGGCGATCGCTTCATCAGCTACGCCAATGCTCCGGGTGCCACGCTTTGGGGTGGTGAACTCGATGCCCAGTATAATGTCGATCTCTACAATGTCGGCGGGTGGTTCGAGACCAAGCAGATCGTCCTGCTTGCCAACTATACCTACACCCAGTCCGAATTGACGGTTGGCTCGAACGACACGGTCACCGTGGTCCAGGGTTCGAACGTGATTGTGGCACCGGCATCGACCTACTTTGCCGATGGCTCGCCGCTCGTGGGTCAGTCCGATCACCTGGTAAACTTCCAGATGAGCCTCGAGGACCTCGACAAGCTGCAGCAGTTCACCGTGCTGGTGTCGTGGGCGAGCGATCGCGTCACGCTGCGCGGTTCGAACGGTCTTTCCGACGTTGTCGAAGAGCCGGGTGCACAGCTTGACCTGGTCTATCGACAGGGGCTGGACCTGTTCGGCGTCGAAGCCGAACTCAAGCTCGAGGCGCGCAACATCCTCGGTACGGACCACAAGGAAACGCAGACCAACAATGCTGGCCTGATCCTGCAGAACAACAGCTACGATGTCGGTCAGAGCTTCTCTGCCGGTCTCTCGGTCACGTTCTGACAAGTCCCCGGCCATGGCCGGAAGCAAATAGAGAAGGGCTCCCGGTGTGAAGCCGGGGGCCCTTACTCGTTCCGAGGCGTGAGATCGGGGCAGAAATGGCCGGCAGTTCTGCCGGGAACGCAATCTTGGGGAAGGAATTGGCAGGCCGCGAGGCCGGTCAGGGCAGGTCTAGTACGTAACCCTTGCCGTGGACGGTGCGCAGCAAGTGGCCAGCCCCGACTTCGCGAAGGCCGAAACGCAGGCGCTTGATCCACACATCGACCGTGCGCAGATACTCGGGGTCTCCCGCCTTGCCGAGCGCATCGACGAGTTCCTGGCGTGTCAGGATGCGGTTTGGATTTTCGGCCATGAAGCGCAGCACGCGAAACTCGTTCGGGCGCAGGGGAATCAGCGTCCGCTTCCAGCGAGCCTGTTCGCCAGCGACATTGATCAGCAGGTCTGACAATTCGAGCGTTTGCCCGCCGACCGGCCGGCTGCCTGCCGAATGAAGCGCAAGCACGCGGTCGAGCATGGACTGCCGGTCAAGCGGCCCAACAGCATAATCGTCTGCCCCGGCCTTCAAGGCGCGGCGCCGGTCTTCGGCGTCTTCCGCTTCCAGCACCATGGTCACATGGGCGTCTGCCAGGCGCGGATCGGCGCGAAGGCGGCGGCACATCTCGAGGCCTGAGAGGTCGTCCATCACCCAGTCGACAAAGGCCCAGACGGAGCCCTCGACCAGTTTCTGCGGCCCCTGAGAGGTCAGCAGGCCGAAGGTGAACTCGGTCTCGCCGTTGGAGAATTTCTCGTAACGAGATGCGTCTGTGTCAGTGGTGAAAATACTGACGCGATCCATCGTAAAAGCCCTCCGCCCTGACGCGGACGATCTGCCATTCCGATGTGACTCTCATGTGACGCGAACATGCAGAATCTCCGCTACGCGGAAATCATTCAGCGGGAGCGAGGGCCAAGCGCCTTTTGAGGCCGACCGGACGGCATTTCGAGGCCAACCGAAGTCGAACAGTGACGGACCCCGATAGGGGGCGTCGTGCCTCAGTTTTGCAGGTAGGCTTGGCGGGTTTCCGAAAGAGCGATGACTTCGCGCGGGACGAAGGGGATGACCGGCGTTGCCTGGTAGTTGATCGTCAGCCTGCCGAATTGCGCGCCATTGGAAGTGCCACGCTGGAAGTCGATCGCGGTAATGCCCGCAGGATCGATCCCGTCCAGGTGAGCGCGCGTTTCGGCCACAACCTGTGCGGTCGTCGCATGCGGGTTGATCTTGGCAAAACGCAAGCCCTCGCCAACAGCGTGACGCAGCCCGCCCGATGTGTGCAGGACGATACCGAATTGTAGAATCCCGACCATCAGCGTGATGAGGACCGGGATTGCGAGGGCGAATTCGACGACCGCTGCGCCCTTCTCGTCTCTTGCGAATGTCCGCATCGTCACTGGATCCTCACCGTGCTATCACCGACCACCGAGAAGCTGGAATTGAATGCATCAAGACCGACCATCCCTGCCAAGGCAGTCCAGTCGAAGAACGGATCCACATCGTCGCGGATCGAGATGCTGACATAGCGCGCCGAGGCTTCGCCGCTCGCGCATCCGCCGTTGAAATTGTTCGAACGTACGCCGTTACACACGAGAAAGATCTGCGCGGTCACGTTTTCGGCCGCCAGACCCGAAGCGGCAATCGCCTCGGTCACGAGATAGGAAGTGTCGCCGTTCGTCGGGCGGACCGAAAGAGCATAGTCGGTTACGCGCTGCGCGGCTTGCTCCATGTCCATGCGCGCGCTGATCAGTCGCGACATGTCGATCGCGCCGAGCAGGAGCACCATCAGGACCGGCAGGACCATGGCCAGTTCGATAAAGGCCATGCCATCCTGATTGCGGATCAGGCGGATAGGGGACAGATGTTTGGGGCGCGGATTCATCGGTTTACTCCACGATGCGCATGCGGCGGCCCGACGTGTCGATATCGTCGTAATCGCTGGGACAATTGTTCGAGAACGATGTCTCGCCCGAAATGCTGATGCGATAGGCAACCATCAGCAGGCATTCGGAATGCTGGCCCGAACTGCCGTTGAAGCTCAGCGGGCCGTTGGGCATGTAGACGACCCCTTCCATGTTGAAATCGCTATCGCCGTTGAGCTTGCTGTCCTTCACCGCTCCGATCTGGTCCTGATAGACGAGGATGTTATACCAGGTTGCATCCTCGCTCTGGCTGGGAGCACGCAGGTCGACGTCGGCACCGCCGGCGAAATCGAGCGTCGAGACATTACCGTTGTTCTGGCCGGTCAGGATGATGGTGACGCCTTCGCCGGTGATCGAAGCCTGGCTGTTCACCTTCAGGTCGCCCTTGTCGATAATATAGACGCCTGGCGAGAGCACGGCATCGCCGCGGATCGTCAGCCCGTTGCAATAGCGGCCAGGCGAAAGCGTAACGCTCTCATTGGCGTTTACCGCGAAGTTGTTTTCCGAACAGCCTGCCGGGCTGGAGGGCGTGGTGAGGCCGCGCGAAGCCAGCGGGTCTTCCTGCGCCGCACTGTAGGGATTGAGATTCGTCGTCGACGGAATGTTTGAATCGGAATATTCGATCCCCCCAACCGCGGTCAGCGGAGAACCGGTAAGCCAGCTCGTTCCGTCGAGGTCGATCGCGTCGACGTCGACCGAATTGGCTGCAACGCCGCAAGTCAGGAGCACGTCTGCCGTACCTGCCAGGTTCACGCCGATACCTGTCTCGGCGAGCGAGATGATGCAGTGCTCGCCTTCGCTGACATAGGCGGCGACGGCGCGCGAATGAATGACAGGCGGGGAAGTGAGGAACAGGCTGGAGAAGGGCAGGCGCTTCGAAGTCGTGGCGATGACTTCCACCGCGGTATTGTTCGCGGCGTAGGCACCCGTTGCCGGAGGGCTGGTGACGCTCTGCACGGTAATCGCGGTGTTGGAATTCAGGCCGATATCATTGGTCGATGCGGCAGTGACATCGCGACCGGCCGACAGTGCATAGGCGCCCGCAAGTGCGCCGGAATCGACGGCCTGCTGCAACTGGCGCTTCCATAAATACCAGTAGACTGCATCGACTGCGAGGCCGGCGCCGCCCACCAACGACGCCGCGCCAATGGCGCTGACGGCGACGATGTTCGCGCGCGTGTCCTTGATGATCGACTGCAAGAATTGAAACATGTCCGGCCCCTCTTTCTTGGCCGAATCTTGCCTTGCAGCGTTAAGCCCCGCTTGCGGAGCGTGTTAAACACGAAGTTAAGCGCGATCACGCGCAGGAATCCGTGCTTCCTAGCAGCTTGTTTTCTGTAGCATTCGCGGAAGCAGATAGCCGGTGGCGGAGACGGAGGGATTCGAACCCTCGATACCCCGATAGAGGTATGGTTCCTTAGCAGGGAACTGGTTTCAGCCACTCACCCACGTCTCCGGACCGCAGCGGCTAGCAGGGGCGCGCTATAACGAGGGCATTTGCTGCCCGCAAGTACTGCTCCACATCGCTGCAAAGATTGCATTCCATTGTGCTTTTCGATTCGACTCACCGCAAAACGGACTCGGGTGGCCGCGCGTTCATTGCCGCTTCACCCGCGATGGATTCTCTTGCGCCGCTGAGAAGTCCTGCTTGCACGAGGAGGGTCGACGATGTTGACCGCAATCGCCGCGAAAACCCGCAAGACTGCGCTGGGCGCAGCCTTTGCCATGCTTGCCGCATTCACCGTCGCTCCGCTGGCGGCGCAGAGCATCGAAACGGTTGATCCCGACATGGCGATCGACGCCGATTTGGCGCAGACTGGCCCGGCAGCCAGTCCTGCGGATAGCACCGTTCCCAGCGGGGATACGGAGCTTCCCAGAGCGCGTTACGATTCGCAGGCATCGCCTTATGCAGGGCAGACGCTTGACCTTCCGGAGGAGGAAGTTCGCGAAGTCTATCCCGCGCCTGCCCAGGTTGCGGCGAACGAGGTTGCGCAGCCTGCTGCCGCAACCTCCGCATCTACCTATGGCGAGGATGACCTGATCGGTGCCGCCGAAGGCCTGTTCGGCCAGGGCGCAGAGGGCCTCGCTCGCCTTATCGAGGACATCCTCGAGAAACAGGGCGAGCCCAATGGATATATTGTGGGCCGCGAGGGCGGTGGCGCCTTCGTGCTCGGCGTTCGCTATGGTTCGGGCACCCTGTTCCACAAGGTCGAAGGCAACATGCCCGTCTACTGGACAGGTCCGTCCATCGGCTTCGATGCGGGTGCCAATGCGGGCAACACCTTTGTGCTGGTCTACAACCTCTACGACACGGACGAGCTCTACGAACGCTATCCGGCAGGCGAGGGACAGGCCTATCTCGTTGGCGGTTTCACCGCCAGCTACCTGCGCAAGGGCAATATCGTGCTGATCCCGATCCGTGTCGGAGCGGGTCTGAGGCTCGGCGTCAATGCGGGCTATATGCGCTTCTCGCACAAGCAGCGCTGGCTGCCTTTCTGAGGTCTCGCGGACACCGCGCGAAAAAAGGCGCGGGCCAAACCCAATTGACGCTTGCGACTGCGCGCATGCGGCGGCATTGAGCGCCCCGTTATGCTGGACAGACTCGAACAACAACCGCCCGACGCGCTGCTCGCGCTGATAAAGCTCTATGATGCCGACCCGCGGCCCGACAAGATCGACCTTGGCGTGGGCGTTTACCGCACATCCGAGGGCGCGACGCCGGTCTTCGGCTGCATCAAGGCAGCAGAGGCCATGCTTGTCGCGGAACAGGATTCGAAGGCCTATCTCGGTCCCGAAGGCGACATGGGCTTTGTTCACGCATTGATGCCGCATATCTTCGGTGGCGAGGATCCCTCTCAAGGCGGCCGGATCGAGGGCATGCAGACCCCGGGCGGAACGGGCGCGGTTCGCCTCGCCGTGGCGCTGGCCCAGCGCGCCGGTGTCGGCAAGGTCCTCATGGGCACGCCCAGCTGGCCCAACCACGCGCAGATTTTCGGGGACCTGGGTATCGAGATGGTCGGTTTCGGCCACGCCGCAGCCGACGGCACGGCCAATATGGACGAGCTGCGCAAGGCGCTGCGTAATGCCGGCACGGGCGATGCCGTGCTTCTGCATGGCTGCTGTCACAACCCGACCGGTATCGACTACACAAATGAGCAGTGGGACGAGATCGCAGATCTGCTCGTCGAGACGGGCGTGCTGCCGATCATCGACCTTGCATACCAGGGCCTCGGCCGCGGCATGGAAGAAGATGCCTATGGCATGCGTAAGGTGCTTGCCAGCGTGCCCGAGGCGCTGGTTGCCTATAGCTGCGACAAGAATTTCGGCCTCTATCGCGACCGCGTCGGCGCAGTCTACGCGATGACGCCTGATGCCGCGCAGACCACAGCCGTGATGTCGAACGGCCATGCGCTGGCGCGTGCCAACTGGTCCATGCCGCCCGATCACGGCGCTGCCGCGGTGCGGCTGGCGCTGTCGGACGATGCGACCGTGAAGCAGTGGCTCGACGAGCTGGATTCGATGCGCGCGCGTATCCTGCAGGTGCGCGAGAAGCTGGCCGCATCCTCCAATGCTGGCGGCGTCAACCTCGCCCCGCTGGGCGAGCAGAACGGCATGTTCGCCATGCTGCCGCTCTCCAAGGAACAGATCCAGAAGCTGCGCGACGATCACGGCGTCTACATGGCGGGTTCGGGCCGTATCAATGTCGCCGGTCTGACCATGGACAATATCGACAAATTCGTCGGTGCCCTGGCAGCGGTAAGCGGGTGACGCATGGATCGTCAGCCGCACCTTGAAGGGGAGCGGCTGATCCTGCGGCCGCTTCGGGAAAGTGACTGGGACGGGCTCTTCGCCGTCGCCAGCGATCCGCAAATCTGGGCGATGCACCCCATGCATGACCGCTGGCAGGAGCCGGTCTTCCGGGCATTCTTTGCCGATGCGCTGGCCAAGGGTGGCGCTTTGGCGGTAATCGAGAAATCGAGCGGAGAGATTGTCGGATCCAGCCGGTTCCAGGGCCATGACAACGCTGACGGTGGCAGCGTCGAAATCGGTTGGACTTTCCTTGCCCGCCGCCTTTGGGGTGCAGGCTACAACGCGGAAATGAAGCGCCTGATGCTGGCTCATGCCCTGCGCTTCGTCAGGCGCGTGGAATTCCATGTTGGCGAGGGCAACATCATCAGCCGCAAGGCAATGGAACATATCGGCGGAGGATTGACCGACCAGACGGATACGGTCGCCACGCCGCGTGGCCCGGTCGTGCATGTGATTTACGAAATCGGCCGCGAGGACTTTGCTTGCGGGCCGCTTTCGACCGCTTAATCCTCCGCGAAGGTAAGCCGCGCTGCCCCGATTCCCTGTTCACCTGCGACTGAATAATAGAGCCAGGCCGTTTCGCCTTCGTCATAGACGCCGGGATCGCGCAAGGCGTTCTCTGCGCCATAGGACATGCCACCTTGGGACTCTTCGATCGGCAGGTTGGCACCTTCATAGTCGCGTTCGGGCCGCAGCACTTCGCTTGGTGCGCTGGCGGTCCACTCGGTCCAGTCGGGCCGCAAGTCGACGGAGACGTGCATGATCCGCTCGGGCCGGTCGCCGACGGTGGTATAGAAAACATGCAGCGTGTCGCCGCGCCGCATCACGCCGGCATGGCGCATCTCGTCGAGGATCCGCGGTCCGGCCTCGAACGGCGGCAATCCGTTCTCCGAGCGCAGGAACTGCCCGCTGCGCAGCCAATCGGGATAGGCGGAAGGTTTGTCCGCCATGGCAAGGCCGTAGACCGCGCCTTCATATGTAAATGTCTTCATATAGGGCGGGGCGAATTCGTCGGAGACCTGCGTGAAGTTCAGCCCGTCCGTCGATTCTGCGAGGAAGGTTCGCTGGAAGTACGGCCTGCCGCCGTAATCCTCGCCCGGCTGTTCGATCGGTCCGTGGAAATACATCAGCAGGCGCTGATTCTCATCGTCTACCAGTACGTCCGGAGAGGCGATGTGGTGCAATGCCGTGGTCTGGTCGAGTTGCAGCGTACCCGGCTCGTAAACGGTCCATGGTCCGGCAGGATCGTCGGCATAGGCGAGGCGGATATAGGTGCCGCGGTGATGTGCGAAATACATGTAATACTGACCAAGCGGCTCCTCGATCCAGTCGGGCACGTGGATCACCACCGGACCGTCGATATTCTCGCCCAGCTCGCCTTCGAGCCCGGGCATGTCCGGAGCAATCACAGGTGCATCGCCAACACGTTCGGCCATGACCGGGCCGGGATCGGGCGCATTCGCAGTCTCCTCCGGCGGCTGGCAGGCCACCAGGCCGCAAGATGCCATCAGGGCAGCTAGCCTCTTCATCGCAATTCCTTCTCCCAACGAACTTCGCTTATCCTCTTGGGGCATGGGTATAGCGCAGGCGCTGGCGGGGCCAATCCCTTGCCGGGCAGCGACTTACCCTTGTCCTATTGCCCGGCCAGAGTGCATGGCAGGACCGTGAGCAACGACACAACAACCGAGCCGGGGCATATCTACCAGCAGCGCACCAAGCTGCGCGTCTGGGTGCGTTCGCGGCTTTGGGCGCAGGTCATCCTCGCGATGGTGCTGGGCGTTGTCGTGGGCACCGTGCTTGGTCCCACCACCGGGCTGGTGAGCGCGCAGACGGCTCAGACGCTGGGCGCTTGGCTGGCGCTACCGGGCAAGCTCTTCCTTGGCCTGATCGCCATCGTGCTGGTGCCGCTGGTGTTCTCCTCGATCATTGGCGGGCTTGCCAATGCTCCCTCCGCTGATGCCATGCGCAGTGTAGGCTTGCGGCTTGGTGCCTTCATCCTGCTGACCACGATGGCGGCGAGCTGGATCGGGGTTACGCTGGCGCAGCTGTTCAAGCCGGGAGAGGGGATAGAACGGCAGCTGCCGCCGGTGGAGCAGATGCCGGCCGACATGCAGTCCTTCGATTTCAAGCTGCTGCCCGACCTTGTGGTCGGCGTGCTGCCGACCAATCCCGCGGCCTCGGTGATCGAAGGCGATTTGCTGGCCATCGTGCTGCTGGCCCTGCTTGCGGGCGTGGCCGCCACGCAGGTGCAGCGCGAGAAGGTGGCGCCGTTCATCGCCCTGCTCGACGCGGTGATGTCGATCTCCATGACGGTGGTGAAATGGGCGATGATGCTGACGCCGCTTGCCGTCTTCGGATTGATGGCGCAGCTGATGATGCAGATCGGGCTCGGCTCGCTCTTCGGCCTCGCCTCCTATGTCGGCACTGTCATGCTCGGCCTCGTCCTGCTCTTCGCGGTTTACCTGGCGATATTGGTGCTGCTGGGAAGGACGACAGTCCGGGCCTTCTTTTCCGCTGCCGGGCAAACGCTGCTGCTGGCCTTCTCCACATCGAGCTCGTCGGCAGTGATGCCCAGCACGATCCAGGCGGCGCGCCGACTCAATGTGCCCGAGCAGGTGGCGAGCCTTGTCGTGCCGGTCGGCGCAACCATGAACATGGCCGGGACCGCTCTTTATCAGAGCGTGGCGATTCTGTTCCTTGCGCAAATGGCCGGGATCGAGATGAGCGGGCCCGAGATCATGCTGCTGGTCGCGACCCTGGTCGGTTCCTCGATCGGTGCGCCGGGTACGCCGGGTGTCAGCATCGCCATCCTTGCCAGCGTCGCAGCCGGGTTCGGTATTCCGTCGGAGGGGCTGGTCATCATCCTTGGCGTGGACCGCCTGCTCGACATGTGCCGCACGGTGGTGAACGTGACGGGCGACCTGACTGCGACCGTGCTGCTGAAGAGTTCGATTCCCGATGAGGGTGCGAACTAGGCTTTCAGGCTGGCCATGCGCTGGAGATAGCGCGCGACGGTATCGATTTCGAGATTGACCTCGCCGCCCTGGCGCAATTCGCCGAGCGTGGTCACTTCGGCGGTGTGCGGGATGATGTTGAGCCCGAAATGCACGCTGTCATCGGGGCGATCCTTGACCGAATTCACCGTCAGCGAAACGCCGTCCACGGTGATCGAGCCCTTTTGCGCCACGAAGGGCGCGAGTTCCTTGGGCGCGGCGATCATGGCGCGCATGGAATCGCCTTCCGGACGCCAGTCATTGACCACGCCCACGGCATCGACATGGCCAGTAACGATATGGCCGCCTAGTTCGTCACCCAGCCGCAGCGAGGGTTCGAGGTTCACGCGCTTGCCCTCGGTCCACATTTCCCCGGCGGTGCGCGAAACGGTCTCGGCAGAGACATCGACGGCAAACCAGCTCGCGCCTTTCTCGCCGCCTTTCTTCACCACGGTCAGGCAGACCCCCGAACAGGCGATGGAAGCGCCGATGGCGATAGTGTCCGGGTCGAATGGGCAGCTGATCTGCACGCGCAGATCACCGCGCTTCTCGACGCTTGCGATCGTGCCGATGGCGGTGACGATGCCGGTAAACATGCGTGCGTTCTTATCCTGCCCCTAGTGCTTGGCGGGGTGGTAGATGAACAGCTGGTCATTGCCAAGGCGGCGCCGGTCGGTGCAGGCGAATCCCGGTGGCGGACCACCGGCGGGCGCGGGGCCGAGATCGCCATAAGCGGGAATGCCTTCTCCCAGCGTGACGGGCGCAAGGTAGATCTGCAACTCGTCCACCAGCCCGGCCGACAGGAAGGCGGCGGCCGTTGTTCCCCCGCCTTCGACATAGAGATATTGCATATGTTCGAGGTCGAAGATGTCCTCCGGGGAGGAAAGCTTTTTCCAGCTTTGCGGGGCTTCGCTGCGCGTCAGCACAAAACGTTGCGGGGAACGATCCTCGAGGCCGGGTAGCCGCACATCGAGGCGTGGTTGATCGTTGCGCAAGGTGTTGCCGCCCACGCAGATCGCCTCGTTGAGCGCGCGCTGGCGGTGGACATGCGCGCGCGCAATCTCTCCGGTAAGCGTGACAGGCTTGCCCGAGAGCGGACCTATAAAGCCATCCTGCGAAACGGCGAGCTTGAGTGTGACATGCGGGCGGCCAAGCTTCTGTCGGGTGAGGAAACCGGCAAGGCTGGCGCGGCTCGGAGCATGATCGGCGATCGTAACCTCGACCCCGGCATCCCTGATCCGTTTTGCGCCAGTGCCATTGGTGCGCGGATCGGGATCGCCGCAGCCAATGAGCACGCGAGCCAGGCCGGATGTGGCGGCAAGGTCGGCACAGGCCGGCCCGCGCTGGGACTGGTGTGCACAAGGTTCGAGCGTGACATGCAGCGTGGCGCCGCGCGCCGCGTCACCGGCCTGTTGCAGCGCCACGGCCTCGGCATGGGGTCGGCCGCCCGCAGCGGTCCAGCCGCGTCCGACTACGATGCCCTCCCTGACCACGATCGCGCCGACAGCGGGATTGGGCGCGCTGAGCGGGCGGGCCCTCAGGCCAAGCGAAGCGGCGGCGTCGAGCCACCGTGCATCGTCATCCTTCGGCACTGCCGCACAATTCCTCGAAGGAGAGTTCCGGGTCGAGTATCGCGTCGATGACCGCGATCTCCGCTTCGGCTGCAGCCCGCTCGGCCTCCGCTTCCCGATTGATTGAATCGACATCCATGCCGGTAGCGCGACCGAGCGCCATATACATGTCGCGCCGAAGTTCGGCACGGCGGGCCAGCAGGTCCTCGCGCTCGTTCTGGCGCAGCTGGTTTTCGCAATTGGACCGGATGATCTGCTCGCGCGTGCGCGCCTCGTCATAGGTGGCGATCCAGGTGACTTCGGGCGGCCTCGGTTCGACGCGTTGGCTTTCGGGAATGAACAGCATGAACAGCGCGAAGGTTGCCGCAATCGCTACGCCAAGCACCGGCCAGCGATGCTCGCTCGGCTGCTGCCATACTTCGACGAAGTCGAGCACGGCCCGCTTGGGGGAAATCCTGCGCAGGAATTGCTTCATGGCGCGCTAGATAGGGGCTTGGGCTCGCCAGCGCCAGCCCCGCGCCCGGGCAGCGGTTTCAGCCGAATGCGGCGTAGAGCTGGCGTCCCTCGCGCTTGAGCCAGAGGTCCGCATGCGCGATGTCGTGCTCGTAAAGACCGCCCAGCAGGGCGTGGAAAGCGGGCGAGTGATCGAAATGGGCCAGGTGCGCGACCTCATGTGCAACGACCGATCGGCGCACGAAATCGGGGGCCATGATCAACCGCCAGTTGATACGGATGCAGCGCCCTGCCTCGCGCTCCCCGGTGCAGCTGCCCCAGCGCCTTTGCGCGCGCGATAGCCTGAGTTCGGGCATATCCTGGGCGCCGCGCTCGCAATAGAAGGCAAGGTCATTCTCAAGATGGCGAAGCGCCTCGCTTTCGAGCCAGCGCCTGATCCGTGCCTGAAGCGAATCCTGCGGCCCTCCGACATGTAGGGCGCCCTCTGCCAGCAGGGGTTTCCGCTTCGCTTCCTTCCGCCACGTCAGATGCAGCTGCTCCCCCCGATAGGGAATGCGTGCGCCCGGTTCGATGGTGATCGGCTTGGGGATGTTTGCAAGCTGCGCCTCGATCCACTCGATCCGTGCATTGGCGAAGACCAGCGCATCGCGCGTGCGGCCCCAGCGTGGCAGGGTGATCCTCAGTTCGCTTCCATCGGGAGCCAGGCGCATGGTCAGCCGCGTGGCGCGGGCATGGCGGCGGATGGCAATGGGCAACACACGGTCTGACAGGCTGACGGCAGGATTGCGGTGATCCTCACGCAGCCAGTCGATCATTGCCTGGCCCTCCTCTTGGGTTCCCAGTCGGTCAGGTGGTGCTCGAGAGGTCCGGCGTCGACCTCGCTCACCACGCGCCCGGCAACGCAGGCACCCGCCTCGATCATGGCCTGCTTGCTGCCGGTCAGCAGAGGATGCCATTCGGGCAGCGGCTTGCCCTCCGCGCGGCGGCGATAGGCGCAGCTCTTGGGCAGCCAGGGTACCTGTTTCACCAGTTTGGGGGTAAGGCGCAGGCAATCGGGCACGAAGGCCTTACGGTGGCGATAGTCCTTGCAGGTTGCCGTATTGGTGTCGAGCAGCTTGCAAGCCACGTTGGTCTCGGCGATTTCGCCGCTATCCTCATCTTCCAGCTTGTGCAGGCAGCAGCGCCCGCAGCCATCGCAAAGGGCTTCCCATTCCTCGCGCGAGAGTGCGTCGAGTTCGAGTTCCCAGAAGCGCGTCCTCAATGGACCCACTTCTCGAGTTCGGCGGCTACGCCCTCCGGCGATTCGTCGACAGGCAGGAGGGCGATGGGTTCGCCGCTGCGTCCCATCAAATAGCCGGCTCGGCTATGGTCCACGAGATATCCGTAAGTGCTGTCATCGGGGCCGCGTGAATAATAGACCGAGAAGTTCATGGCCGCCTGATCCACCTGCTCCGGCGTTCCGGTGAGGCCGATCAGATTGTCTCCGAAATTGGCGACATACTCGCCCACCTTGTCGGGCGTATCGCGCTTCGGATCGACCGTGATGAAGATCGGTTGAACCTGGGCAGCGAGGTCGGGTTCGCTTTCGGCAAATTGTGCATAGCCGCGCATCATCCGGTTGAGATCGAAGGGGCACACATCCGGGCACCAGGCGTAGCCGAAATAGACCATGCGGTATTGTCCTTCGAAATCGTTCCACCGCACGGTTTCGCCTGCCGGGTTGACCAGTTCGAACGGCCCACCAATGGCCGCGCCTTCGAGCGGTGGCGGCGATGCAGGCTCATCGCAGGAAGCGAGAAGCGGCAGGGACAGGAAGGCGACGATCCGGGCAAGCTTGTGCATGGGCATGACAAGCTGGTTCATGCTCTGCTAACGCGGGAGCGGCAAGTGCGAATCCCGCACGAAGGCGGGCTGTCCGCAGGAAATATCGCAGGAGATTGGGGTGGCCAGGGTCGCTCTTCGAAAATGGATCGCCACAATGGCGCTCGCATCGGCAATAGGTCTGGTGGCTCCGGCCCCTGTCTTTGCTCAGGCCGGTCTCTATTCCGAAGGCTATCAGTTCCTTCAGGCCGTGAAGGACAAGGACGGCGAAAAGGTTACGGAAATGCTTTCCACGCCAGGATCGACGGTGGTCAACGCGCGTGAACTGGGGACAGGCCGGTCCGCCATGCATTTTGTCGTCGAACGGCGCGACGTGCTGTGGATCAATTTCCTCAAGCAACAGGGCGCCAGTGTCGATATTCGCGATGAGGAGGGCATCACCCCGCTGATGCTGGCAGTGCAGATCGGCTTTACCGAAGGGGTCGAGCGGCTGGTCCAACACGGTGCGCGCGTCGATGTGACCAACGACCAGGGCGAAACGCCGCTGATGTACGCAGTCCATTCGCGCAATACCGAGCTGATGCGCATCCTGCTCGAAGCCGGGGCGGACCCTGATCGCAATGACAATTCCGGACGTTCCGCGCGCCACTATGCGCAGTTGCGCGGCGCCAACGATATCACGAACGAAATCATCACCCGCTACGAAGTGTCCGAAGATGAACGCGAAGGCGGTGGGGCAACCTACGGGCCGAGCTTCTGATGGCATTGGCCGAAGACGCCACGCTGGACGATATCCGCCATGCGCTGGCGCCCGAGATCGCGCGTGCTGCGGTGTTCGACGGCTGGAGCGATGCGGCGCGCGATGCCGCCGCCGATATGGTGGGGGCGGACAGCGAAGTGGCGCGTCTCGCCTTTCCCGGCGGCGCGATGGATATGATTGCGGCGTGGATCGAGACTATCGATAGCGCGATGGAAGCCCGCTTTTCAGATGGCAGCCTTGGCGACATGAAGATCCGCGAGCGGATCCGCTCACTCGTCTGGTTCCGGCTGGAGCAGCTTGCAGGCATGGAGGAGGCCGTCAGCCGCGCACTTGCCATCCAGGCTATGCCGCAGAACCTGGCCAAGGCGATGAGGCTGGGATGGTCCAGCGCCGACAAGATGTGGCGTCTCGCCGGCGATAAGGCGACCGATTACAACCACTATTCCAAACGCGCGATTCTTGCGTCGATCTATGCCGCGACGCTGGGTGTCTATGTAAATGACGAAAGCGCGGACAAGGCGGAAAGCCGCGGCTTTCTCGATCGCCGGATCGAAGGGGTGATGAAGTTCGAAAAGGCCAAGGCACAGTGGCTCGGCGGCAATCGCGAGCATTTCGATGTGGCGCGTTTCCTGGGCCGCCTGCGCTACCCGCAGAATTGATCGAGATCATTCTATTGCGAAGCAGTTGCAATTAGCGCGACTCTCTGGCACCGCGCCCGGAGAGAGACACATGACACTCGATTCACTTCCCCCGCTTCAGCGCGCCGAGATCGTGGCGGTCGACTGGCAGCAGCTTGCCCCCGAAGAGGCCAAGCGCCTGCGTGCGCTCGGTGTCGATGTGGGCGCGCGCATTGCCATCGCCCATCGCGGCATCTTTGCCGGCAAGGATCCCATCGCGGTGATGATCGGACGCATGACGGTGGCCCTTCGCCGGGTCCATGCACGGGCGATGACGGTGGAGCCGGTATGAGCGGTTTGCGAACGGCCGCGCTGGTCGGCAATCCCAATTCGGGAAAGAGCGCGCTGTTCAATGCGCTGACCGGCGCGCGCCAGAAGATCGCCAACTATCCGGGCGTGACTGTGGAGCGCAAGGCAGGCCGCATGTTCCTGCCTTCGGGCGAGCCAGTGGAACTCGTCGACCTGCCCGGTTCTTATTCGCTCGATCCTTCCAGCCCCGACGAGGAAGTCACCCGCCGCGTGGTGCTGGGCGAGTTCGAGGGGCAGGCCAAGCCGGACGTGCTGGTCATCGTCGTCGATGCCGGCAATCTCGAGCAGCATCTCGTCTTCGCGCAGGAGCTGATCGGTCTCGGCCAGCCCACGGTGATCGCACTCAACATGGTCGATCTTGCCGACCGGGACGGGCTGGTGATCGATCCCGCCGCCCTGTCCGATGCGCTCGGCGTGCCGGTGGTCTCCACTGTTGCCGTGAGGAAGCGCGGCCTCGATGAACTGCTCGCCGCGATGGGCGATGCCGGTTCGCAGGATGTCGGCCAGCGGCACGATGTAGCCCATCTGACCCTTCCGGAGCGGCGCCTCAATGCGCGCAACATCGCCAAGGGCGCAATCCTTTCGGAAACGAGCACGCACCAGCTTCATGCAAGGCTAGACAAGGTCCTGCTGCATCCCTGGTTCGGCCCGGTGATCCTGTTCGGCCTGCTCTTTGTGATATTCCAGGCGGTGTTTGCCTGGGCCGATCCGTTTATCGGCATGATTGAGGGTGCGATCGATGGCACCATCGGCTTTGTCCAGGCGAACATGGCCGAGAGCTTCCTCCGTGACCTGATTACCGAAGGCGTGCTGGCCGGTGTCGGCAGTGTCGTCGTCTTCCTGCCGCAGATCATCATCCTCTTTGCTTTCATCCTGGTGATGGAACAGTCGGGATACATGGCGCGCGCCGCTTTCATCATGGACCGGCTGATGGCCTATGTCGGCCTTTCGGGCCGCAGCTTCATCCCGCTGCTTTCGAGTTTTGCCTGTGCCATTCCAGGCATCATGGCGACGCGCAGTATTTCGGATCCGAAGGACCGGCTGACCACGATCCTGATTGCCCCGCTGATGACCTGTTCGGCGCGCTTGCCGGTCTATGCGATCATCATCGGCGCCTTCATCCCGGCTACCAGCGTCGGTCCCGGCATCGGCCTTCAGGGCCTTGTCCTGTTCGGCCTCTATATCGCCGGGATCCTGGGCGCGATGATTGCCGCACTTGTCCTTCGCATGACCGCGACCAAGGGGCAGGCCTCGGGTTTCATCATGGAAATGCCGCGCTACCAGTTGCCGCCGATCCGCGACCTGCTGATTGGCCTGTGGCAGCGTGCCTGGGTGTTCCTGCGCCGCGCCGGTACAATCATCTTTATGGCCACGGTTATCCTTTGGGTTCTGCTCAGTTTCCCCAAGGCGCAGCCCGGCGAAAGCCAGGTCGATGTCTCGATTGCCGGACGGATTGCCGACGGTCTGCATGTCGTGATGGAGCCGATCGGCTTTAATCGCGAGATCAGCCTGGCGCTGATCCCCGCCATGGCCGCGCGCGAAGTGGCCGTATCGGCGCTGGCGACGACTTATGCCGTCGATGCCGAGGACGAAGAGGCAGAGGCTGCCGGGCTGACGCCGCGCCTGCAGGCCGACTGGTCGCTGCCGACCGCGCTGGCCTTCCTCGCCTGGTTCGTCTTTGCCCCGCAATGCCTGTCGACGATCGCTGTCGCCCGGCGCGAGACCAATGGCTGGAAATGGCCCGCCTTCATGGTCGCCTACCTGTTCGGGGCAGCCTATCTGTTTGCCGGCTTGACCTACTGGCTGGCGGTGGCGGCAGGATTGTAACCGCAATCTGGGGAAAGCCCGGTCACCGGGTGGCGACTCACACGGCCATCAGATAAGCCTTCCCTTCACACAGAGAGGAAAGAGATTCGATGGCCGGCAGCCTCAACAAAGTCATGCTCATCGGCAACCTTGGTGCCGACCCCGAAATCCGTTCGTTCCAGAATGGCGGCAAGGTCTGCAATTTGCGTATCGCCACTTCCGAGACCTGGAAGGACCGGGACGGCCAGCGTCAGGAACGCACCGAATGGCACAGCGTGGCGATCTTCTCCGAAGGGCTCGTCCGCGTGTGCGAGAACTACCTGCGCAAGGGCTCCAAGGTCTTCATCGAAGGACAGCTGCAGACCCGCAAGTGGCAGGACCAGAACGGCCAGGACCGCTATTCGACCGAGGTCGTGCTGCGTGGTTTCAACGGCACGCTGACCATGCTCGATGGCCGTGGTGAAGGCGGCGGCGGTGGAGGCGGCAACTGGAACCAGGGCGGCGGTGGTTCGTCCGGCGGCTCCGGTGGCGGCTGGAACCAGGGCGGTGGCGGATCGGGCGGTTCGTCGGGCGGCTCTTCGGGCGGAGGCTCGAACTTCGGTGACGACCTCGACGACGATATCCCGTTCTGATCAGTCCTTCTTCAGCCCCTTAAGCGCTTGCTGCAGCGGTCCATCGGGAGCCTTCTCGCCGAGTTCGTGCATTTCGCGGAAGGTATCGGCATCGGGCCCGGTGAGATAGGGATTGATCGCGAGCGCGAGGCTCTGCGCCACCGCTTCGCCAAGGTCGAAGGCAGTGCCGCTGTAGAAGATCTCGTCGAGATCCTCGTCCTCCAGCTCGACTTCCTCGTCGGGCGTGGCCGAAGCGCGTTCGGGCACGAAGCGGAAAGCAATCTGCTCGTCGAGCGAGACCGGCAAATCCTCGCCGGTGACCGCGCAGGGCTGGACGTAGTCGGCCGAGAGCTTGCCTTGTACCTGAACCTCATCGCCCTTTTGTTCGAGCGTGACCTCGGCTTCCAGCCTGCCGATGCTGGTCAGGTCGAAGCGTGTAGCAAGCGCTGCGCGCTCGGCCTCGTTCGCCGACAGCGCCACGGGGCGGTCGGAGATTTCGCGCAGATCCACCCTGTGCGAGAATTCGGGAGGGGGAAGCGTGCCGGTCATTGCGCAATCCTGCCGGCCAGAACGTCGTCGTCGCTGCGCGCGGCAAGGTCTCCGCCAAGCGCACGCAGCTTGACCGCGAGGTTCTGCGGGTCGGGATTGTCGGACCAGTGGACATTGCGTTCGAGTACGCCGGCAAGCTTCTCCATGTCGTCTGTCTGGAAGGCATCGCGCAGCGCGCCGAGCCTGCCGCCAAGCGCACTCATCAGCTTGCCCATATGCTTGCCGACCATCAGGTCTCCCACGCCGCTTTCGCGCAGTTGCCCGTCCATGTCTTCAACGAACAGTTCGGTCAGCAGGGCGGATTTGCGATTGAGGCTGCGGCTTTTCTCCATGCGCAGCATGACCGTGGCGAGCACGTTGACCACCATGTCGAAGCGCCCTTCGACCGTGTCGGCCACACCGCTCCTCGCATAGTATTCGGGCAGGCGGCTGATCTCGATCACGCGGAACCACAGCGGGCGGACTTCTTCGCGGGGATCGGGCTGGGTGCCGAAGAGGCGGGACAGAAAGGACATGAAGCAGGTGGATCCGGTTGTTAAGCCACTATTCAATGGGCAGGGGGTCAACAGCCATTTGGGCAAGCACATTGCACCCAAGCGCGCCAGCCCCTAAGGCTTGGGTCGAGATATAGGGAGGATGGACTGCGCCGCAATATCTGCTGCCGGACCATACTTCAGGAAATGCGGAAGGTTTGTCGGTAATGCACTCCACCATGCGGATCGGTTTGGTCACAGGGACCATGGTCCTTGCCTCGATTGGTCTTTCTGGCTGTTCCTCCATCGAACAGCAGCGCGGTTTCCTGGTCGACCAGGTGCTGGCCGCATCCGTCCAGCCCGGCATCGACAACAAGGAATCGGTTCGCGGTACCTTGGGCCAGCCCACGCTGACCAGCCAGTTCGGTGACGAGATCTGGTACTATGTCTCCAGCCGCACGGCACAAAAGCCCTTCACCACGCCCAAGATCGACCAGCACCAGGTGATGACCGTCACCTTCGACGAAGCCGGCAATGTCGCCACTTTCGAGACGACGGGCATGGAAAACGTGGTTCGCTTGCGGCCCAACCGCAACGAAACGCCGACGCTCGGTATCGAACGCGGTCTGCTCGAGGACCTGTTCGGCAATATCGGTCAGGTCGGGGTGCCCGGCGGCGTCTGATCCTACCCGCGCGGCTTTGCTTGAAGGCGCGCCGAACCTGCCCCATATCCCGCTCATGGCAGATCAATCGAATAGCCACGGCCTGATCCAGTGGCACGGAACCACCATCATCGGCGTCAAGCGCGGCGGCAAGACCGTCATCGCGGGCGACGGACAGGTGTCCATGGGCAATACGGTGATGAAGCCCAATGCCCGCAAGGTCCGCCGGATCGGTGAGGGCGAGAAGGTGATCGCCGGTTTTGCCGGAGCCACTGCCGATGCCTTTACCCTGTTCGAACGGCTCGAACGCAAGCTCGAACAGTATAACGGACAGCTGCTGCGCGCCTGTGTCGAACTGGCCAAGGACTGGCGCATGGACAAGTATTTGCGCAATCTCGAAGCCCTGATGATCGTCGCCGATGCGGACAGCATGTTGGTGCTGACCGGCAATGGCGACGTGCTCGAACCCGAGGGCGGCATTGCCGCGATCGGATCCGGAGGCAATTACGCGCTCGCCGCGGCGCGGGCACTATCCGATTACGAGAAAGATGCCGAGCGGATCGCCCATCGCGCCATGGCGGTGGCGGCGGATCTGTGCGTCTTCACCAATGACCGCGTGACGGTCGAAACGATTTAAGAGCTTTATGGAAAACCTGACTCCGAAGGCGATTGTCGCCGCCCTCGACGAACACATTATCGGCCAGAAGGATGCCAAGCGCGCGGTTGCCGTGGCGCTGCGCAATCGCTGGCGCCGCCAGCGCCTCGCGCCCGAATTGCGCGACGAAGTAACGCCCAAGAACATCCTGATGATCGGCCCGACCGGCTGCGGCAAGACCGAGATCAGCCGCCGTCTTGCGAGGCTGGCACAGGCGCCTTTCGTGAAGGTCGAGGCGACCAAATTCACCGAGGTCGGTTATGTCGGCCGTGACGTGGAGCAGATCGCTCGCGACCTCGCCGAAGAAGCGATCCGGCTGGAAAAGGACCGTCGCCGCGAGGCGGTGCGCGAGGCTGCCAGCCAAGCTGCGATGGAGCGCCTGCTCGATGCGCTGGTCGGCGAAAGCGCCAGCTCGGCGACGCGCGAAAGCTTCCGCCAACGCATCGTCGAAAACGCCATGAACGATACCGAGGTCGAGGTCGAGGTGACTGACGCCCCGCAGGCACAGATGGACATTCCCGGCCTTGGCGGCGGTGCGACCATGATCAATTTGTCCGACATGATGGGCAAGGCTTTCGGCGGCGCGCCCAAGAAGAAGCGCAAGCTCAAGGTTCCCGATGCGTGGGACAAGCTGGTCGATGAAGAAGCCGAGAAGCGCATGGACCAGGATGACGTTGCCCGCGTCGCCCTGCAGAATGCGGAGACGAACGGAATCGTCTTCCTCGACGAGGTGGACAAGATTGCCGTTTCCGACGTGCGCGGCGGGTCCGTTTCGCGCGAAGGCGTGCAGCGCGACCTGCTGCCGCTGATTGAGGGAACCACGGTTGCCACCAAATATGGCCCGATGAAGACCGATCACGTGCTCTTCATCGCCAGCGGTGCCTTTCACGTCGCCAAACCGTCCGACATGCTGCCCGAATTGCAGGGCCGATTGCCGATCCGCGTCGAACTCCGCAGCCTCACCGAGGAAGATTTCGTGCGCATCCTCAGCGAGACCAAGGCCAATCTGGTTGAGCAGTACAAGGCGCTGATCGGCACGGAGGACGTTACTGTCACCATGACCCAGGATGCCGTGGCCGAGGTTGCACGCATTGCCGCGCAAGTGAATGAAGGCGTCGAGAATATCGGCGCGCGGCGCCTGCAGACGGTGATGGAAAAGCTGTTCGAGGAACTGAGCTTCGATGCCGAAGACCGCAAGGGCGAGGCCGTGACGGTCGATGCCGCTTATGTGAAGGACAAGCTGTCCGAACTCGCCAGCGATACCGACCTCAGCAAGTACATCCTGTAACGGAGACCCGAGCCATGTCCCGCCCGCCCGAGGGTACGCTGCCCTATCGCCTGCTCACCGGAAAGGACGACCGGGCCTTTTGCGAGAAGGTGTCCAAGGCATTGGAAGATGGCTGGCAGCTCTATGGCGAACCGCGCATGTCCTATGACTGGTGGGGCTGCAAGATGAAGGTGGCGCAGGCCGTGGTCTGGCCCGGTTATTTGCCCAAGGAAGACTAGCGCGTCCTCAACTGCACCAGGCGCACCAGAACCATGCCGGCGGGCGGAAGGCGGTGATGACCCGGCCAGCGGCAATCACGCCGAGCCAGCTGAACAGGCTCACCATGGCAAAGATGCGTACGCGCGCGGGAAAGGGCTGGTGCGGGATCGCTCCGCGAACCTGCTTCCAGGTGGTCAGGTAGAAGGCCAGCATGTTGATTCCGGCGAGCGCGATCAGCGCCATCTTTAGCTGGAAGGCGGGATTGTAGAGATATTGGTCGGGCGAGGAACTGACGAAGATCGTCCCGCTCGCCGCGCAGAGCAGGAAGCCAAACACACCGAACGGGATGAAGCGGTGCATGGCGGGCAGAGAAAGCCCCTTGAGGCGGCCCATCATGCGCAGGTCGAACATCCCCACCGCGCCGAACAGCAGGCACACGCCGGAAAAGTGCACGATCTCGGCAATCGGCCAGCCCCACGCAGAATAGGCGATGTCGAACAGGCCGGTGTCGATCGACCATGTGACGATGGCGACCGGGTCGAGCACCTCGTCCACGGGATAGGCGGCGCTCAAAAGTCGAGCTCCGTCGTCATCAATATGGAGTTGGTATAGAGCAGCATCTTGCCCGCCGCGACGCCCGCAATCCACAATAGCAGCGAGGCGAGCGCCTGCAGCTTGACCATGCCAACCGGCTCCATCTTCTTGCCGAAACTGACGCGCGCGACATGTTGCAGCAGCAACGCCGCGGCGATCAGGTAGATGAACTTGAGTGCGAAGACCCAGTTGGTCAGCGCCTTTGCCGGGTAGCCGAAGAGCAGCCCGATACCTGAGATGATCGCCAGCACGGCACCGAACTTCATCCATGGGAAGATCATGCGGAACTTGTCCAGCTCGGCACCCTTGGCGATGCCCAGCACGCGCAAATTCACCACGATCCCGCCGCCGACTAGGAAGGCCATGCCCCAGGCGTGGAAGATAAGCAGGACGAAATAGGCGTAGAAATCCTCGCGTACGAATACGCTCAGTCGAGTTTGCTCGAGCCAGGCCAGTACATCCATCATCCCGGCGCCAAGGTTAACATGGCTCGTGCGGATGTCGAATGGCAATGCCTATCGCGTCTTGTTGCGCCGCTTGATTCGGCTGAGTGCCTGGGGTGTAATGCCGGTATAGGAGGCGAGGTCGGCCTGGCTCACCCGCTCTGCCACATGCGGCATCTCTGCAAGCAGGTTTGCATAGCGGTCCTCCGCGGACATGCTCAGCAGTTCGAATTCGCGCCTTTCCTTGCGCCTGCCATAGGCAGCAAGGAAACCCACCAGGCTGTTGGCCAGGGCAAGATCCCCTTGCGCGGCCTCTGCCAGCTGTCGGTAGGGCAGGGCGATCACCTCGCTGTCCTCGATAGCGACAAGGCTGAATGTGCACGCCTCCCCGTCGAGCATTGCCACCATGCTGCCGATCACCGATCCTTCGGGCAGGAAGGACTTGATGTGCTCCCTGCCGTCCTCGCGCAGGTAATAGGCTTTCAGCATGCCTGTGGAGACGAGATAGGCAGACGAATCCACGTCGCCCTGCAGGAACAGGTGATCGCCTTTCGCGAGCGAGATCGGGCGCCCGGCCTGCTCCACGAATTGCTGAAAGGACGTCAAATGAACCTCGGTTAATTACACCGGCGCAGCCATGGCCGATATCCTACAGCCATGGAACTCGACAACAAAACCCTCGTCCTGACAGGTGGTAGCTCCGGAGTGGGATTTCACATCCTGCACCAGCTCGCGCCGCGCTGTACGATCATCAACCTCTCGCGCAGGGCGCCGGATGCGGCTGCACTGCCTGCGGGATCGACCTTCGAGCATATTCCGACCGATCTTGCCGATCGCGGGAGTGTGCGCGAGGCGATTGAACGCATCGGCGATCATGCGCCGAAAGGCGTCGACGGGATCATCAATTGTGCCGCGGTGCAGTTCACCCCGCGCCTGACTGATAAGGATTTCGACTTCGACAGCATCGCCCGCGAGATCGCCATCAACCTCACCAGCCCGATCGAACTGGTCGCCGGCCTGCTCGATGGATTGCGAGCGCGGCCCGAGGCTTTCATCCTCAATGTGAATTCGGCTCTGTCCATCGTGCCCAAGCGGGAGTCGGCCGTCTATTGCGCCAGCAAGGCCGGACTGGACAATTTCTCGCGCGGGCTGCGCGCGCAATTGCGGGGCAGCAATGTCGCGGTGATGCAGGCCTTCCTGCCACTGGTCGATACGCCCATGACCGAGGGGCGGGGCAGCGGGAAGCTCTCGCCCGACCAGGTGGCGCGGCTGGTGATCGCCGGGATCGAGAAGGGCAGGCTCGACAACGATATCGGCAAGGTTCGTCTGCTGCGCTGGATCAACCGGCTTGCGCCCGGCCTTGCCCGCAAGATCATGCAGAAGGGCGATGGTTGATCGCGCGCTGCATCAAGGATGCGGAGCGAGGCCGATCTCTACGCCGGTCTTGTCGGTCAGGGCGAACTTGTCGACCAGGTCCGCGCTCGCCTCGTTAAGGCCGACCACCTGCACGCTGCGGCCATTGCGACGCATGCGCTCGACCACCTTGTCGAGCACGTCCACGCCCGAGATGTCCCAGAAATGCGCGCGAGAGACATCGATCACAACGTGGTTGGCCGGATCGGGACGCTCGCTCTCCCGGCCAAAGGCTTTCGAGAAGCGGTCGACACTGGCGAAGAAAATCTGCCCGGTCACGGTATAGGTGGCGGTCTGCTCGTCGCGCACACGCGTCACGCCGAACATCGAACGCACCTTGCCGGTGAAGAAGATGCCCGACAGCAGCACGCCGACCAGCACACCCAATGCGAGATTGTGCGTCGCTACGACCATCACCACGGTCGCCAACATGACAACGCTCGACTGCCAGGGGTGATGGCGCAGGTTCGGGATCGAGTTCCAGCTGAAGGTACCGATGCTGACCATGATCATCACCGCCACCAGGGCGGCCATGGGGATCTGCCCGACAATCGGGCCCAAAGCAGCGAGCAGGATCAGCAGGGTCAGGCCGGCAGTGAAGGTCGAGAGCCGTCCGCGACCGCCCGAGGTGACGTTGATCACCGACTGGCCGATCATGGCGCAGCCACCCATGCCGCCGAACAGCGCTGCGACCACATTGGCCGCGCCCTGGCCGCTGCATTCGCGCTTCTTGTTCGAATCCGTATGCGTCATGTCATCGACGATCTGCGCAGTGAGCAGGCTTTCGAGCAGGCCGACAGCCGCCATCGTCGCCGCATAAGGAGCGATGATCTGCAGCGTCTCCCAGTTCAGCGGCACGTCGGGCAGGACGAAATAGGGCAGGCCTTCGGGCAGTTCGCCCATATCGCCAACCGTGTTCACATCCATATCGAGGCCGATAGTGATTGCCCCGACCACGATGATCGCCACCAGCGGGCTGGGTACGGCCGTTGTCAGCTTGGGAAGCAGGTAGATGATCGCCAGTGCGCCCAGAATGAGCGGGTAGGTGACGAAGGGCACGTCGATCAGCTGCGGCAGCTGCGCCATGAAGATCAGGATCGCCAGCGCATTGACGAAGCCGGTGATGACCGAACGAGAAACAAACTGCATCAGCAGGTCGAGACGCAGAATGGCAGCGACACCCTGGAAAATGCCCATCAGGATCGTCGCGGCGAAGAGGTATTCCACGCCATGATCGCGCACCAGCGGCACCACCACCACGGCAACGGCGGCGGTCGCTGCCGAGATCATGCCCGGCCTCCCGCCGGTGAAGGCAATTACCATGGCAATGGCGATCGAGGCATAGAGGCCGACGCGCGGATCGACGCCGGCAATGATCGAGAAGCCGATGGCTTCGGGGATCAGAGCGAGGGCGACGACGATCCCGGCGAGGATCTCCTTGCGCGGATTGGCGAGCCAGTCGCGCTTGAGCGCGGCCATATCGATCATGATGTGCGATCCATGGATTGGGCGCGCCCGATCCATGCAGGCGCGCGGTAAAGTTTCTGCGCGCCCTATCCTTCGCTATCGCAGCATAAGCAAGCCAAAGCGGGTGAATTTATTGCAACTGCCCTTGCGGGGCGCATTGTCGCGATCGGCTGGAAACGCCTATTCCGCGTACCAATAGGTCGCGTGGCAGACTGCGCACTCACTATCCATATTTGCCACAAGTTCGCCCGCCGTGTCGATATCGCGGGCCTTGGCTGCGGTCTCGAGCGCGCGGGCCATGGTGGCGAATTCGGTTGCTTCGCGGCGGAATCCGTCGGGATCGGCGTCGATGAAGCCCTGTACGGCTTCCATCGAGACTTCGTATTCCTCGGTCGCCATATTGCCGGGAGCGGCGGCGCGGATTTCGGTCGCATTGGCCATTTTTTCGCCCGCAATTGCGAGGTCGCCTGCTGAAGCGGCGAGCGCATCCCACAGTTCGGGCGTCATCAGCGCAGCATCGAGCCCGCCCGTATCGTTCATCGCATTGTTGCCCACATCCCAGACGCCGACGATGGCCGGGTTCACTTCCGCCTGCATGGTGTGACGCACGAAGAGCGGCTCGACATCCTGCGAGGCGCCGGTGGTGGCGCAGGCCGCGGCAAGCACGGACAAGGTGGCGATGGTCAGGGGCTTGGAAACGCGCATGTGATCGATCCTCTTCATTCGGCAGCTTGGTCAAGCGAGTCTTCCTCGCTCAATTGCCGCGTCCACATTTCGGCATAAAGGCCGTCATGACGCAACAACTCGCCATGATTACCCTGCTCGCAAATCTGTCCACCCTGAATGACGTAGATCAAATCGCTATCGGCAATGGTCGACAGACGGTGCGCGATCGAGATCGTGGTACGTCCGGCGGACACGCGCTTGAGCGTGCCGAGAATGTCCTGCTCGGTACGCGTGTCGAGCGCGCTGGTCGCCTCGTCGAGCAGCAGGATTGGCGGATCTTTCAGCAGCGTGCGGGCAATGGCGACGCGCTGCTTCTCCCCGCCCGAGAGCTTGAGGCCGCGTTCGCCCACTTCGGTTTCGAGGCGTAGGGGCAGCTTCTCGATAAAGGGCCAGATCGCGGCATCCTGCGCGGCGCGGATGATAGCCTCTTCGCTCGCCTGCTCGCGGCCATAGGCGATGTTGTAGCCGATCGTGTCGTTGAACAGCACGCTATCCTGCGGGACGATGCCGATATGGCGGCGCAGACTTTCCTGCTGCACCTGAGCGATATCCTGTCCGTCGATAAGGATGCGGCCTTCCCACGGATCGTAAAAGCGGAACAGCAGGCGCCCGATGGTGGACTTGCCCGCGCCCGATGGGCCGACCAGCGCGACATTGCCTCCGGCGGGGACATCGAAGCTGAGGCCGTGAAGGATCTTGCGGTCCTTGTCATAGCCGAAATGGACATTGTCGAAGGTGAGGGTGGGGCGCGTCACCACCAGTGCAGGCGCGCCGGGCACGTCCTCGACCTCGACGCCCGTATCCATCAGTTGGAACATCTCCGCCATGTCGACCAGGCCCTGCCTGATCGTGCGATAGACCCAGCCGAGCATGTCGAGCGGGCGGAAGAGCTGGAGGAGGTAGGTGTTCACCAGCACCAGATCGCCCACGGATAGGCGCCCCTGGCTCCAGCCCCACACGGTCCAGGCCATGGCCACGCCCATCATCACCTGCAGTATGAAGGCCTGCACGATATTGAGCAGGGCAAGCGAATTGTCGGTCTGGATTGCCGCCTCGGCATAGGCATGGGCGGAAGAAGCATAGCGTCTGCGCTCGCGTTCTTCGGCACCGAAATATTTGACCGTCTCGTAATTGAGCAGCGAGTCCACCGCGCGGGACATGGCCTGCCCGTCGAGGCGATTCATCTTCGCGCGCAGCTTGGTGCGCCATTCGGTGATGCGCTGGGTGATCCAGATGAAGGCGACGATGGTGACGGCGGTCGCGGCGACGATTTCCCAGCCGAACAGCGTGTAGAAGATCACCGCCACCACCAGCAGCTCGATGGCCGTCGGCATGATGTTGAACAGCAGGAAGTAGATCATATTGCTGATCGACTTGGTGCCGCGCTCGATCACGCGGGTGATCTCACCCGTGCGGCGCGAAAGGTGAAAGCGCAGCGATAGCTTGTGCAGTCGTTCGAACACGTCCTCGGACAGGCCGCGCACGGCGTCCTGTCCCACGCGGTTGAAGATCATGTTGCGCGTCTGGTCGAAGAAGGTGGTGGCAAAACGGCCTGCGGCATAGGCGACCACTAGCGCGATGGCCGCCCACATGGCCGGCTCGCTGCTTTCATCCGCCATAGTGTCGACCGCGCGGGCATAGGCAAAGGGAACCGAAAGCACGATCGCCTTGGCGACGATCACGAACAAAGCGGCGATGAAGATGCGCCAGCGCAGATCCGGCCTGTCTTTCGGCCAGAGATAGGGGAGGAAGCGGCGGACAGTGCTCCATCCGGCCTGCTCCAGCAGTTCCTGCTTTTCCTTTTCGCTACGCGCCATGCCCCCTCAAGTGGAGGCTGGTGCGGCACGCGGCAATAGGGAAAGCCTATCTGTCGGAGAAGCGGCCCGAGACGCCGAAGCTGCGGATAGGCGGCAGACGCGATCCTTCGGGCAGGTCGAACAGCACACGGCGGCTGGCGAAATCGATGGCTACGCGTTCGAACAGGCGCAGCTCGTTCATGCCCAGGATCATCGCCGGTTCCTCATCGAGGTCGAGCGCGGCGAAGAGCGGGGATTCGGCAAAGGCGATATGGAAATTGGACAGGTTTGCGCGGTCCAGTTCGAGCGTGCGCGCCACGCGGGTGATGCCGTTGGCCTGTACGCCATTGATGTCGGTCATCTCTGTCTCGACGCTGCCCTGCTTCCGGCGCAGTCTTTCGAACAGCGCATCGTTGCCGATCGAGCCTTGGGCCCCGGTATCGATGATGACCGCCGTGCGCACGCCATCGATGCGCGCCCGTGCAATGATCAGCTGTTCGCCGATCCGCCTGGCGCGGACCACGATATCGAAACCGCGATTTTGCCGGCTTCCGGACGAATCGGCGACTTCCATGATGAGGTTCTGGAAATCGAGCAGGACGCGCCGGTCCTGCAGTGAGTCGAGACCCAAAATGCCGTCCGCGCCGCCAATATTGCTGCTTTCCACCAGCGCGGCGAGCGCATCATAGCGCTCGCTGCTCCCGTAGGAGAGGCGCGGGACCATGGTCGTCTGTACTTCACGGCTGCTGGCCATGCCAACCAATGTGGCGGTTTCCCGGTCGTTGAGTTGCAGCATGTCGGCCAGCGCATGCGACATCACCGTGGCCTGTGCGCCGGTATCGATCATGAAATCGAAAGGCCCCTGACCATTGATCATGACCGGCACCGTCATGCGCCGATAGCGCTCATCCTCGAGCATGATGATCTCGGTGGCGGCCTCATCTGCGGCGGCGACTATTTCGGTTTCGGTGACTGTGGCGGCGGACGATCCAAAAAAGGCCAGCGCGCCGGCAATGCCAAGCCAGCTCATGCGAACTCTCCTGCTCCGGCTCCTGATGGCCGGATATTCGATGAACTTATCACGCCATTGCGTGCGGCCAAAATCGGGCTTTGGACCGTATGCTCAGCGGAACAGGATCGGGCGCAGCTTTTGCGGCCAGGGCAGGGCGCTTGCCATGCCGATGATCTCCTCGAAGGCCGGGTGGCGCATCAGGAACAGGCTGGCGAACCAGCAAAGCCCGCCCGCCAGCGTCGCGGTGACAAGCATGAAGAAGCCGATTTCCGAAGGCCCCGAGATGAAGGCATAGGTGAGTGCTAGCGGAGCCAGCGCAGCGGCCGATGCCAACGTGCTCTGCAGGTAGATGCGCAGCAACTGGCCGATGTCGAACTTGACCACATCGTGCAGCAGGCGGGCATAAAGGAACAGCCAGCACACGCCGTAGGCAAGGCGCGACAGGGCCGCGCCTTCCACGCCCCACATGCAGCCCACGGCGAGGAAGCTGATCGACATCAGCGTGTCGAGGATGTTGATCGGGATAAGCCGGTCCATCCGCTCCATCAGGATCGGCAAATCGGTATGCAGTGGCAGCGAGATGATCAGGATCTCCGCCAGGGCGATCCATACCAGCAGCGGCGCAACGCCCAGCCAGGCCTCGCCATATAGCAGGCGGATCACCGGTTCGGATGCCAGCGCCAGCCCCAGCATGCCCGGCCAGATGATGGCCGAATAACCGGCACAGACGCGCAGATAGGCAGGGCCAAGCGGCTCACCGCGATCGCGGATGCGGGCGAAGGCCGGATAGAAGACGCTGCCGATGGCACCGGCAATCAGCATGCGGAACTGGTCTGCCAGCGAATAGGCGCGCGAATAGAGGCCGGTCGCCGCCAGTGTCAGCAGCTTGCCGACGATCAGGTCGGGCGTGCGTGTGCCGAGTGCGCCGGAGATATAGAGCGTGCTCGCCTTGCCGCCGAAAGACATGACCGGGCCGAGGCCGTCGAGCCGCAGCGGGAAGGGCAGGGCGCGGTCGAAGCATTGAGCGATGATGCCGCGCGACAGGGTCAGGCCGATGGCCGCCCAGGCGAGCGACATGGCGGAAAAGCCCATGGCGGCAAGCACGATGGCCGTTGCTGCCTGCACAAGCGCTCCACCGACATTGACGGTGAAGTGGCCGCGGAACTGCAGCCGCCGGGACATTAGCGCCATGGGCACGATGGATAGCGGCATGAAAAGGTAGCTCGCGCCGATCACCAGCAGCAGCGGGGCAAGTCCGGGCAGGCCGTAGGCCCACGCCATGGGCCAGGCGAGTGCGGCGATGATCCCGGCGATGAGGATGGAGAAGAGGAGCGAGACCGAGCTGGCCCGCTGCACCTCTTCCGCGCTCAGGCTGGGGAGGCCCGAAATGTAGCGTGACAGGCCGAAATCCTGCAGTACGGCCACGATCAGCGAAGCGGCCAGCGCGATGGAGAACAGGCCGACCTCTTCCGGCAGGAGGAAGAAGCGCGAGATCACCACCGAAGTGGCGAACTGGATGGCGAAGGCGACATACTGGCTGCCCATCGCCCACACTGCAGCGCTGCGCACGCTCATGGTCGCGGGTTCGCGCTCGATCGGCACGCCGCTGTCTGGAGGAGGGAATTCGCTCGCCACCGGATGGCTCAGCTGGTCGCCAGCGCGGCCGAGAGCCTCAGCGCCCGCAAGGGTTCGCCGAGGCGCAACAGGCGAAGCACGGTCCGCCACATGCCGGCATGCGATCCGCCTTCACGCAAGTAGCGCAGCAAGATCTCGAAGCCCTGGTCCCGCAGCGCAGATGGCGAGTGGATGATTCCACCGGCGACAACCTTGCGCCGTACGCGCACCGCCACGCCTGTTTCCCCGAAGAGAGCATCAAGCTGCTCGATTGGTGGCAAGGAATCGAGCTCTTCGGTGGGGTCGGGCTTCCCGTCGCGGCGGCAGCGATAGGCTTCGTAGGCGATTGCCGCGCCAACCTGCTGCTCGGTGGCATGGCGTTTCGAAACCTGCCCTAAATAGTGGCGATAGATGAAATGTCTTTCGGGAATATTGGCGAGCCGCGTTACCGAGGCAAGGCGCAGCCACAGGTCGAGATCCTCGCAATGCTTGAAGGCCGCATGATAGCCGCCGACGCCGAGCACGAGGTCGCGCCGATACATGACTGCCGGATGGCAGAAGAGCGGACCGCCATCGCGCATGTTCCTGAGGAACTCGTCATGATGGACGGGATGTTCCTCGCCATCGCACACGTAGTGATTGTCGTTTTCGTCCGTGTCCTGGCTCCAGGTGCCGACCACTCCGATTTCGGGATGCTCGGCGAGGAACTGCAGCTGCCGTGCAAATCGTGCCGGGAGGCTGATGTCGTCGGCATCCATGCGCGCCACGATCGGCGCGCGGGCTTCCGCCAGAAGCTGGTTGAGCGAGACGATCAGCCCCTTGTTCTCCCGGATGATGGGACGAATGCGGCTGTCCTTCGCGGCATAGGAACGGACTATGTCCGCCGTGGCATCCTGCGATCCGTCATCGAGGATCAGGAATTCAAAGTCCGTGAAGGTCTGTGCAAGGATGCTCTCGATTGCGGGAGCGAGAAACTGCTCTCCATTATAGACGCTCATCGCGACACTGAGTGCGGGCGCGTTCGAAGGGGTGCTGGCTTTGTCGCTCATCTCAGGGCCCGGAAAGGTCTCCGCTCATGCGCGCTTCATGCGCGCGCGCAAACTCTATGTCTGCATTCGTCCAGCCTTTATGCCGCGGTTTGGTTAACGAAGCTTTCACCCCGCCATGAGATGTCTGCGGTTTGACAGTGTTGGGGGAGCGCTTGATGCGCGAATTGCCGCGTCAGTTCTTGTTGCAGGAAGTTGGCCGGTTGCGTGCCTGGCGCGCTGCTGCCCTGCGCCAGTTGGAGCTCGTGCAGGACAATCGCCGGTGCCTTGCGCTGGTCGCTGTTGTCCTGACGGGATTCGGTTGCCTGGTCGGGCTGGACCTCGCCTTTCGCTATGCCGTGCTTGACGGCACGGAATTGCCCAACTGGTTCAACCTTTCGCAGGAAATGGCGCTGGGCGAGATCTTCGAACACATGATGACGGGTTCCGGCCTGCTCGCGCTTGGCTGGATGGCTTGGAGCGGGAAGGCCGTGCGCCTGGCCCTGGCGGCAATCCTGCTCGGGCTAATCCTCGGCGACAATGCGCTGCAATGGCATGAGAGCTTTGGCGAGTTTGCCGGACCGCATATGCCGGCATGGGTGCCGTTGGGCGGGCACGAGTTCGCCGAGTTCGCCTATCTGTGCACATTCGGCCTGTTCGCCCTTGTTACCCTCTATATTGTTTGGCGCGGCAATCCGGCGCCGAGAGAGGCCGGTGCCTTGTTTGTCATGCTCTGCCTGCTCGCAGCGGGATTCTTCGGAGTCGCGGTAGATGCCGTGCATACGATGCTGCCGACCCACTCGCTGGCGGAAGTCATTATCGCCGGTGTCGAGGATGGCGGGGAGCTTCTCTTCCTTACATTGGCCGGCGCTGCGGCGGTTTGCACATGGTTGGCAGACCGGGGGCGTCTGGGCGTGCGGGAGAATCGCAAGAATCACGACAGCGATTCTGTGGCAGGAATGTTGGGAACGGCGAATTGGATGCCGATCGATGGGGCTGGCAGGTAAAAGGTTACCTTGGCTTGGTGGAAAACCGCGCTTGGGCTTGAAGGTTGTCTGGCCCGCCCCATATCGAGTGGGAGGAAAATTGCTTTCAAACCCACGGAATTCCGCCATTTTTCGGGTCTTTGAAAGAAAATTGCAAAAAGGCGTTGACCGAATCCCGAAGCGCGCCTAGATGGCCCTCACCGACGCGGCGCTGACGGCTTCCACCGCCACGCAGCTTCGGTCGCCAACACTAACGGACAGCCGGCTCCCCCGGTGAAAATCGGGGAACCAATCGCTGTCCGCTATGACTGTCTGGTGGCTCTTTGACATCGTCGATTTTAGATGAAGGGACATGTGGGCGACGGCGCCCGGTCCGGGGGTCTCAAGGCTCCGATGACCGGTAACCTTAAGCCGATTGCCACATCCTATCCGATCACCACGGTCGGTAGTGATGATGCATGTCCTTCGTATCCATTACGTTTGACAGTGCAGGTATCGGCTCCTTGAAGCTCGATCCTCTCAGGTCGGCGAAGCTTGCTTCGTGCCTGATTGGGTTGTGACACAAACTTGAGAGTTTGATCCTGGCTCAGAACGAACGCTGGCGGCATGCCTAACACATGCAAGTCGAACGAA